>TARA_R110000737_G_scaffold353456_1_pt1 | contig 51106 bp, 39 predicted proteins | sample TARA_R110000737 | Tara Oceans TARA_R110000737 (sample SAMEA4398027) | marine metagenome | biome: Polar Biome; feature: [SRF] surface water layer (ENVO:00010504); material: water (ENVO:00002006), including particulate matter (ENVO:01000060) such as... | depth 5 m | reverse complement strand
GGTTGCGTGCTCGCCAGCCGTCTCACTGAAAACCCAGATATCAGTGTCTGCTTATTAGAGTACGGCGGTGATGGCAAAGATCTAGCAGTACGCGTGCCTGCTGGACTGATTCTGATGGTTCCTGGCAAACCGCTGAAATTGAACAATTGGTGCTTTCACACCACCCCGCAAGAGCACCTTAATAATCGTAAAGGTTTTCAGCCGCGTGGACAATGTCTAGGCGGATCATCAGCAATCAATGCCATGATCTATACGCGCGGTAGTAAGCTAGATTATGAGCGCTGGGTAGAGCAAGGCTGTACTGGCTGGGGATTTGACGATGTATTGCCTTACTTTATCAAAGCTGAAAATAATATTCGTGGTAGCGATAAGCTACATGGTGATAGCGGGCCGCTGCATGTTAGCGACCTACTCAGTCCACGAGACATCTCCAAAGCATTCGTAGAAGCTGCGATTGCCAATGGCCTAGATCATAACCCTGACTTTAATAGCGAAAAGCAAGACGGTACAGGATTGTATCAAGTCACTCATTTCCATGGTGAAAAACAAGGCCAACGCTGCTCTGCCGCGGCCGCCTATCTACATCCTGTCCAAAACCGCTCCAACCTAACTGTCATCACTCATGCGCAGGCTAACCGCGTCATTATCGAAGACAATCAAGCGACAGGCGTCGTCTACGAAAAAGACGGTGTCGAACATACTGTCACGGCGCGTCATGAAGTCCTACTATCAGGTGGCGCATTTGGTTCGCCCAAAGTCCTGATGCTCTCAGGTATTGGCCCTGCAGAGCATTTGCAGTCTCATGGTATCGATGTGGTAGTAGATGCACCTGAAGTCGGTGGTAATTTGCAGGATCACTTAGACGTCGTCTTTGATTACGAGGTCAATACTACTGACGTCATCGGTATTGGCATGGCATCGATTTCGACATTGACCAAAAGCATTCGGCAGTGGAGAAAAGACGGTACAGGGCTGCTGTCTACCAACTATGCAGAAGCAGGTGCGTTCTTTAGCGTCGGTGATGACCCAAAGGAGTGGCCAAATACACAGCTGCACTTTGTCATCTCGCGCGTGATAGAGCACGGTCGCGATCTCAGACGCGGATTTGCTGTCTCTTGTCACAGTTGCTACTTACGGCCTGAAAGTCGAGGCACTGTACGACTGGACTCAGCCGACCCCTCCGATGCTGTCTTGATCGATCCAAACTATCTGTCGCATCCAAAAGATGTAGAGTATATGGTTGCCGGTGCCGAGCGTACTCGCGCCATCATGCAAGAGTCTGCACTCGCTAAGTACATTACTGAAGACTACCCTGCCCCTTACCTCGAAAAAGACGGCATGCTCGGCTATATCAGAAATAAGTCAGATACCATCTATCATCCAGTAGGTACTTGCCGCATGGGCTCAGATGACAGCTCTGTGGTCGATTTGGAATTGAAGGTACGAGGTGTGAGCAGATTACGAGTCATTGACGCTTCAGTGATGCCAACGCTTATTAGCGCCAATACCAATGCGCCAACTATTATGATTGCCGAAAAAATGGCCGATCTCATTAAGGCGAATCATGGCCCTATTTGATGCTGTATTAGGCAAACTGCTTATAGCTGATTGCTTTAAAGAGACATAACTTTATCATTTCTAATTGTTTACAATTAGTAAAATTGTAACTGGCTAGCAATTTAAAGGTATGTCTCTTTGCTATTGAAAATTAACAAACATAAAGCCATAGAATTTAGTATTTAATATCTTATTGATGCTAAATACGGCAAAACCGTGCACTTTTTATCAAAATTAGTCTATTTATAGCTTGCATTACCACAGATTAAGAGAGTATATTCGAACGACTTGTTTATATTTTTAGTTTCCATCTATATAATTTAAAGTTATAACAACCTTTAATATGTTTTATTTTGTATATATGAAACATTTTATAGATAGATGCTTTAGAGGTCACTAAACGCTTTCTCATCGTATTCATAATCGAGTACGAACATATGGATACATGAGTACCTACCTACCATTACATAGGATGTAATAATGCAAAAATCACTCTTCAAACTTACGATGTTGGCGACGTTTGTCTTAGGTATCAGCGCCTGTAGTGGAGACAACAAAACTACTGACGACTCTGCTGCTAGCTCAGACGCTAAAGCTGCCAAAACATTGCTATATTGCTCAGAAGGTAGCCCTGCTGGATTCGATCCAGCGCAATATACTTCTGGTACGGATTTTGATGCGAGTGCCTTCCCTATTTACAATGGCTTGGTAGAATTCAAAAGAGCGGAGACTGAGATTCAACCAGGGTTAGCTGAGAGCTGGGAGATTAGCGAAGACGGCAAGACTTATACCTTTAATCTACGCAAAGGGGTTAAATTCGGTACAACTGACTACTTTACTCCAACTCGCGATTTCAACGCAGATGACATTGTCTTTACGCTAGAACGTATCACTGACCCAGACTTTGAATTTAACAAAGCTTATCCTGCTGAATTCCCATATTCGGTCGGCATGGGGCTACCTGATATTATCTCTAATATCGAAAAGGTTGACGACTATACGGTAAAAATTACCCTTAGCGAAACCAATGCGCCGTTCCTACAGAACCTAGCGATGCCTTTTGCTTATATTGGTTCTGCTGAGTACGCAGATCAATTGCTAGCCTCTGGCAATGCTGCTGATATCAATACTAAGCCAGTCGGTACTGGACCTTTCGTCTTTACCTCATATCAAAAAGACGCGCAAATTCGTTATACCAAAAACCCAGACTATTGGAATAAAGACGACATCTATATCGACAACCTAGTGTTTGTCATCACTAAAGACTCGGCAGTTCGTGCACAGAAAGTGCAAGCTGGCGAATGTCATGTGTCCGCTTATCCAAAACCTGCCGAAATCGAATCTGTCAAAAAATCAGGTAAAGCCACTGTTCTCGATCAGCCTGGCTTCAACGTCGGCTATGTCGGTTATAACGTAGAAAAACCTCAACTGAGCGATCTTAAAGTGCGTCAAGCATTAGATATGGCGATCAACAAAGACGCTATTATCAATGCGGTTTATCAGAGCGAAGGCCTCAAGGCAACCAATCCAATGCCGCCAACGCAGTGGGGCTATGATGAGTCACTTAAAGATGCGCCTTACGACGTCGAAAAAGCAAAAGCACTAATCAAAGAAGCTGGCGCGGATAATCTTTCTATCAATCTATGGTATATGCCAGTTCAGCGTCCGTACAACCCAAATGCCAAGCTAATGGCTGAAATGCTACAAGCAGATTGGGCGAAGATTGGCGTCGATACCAAGCTTGTGACTTATGAGTGGGGCGAGTACCTAAAACGCGCTGCTAAAGGCGAGCCTGATGTCATTCTAGCCGGCTGGACTGGCGATAATGGTGATCCAGACAACTGGCTTGGCTCATTACTGTCTTGTGACGCAGTCGGTGGCAATAACTACTCGCGCTGGTGTAACAAAGACTTCGATAATTTGGTGACCAACGCCCGTCAGATTAACAATCAAGATGAGCGTGTCAGTGAATACGAGCAAGCTCAGCAGATATTCAAAGAGCAGCTTCCTTGGACGACAATGGCGCATTCGGTAGTGACGGTATTCACCGCACCAAATGTGGTCGATTATAAAATCAGCCCACTTGGCTCAATACGCTTCGATGGTGTAAAAGTTGAATAACCTTGACTGATTAATTCCGTTACAACATAAGCAATTTATTCATTTTATTCATTCATATAAGTGCGGCTGGGTCAGATACTCTGCTCCAGCCGCACTTATATGAACAATATGAATTAAGCACTTTGTCACGGATCTCTTCATCATCGCTAATACTCTAATCATTGAACCACAACTATTGAGCAGCCCATGCTACTTTATATTCTGCGTCGTATTGCCATTTTAATACCCGTCTATCTTGGCCTAACGCTATCGACTTTTACTCTGATTCGTCTCGTACCTGGAGATGCGGTAGAGATTATGATGGGCGAGCGTATGGTCGATCCCGAGCTACATGCTCGTGCCCTAGAAAGGCTAGGATTAGACAAACCACTCGTTGCCCAGTATTGGGATTATTTGACTGGCATCTTAACGGGTGATTTCGGTCAGTCCTTTCGTACTCGTACGCCCGTACTACAAGACTTCTTTGCTCACTTTGTTCCTACTTTAGAGTTGGCGTTATGCGCTATTGTCATCGCTAGTGTTATTGGTGTTAGCTTAGGCATCTTTGCTGCCCTGCGCCGTGGTACATGGATTGATTACACCCTCATGTCAGGCGCGTTGGCAGGATACTCTATGCCCATCTATTTATTGGGCCCTATCCTGACTGGTATCTTCGCTCATTATTTAGGTCTACTGCCCGTCGCTGGGGTGATATCTGTCGCACAGTTTTTAGATGTGCAACCACTGTATGGGTCATGGTTACTCGGCTCACTAATCTCAGGAGAGCCTGGCGCGTTTTGGAACGTGGTCAAACACTTTATATTGCCCTCTATAGCCTTATCGACCATTCCGTTAGCGATGATTGCGCGGATGACACGCTCTGCAATGCTAGAGGTATTAGATGAAGACTATGTGCGTACAGCACGAGCCAAAGGCTTATCTCCACGCCGAGTAATACTGGTTCATGTCATGCGTAACGCCTTGATTACTGTGGTTACCGTCGTTGGCCTACAGATGGCGACATTACTCGCAGGTGCCATTATTACCGAGACTATCTTTAGTTGGCCAGGCGTTGGTAATTGGCTACTCGATGGGTTTTTCACTCGTGACTACCCTATTGTACAAAATGGTATTTTATTGGTCGCCACCGCTCTGATTTTGGTTAGTTTATTTATTGATATTTTGTATGGTCTGATCAATCCACGTATTCGCCATACTTCTTAATTTAACATTAATAAATACTCACATTATAAATAGTGATGATTAGCGCTCAAGTGAAGTTTTAGCAATGCTTAGTACTTTTTTATGAATAAGATTCTAAAAAATGTCACTGCGCTAGCCACTATAGGAAATGCTCATGAAGCCTTCTGTTCTCCCCTCTGATGTCAATCTGATGGCAGCCACACCGCCGTCATCTTGGCAGCTATTTTTATCGACGTTCTGCCGAAACAAAGGCGCCGTGATTGGTTTTATCGTACTGGCATTGATGGTTCTAGTTGCCATACTTGCGCCTGCTATTGCCCCTCACGATCCTTACGAGCTGTTCACCGGTCAAGAGCAATTGCCACCTGCCTTTTTAGATGGCGGCAATGCGATGTTTTGGCTAGGCACTGATGATGCAGGCCGAGATACATTGTCTCGAGTGATGTATGGCGCGCGTTATTCATTATTTATCGGTCTAAGCGCGACGACTCTGGCGATGTTGGTTGGTATTTCTTTAGGTCTGAGTGCAGCATTTTGGCCAAAGGTCTGGGGCAAGGCGGTCATGTTGGTCAATGATATTCTGATGTCATATCCGAGCTTGCTATTGGCGATTATCATTGCCGCTATCTTAGGTCCTTCTATGACCAATACGATTATTACGATCGCACTGGTCTGTACACCGCCTTTTATTCGTCTGACTCGTGCCACAGCAATGGTAGAGCTACAACGTGAGTATTTTATTGCCTCACAAGTGATGGGCGCTGGCGTGCTCAGATTGTTGTTTATCACCATTTTGCCCAACTGTATGGCACCGCTTATCGTACAGGCAACGATGATTTTCTCGTCTGCTATTTTAGAAGCGGGTGCGATTGGTTTCCTAGGTTTTGGCGTACAGCCACCTGATGCCGAATGGGGCGCGATGCTAGGTACGGCACGTCAATATATTCAAAGTAATGTTTGGCTAGCAATCTGGCCGGGTGTCGCTATCTTCTTAGCTGCACTATCGATTAACCTGACTGGTGATGGCTTACGCGATGCGCTAGATCCTAAATTAAAGCAGGTGACTTAAGATGACTGAACCATTAATTAATACGCCTATCACTCATACGTCTATGAATGGTGCATCAACAAAAGACGCACCATTGCTGTTAGATATCGAAAACCTGTCGGTCACTTTTGGACAAGGGGTGCGTGCCTTTCGCGCAGTCGATGATGTGTCGCTAAAGATTACCCAAGGTGAGGTCATCGCTGTCGTTGGTGAATCTGGCTCAGGTAAATCAGTCACCATGATGGCGCTGATGGGGTTATTGCCACCTTCTGCGACCGTTCGTGCACAGCGAGTGGTATTTGACAATAAAGACATGCTTAGTATGTCAGCCAAAGAGAGACGCGGCATCATTGGCAAAGATATCTCTATGATTTTTCAGAACGCTATGTCTTGCCTAAATCCAAGCTTTACGGTTGAGATGCAGCTAGGTGAAGTTCTACGCAAGCATCTTGGTTTACGAGGCGCAGCGGTACAAACACGCATCTTAGAACTGCTAGAGTTGGTCGAAATGCCCGATGCCAAAAACCGTCTCAAAGTCTATCCGCATCAGCTATCAGGCGGTATGAGTCAACGGGTTATGATTGCGATGGCCATTGCTTGTGAGCCAAAACTGCTTATCGCAGATGAGCCAACCACTGCGCTCGATGTCACGGTACAAGCGCAGATCATGGATTTGCTGAGCCGATTGCAACGCGAAAAACAAATGGCGATGGTATTAATTACCCACGATTTGGGCCTTGTCGCGCAAAACTCGCGTGATGTCGCGGTTATGTATGCGGGACAAGTGGTAGAAACCAGTACCGTACCGGAGATTTTCCAAAATCCTGCTCATCCTTATACCGAGGCATTACTGCAAGCCATCCCAGAGCTCGCTATCGGTCAAGACCGTCTAAACAGCTTGCCCGGTGTCGTGCCAAGTCAATATGACCGGCCAGCTGGTTGCTTGTTGTCTCCTCGTTGCCCTTATAAAGAGCCTGCTTGCGAAGTACCGCCACCTATTTTAGATACGCCCAATGGCAAGGTGCGTTGTATTGATTCTAATATTACCTCTCGCCCCTCTCACGCTGCTACCCTGGAGTCACAAGTATGAGTAATAAAGTGGTCCTAAAAGCAGACAATCTACACAAGCACTACCCAGTATCACAAGGTCTGGGCAAAGCAAAGGCCTACGTAAAAGCGCTCAATGGCGTCTCATTCGAGCTTGAAGCTGGCAAGACATTGGCCGTAGTTGGTGAGTCAGGCTGCGGAAAATCCACCCTTGCCCGCCAGTTGACACTGATCGAATCGCCTACACATGGTGAGCTATTTATCAACGATGAAGGCACCACAGGCTATAGCAGAAAAGCGCTAAAAGAGCTGCGTACTGAAATTCAAATGGTCTTTCAAAATCCTTATGGTAGCTTAAATCCGCGTCATACCATTGGCTATCAATTGACAGAACCATTGGATATCCATACCAAACTGTCTAAAGAGGAAAAGCGCGACAAAATCAACGAGATGATGAGACATGTCGGTCTACGTCCCGAACACGCTGGTCGTTATCCGCATATGTTTTCGGGTGGTCAGCGTCAACGTATTGCCCTCGCCCGCGCCATGATGCTCAACCCTAAAATCGTCGTCGCTGATGAGCCAACTTCCGCACTCGATGTATCTATTCAGGCGCAAGTCTTAAATCTATTTATGGATTTGCAGGATGAGTATCGTACCGCTTACGTTTTCATCTCGCACAATTTGTCGGTCGTGCGCCACGTCGCTGATGATGTGATGGTGATGTATTTGGGTCAAGCTGTTGAACACGGCCCCAAAGAAGCGATTTATAATGCGCCAAAGCACCCCTATACCATCGCCCTATTGGCTGCTGCCCCAACGGTAAATGGTCATAAGAATGACTTAACCCTACAAGGTGAGCTGCCAAGTCCGCTCAATCCACCAAGTGGTTGCGCCCTACATAAACGCTGTCCCTATGCCAAGCAGCAATGCAGCGAAATAGAGCCGCAACTGCGCGAATGGGACGGTCGATTGGTTGCTTGTTTACGTTTAGAAGAGATATATGGTTAAGGTGACTAAGGTTAAAATGATTAAGGTTAAGATGATTAACGACTAATCAATATTAACCACACCGCGGCACTTAGGAAATTTGCTACAACCAAAAAAGGTCTGACCTTGATTCAGGCCTTTTTTTGCCACGCGCTTGATCATCTCACCGTTACATCTCGGGCAGGTTGGCGTTTGAATTAAATCAGCTGTATGGTCTATCACCTCAATTGTCGCAGGTTCATTAACTTTTGGCTCAGATTCTACGATCTCAAACGGCGTAAGAAAAACCTTATCAGCAATATCGTGCGATGTAATTGTATGCTGAATATCTGCCTGCTGAGTGTCCATACTATCAATTGGTAAATCGCTAGATTCAATGTCAGTCTGACCCGACCATCGATGCACTTCCCTACTTTTTAGAATAGCTCGTTTAGCGGTCTCTTTTACTATCGGCTCTGGTATAGACTCATGAGCCACTTTAGCAACTGGTTTATCATTAGTATTATCGCTAGGCTGCTTATTTGTATTTTTGCTTGAATTGCTATGCTTGTCTTTTAGATAGGCTTTATGCTCTCGATTGGTGCGCCAAGACTTACTAAATCTATTGCTATTAATCTGCGCAACGATAGATGCAACCTCATCTTCAGTGAGTATCTTATTTTGCTTTTCCTTCACATAAGACACCATACCACTCGTCAATACATACTCGGGCAACTCATCGCGGGTTTTTAATTCGCACTCACCGATAAAAGCAATCATCGAATGAAAGTAGCTCAACTCCAAGCCTAATAAATCTGCGAGCGTCTTAATGTGCAAGTAGTTTTGGCGCAATGGGTTTTGGAATTTGAATTTACTTCCATTTGGGAAGGCTTGCGTCCACTGTCTTTGGTTCTCGCTACCATATATCCAGCCTTTATAGTTTTTGGTTTCGATGACAAAGATGCCGTATATAGAGACGATGATATGATCAATCTGGGTACTGCCACCATTAGCTCGTGGCAAGGTAATACCGTTTAATCGGTGGTAGACGTCTTTTTCAAGCTTTAGCCACATGGCGACATTAATGACGGTTTCACCTAGGAAACCTTTAAAGCTGGATTTTAGGGACATTGTTTCTTACTCTATCGATAGTATCTACTTAATTGGCACTTACACCAAATATTCATTTAATATAACCAGTAAACTAACCTTTTAGCGACTCACTCCATTGTCTGATATAGTCCATTTGCTTATTTACTGTGGTTAATTTACTTTCATCATCACAACGATCAAAAGTTCGAGCCCTATTGGTTGCTCGCTTTCCTATTTCAATTATATAGCCAACTTTTCCTTGTGACATTTGCTGCCCCATACTTGAGCAGACAAAATCTAATCTACATCCATTGATACATATAACAATGTTTTTAGGCTCTAATAGTGCCCTTAGTCCGAATAAAGCCTTATAAAAATCACTATCTTGAAATTGATACCTGCCAAGTTCAGCCAATACAAGAGTTAGCCCAACATTTTCAGAAGAATCCGAATAGCTTTCAAATATTAACTCAGCACTTTCTTTAATTTTATTGTTATAGATAGCTACTTTTTGATGCACGATATTCATCTTTATATCCAGCCTTTATAATTTTTGGTTTCGCCTAGGAAACCTTTAAAGGAGGATTTTAGGGACATGGTAGCGATCTTTAGAATGGTTATAGAATGTACTAGGCGTAATACCAAGACTCTTTAAACTTAATTAATCAGCACTCTCTTACGATGCTTTAAAGGCTTGGCATAAGCAGAAGAACATGATTTGATATGTTTATAAAAACTCTTATAAACCCGATCATACTCTTCATCAAGCTGTTTAAGTACATCTAAAGTACTATCGTTAGGATTAGTTTCATGTTCATGCTGTGCATTTATCAGGTCTCCCCCTGCATTTAAAAACAACTCATATTTTTTCTCAAGTTCTGGAAAATATAAAGCTATCAATATTTCTATCTTGCCACCTTCTCTGTAAAATTCATCAACGTCTAAAGCTTCATCGCAACTGCTTAAAAAAATTTTGGATTGAACTTCCTGAATAATGGCTGCAAAATCAACCAGTCTAAAAACCACTTCCTCAAACTTTATTCTCAAAAAGGCTTCATACTCCTTTTTGCGTTCAGATCTCTGAGTAATGAGAATACCGCATAGTCCAAACATTCCGATTATGCAGGCTGCTATCAAGCCTTCACTTAGTTCAATCTGTTTTAGCCATGTAATAGCATTTGCCAGTTCGATACTATCCATCTAATTTTTCCAGTTCTATAGTCATATAATTTATTTTTATATGAGAGCTGCACAAGAAATAAAACTTAACTTTGTGAGCAATCAGTCCATTCTAATTTACCACTAAATCATCATGTTGAGGCACAGAATTTAGTACTGATTGCAGCAGTTATTTTACCGATAGCCATATTGATGAAAGCAGACCAAAAGAAAAGTCAAAGATTAAGCCATAAAAAGAGCCACCAGATTTCTCTGATGGCTCTTTTTTTAACAAAAACTAAGTCAGGTTGATTACACCAAACTATTTACTGCTTCGACCACAGCGTCAGTCGTGATACCGAACTCTTTATACAAATCACTAGCAGGAGCAGATTCGCCATAAGTCGTCATACCGATGACTTTGCCATCTAGACCAACGAATTTATACCAGTAATCTACATGCGCGGCTTCGACTGCGACGCGAGCACGGATATTGGCAGGTAATACGGCTTCACGATAGCTAGCATCTTGCTCAACGAAAATCTCAGCACATGGCATAGAGACCACACGGACGCCAACACCATTTGCGCTCAAGGCTTCATACGCTTCCATCGCTAGGCCAACTTCTGAACCAGTGGCGATGATGATAGCTTGTAGCTCACCTTGTTCTTTTGCCAGTACATAACCACCTTTGGTGATGTTCACTACTTGCTCGCTATCACGTGCTTGATGTGGCAAGCTCTGACGACTAAAGATCAATGCTGATGGGTTGTTTTCTGATTTGATTGCTTCTACCCATGCGCTTGCAGATTCAGTCGCATCACAAGGACGCCATGTACGTAGGTTTGGCGTGGTACGTAGGCTAGTCAATTGCTCAACTGGCTGATGCGTTGGGCCATCTTCACCCAGACCGATAGAGTCATGCGTATAGACATGGATGACACGCTGCTTCATCAACGCGCCCATGCGTACCGCATTACGTGCGTATTCCATAAACATCAGGAACGTCGCGACGTAAGGAATAAAGCCGCCATGCAATGCAATACCGTTGGCAATCGCAGTCATACCGAATTCGCGCACACCGTAATAGATATAGTTACCGTCAGCGTCTTTTTCGATGCCTTTCGCGCCTTTAAATAGCGTAAGGTTTGAGCCCGCTAAATCTGCTGAACCACCCAATAGTTCTGGCAATAGTGGCTGCAAGCTGTTGATAGCATTTTGACTGGCTTTACGACTAGCAACATCACCACCCGCTTCTTGCGTTTGCTGAATATAAGCTTGCGCTTGGCTAGCAAAGTCAGCAGGCAATTCGCCATTTAGGCGGCGTGATAGTTCTGCTGCAAGCTCTGGATAGGCTTTCTTATATGCTTCAAAGTCTGCATCCCAATTCTTTTGCTGTACGTCGCCTTTGGCTTTAGCATCCCACGCTTCATAGATTTCGTCATCTAATTCAAATGGGGCATGCTTCCAAGATAGCGCATCACGAGTCAAGGCGATTTCATCATCACCAAGTGGTGCACCATGACTGGCGGCTAGACCTTGTTTGTTCGGGCTACCAGCACCGATCGTGGTTTTACAAATAATTAGACTTGGCTTAGCAGTCTCTGCAATGGCTTGCTCAGTCGCTTGCGTGATTGCATCAGTATCATGACCATCGACTTTGATCACTTGCCAGCCGTAAGACTCAAAACGCGCTTCGGTATCATCGGTGAACCAGCCTTCGACGTTACCATCGATTGAGATACCATTGTCATCATAGAAGAATACCAGTTTGCCAAGAGCTAGTGTGCCAGCGAGCGAGCAAACTTCATGACTGATACCTTCCATTAAGCAACCATCGCCTAAGAATGCATAGGTATGGTGATCAACGATATTATGGCCTTCACGGTTGAACTGTGCGGCAAGTGTCTTCTCTGCGATCGCAAAACCAACCGCATTAGCAATACCTTGTCCTAGTGGACCAGTCGTCGTTTCTACACCAGGCGTATAACCAAGTTCAGGATGCCCTGGGGTTTTTGAATGCAGCTGACGGAAACCTTTTAGGTCATCAACGCTCACATCGTAACCTGATAAATGTAGCAATGAATAAATAAGCATCGAGCCATGACCGTTTGACAGTACAAAGCGATCACGGTTGTGCCAATTAGGATCTGCTGGATTGTGCTTCAAAAATTTGCGCCACAAAACTTCGGCAATATCAGCCATACCCATTGGCGCACCCGGATGTCCAGAGTTGGCTTTTTGAACCGCGTCAAACGACAGTACACGGATGGCATTGGCTAGTTTACGTTCGCTAATTGGAGCTGGCATAGAGTGTCCTAATATTCGAATGAGTAGTATAAAGATAAGATGAGAGTTTACTCAGAGGATAATCCACCAAAAACGCGGCAGGCGTCCTCAATGGATAGGCTATAAAATAAAAATGCAATATTAACATATTTGCTATGAGCCTAGCCAAAAATGCGGTGACAAGACCGTTTATATTTAGCAATGACTCACATCAGTTTTGTTAAACGATAGACAGTTATATATTTCAATTTAAGTTATAAATAATAAGCTGCGAGTGACCTAAGTGACAAGCAGCTCATTACTTATAGTCAATCTATTAAACTGAAATAGTCTCAGTACCGCCCATAAACGGACGTAATACTTCTGGAATCGTAATGCTGCCATCAGCATTTTGATGGTTTTCCATCACTGCTAGTAGCGTACGACCCACGGCCAAACCTGAACCGTTCAAAGTATGAGCCAAGCTAGTTTGTTTGCCATCTTTGACACGCGTACCCATACGGCGCGCTTGGAAATCACCACAGTTAGAGCAGCTAGAGATTTCACGATAGGTATCTTGGCTTGGTAGCCATACTTCGATGTCATAGGTCTTTTGTGCAGCAAAACCCATATCGCCAGTACATAGCTGTACCGTGCGGTATGGCAAGTTCAACTGCTGCAAAATATATTCAGCCTGTCCTGTCATCGCTTCTAATAGGTCATCGGACTGATCGCTAGTACCGACATTGACCATTTCCACTTTTTCAAACTGATGCTGACGAATCAGACCGCGAGTATCACGCCCATGTGAACCTGCTTCACTACGGAAACATGGCGTATGCGCCGTGAACTTTAATGGCAACTCTTTAATATCCAAACGCTCACCACGTACCAAATTGGTCATTGGTACTTCAGCGGTTGGGATCAAATAAAAATCCATCTCATCGTTATTAGTGTGATTGCTTAGCTTAAACAAATCATCTTCAAACTTAGGCAACTGACCCGTACCTTTCAAGCTATCGCTATTGACGATATAAGGTACATAGGTCTCAAGATAGCCGTACTTCATAGTATGCGTGTTCAACATGAATTGAATTAGTGCGCGATGCAATTGTGCCAATTGACCTTTTAGCACGTTAAAACGGCTTCCAGTCAACTTAGTCGCTGCCTCAAAGTCCAGCATACCAAGCGTCTCACCGATATGAGTATGATCTTGAATTTCAAAATCAAACGTACGCGGCGTGCCCCATTTGCGCACTTCTACGTTATCCTCTTCTGACGTACCGACTGGTACATCCGCCGCCGGAATATTCGGAATTTGCAAAGCCGCTTGAGTGATGCGCTCTTGTAGCGTACGTAGCTCGTCTTCCGCAGCTTTAATCTCACCGCTAACGCTTTGCATCTCAGCCAATAGCTCACTGGCATCTTCGCCTGATTTTTTTAGGGCACCTACTTGCTTAGCACCAGCATTGCGGCGCGATTGCAACTCTTCGGTTTTTACTTGTAGAGACTTGCGCTCGTTTTCAATCGTCTGCCAGAACTCCATATCAAGCTCATAACCACGGGTGGCTAGCTGCTGCTGTAGGTCGCTTAAATCGCCGCGTAAGAGTTTCGGATCAATCATAGTAGTTGCCTGTAACACTAAAGGTGAGTAAAAGGTTTAAAAGTATTATTAATAGGGTAATTGCCTAGCACATCGCTATCACGGTCTTTGTGATAACTGGCTATGACGTTATGTTTTATATCAACATATCTTGTAGTCGCTATAATACCAAGACACGGCAGATTTGACCATGTTTTGGATATCTTTGGCTACTTTTCCCTGTTTTTGGCTGACTCTCACTAGCTTTTGTTCATTATGCTAATCGCTTATAGCAAGTTATTATGTTTTTAATTGCTCACTTTTGCTTTCGTCTAGTCTGAATAAGCTGAGTATAGAGCTTGAACTACGTCATTAATATGACATCTATCCGTGAACAGTCTTGCTTATATGTTTCATTTAGGAGTACTTTTCGGTAAGATAAGCGCATACCTTTATTCACGTCTAGCCAAGTACGGCATCGCTGCTTCGCTTTGGCAGTTTTAATCCAACGCTTTTAATATAAGTATTTGAGAAACCTTTATGGCCCTGTACCCCTACACGCTCCAACCTGTCGCCTTAAACCTAACTGAGGCTGAATTCCACCAAGCACAGTATGAACTGTTTGCCAGTGCCAGCCCGTCTTTTGGTTTATCAAGCTTTAAGACCAAAGAGTGGATCATCATGGCAGTGGTTGTGGTACTTGCTATTGCAGGACTTATCTTTGTAACAGGCTATTCAACCATTATCTTTTGGTTAATGCTGGTTGGTGTGGTGATATATCTATTGGCGCGTACTTTAGGTTTTAAATGGTACGTAAAAAGAGAGTTTGACAAACAAGTGGCCGACCAAGAGATGCCAGATGAAATGCGCCAAATGAAGTTAGGTGTACAAAAGCATGGTCTAGTCATGGCGATGCCAAGCAACCAGCCTGATATGATGAAAAACTCGCAAATGCGCGGTATGCAAATGCGTGCAGGCGCAACTCAGCAAGCGGTTATTCCTTGGACCTCTATCAAGAGCTGGGATGAGACTGACGACTATATCTTTATGATGTTTGAGCTAAAAGGTCAACAAGGTAGCCAAATCGTACCGAAACGCTTGCAAGCACAGAAGTTTCCTATCGATACGATACGTCAACATTTACAAGAAGTGGTTCCCGTTAAAGGCTTAAATCCTGAAAACTTGCAGCCACCAGCGTAAATGTAATGAGGTCTCTCTATCGTTTAGAAAAACAGTAGAGAGACTTAGCTTTAGTTTTATAAAACCAATCGTAAAATTGTATTTATTAAATTTAACTTATTAATAATAGTTTGCTATTATTATAAGCATCAAAGGAAGCAATAGAGTTTATATTGATAGGTACAGATAAAAACTAAAGTATTTTCGCTGTATTTCAATTGATTAGAGTCTTTATTCTTCTTTATTTATTATCATATAACAACACTCACACTATAAGGACAATACTATGAGCAATTCTAACAATGCTACTAACCAGATCGGTCTAGAAAAAGCAGACATGAGCGAAGTCATCGCCAAGTTAAACAACCTACTATCGACGTATCACGTGTTTTATCTAAACGTACGTGGCTATCACTGGAATGTAAAAGGTGAGCATTTCTTTACTTTGCATCCACAATTTGAAGAGCTATATACGTCACTACAATTACAAATTGATGAAATCGCTGAGCGTATCTTGACTTTGGGTGGTACACCACTTCACGCTTATAGCGATTTTACGCAGCATACTAGTATTAGTGAAGACAAAAACGTCAAAGATGGCACAAGCTGTGTCAAAGGCGTAGTCACTGGCTTACAAGCGTTAATTGCAGAGCAACGCCAAGTATCAGCCCTAGCAGAAGAGAGCGAAGACCAAGGTTCAGCTGACCTAATCGATGCTTACGTACAAGAGCAAGAAAAACTGGTATGGATGTATAACGCGTTTTTGGGTTAAGAATCGTTAGATTTTACTAGGCTAAATTTTAATAAGCCTAATGATCATAAAATACTAAATAATAAAAAAGCACCTAATTAGGTGCTTTTTTATTGTCTATCTTTTAGAAAAGACTGTTTTATTTTTTGATCCATTGACGCATTTTTTCACGTTCAGCAGGCGTGGCTTGTAGCCATACTTGCATAAACGTATCTAACGTACTAGTAGAAGTATTTACGCTAGATGTTTGCTTAACAGTGGTCGTGCCAGTGTTGACGTTGCTAGTAGAATTTACTACTGGTTGATCTAAAGAGGCGATAGCACGTTGGTTCTGTAACTCTGCATCACCTGCACCGCCGAACACGCCGCCTAGCGCTTTGCCAAGGCCTGAAAATAGACCACCTTGGTTACCGGCCATACTTTGCTGGCTAGCAATGACAGTATTGTTTTGTTGCACAGCGAGCGTAGGCTGCTTGGCATATTCTCTAGCAGCTTCATAATCTTCTGGTTGATTAGGCATAGTCAAACGATATGTTTGATTGTCGGCCAATTGTGCCGTCACACTGACATTACCTGAACGCAAATAATCATGCTCATCACGACGCAAGTTATATAAACGGTCATACTTAGCAGTAATAGCATGTTGTCCAGGCTGTAACGTAAATGTTTTCTGCAGCGGCTGAAAAGCGCTCTGCTGAATTTCCTGCCCATTAATAGCAGTTACTTTGATATGGTCATCAACCTGTAGAGTAACCGCTGCCTGTGACAACATAGAAACCAAGGCAGCCCCCACCAACAACGTGCCTATCGTTAATTTCTTTAGCAAAAAAGTATTCGATTTCATAAGTTATTCCATTAATAGTAAAAGCGAGTTGGACAAAAGATTCGTATTCTTACGGTTATTCATTTTTTGCTGCTAAAAGCCTTACTGCTCAGAGTCTTACTGCTAAAAATCAAGTGGCATCGTATGTTGGTCTTGATCAGGCGTGTCGTTATCTAATTGCGTCTCTTGAGCGATATCCGCCAGCTCCGCGGCAAGCGTCTGCTCATCGATGGTACGCAAAGCATCACTTATGACTGCTTTTGAGATATTACTGCGACCAAGGTTAGAAAACATTGGTTGAATATAATTAAGTACTTCCATCATCGCACCGATACGATGCGGTCCATCAGTTAGTAAGTGATCAATAATTCGATCGTCAAACTGCCATCCACGCCGACGCAAAATAGACTGTAATAATGCTTGTCTGTCTGCCAAATCATGACCAGTAGGCACTTTAAAAGTAGGTGCCTGTGCCAAACGCGTCATTAAATCTCTTAACTGGAATGGTAAGTCGTCGGCTGGTTTATTGGCGGCAAATAATAACTGGCGTTGCCCTTCTCGGCTACGATTGATCAGGTGAAATAAAGCTTCTTGCCACTGGCTGCTCTGCTCAAGCACTTCCAAATCATCGATGGCAATCAAATCAAAGTTTTCTAAAGATGATAGTACGTGGACATCTGTATGAATCAGCTCATTAAGGGACAAACAGATAGCCGATTTGTCCATTTCGATAAATGACTCACAAATAGCGGACAGCAAATGGGACTTACCTGTAGCAGGGCTACCAAACAGATATAGTTGACCGATCAGGCCGACATGTAACTGCCGTACTGCATCAATAATCGACATCCAACCGGGACCGGCAAAGTCGCTGAGACTTGCATCATGCTTAATGTCCAGATTGAGACTTAGCTGTGCTTCTGCCATGAATCATCAACTCGTGTTGCGTAGTGCAATGAAAAAATATAATAAAAAAGATAGGTTACGTTGAGCTGTATTCATTACTGTCAATACTAGCCGATACAGCTGTAAGTAATGGCCCTATAGTCTTTGCAAAAATAGGTCAGTCACTTTGTCGAAAACAACGTTAGCAAAACTGGTACCAAAACGGTTGATACTATCAACACTGCGCCTATATATAACATATTTACAAAATGACTGACAAGTCTTTTACCCATTAAGCCTTGTCAATCATTGCGTTCATACCCTAATATTACATATCAATCTTTATCTAGTGCATTCAATAATAAGATAATTATCTTTTTTCAAACAGTGCCAGTTGTTTACGGCCTTTATAAAAGTCAGTCGTTCGATAATAGCTATATACATGGCGGAACAGGACATTTAAGACAGCGGACACTGGCAAGGCGATTAACATACCGACAAAGCCTAGTAGACTGGCACCTGCCAATACAGCAAATATGACCCACAATGGTGATAGACCAATCTTATCACCTAACAGCAATGGCTGCAGGATATAACCTTCTGCAGCTTGTCCAATCAAGAACGCACCTACGACCAATGACAAATACGTCCAGTCCAATCCGAACTGAAATAAGCACGCGATAATAGCCGCGATAAAACCAATACCAAATCCTAAATACGGCACAAAACTGGCAATGCCTGCTACCATACCAATGATAAGCCCAAGCTCTAAACCAATGAGCTGTAACTGTACAGCATAAATAGCGCCTAGCAACACCATCACCAGCAATTGACCTTTGATAAATGCCATCAATGCCAGATCACACTCTTTAGCTATTTCAGTCACTTTTTGACAATAAGCACCTGGTATCGCTATCTTCCAGTTATGCAAACGCTGATCCCAATTAAATAGGAAGTAAAAGGTCAAAATAGGTACTAATACAATAAGACCTGCATTATTGATGAAGTTCATACTTGAGGTCAGTATTTGGCTCATCATGGTGCTAGCATCAGCGAACTTATAATTCGTTTGCATATAATCGACGAGAGTATCGGAAAACTCTTTGGACTCTAATTGGGGCAGTTTGATACGAGTATTACTATTGAACCACTCTCGTACGACTTGGTTATACCAATTAAATATCTTTGGCAAATAATCCCACGCCGCTTGCAGCTGATGCCACAATGTCGGTACCAACCACCATAATAATAACGCCATCCCTAAAGTAATCGTCGAGTAGACGATAATAATCGCGACCCAACGCTTGATATATTTTGATAGGCGCTTGACTAGAGGGTTAAATAGATAAGCCAATATGAAGGCAAAAACGAAAGGCACGATGACGGGCATCATTAAATACAAGAGAAACACAGCCACCACTAACGCCACGACAATAAATAAACGCCGAAAAAAAGGATCTATTGGTTGGTTCATCATGGCAAGTAATCCTATAGTTGGACGAGGTTAAAAAAGTGACAGGGAGTCAGTAATAGCGATTTCTAAATGATATAACTACAGCCATCACGATGTATCACTAGGCGAATTTCCTTCTTTTCTCATTAGTTTTAGCTAGCTAAACTGAGACGTCTTAAAATTCCTAAAAAGTCTAATTTTTAATAAATTTATGTTTATTAGTTTTTATTCTGTCAATCATATTTGGACTTGTATTAAAGCCATTATCGACAATAAATTTAGCGTTCTATTATCGCAGAGTACAACAAAAAATCAGTCATTTTTTGTTTCTTAACCGCTTATTTGCCACTTAATGCAAATCTTAGTCAAATATTGGCAAGTTGCTTTGCGAGTACGGTCTGTTTTTGGGTATAATGCGCGCACTGTCTTTAAACTTTGCTTTTGAACTTTATAACGCTGATTTTTGCGTGCTCAATTACTTTACCTTCTAATCCCAATTATCTATCCCCAACTGTGAGATGACTATGAGTGACAAGCCTTCTTTAAGCTACAAAGATGCCGGTGTTGATATCGATGCAGGCGATGCTTTGGTTCAGCGAATCAAGTCCGTTGCAAAAGCCACTACTCGTCCTGAAGTCGTGGGTGGACTTGGCGGTTTTGGTGCGTTGTGCCGCATACCAACAGGTTATACCTCACCATTATTGGTTTCTGGCACTGATGGCGTCGGCACCAAACTAAAACTGGCGCTACAGCTGAACCGTCATGACACGATTGGTATTGATTTGGTCGCGATGTGCGTCAATGACCTATTGGTTTGCGGCGCAGAGCCACTATTCTTCTTAGACTACTATGCAACTGGTAAGCTGGATGTTGATGTAGCGGCGACTGTCGTGACTGGTATTGGTGATGGTTGTAAACTAGCTAACTGTGCGCTTATCGGTGGTGAAACTGCTGAAATGCCAGGCATGTATCAAGATGACGATTACGATCTAGCTGGATTCTGTGTAGGCGTGGTTGAAGAAGCAGAAGTCGTTACTGGTGAAAATGTTGCAGAGGGCGATGTACTGATTGCCCTTGCCTCAAGTGGCGCGCACTCAAACGGCTACTCATTGGTTCGTAAAGTCATCGAAGTTAGCGGTGTGGATGTTACGAGTAGTGACGAGCAACTAGACGGCCAGCCTATTCAAGACGCTCTAATGGCTCCTACCCGTATCTATGTAAAAGCAATCAAGGCATTACAAGATACGCTTGGTAGCTCAGCTTTACATGCGATGTCACACATCACAGGTGGTGGTCTAACGGATAACTTGCCACGTGTACTACCTGATAACCTAGCGGCTAGCATCGATACCAATAGCTGGCAGTTCTCAGAGCTATTCACTTGGCTACAGACCCAAGGTAATATCGCACAGAGTGAAATGTACCGTACCTTTAACTGCGGCGTTGGTTTTGTCATCGTTGTGCCAAAAGACAAAGCAGAAGCTGCTATTCAGACTTTAACTGATGCGGGCGAAACAGCTTGGCAAATAGGTGAAATGGTCAAACGCAGCACTGATGGTCAGGCGGATGCAGTGGTGTACCGTTAATGTCAATTGATACTGCAAGCCAGCCTATCAAACCGTTGCGTATTGCTGTTCTAGTCTCAGGAAGTGGTAGCAACCTGCAAGTGTTAATCAATGCCATGCAAGCAGGTGCGCTACCAATTGAAATCGTTGGTGTTATTAGTAACCGTGAAGACGCTTATGCATTGACACGTGCTAAAGATGCCAATATTCCAGTTGCAGTATTGTCACACGTTGCTAATGGTAAACGTATGGGCATCAAAACATTTGAAACCCATGCCAATGAGCAGCTAATAGCATGGCAACCCGACTTAATCGTCTTGGCTGGGTTTATGCGTGTATTAAGTGGCTCATTTATCGATAATGTACCAGCGCCCATGATTAATCTTCACCCTTCTCTACTTCCGGTTTATAAGGGTTTAGATACTCACAAACGAGTCATACAGTCTGGTGAACGTCGTCACGGTTGTAGTATTCATAAAGTCACAGCGGAGCTTGATGCGGGTCAGGTATTGACTCAAGCTGTATTGAATGTCGATATTAACGACACTGCAGAGAGCTTACAGTCACGGGTACAGAAACTTGAACATCAATTGCTGCCTTGGACGATTTTACTACTAGCAAAAAACGTATTATCACTTGAAGCAAATAATACACCATCGCAAACGGAAACTTACCTACCGACGTTACCTTTGCAATTGCTTATAGACGGATAAAAATCTCAGCTTATTAAGCTGCTTTTAATACCACTTTATATAGCGCAATAAAAAGCCCAGCTACTCGTAATGAGTAACTGGGCTTTTTCATTTGATAACTATTTATTATTTAAAATCGTAAATAGTTATTTATTTAGCTAATTCGTCTAATCAGTTCATTCTTAAAATACGTGAACCGCTTTAATATTGACAAATTCTTTGATACCGAAGCCACCATGCTCACGGCCATAGCCTGAGTTTTTCACGCCACCAAATGGCAGTGCAGGATTAGCTAGACCATAACCATTGATATAGACCATACCTGTATCGAATTGCTCACGTGCTAAACGAACGGCTTTCTCTTCATCTTTCGAGAAAATCGCGCCACCTAAACCATAACGACTGTCGTTAGCGACGCGCATTGCATCGTCTTCATCTTTTGCACGAATTAGTGAAGCGACGGGGCCAAATAGTTCGTCATCGTATGCAGGCTGACCTTTTTCAACGTTCTCTAGGATAGTTGCTGGATAGAAGCTACCTTTACCTTCAGGTACTTTACCGCCAACAGCAATCGTTGCACCTTTAGCCACACTTTGCTCTACTTGCTCATGTAGCTGCTCACGTAGATCTGCACGTGCTAATGGACCGATATCTGAGCTATCATCCATTGGGTCACCCGCTTTAGTACCTTCAAATTTCTCAACGATACGTTTACGGAATTCGTCATATACGCTATCGACTACGATAAAGCGTTTGGCTGCTACGCAGGTTTCACCGTTATTGATTAAACGTGCTTGCGTACAGGTTTCTACAGCAGTTTCGATATCAGCATCTTCTAGTACGATAAATGCATCGTTTGAACCTAGCTCTAATACCGCTTTCTTAATCGCTTTAGCTGCTTGCTGTCCAACAAGGGCACCTGCACTGTCACTACCTGTTAGTGTCACACCGCGTACTTTGTCATTGCCAATCAATGCTTCTGACTGGTCATGATCAATGATAATTGTACGGAACAAATCACTTGGCAATTCAGACTCGTGAAGAATTTTTTCGATTAATAGACCAGAACCTGTGACGTTAGATGCGTGTTTTAACAGAACACTATTACCTGCCATCAAGTTTGCGATGGTATAGCGGAATACTTGATACGCCGGGAAGTTCCAAGGCTGCATGCCATAGATAATACCGATAGGTTGGTACGTCACTAGCCCTTTCTTCATGCTTTCGATATCGCGTACATCATCAGCCAAAGAAGCAACGCCATTTTCAGCAGTGTAATCACAAATGGCTTTGCAAAGATCAATCTCTTGCATGCTTTGGCTATATAACTTACCGCGCTCTTCAGTCATCAGCTTAGCCAGCTCTTCTTTGTATTCCATCAGCTTATCACCGATAGATTTGATGACACGGCCACGTTCTTCGTGACCTACTGTACGCCATTCTAAAAATGCATTATGTGAAGCGTCGACAATCTTGTTGACTTCATCGTTGCTCATATAATTGTAGTTACTGATTTCTTCGCCCGTGGTTGGGTTAATAGTAGTAATGTCTGACATAGTTACTGTCCTTATTATTCGAATTTATATTTGGGATTTATAATCGGGTTTATTGTCACTTGTAGTTATTTTACTGTGACAGTTTTAATTATTAAATTTACGTCGATAGCACAATCTATTGGTAGCTCGTTTTCTATCTGCCGTTATCTTAACAAGCTATTTGATGAAGAGTTTTACAATATATTGTGAAGTGTGTTGAAGATGTTAATAGTGTGACTGACTTATTAAGTAAAGCTAAATTCAACATATTAACTATTAACCCTTAGGACATAAAAAAACCAGCCTAGTGGCTGGTCTAATAACTATATAGAGTGGGAGCTAAAGAGAAATATTTTTATTAAAATTCAGATAATCAGGAATATTCCGCTCTGATAAAAGATAGATTCAACTCACACAAACCAATCAAAACAAATGATTAATAACCGGTATCTCTTGTGGTGGATTTTCTTCTTCAGCAACGACTTGTCGTGCCACATGCATAATTAACTGACGTAACCAGCGATGGGCTGGGTGATGCTGCAACAGAGGTGACCATGCCATCGTAAGCTCAAACTCAGGAATAAAAAACGGCGGATCTTCCATCATAATGCTGTCGTTATTTGCCTGCATTCTTGCCACACGTGTTGGTAAAGTCGCGATCAAATCTTTATTTGCTGCAAGCATAGCAGGCATTTGATAATGTCGAGTAAAGACACTGATTTGGCGTTTTTGCCCAAGGCGCTGCAGGGCTTGATCGATAGATCCTAGTCCACCAGATTTCTCTGGATTGACCCCAAAACCCACGCCCATACCTGTTTTAGATACCCAAACGTGCTGTGCTTTTAGATAGTTTTTCAGATTAAAACGATTGGCATAAGGACTGTCAGAAGATAACAAGCAACTAAAAGTATCACGCCATACTAGAACCTGATGAAAACTTTGAGGTATTTCGTTAAAACGGTTAATTGCTAAATCAACTCGTCCCTGCTCCATATCTCGATAAGAGACGTCTGATGGAGTCAAAAAGTCCAAAATTACATTAGGCGCTTCAGAACGTAGTGCTTTTACCAGCTTAGGCACTAGGGTCGCTTCGGCATAATCCGATGTCATGATACGGAACACACGAGAGGTACTATAAGGGCGGAATTCGGTACGCGGCTCCAACACTTGGGTCAAATCAGCAAGTATCTCGCGGATACGTGGCTGTAGCTCAAGGGCCCGTTCAGTCGGCGTCATACCCTCAGATGAGCGTACCAATAATGGATCATTAAACAGCTTACGCAAGCGGCGCAAGATATTACTCATAGCAGGCTGAGTAATCCCAAGCTGCTCGGCTGCGCGAGTGACGTTTTTTTCTCGTAGCAACACATCTAGATGGACTAATAAATTTAAATCAACCCGCTGCAAATTCATATTTGGTTCTCTTGGCTTTTGAATAAACGCCATATTAAGGCTGGCATTTGTAGTGCTGCTACGGTGATTTGTGCGCTGTAACAGCATAATTTCATTATTTTTTACTAATTTCGTTCTAGTTTTTCTGATAGACCTTCATTATAACTCATTCAACCTATCGTAAGACCATGTTATATAAACATTATATCATACAGAAATACCAAAGATAACTATCATAAATTAGATAAATCTTGGTAAGGTGGTTATAGTGAGTTCTATAAAGGATTTGCAGCATAGAGGACGAACGTTAGGTTCATAAGCTGTTTTTATCCGATTAAATATTGTCGCTAAGTAATATATTAACGGTTTTTATCAGTCGTTAAATACGGTTAATTGACCTCATTATTGTAACATCTCTTGCTACCAATTATGACATCACTGCCTATTAAGTATTCAGATACCTTTTGGACATATAGTGAGAATCAATAAATATTTATAAATCATCAATTATTTTCAACTGTTGAGTTCAGCAAATTTCTTGTAATAGCCTAGCGGTTTGTTTAGGGTAAATAGAGCTTCAATAGATAAATGATAGACCAAATTTTGAATATTACTTTTTAGTACAAAAATTTTAGTAAAACGACAGACCCATTATTTTAACAATTAATTTATTTGTTTTTACACCCCACCAAGGAGACTATAGATGTCAACTGCATATAAATCAGCGATCGACTTAGTACGTGAATTAAAGCAAAAGCACGGCAACTGGCAGAACATTAGCGAAGTTGATGCTGCACGTATGATGTCACAAAACCGTTTCAAAACGGGTTTAGATATCGCAAAATATACTGCAAAAATCATGCGTCAAGACATGGAAGATTATGACAATGATACGTCTCAGTACACGCAGTCTTTAGGTGCATGGCATGGTTTTGTTGCACAGCAAACTATGTACGCTAAGAAAAAATATTTCGGTACGACTTCTAAAACTTATATCTACCTTTCAGGTTGGATGGTAGCTGCTCTACGCTCTGAGTTTGGTCCACTACCTGACCAATCTATGCACGAAAAAACGTCAGTACCTAAGCTAATCGAAGAAATCTACACCTTCTTGCGTCAAGCAGATGCTAAAGTATTGAACGATTACTTCCGTGAGCTAAATGCTGCTGAAGAAGCTGGCCAAGACACTTCAGCCATCCTAGAAAAAATCGAAAACTTTGATTCACACGTTGTGCCAATCATCGCTGATATCGATGCAGGTTTCGGTAACGAAGAAGCTACTTACCTATTGACTAAGCAAATGATCGAAGCTGGTGCTTGTGCCATTCAGGTTGAAAACCAAGTATCTGACGCTAAGCAATGTGGTCACCAGGCTGGTAAAGTAACTGTACCGCATGAAGACTTCATCTCTAAGCTAAACGCTATTCGTTATGCATTTTTAGAGCTTGGTGTTGAAGACGGCGTTATCGTTGCTCGTACTGACTCTGAAGGCGCATCACTAACGCAAAAAATTCCAGTATCAAATGAGCCAGGCGATCTTGCTTCTAAATACATCGATTTCATCGAAATGGAAGAAGTAACGCTAGAAAATGCTCAAGAAAATGACAGCCTACTTAAGCATAACGGCAAACTAGTACGCCCAGTTCGTCTACCTAACGGTCTATATCAGTTCCGTGAAGAGACCAACATCGACCGTGTTGTACTTGACTGTGTAACTGCTCTAGAAAACGGCGCTGACCTACTATGGATCGAAACACCGACTCCAGACGTAGAGCACATCAAAATGATGGTTGACCGTATCAAAGAGCAACAGCCTAAAGCCAAGCTTGTATACAACAACAGCCCATCATTCAACTGGACGCTTAACTTCCGTAAGCAAGTTATCGCTCAGTGGGAAGAAGAAGGCAAAGACATCTCTGCATACAATAAAGATGACTTAATGAGTGCTGATTACGACGGTACTGAGCTTGATGCTGCAGCTGATGTAGCCGCTAAGAACTTCCAACGTGATGCGTCACGTGAAGCTGGTGTATTCCATCACTTAATCACGCTACCGACTTACCACACGACTGCTCTTAGCGTTCATGAACTTGCTAAAGGCTACTTCGGTGAAGAAGGCATGCTTGCTTATGCAGCTGGCGTACAGCGTAAAGAAATCCGCGAAGGCATCTCTTGTGTTAAGCACCAAGCAATGGCTGGTTCTGACCTTGGCGATGACCACAAAGAAATCTTCTCAGGCGATAACGCTCTGAAAGCTGGCGGCGGCAAGAACACGATGAACCAGTTCTAATAACCGACAGACTAGCAGTATTTATCAAAAAACCGCCCTACATCATGTAGGGCGGTTTTTTATTGCGGTTTAAATAATCAGAGAATGGTAGACTAATAATGGTTTATCACAACTACCGATCAGAGCCATCAGTCAGAATTATTAGGAGCTAATATGCAAGAGATAGAGCTGAAGTTTTTGGTACCAGAGTCACGACTAAAGGGTTTAATGCGTCAAACGCACGTTAAATCCTCACAAGTGACGCAACTGGCTGCACATTATTACGATACGCCTGACCAACAGCTTGCACAGGCAGGTATCGGTCTGCGTATTCGCAAAGAAGGTGATACATGGGTTCAAACCATTAAAGCTAGTGGTGATGGTATCGCGGCACGCTTGGAGCACAATGCCGTACTCGATAATGAGCAAGTACAAACGATGCTTGATAATAATGAGCTGATGCCTGATTTGACAATATATGAAGACACTCCAATCGCTGCAGCATTGGCTAATTTTAAGCTCAAAAAGTTAGCGAAAAATCTGACACGACTTTATGTGACTGACGTCGAGCGCACTACGCGGTTGCTAACAGAAAGTAATGAGGATGAAACCGATAACTGTATCGAAATGGCTTACGATCAGGGAGAAATCATCCATGGTAATGATGACTCGCTACGCAAAGCCATTCAAGAGATAGAGTTTGAATTGGTGTCAGGAGATTTAGATTTTCTATTTACGGCTGCCAAAACATGGTGCAAGCGCTATAAGCTGTGTCTATCTACCGTTACCAAAGCCGAAAATGGTGGCTTACTTATTAATGAGCAGAGCCACAGTCCTGCAGTCAACGCAAACCTAAGTCAATTGCAAATAGACAAAGACAGTAGTGCACCTGCTTTTATACGTGCAGTCGTACATAATTGCTTATTGCAGATATTACCAAACAGCAGTGCTATCGTCGCTGGCAGTATAGATGACGATCATATTCTACAGTTGCGGATTGGTATTGATCGCTTGCGTACTGCGTTGAAAGCATTTGCTGAATTCTCTGATGAAATTAACCCTGAATGGCTGCCGATACTAAAGCAAACTGCAACCTTGCTTAGCGATTACTATCAACTTGCTTATATTAATATACAGATCGAACCTGAGCTGCAAGCATGTGGCGCGCCTGCCGTCGACTGGACAGCAGATATTGAAAATATCAAAATCACGCCCATCAATACGCTGCAAGCCAATGACTTTCAGCTCACCTTGCTAGAACTGATTGCCTTTACTATGAGCGACCCCAGCATTGAACCTCAGACTGATCAGCTTGCCCGCGATAAGCTAACGAAAGTCCTCTCTAAACAATATAAAAAATGCCTTAAAACCAATAAAAAATCTGATGAAGTAAGTGATGAAGTAAGTGTTGCTGAGCTTGTGAGCGATGACACAAATGTAAGCACAGATGTTGCAGATAATGACCAACCTGAAATTGAGCTGCTTAATCAGTTAAAAGATTTGCGTTATATCAGTGAGTTTTCTACGCCTTTACTAAGTAAGAAAAAAGCTAAGAAGAAAACCAAACGTTGGCTAAAAAAGCTGATAAAAGCGCAAAAAGCGTTAGAACAACTGAACGATGATAATCAATATCAGCAGTTCTATGAGTTAAAATCAACAACAGATGCTAATGCTTTATATGGTGCGGGTTGGTTTGCTGCCATGCTCACGGATGACCCAAGTTATATCGAAACGCGTTTGGCCAAATTTAAAGACAGCTCAACATTTTGGTAGAAGTAGGAATATTATTTTTATGACGGATACTGCTTTCATAAAGTAAAACCACTCCATAAAAAAGACAGCTTGTTATATAACAGACTGTCTTTTTTTATTGTGTTGAAATAGTTTCTGTCAGCGCCATGGCTAAATGTGCAATATGTCCTAATTAGCCACAATCGTAACAGGCATACCCTCTTCTACTTGCTCAAATAATTCTACAATATCTTCATTACGCATACGGATACAGCCATGTGATAGCGGAATACTCATTGGTTCAGTATCTGGTGTACCGTGAATATAGATATAGCGCTCATAAGTATCGCAACTACCTTGGCTATTGCTACCTTTGTTTAACCCTTCTTCAAGACCGCTTAACCAAAGAATACGGCTCAATATCCAGTCACGCTTGGGATGTAGCTCACCAAGATTTGTATCGTATATCTCACCTGTCGGTACACGCCCGACAAATACCGCATTCATAGGCTCACTACCACCTATTTTCTGTTCAATCACATGCCTGCCAAGCGGCGTGCAACCACTATCCTGCTGACTACCAATACCATTCTTTGCAGTGGAGACTACATATCTCGCAACCTCAGTCTGCTGCTGGTACAGCGTCAATGTTTGCTCAGCGATATTAATCACGAGTTGTTTATCAAGCGTCTTATTATTGGTCATAAATGCTTCCGACTATCAGTCATTCATCAGATTACTATCAAGGTTATTAGCAAAATGATTGAAAATTTCTATTATCAAGGGATTGTATCAAGACATTTGGCACCGTAATATAGGGGCACACTTTTTGATGCTAGCAGATTATGACGACTATTTCACCGACACGTGTGTCGATGTATGATTTTTTATATCATGATACCCAGCCTATGCTGTCACTTTTGGCCGATGCGGCACAGCTCTCTCTACCGCAAGCTCGCTTAGGGATGGATGCCAGTCTACAAGCCATCGTAAGTGCGCTTCTCGCCTATCAGCAGCGTCATCAGGGACAAGCAGTCAGCAAAAAGCTGTTTGGTCGTAGTGCTGTCAAAGAGTTACGACAGTATAACTCAATGAACTTTGCAACCATTAGCGCCACACTCTACCATCGTCACGATGCAGCAGATGCTGTATTTAGTGATAACGCCCGTGTCATAAAGGCAAGCGAACATATCGCTGAGAAGATTGATGCAACGACGCAGCAGGCTCAAACTCTACTCACCTCTTTATGCGTGATTGTGCTGCGTGAATTGGCTATCCTGACAGAATACAGTCAACTAGACAGTGATGAGATCAATAAATGGTTTGCACTACAACCACAGTTTTTATCAGCGGCACGATTTAGCCCAAAGCATGCGCATACCTCATCTGCTGAGACAGAAAGCAATAGTGACTTGCCCCAATCAACTACTGAAGCTGCTGAAGCGATAGAGAACAACTCAGAGAATAATGCGGAACGTACGTTACTAAATGCTGAGCAGTTATCAAGCATTCCACCTTCTTTTGATCCTTACTGGTATGAACTGTCCGGATTCAAACCTGAAAACTATGAACCTGTGCAAGATATGCAAATGGCAACAGGCAATTATCTAAAAGCCATTGGGCGTTCACCTGACAATCTACAGCAGGGTCGTCACAACGATATGCTAGTATTTACGGAGATGCATGCCGTTGCCTTACCACATCAACGTTGGCTGCTTCAATTAGCCAAAATCTCAGATATCTATCTCAGTCGAAATCGACTGCGCGTTAACTCTGAACCAGCCAATCCGCCTAAACCGCCTTTAGTAAGTTTGGGACTAATCGGCGGCAATAATGATAATACACCAACCACCACTAGTGAAAAGCCCATCGAATATGAGGCTTCCACACCGCTATGGAAAAATCCTGTCATTCTTATCATCATACTTGTCGTTGGTGTCCTTGGTGCACTCGCTACTTTAAAATACCAGTCGCAAAAATCTGATGGAGCCATCCTGGCAACTGAAGAAGTATTAGAACAAGATGCTATTGATGAGCGTCAACAGCAAGATGTAGCCATCGTCATGGTAGATGAAGATGAATCTAACGTTACAGAGACAGAAAAAGCTGAGTAAAAATCTTTACTATTAAGACAGCTATTCTAAAAGTGATGGTTTTAGCAATCATTTACTAACCATAAAAAAAGAGACCCTATCAACATAGAGTCTCTTTTTTATTATGCGATCTAAGTTATGAATTGGCTATCAGTAGCCCAAAAACTTACTTAGATAAATCGCGACCACGGCTAGCTTCGATAGCTAGACGTAAGCCATTTAGACGGATAAAGCCTTCTGCGTCTTTTTGATCATAAGCGCCTGCATCATCTTCGAAAGTGGCAATTTTTTCATCAAATAATGAATCGTCAGATTTACGGCCGACGACGCTCACGCTACCTTTATACAGTTTTACACGTACAGTGCCGTTGACGTATTCTTGTGATTTGTCAATCAATGCTTGTAGCATCATACGCTCAGGGCTGAACCAATAGCCATTGTAGATGATTTTTGCGTAGCGTGGCATTAGCTCATCTTTTAGATGGGCAGCTTCACGATCAAGCGTTAGTGATTCGATACCGCGATGCGCTTTTAGCATAATCGTGCCCGCTGGCGTCTCGTAGCAACCACGTGATTTCATGCCGACGTAACGGTTTTCAACGATATCTAAACGGCCGATACCATGTTTGCCGCCGATTTCGTTCAACTTAATCATGACTTCATAAGGCTTAAGTGCTTCACCATCGATAGCAACGATGTCGCCTTTTTCGTATTCTAGTTCTAGATACTGTGCTTCATCAGGTGCTTCTTCTGGGCTAACAGACCAGCGCCACATATCATCTTCTGCTTCAGTATATGGTTCTTCTAGGACACCGCCTTCATAAGAGATATGCAGTAAGTTTGCATCCATTGAGTAAGGAGATTTTTTCTTATTGCCCGCATAATCGATTGCGATATCATGCTCTTCAGCATATTTCATCAAGCTTTCGCGGCTTGATAGATCCCACTCGCGCCAAGGAGCAATAGTTACTACGTCTGGTGACAAAGCGACAGCACCTAGCTCAAAACGAACTTGGTCATTGCCTTTACCAGTCGCACCATGGCTGATAGCATCGGCATTATGCTCTTTAGCAATCTCAACCAAACGCTTGGCAATCAATGGACGAGCAATAGACGTACCTAGTAAGTACTCACCTTCGTAAATGGCGTTAGCACGGAACATAGGAAATACATAATCACGAGCGAACTCTTCGCGCAAATCTTCGATATGGATATGCTTGATACCCATTGCTTGAGCTTTGGCTCGTGCTGGCTCAACTTCTTCGCCTTGACCGATATCAGCGGTAAAGGTGATTACTTCCGCATCATAAGTTTCTTGTAGCCATTTAGCGATGATTGAGGTATCAAGACCACCTGAATAAGCCAAGACAATTTTATTGATATTTTTTGGATCAAGTTGAGCCATGAATAACTCCCATTATGAAATATAGTTTTAGAAAAGGCGACGATCAAATCAAAAGCAAGTCGAACGATAATTACCTGCTCAGTGTACATCATATTTACTATGGGCAAAAGTCTAACTGCCATAAGGCGTGCGCTTTTGACTTAAATTCTAGTCAACCTCATTTTTGCCACTAGAATTTAAACATCATTTAACGACAAGATATTAATCTTAGCCCGATGAATTATGTACAGATATCTAGCCTTATATTTAGTCAAGTGGGCAAATCTGTTATGATAGACCCACAGTAACACTCCCTTTTGTTTCCTTTATTTGACGATATAGAGCGCTTTGACACTATGACTGATTCGATTAGAGAATTGACCATCCTTCAGCCAGATGACTGGCATATTCATTTGCGTGACGATCTCGCCTTGAGCACGACCGTACCTCATGCAGCAAGCAGCTTCAACCGTGTCATCTGTATGCCTAACCTCGTACCTCCAGTCAAAAACGCGCAGGATGCGATTGCTTACCGCGCACGTATCATGGAGCAATTAGCAGCAAGTAACTTAAGTCTTGAGCGCAAGTCAGCTTTTGATCCGCGTATGACTCTATATTTAACGGATAACACCACTGCCCAAGATATCGAGTTGGCAGCGCAGTCAGGTATCGTACAAGCTGTCAAACTCTACCCTGCTGGAGCAACTACCAATTCTGCCGACGGTGTCACCAATATTAATGCCTGCGTCGATGTCTTTGAAGCATTAGAAAAGTACAACCTGCCACTACTGATTCATGGCGAAGTGACACAAGACCATATAGATATCTTTGATCGCGAAAAACGTTTCTTAGATGAAGTATTGGCTCAAATTATCGTGAAATTCCCTACATTGAAAATAGTAGTAGAGCACATCACTACCAGCGATGCGGCAGATTTTGTATTGTCACAAGGTAACCATGTTGCTGCGACTATTACACCGCAGCATTTGATGTTTAACCGCAACCATCTATTGGTTGGTGGCATCAAACCACATTTTTATTGCCTACCTATCTTAAAGCGTGAGAGCCACCAAAAAGTGCTATTAGATGTAGCTACTAGTGGTAATCCAAAGTTCTTCTTGGGTACTGACTCTGCGCCACATGCGACAGACAAAAAAGAGGCCGCTTGTGGCTGTGCCGGTTGCTATAGTGCAGCCACGGCGCTGCCTTTGTATGCGACCGCCTTTGATAGTGTTGGAAAGATAGATAAGTTAGAGGGTTTCGCCAGTCGTTTTGGTGCTCAGTTCTACGGCTTACCTCTAAATGACAGCACCATCACGCTTGTTAACACGCCTATGCAAGTACCGACTGACTATCCTTATTTTGATGGTGCATCATTGACGCCCTTGATGGCAGGTGAGACGCTACCTTGGTCAATTAAGGCTTAATGCCCGCAAAGCTGAGCATTCAAAAGAGACCTATTATTTTATCCTATGATATTAATGATACCTTTGTAGTAGATTTCTTTGTACTAAAGGTGCAGTTAGTATCATAGGATGCTTATTTCTTATTCAATATATTAGTACGACTGATAAAAGTGATTTAACTTTATATGACCAATCAAAACATAGCGACCTTGCCTGACGAAGACTTATCAAACCCTAAATCTGCCAGTCTTGATGCTACTCTAAGCACTTCTACTGAAGATGCAGCTTCAGTGACAGATGAGCAAGCGCCTATGGCCTTAAAAGACCGCTTTCGCAAGTTCTTGCCTGTCGTCGTCGACGTGGAAACAGCAGGTTTCAATGCCCAGACCGATGCACTGTTAGAAATTGCCTGTATTCCCGTCTTACTGAATGAACAAGGTGTATTTTATCCAGGTGAAGCTTTTAACGCTCATATCGAGCCTTTTGAAGGCGCAAACTTAGAGCCAAGTGCGCTTGCCTTTACCGGCATTGATCCTAAAAACCCAATGCGTAAAGCCATTGCAGAAGATGAAAAAACAGCCTTGCGCCGCATCTTTAAAGGGTTAAAAGACGTACGCCGTGATGAAGAATGCCGTCAGTGTGTCCTAATTGGACATAATGCCCATTTTGACTTGGCTTTTTTAAATGCAGCTGTGCTACGAACCAATAGCAAAAACCACAATCCATTTCATAACTTTTCAGTATTTGATACCGTTACCTTATCAGCATTGGCGTTTGGTCAAACTGTCCTAGCGCGCGCTTGTAAAGCAGCAGGGTTAGAGTTCGATGGTAAGAATGCTCACTCAGCTCTGTATGACACTCAAAAGACTGCTGAGCTATTCTGTCATATACTGAATAACTACCCTATGTTGGCCAATGCGCTGCACAATGAAGACGCGAAAGAAGAGTCAGCTGATAGCGACAGTCAATAAGTCACATATCTTATATTGCCAATCATACATAATAGTGCTATTTGTAATACTTGATGACTTTGACATCTTGATTTGGCAATCAATAGGGATATGATTGATATCATAATAAATAGACGGAACTATTTTCGTGATGAAAAACGTAGTTGTTTTATTCGATATGAATAACGGTCTGATGATAAAATATCGCTCTTAAGCGATGTAGTTATATCCTATAGATGGTTTAAGTTGCTCACACTGTCTTGATAGCAAGCACTATCAAGATTAATAGGAGGGACTTTATTATGGATCCACAGCTCAAGTTATGGGGCACCATTCTCGGCTATATGCTGCTCGCATTGACGATTAGCGCCTGTACTTCTTTATGGATTCGCTATCATTTAAAGCGAAATGACCTGCATCCACGTCGCGCAATTAAAAAAAGATATTTAATTTTAAAAAGACGTAGAAAAAGGCTTGACAGGAAGCGCCGACGCTATTAAAATACGCACCACTTCAGCATAAATGGTGAAAGCAGTTGAAGTGTTGTTACTAGTCCCCATCGTCTAGAGGCCTAGGACACCGCCCTTTCACGGCGGTAACGGGGGTTCGAATCCCCCTGGGGACGCCACTATTTGGCGTCACTTGTTAGCCCTATTGCTTAGCATTAGATTAGACTAGCAAGCGTACCACCAAAAACCCAGTTCATAATTTATTATGAACTGGGTTTTTTTATGTCTCTCATTAAGAGCTAATTTATTCTTTTAAATGAAAAAGCCAGCATTCAATAGATGCTGGCTTTTTTTTATTTGACTATCTTATTACTTATAAATATAGCTAGGCTCAATGGGAACTTTATTCATATCTATCGATTACAGCAGTAACCATAGCAACGTAGCCACTATCATCAATCCCAATATCGTCTGGATTAAAAAGAACGCCTGATGCTGCCCTACAACCTTACTTAAAGTGACCCCTAGCGTACTATATTTGACAGGAGGCGTATCAACGTTACCTGTTCTCGTTTGCTCTTCATAGTAGCCTTGCAACACGTCTAAGAACTTCTGCCACTCCTTAGAATCCCACTCATACGGCTTAAATGGCATTAACTTTTTAAGCTCAGGCTCTTTAGTCATCCAACGCTCAAGGGTAATCGAACGTAATGACCAACTGGCAAAACGACGTTTAGTAATTCCAGAAAAATCTAAAATCTTTAATTCTTTATGTCGATCATCTACCAACAAACGATTTTTTAGATTGGTTAGTGCCTGCTCTGAGCCTTCGACACACTGTAAAAAGTAGCCATTGCCATAGCAAAGAATACCCGTGACATTATCTATTTGATTGCGTTCAACCGCGGTCTCTGAGATATCATTAAGCGTACTAGGACTTGAAAGACCAGTAGAGGTAATCCGGCTTATATATACAAGCTGGCAGAGATCTGGCGTTACTGGATTTGTTGAATCGTTGATTGTTGACAATCAGCTTCTCCCTATTATCAGGTAAATGTCGCTAAAACAATCATACTAACTTCAGAAAAAATATAGAGACAACATAACTAAGTGTAATGAATCGGTCTGATATATTATTGATTTTATAAGTTTTTATATTAATTGTATTAAGTTAGTTACATCATAGGTTAGTTTGGTCATTAAAGCAACCTATTACTGGACATAGGCCCGCTCAGACACAAAAAACATATGTAATAACCATATTATATTCCAAAGTAGATTATATATATTCTGGGTATAGGCTTTAGTAATAGATTATTTTTGAATTCATTAATTTTTAAGAATAGTACAGAAAAGTCTAACGAGGATATAGTGGCTACTGAAGCCATAATTCTTATCATGGCCACCATTAAGTATAAAAGGAGTAAAACTGATGCTCGTTAGCGGAAGCAGAGTTGAAACTAAGACTGAAGTGCCATAATCGCTGTTAACAGTACCGCATCATCAGGATAGGTCAGTTTTATATTCTGGCGACTACCAGAGACTAAGCGTATTGGAAAACCTAGTTGTTCAAAAGCACTGGCTTCATCTGTGATGCTTAGCTGATGCTCAAACACATAATTTAGGACTTTTTTTAATTGACCTAAACGAAATACTTGCGGGGTTTGTGCTTGCCAAATGTTACTACGATCAATAGTAGATTTGGTATAAGAATGTGGACGACTCTCTTCTGCCGAGGTAGCTTGCTGATAAGAAGCTTTTAACGTATCGGCCACTGGTGTCGCTAGAATAGCGCCGTAAGGCTCCAACATCGCTGCTTCAATCACTTGATCGATATCCGAACTTGGTACAGCGGGACGTGCTGCATCATGGATAAGCACCAAATCTGAATCATCAGCACCTGTCTGACTAATCGCTTCAACGCCTGCTTGTACTGACTGCCAACGCTCTGCTCCGCCGACTGCATATCGCACAGGAAGTGCAAACTCTAACTGTTGAGCCGTGCTGTCATCGGCTGATATGACCAATAGACACTTATCAATGTAATCGCTATAAGCAAGTCGTGCCACGCTATGCTGCAACAGCGTCTGACCTTCTAGCATTGTATATTGTTTGGCAATAGACGCACCAAAACGGCTACCGCGACCAGCTGCGACGATCATGGCATGTATATTAGGGATTGTATTCATAGTAGTGTACTCATGGTTTGAGCCCATGACAGTATATGTAAAGAGGAATAAAGCAGGTGTTAAGTGTGATGAATGGTGTCAGATAACAACATTATGATGCTGCATCATGAAAATTAATTCATGTCGTAAAAATTAGTGTATTTATAAAGCTAATAGTTGCTGTGCGTGGTTGGTGCGGTGGATACTTGGACAAAAGTCTCATTGGGTTTGATTAAACCTAAATCTAAGCGAGCATGCTCTTCTACGGCCTCAAGCCCCGTTTTTAAATCTTGAACATCGGTGCGTAGTAAGTTGTTTGCTGCAACTTGATTGTCATTCAAACGTTGTTGCTCTTCAATTTGAGCTGTCAACTTATTGTGTTCAAAACGGCCATTTTCACCCAACCAATACTGATATTGCAATCCTAAAAGCACTGCCACGGCTAAAGCAAGTAGTATAAATTGGCTAAAATATTTCATAAGGTGATAACGCCAAACGGTATAAAAGAAGATAGTAAAGTTTAAGCTGATTAGGCGATATACAAATGATTATATATCGCCTAAGTATTGACTTCAGCTGATGAGTCTAGGCTTTTTAGCGTACATTACTTAACGCATATTACGCGCCAAAGAGCCAGTCAGACGCTTAGCCACGTAGACCGATAAACTCTTCACGGCCACGATAGCTTGCACGTACTTGCTGCTCAATACGTAGCAATTGGTTGTACTTCGCTACGCGGTCTGAACGGCATAGTGAGCCAGTTTTGATCTGACCTGCCGCTGTACCAACTGCCAAATCTGCAATGGTGCTGTCTTCAGTTTCACCTGAACGATGTGAAATGATGGTTGCATAGCCATTTTTCTTAGCCATATAAATCGCATCTAGCGTTTCTGACAAGGTGCCAATTTGATTAAATTTAATCAAAATTGCATTGGCAATGTGCTTATCAATACCTTCTTGCAAGATCGCAGGATTGGTCACAAACAAGTCATCACCAACTAATTGGACTTTATCACCAATCTGCTCAGTCAGATACTTCCAGCCATCCCAATCTGACTCGTCAAGACCATCTTCGATAGAGATAATAGGATACTGACGTGCCAGCCCAACTAGATAGTCTGAGAACCCTTGGCTATCAAAGGCTTTATTACCTTCGCCTGCCAAGACGTATTGACCGTTTTTGTAAAATTCACTAGCTGCACAATCTAGCGCAAGATGAATATCTTCACCAGCTTTGTAGCCAACTTGTTCAATCGCTTGCATGATAACCGTGATGGCTTCTTCGTTACTACGTAGGTTCGGCGCAAAACCACCTTCATCACCAACGGCAGTGTTGAGACCTTGTGATTTCAATACTGACTTCAAGCTATGGAAAATTTCTGTACCAGCACGTAGCGCTTCTGAGAAGCTTGTGAAGCCTACAGGCTCAATCATAAACTCTTGGATATCAACCGTGTTGTCCGCGTGCTCGCCACCGTTCAAGATGTTCATCATCGGTACAGGCATGGTCAACGACGTTTGATTACGTAGATTGGCGATGTATTGATGTAATGGCAGATTCTGTGACTTGGCAGCCGCTTTGGCCGTAGCAAGTGACACTGCTAGCATGGCATTCGCACCCAAGCTTTCTTTGTTTTCTGTGCCGTCTAGCGCAATCATGGCATCATCAATGGCCTGTTGCTCAGTCACATCTTTGTCAATCAAGGCGCTGCGGATTTGACTGTTGACGTTAGAAACGGCTTTTTTGACGCCTTTACCCATATAGCGAGATTTGTCGCCATCACGTAACTCAAGCGCTTCACGTGAACCTGTTGATGCGCCACTTGGCGCCGCAGCACGACCGACAGTGCCATCAGCTAAGATCACATCAGCTTCGATAGTTGGGTTGCCGCGCGAGTCTAAAATTTCACGAGCGCGAATGTCTTTAATTGCGGTGACGTTGTTGGTTTCTTCAGCGTACATAATGTCTGTTAATTCCTTTGGTCATGCCAAGTTTGTGAGATAAATAACGGCAGCTAGCATACAAAAAAGATAAAGAAAAATATCATATAGCCAATACACCTAGAATCCCTTCAAGCCTTTCTGCCATATGACTATATTTGCATATGATGGAAAGCTTATTGAACAGATTAACGGTTGGCTATCGTGCTTGGCATCATAGCATATATTTTATCAAACTTCCCTTATCTTACACTGACTTGCGGTCATAAATATCATCATAGATAGGTATATCTCATATAATTGTTTGGTCTGCGTTGATGAAATATCAGCGCTACTATAGCAATTATTATTTCGCTAAACGCGTTTCATTGGTGTGCGGGGCAGATACCGTATTATCTAACTCAACCTCTGTCTTAAACCGTGTCAATCGTAGTGCATTCATGAGTACTGAGATGGAGCTAAGCGCCATCGCAGCGGCAGCAATCATCGGATTTAAAAACCCAAACGCAGCAAGCGGAATACCAAGACAGTTATAAATAAAGGCAAAAAATAGATTTTGCTTAATATTGCGTAGCGTTGCTTGAGCGATTTTTTGTGCCGCATCGATATGCATGAGCGACTCACCCATGAGACGTGCAGAAGCACTATGCTGAGCGACATCAGTCCCCTCAAACATCGCAAAACTGGCATCAGCAGTAGCCATCGCTGGCGCATCGTTGACGCCGTCTCCTGCCATCGCTACCTTATGACCAGCAGTTTGCAATAGTGCAATTTGGCTGGCCTTGTCACGTGGGCTCATCTTGCCATAAGCCTTATCAATACCCAACTGCCCTGCTACATGATCGACGACGGACTGCTTATCACCACTCATCAGAATCACATTAATACCTGCATTTTGTAGTGCAGCGATTGCTTGCGGCGTATCTGCCTTTAAGTCATCGGCTAAGGCAAATGCACCTAATGGCTCATCATTGATACTAATCGCAACGGTACTAGCAATTTGCCATACTTTTGGCATGAATCTTGGCAACGTCAAGTTCGCAAACTCTGCCGTACCCACTTTTATTAATCCAAGCCCTTCGATACTTGCTTGTATACCAGCACCTTTTGTCACACTGATGTCAGTCACATTAAATAGATTTAGTTGACGTTCTTTAGCTGTGTTTACCAGAGCAGTTGCTAATGGATGACTGGCGTGCGCCTCGACACTGGCAGCAATCTGCAACACATCGTCAACGGCCAGTGACTTATCCACCATGACCTGATCAACGATAGTCGGCTTACCAATGGTCAGCGTGCCTGTTTTATCAAGTACCACCGTATCAATATTACCTGCCGCCTCGAGACTTTGCGCATCTTTAAACCATACACCATGACGCGCCGCCACACCCATACCAGCCATGATCGCCGCTGGCGTGGCCAAGCCAAGCGCACAAGGACAAGCAATGACCAATACCGATACGGCGTGCATTAGTGCAGTATCAACCATACCTGTCAGCCACCATGTGACTCCAAAGGTAACCAACGCAATCGTTACCACTACAGGGACAAAAATAGCCGTTACTCGATCCGCGAGACGCGCTAGATTGGCTTTTGAACCTTGTGCATCACTCAATGCTTGCACCATATCACCCAGCTTAGTATCACCGCCCTTCGCACTGACACGGTATAGCAGACTGCCATTCTCTACCAAAGCACCTGCCAGCAATCCATCGCCTTGTTCTTTTTTGAGAGCTACCGACTCGCCAGTTAAATGACTCTCCACGCACCAGCCGCTGCCTTCTATGACGGTACCATCTGTAGCGACACGGCTGCCTTGTTTTGCACGTAGGACGTCACCTACTTGTACATCAGATAACGCAATATTATGAAATTCACCATTTGGCTGCTGCTGCTCTACTTCATCAGGTGTCAATGACAATAATAAATCAATACTGTTTAGGCTGTGCTTCTTGGTACGTTCCTCAAGATATTTACCTGTACGTACAAAGGCAATGACCATCACCCCTGCTTCAAAATATACGGCTGGGCTATTACTCGCACAGTGTTCGCCCAAATGCCCACTTTGCAATAGACTGTTTAAAGTACCATCGCCATGCGTGAGCCAAAGATAAGTCGAATACGCCCATATCGTCACTGTACCAATGACTACCAACACATCCATATTGGCAAGGCCGCCCTTTATAGATGCCCATGCGCTCTTATAAAATGGTAACGCTAAACCAAACTGTACTACAGTCGCTAAAATAAATTGAACCCAGACTGGCGGCATCCACGCCATGCCAAAACCCGTCAACATACCTGCCATACCCACTAAAAATGGCACCAAACAAACCCATAATCCGATTAAACGCCATGGGTATTGAGTGGCAGTATCTTCGTCAGTCTGAGCAAATAAGCTATCGGCTGCCTGCACATTAGCGACAAAGCCTGTTTTATTCACCCACTCTGTCACCTGTTCGGGCGTCGTCTGGGTTGGATCATAATCAACATTGGCAGTCTCGCCAGCAAAACTCACACTTACCTCGTACACCGAAGGCTTTTTGCTAAGCACCTTCTCGATTCTTGAGGCGCAGGCCTGACAAGTCATGCCGTCAATCGCTAATTGCAAATGCGCGCGTTGCGGTGTCAGTGACGTGTTGGACTCAACATCAGTTTCGACATCATAAGACTCATTTTTGGTAGTACGGGTGGTATCGTTCATAAATAAAACTCGTCATGGTGCCTATAAATTTGTAGGAACCACGATAAAATATCAGTGGGTGGGCAAAAAATTCAAATAAAGCAATTAGGTTATATTGTATTCAGTATGAGTATTTTAGACAAAGTAGCTATTTATCAAAGTATTGAGACTGAATGCTCATAATCGTTAATCATTAAAAAACCAGCTATCATGCTTGTAATAACATGTTAGCTGGTTCTGTAAATAAGTGATGAGATTTATGAGTTAGCAACTGTCGTCTCAAATCCCGCATCGTCAATAACTGAAGCAATAGCCTCTGCACTGGTTTTGCTATCATCAAAGGTTATCGTCGCTAGGTTATCAGCGAGGTCAACAGTAATAGTCTCTAATCCATCAATATCAGCTGTTGCTGTATGTACGCTTGCTACGCATCCGCCACAAGTCATACCGTCAATTTTAATAATACGTGTTTGATCTGCCATATTGGGCTCCTTATTTTTATTAGTAATGAGCAACTCTAATAGTGATTCTGTTAATGCTTACTTTAATATTTTTTAAATTATCAAAGTAAGAGCAACTATCAAAGCTACATTAAATAAGCATAAGCCCTATTACCCTCGACAACAAGACCGTTTGGTTGTTACTTTATTAACGAGATGCTATTAACGAGACAGTAACTTATTAATAAAAACGTAAAAGAGCGCATCAACAAATTTATAGCAATAGCTATTTGTAATTATAAATCGTTATGGTGCGGGTTCTGTGGTGAATCAATCGGAAATGGCTGAGTCACATAGTCCACCATACTAATCGCCGCCGTCAAGGCATGGATACTAGTATCTGTATCCTCATAGCTTACCGTTGCGACATTATGCTTAGGATCCAAACTAATAGCCGTCACGCCTGAGATGTTTTTAAGAGCGGTCATCACACTATTTAAGCCTTCTGCATCATCGATATTTTCGATGCTTACTTGCGCCATTTGAATTGCCATTGTATAGCCCTCTTATTACGTACCGTATCAATGAGTATCCAATACTTCAAAACCTTTGACCAAATCATCAATTTGCTTAAGCTGACGTAAGAAAGGCTCTAGTTGGCTCATACGCAGCGCACATGGACCATCACATTTTGCAGTTTCTGGGTTTGGATGCGCTTCTAAAAATAACCCTGCCAATCCTGTAGCCATACCTGCACGGGCAAGCGTTGTAATCTGCTCACGACGTCCACCAGCGCTATCACTACGTGCACCTGGCTGTTGTAAGCTATGCGTCACGTCAAAGAATACCGGTATATCCATCTGCTTCATAGTATCAAAACCAAGCATATCCACGACCAAATTATTATAGCCAAAAGCACTACCACGCTCACAAAGTATCAATTTATCATTACCACCCTCTAGGCATTTATTGACGATATGACGCATCTCGTGAGGGGCTAAAAACTGCGCCTTTTTGATATTAATAATGGCATCTGTTTTTGCCATCGCATGCACTAAATCTGTCTGACGCGACAAAAATGCAGGTAGCTGAATAATATCGGCCACTTCAGCGACTGGTGCTGCTTGATGTGGTTCATGCACATCAGTGATAATCGGTACTTGGAATTTTTCTTTGATCTGACCTAGCCAATCGATACCCTGCTCTAAACCGGGCCCACGATACGAATGCAGACTTGAGCGATTGGCTTTATCAAAGCTTGCTTTAAAAACATAGCCGATACCCAAGCGCTGGCAAATATCAACATACTGCTCAGCAATCTCAAATGCCAATTCTTTAGACTCTAAAACATTCATACCACCGAACAATACAAACGGCTGGTCGTTACCAATGTTAATCGTATCGTTGTTAGGAGTGTTGAGCATGATATGTGATTGTGCGGTCAATAAGTTTTCCATGAAGCCATTACCTCTTATTTTGTTATTAATATGTCTGTCCCATATTGTAACCGATAGGCTGATTAAAAAAAGTATGCAAGCGTAATTAGACGTCATTAGTAAAGATGATTGCTGATTAATAACAACAAACAGCCTGAATTAAACAAAAAAAAGACCAATCCGAAGATCAGTCTTTTTTTATAATAAACGCTTTCAATATAGATTACATTTTGAGAGCTATTTTGCTTCGTTGTGGTTCTTAGCCGCTTTTACAAAGCTATTAAACAATGGATGACCACCACGTGGTGAGCTAGTGAACTCTGGATGGAACTGTACAGCAACAAACCATGGATGCTCAGAAATCTCAACCGACTCTACCAAATGCTGCTTGGCAGAATAACCAGATATGGTCATACCTGCTTGCTCTAGCGGCTCGATATAACGATTGTTCATCTCATAGCGATGGCGATGACGCTCAGTGATATTGCTCGCACCATAAATTTGGCTTAGCTTACTACCAGAAACCAGCTCTGCTTGCTGTGCGCCTAGACGCATCGTGCCACCAAGGTCTGAATCATCACTACGAATCTGTAGCTCGCCGCGCTCATCTAACCATTCAGTGATCAGACCAATGATAGGCTCAGCTGTCTTACGATCAAACTCAGAAGAGTTGGCGTTAATGTTAAGTACGTTACGTGCATACTCAATCACAGCCAACTGCATACCAAGGCAAATGCCTAAATACGGAACATTGTTTTCACGAGCATAAGTGATGGCTTTTATCTTACCCATCGTACCGCGCTCACCGAAACCGCCTGGTACTAATATAGCATCAGCATCGTTTAGCTGCGCAAGTAAAGTGTCGTCATCTTCTAGACGTTCAGCGTCGATATAGTCAATCTTCACGTCTACTTTATGAGTGATACCTGCGTGAAGCAATGCTTCGTTAATAGACTTATAAGCATCTGGAAGCTCGACATATTTGCCAACCATCGCAACAGTAACTGTTCCTTCGGGATTCAACTGAGCTTCAACCACTTTATCCCAATCGCTCAAATCAGCTTCAGGCACATCAAGACCGAAACGCTCACAGATTAGATCATCAAGATCCTGCTCGTGCAATGTACGCGGTATCTGATAGATACTTTGTGCATCTTCACACATAATGACCGCACGCTCTTCAACGTTAGTAAATAGAGCAATCTTACGACGGTTGTCTTGTGAGATATGATGGTCAGAGCGGCAGATTAAGATATCAGGCTGTAGGCCAATAGAGCGCAGCTCTTTTACTGAATGCTGCGTTGGCTTGGTTTTGGTCTCACCCGCACTAGCAATATACGGTACTAAAGTAAGATGCATTAGCATGGCTCTATTACGGCCAAGCTCTACTTGCATCTGACGTACGGCTTCCATGAATGGTAGTGACTCGATGTCACCTACCGTACCGCCAATTTCGATAATAGCAATATCATAGCCCTCGCCGCTAGCAAGAATCTTGCTTTTGATCTCATCCGTAATATGCGGAATAACCTGTACCGTACCGCCAAGGTATTCACCGCGACGTTCTTTATTTAAAACATTTTGATAAATACGGCCACTGGTGAAGTTATTACTTTTACTCATCTTTGAGTGACGCAAGAAGCGCTCGTAATAACCCAGATCTAAATCGGTCTCTGCGCCATCTTCAGTGACGAATACTTCACCATGCTGAAACGGACTCATCGTACCTGGATCAACGTTAATATACGGATCCATTTTGGTCATCGTGACAGTCACGCCACGTGCTTCTAAGACCGCTGCAAGAGAAGCTGCGGTGATACCTTTTCCTAGTGAGGACACTACCCCACCGGTCACGAATATAAACTTGGTCATAGTACTCTGTCGGTAATTGGTAAAGAAGGATTTTACTAAAAATACGCCATAAAATATAGGGCAAAAGCGCAAACTCTTTAAAACACTCAGTTTTTAACGCTTAATTGTCATAAGTGCGTAATCATCGTAAATACGTAGCTATTATAACCCACTGCGGCTTTAAAAAGGTCACAACAAAAAAACTCACCCCGAAGGATGAGTTTTTTATAATACGTTTTCTAATGTTTAGATTAGAATTTGTATTCTAGACCAGCACCGACCACGAAGACGCTAGCATCACCACGCGCTCTGACAAGAATATCTTTATCACCGTCATCTTGACCAGCAATGAAAAGATCATTTTTTAAGTCTGCAGTGTTATTACCGACATAAGCATGTGCAATTATATTCTTTCTAAAGCTATATTTACCGCCTACGACGATTTGATCTGAATTATTTTCATTAATGCCTCTTAAGTTATCCGTTTTATTGTACTGTGCATATATTGAGGCTGGACGAGCGAGGTTACTTAGACCCATCTCAGCACTTAATATCAATCCTTTTTCAGTTTCATTAGTATCATCAAAATCAGCTTGTTGGTATAGAGCGCCCACTTTTACTGGATAAGCAACATAATTACTTAGATCGACAGTAGCCGTCCCACGGATCATATCGCCGCCCGTATTAGTACTACTGGGATTTTTAGTAGCCAGATCACTCTGATAAGCAACACCAGCCGTAAAGCCATTGCCTGGATTAAATAGTAATGAGGCACCATAGCCGCTGTCACGACTATTATCGTCAGATATAAAGTCTTCATCAGCACCATACTGCAACGCAAGCTCTAATGGTAACTCATTGTATTTAGGCGCTTTCCAGACGATAGAGTTATTAACTCGGTAACCATCAGCTAAGGTTAAAGCATTGGCTAGTGTATTTTTGCTTAAACTACTAGCACCCACATTGTCCCAGTAACCTTCATTGACCGTGACATTATCGATATAATCAACGACTGAGTAGTTACGACCAAAGCGGAATTCGCCAAGGTCTTTATTCTTTAGACCCAGATAAGTATCACGGCTTTTAAAACCGATGTTACTGCTGCCACTATCATCAACCTTGATTCCATACTCTAATTGGTAGATCACATCAGTATTGGCAGTCATGGCTTCAGAACCTTTGAAACCAATACGTGAAGATTTTGATGCGATTTCTACTGAACTGTTGTCTTCATTAATGCTTATACTACTATCGTCCATAGCTTCTCGTTCGAATGAAGCATTGACATAGTTGGCGGTAACAAATGCTTTGCCATAAACAGTCGGTGCCGCTTGAGCTGTAGATACTAATAGCATTGCGACTGATGAGGCTAAAAATAGTTTTTTCAAAAGACATCTCCACTTTACAATTTTTTTGATAAATTGGTTAAGATTGGCCGATATATATAATGGCAGGGTGACTACCCTATAGAACATTTATATATATGAGCTAGAAGCATTACTTAGACACAACTTTACCAACCAAATATTACAGTAAGGTGAAAAAACCAAAATTTACACAAATGTTATTATTAATTTTACGGATTCTGTTATTTAAGACACGCTGTTGTTCAAGACACAGTATTGATTACAAAACAAAAAAACCCACCCCGAAGGATGAGTTTTTTATTTAGATTCTAATGGTTAGATTAGAATAAGTACTCTAGACCACCACCGATAGCGAGTACATCAATATCACCACGTAAGTCGATTTCATTAACATTGCCGTCTTCGTCTCTCGAACCAAAACGACCATTGTTTAATTCCGCTGAATTTAGACCAGCATAGGCATGAGCGATCATATTATTTTTAAACGCATATTTGCCACCTACAACGACTTGATTTGAGTCATTATTCTCAAGACCACTGATATTGTCGGTTTTGTCATACTGAATATAAACAGAGGCTGGACGGGCAAAATTCGAAAGACCCATTTCAGCACTCACCACTAAACCGTCCTCTGTTGCAGTAGTAGTACCGGCATAGTCAGCTTCTTGATATAGAACGCCTAACTTTACAGGAGCTGCGATATATTTACCTAAATCGACGCTAGCACTGCCACGGATAATATCACCACTAACACTCATGTCTTGCTCATAAGCAATACCAGCGGTAATGCCTGTACCTGGATCAAACATCAATGAGGCACCATAGCCTGCGTCACGATCACTCTCAGATATAAAGTCTTCATCAGCACCATACATCAGCGCAAGCGCTAATGGTAGGTCATTGTATTTAGGCGCTTTCCAAACGATTGAATTATTGATACGGTTACCAACGGTCGGGGTCAAAATATTAGCAAAGCTGTCGTTGTTGTTCAGAGTACTAGAGCCAAGATTATCCCAATAACCTTCATTAACTGATACGTTATTGATATAGTCAATGACTGTGTAGTTACGACCAAAGCGGAATTCACCGAAGTCTTTATTTTTTAAACCTAAATAAGTATCACGACTTTTGAAGCCAATGTTATCGCTACCACTATCATCAACTTTAACGCCGTACTCTAATTGGTAAATTACGTCAGTGTTGGCCGTTATCGCTTCAGAGCCTCTGAAGCCTAAACGTGAAATATTAGAATTAACTTGTAATGAACCGTTGTCTTCATTAATTCTGTTATTATTATCCATATTCTGACCATCAATTTCAGCATTAACGTAATCAGTAGTAACGAATACTTTACCATAAACGGTAGGTGCTGCCTGTGCTGCAGATACAGATAGGGCGGCGATTGCTGTCGCTAAAAGTAGTTTTTTCATGGGGGTATCTCCACTTTACAATTTTAGTAATGAGCAAGCTATTATTAGCTGGCGCCCATATTGGTATCGTCACAAATCCTCAAAGATATAATGTGTAACTGGCTACCGAGATTAGTCAGAAACAAGTGTGGCGAATTTCTATTACAGTTAAGATAAAAAACCATGACTCACATGACTGGGATCGAAATCGTAACTGCCATGTAAACTTAAGTCTTATGCGTCCTACTGCGTAACATCCGTTACCAAACTCATACTTCGAGTATAAGCATAACAACTTTGACATAATTTGCAACATATTTTTAAGTCTTTGATGACGAAAAATCCTTAAACCCATATTTAATCTAAGGTTTAACGATTATTTAGATAAAAACAAAAAAATACCCCTACTCGCCATTGGCAAATAGGGGTAACTTTTATAAATAAATAAAAGAAATACATTGCTTTAAATATGCTTGAGTAATACTAAGTATTGAAGGACTACTTAACCATGGATAAGTAGCCCTAAAATGGCTTTTATAAATAAGGAATTAGCAATGCGTATTGGCTTTTAAGTCTAAACGCGCTTGATGCAATAATGGCTCAGTGTAGCCGCTTGGCTGCTCACGACCTTTAAAGACCAAATCGCAGGCAGCTTTAAAGGCGTAAGAATTATCAAAGTTATTGGCCATTGGCTGATAGCCATTATCGCCCGCATTTTGCTCATCGACGATCTTCGCCATACGCTTCATGGTATCCATGACTTGCTGCTCGCTGACCACGCCGTGATGCAACCAGTTAGCGATATGCTGACTTGAGATACGCAAGGTTGCACGGTCTTCCATTAGACCTACATCATTGATATCTGGTACTTTAGAACAGCCAACGCCTTGGTTTACCCAGCGTACGACATAGCCCAAGATGCCTTGAGCGTTGTTCTCAAGCTCTTGCTGCTTCTCTTCTTCTGTCCAGTTGGTATCTTTGGCCAATGGAATGGTCAAGATATCATCTAAGCTGGCACGCTCACGGGATTTTAAGCTGTCTTGCACGTCGGCAACATTGACTTGATGATAATGCATGCTATGCAAGGTGGCGCCTGTCGGTGATGGTACCCAAGCGGTACTGGCACCAGATTTTGGATGCGCCGCCTTGGTCTCTAGCATCTCTTTCATCTCATCAGGCTTGGCCCACATCCCTTTACCAATCTGCGCCACACCCTGCAGGCCAGTTTCTAGGCCGATATCGACGTTCCACTGCTCATAAGCAGGCTGCCATGCTTGCGATTTCATCTCGCCTTTTGGTACAAATGGACCTGCATTCATGCTGGTATGCATCTCATCACCAGTACGGTCTAAGAAACCTGTGTTAATGAATATAACGCGCTCTTTGGCTTGGCGGATTGCTTCTTTTAAGTTGACCGTCATACGGCGCTCTTCATCCATGATACCGATTTTGAGCGTATTGCGCTCTAGACCTAGCAAGTCCTCTGACGCATTAAATAAGTCATTGGCCATTTTAACTTCTTCAGGGCCATGCATTTTTGGCTTCACAATATACATTGAGCCTTGACGTGAGTTTGATAGCTCGTTTTTGCCTTTGATATCATTAAGTGATAATAGTGGCGTGATTAAGCCATCCATTAAGCCTTCAAATATTTGCTCTTGACCATTGCCTAAATCAACCAAAATAGCAGGATTCTGCATTAAATGACCGACGTTACGGATTAATAATAGTGAACGACCTGGCAAGATCAGCTTACCACCATCTGGCGTATTATATTCACGATCTGGGTTTTGCTTACGTGTACGCGTTTTGCCGCCTTTTTCAAAGGTTTCTTGTAGGTCGCTATTCATCAAGCCAAGCCAGTTACGATAGACTTCAACTTTTTCTTCTGCATCTACCGCAGCGACTGAATCTTCACAATCCTGAATGGCTGTCATGGCCGACTCAAGCAGTACGTCCTTAATGTTTGCTGGATCATCTTTACCCACTGGATGACTACTGTCGATTTGAATCTCAGCATGCAAGCCGTTGTTCTTTAATAGTACACCTGTAGGAGCCTCAGCGTCACCGACAAAACCGACAAACTTAGCCGCATCTTTTAGCTCGGTACTGCTATCACCTTGTACGACTTCTAGCTTGCCATCGACTACTTTAAAGCCAGTCACATCATTGTAAGAGCCTGATGCTAATGTAAAGTGCTCATCTAAGAACGCTTTAGCATACGCGACAACAGCAGCACCGCGAATAGGATTATAGCTACCACCCGCTTCTTGACCATTTTCACTACTGATAACATCGGTGCCATACAAAGCATCATATAAGCTACCCCATCGCGCATTGGTCGCGTTAAGCGCATAACGAGCGTTACGAACTGGTACGACTAGCTGCGGCCCTGCGATGTGTGCAATTTCGTCATCGACGTTTTTGGTATCAACCGTAAATGCTTCGCCTTCAGGTAGCAAATAACCAATTTCTTGTAGAAATGTCTTATAAGCTGGATAGTCGATTTCGCCATCTTTTGCAGGATTATCTAGATGCCATTGGTCAATTTGCGCTTGAATCTTGTCACGAGTTTCCAATAGTGATTTATTGCGCGGGGTAAACTCTTTAATAACCTTTTCGAAACCTGACCAATAATCGTCTGAATCCACACCGACTTTCGGTAGTACTTCGTTTTCAATAAAGTCATACAACTGCTGATCGATGGCAAGACTGCCTTTTTGAATACGATTGGTGTTAGAAGACTGGCTCATATTGTTATCCTTATCTGTTCGTGAGGGGTACTAATACTGAGTTGTGACAGTAACTGTTTAAGAGTTTTTAATCTTGTGAGGTTTAAACGTTCATATTTCATTCGTTGTGGAATCTTTAATTCTCTAATTTTTCTGAGAAGATATATCTACAAATTCATGTTCTAGTAAAAGGCAACCTATTAATATTAGACTTACTCTTTACTAAGAGCGAATCATAAAAGTAAGACGAAATGCTTAAAGAGCAAAATCTCATCCTACTATCAAATAATAAAATTAACAAGGAAACACCATTCACTAAGTAAATACTTAGGCTGTTTAATAATGATAATGTATGAGTGGCCTACTCTAGAAGCTATAATCATCATCTAGGAATTAGATGCTGCAAAGTTAATATAAACAGTAAGTAATCATTGATATCTTTAATTATGCTTAGGGCGTGTTGAACATTCATAATTTGAGCCAGATATAAGCACAAGC
>TARA_R110000737_G_scaffold350964_1_pt1 | contig 51410 bp, 47 predicted proteins | sample TARA_R110000737 | Tara Oceans TARA_R110000737 (sample SAMEA4398027) | marine metagenome | biome: Polar Biome; feature: [SRF] surface water layer (ENVO:00010504); material: water (ENVO:00002006), including particulate matter (ENVO:01000060) such as... | depth 5 m | reverse complement strand
TACACGATTCCGAAATTGGATCAATCTGCATATTTGATGGCGGAATTGGCAAATCTTTCAGATTATCAGTTAGTTCCTGCAAAAGCAAATATCTTTTTTGACGGAACATACATCGGTGAAACGTTCTTGAATCCATCTCAAATGGACGATACAATAACTTTCTCTCTCGGAAAAGATCCAAACATTATGGTGAAACGAACTTTGATGAAAAGAGAGTGTAAAGAGAAAATCGTTGGTAGCAACAAAGAAAAAACGATGGCTTACAACATCGAGATTCGAAACCTGAAAGGAACGGAAATAGAAATTGTTGTTCTGGACCAAATGCCAGTTACCACTAATCCTGATATATCCATTGAAGAACAAGGCTTAGACAGAGGGAAATTAGACCCTAAAACAGGGACGATAGAATGGATTCTCAAAGTAAAAGCAAAAGACAATGAGAACATTAATTACAAGTACCGTGTGAAACACAACAAGGACTTGAATATGTTTATATAAGTGGTCGCTAACTTAGCAAAAAGGGGATGGAATTTTATTTCATCCCTTTTTTGTTGTAAATTGCTGGATAAAGGCTCGTTAGAAGTAATCCAAAAATATTGTGATTTTTTTGGAACAAAATGAATATAAATCCCGTTAAAACTTAACAAAAAGGTAACTTTGTACATATTTCCAGATTAAATGAAAGAATTCGATATACCAGATTTTTACCGTTCGTCAATTATTTCCGCAGTGAAAGCTAAAAGAAAATTGGCTGATCCACGCAAAAAAGATTTTTCCCCTTCTTTGATTGATTTTGGTAAAGTTCAATTCTGGATTCCTCGTCATTTTGGATTTTGCTACGGTGTAGAAAATGCTATCGAAATATCGTATCGAGCTATCGCTGAAAATCCAGATAAACGAATCTTTCTATTGAGTCAAATGATTCATAATCCAGCTGTTAATGAAGATTTGCAGAGTCATGGAATAAAATTCATTCAAGATACTGCTGGTCGACAAATAATACCTTGGAATGATTTGAATTCTGATGATGTTGTTATTATTCCAGCTTTTGGAACAACTGTTGAAATAGAGAAAAAACTTACTCAAATTGGTGTTCAGACGAAAGCCTACAATACCACTTGTCCGTTTGTAGAAAAAGTTTGGAATAGAGCAGAAAAGCTTGGACATGACAAACATACAATCGTAATTCACGGAAAACATAGACATGAGGAAACGCGAGCTACTTTTTCGCATAGTACACAAAATGGTCATAGTATAATCGTAAAAGACATTAAGGAAGCTGCTAAGCTTGCTGACTATATTTTAGGCAGAATCGACGAAGAAGAATTATTGAATGTATTCAAAGGGAAATATTCTGAAGGTTTCGACCCTAAAAAGGATTTACGGAAAATCGGTGTCGTCAATCAAACGACCATGCTGGCGAATGAAACACAAGCCATTACAGATTTTCTTCGAGAAACTATGGTCGCTAAATATGGTGATCTGAATATTAAAAATCACATTGCAGACACGCGTGACACGCTCTGCTACGCGACAAACGACAATCAAAATTCTACCAAAGGTTTGTTGGATGTAATTGCAGATTTCGCCATCGTAGTTGGAGGTTATAATAGTTCAAATACGACACATTTGGTCGAATTGATGGAAAATAAATTCCCTTGTTACTTCATTGAAGACGAAACGAAATTAATATCAGATACTGAATGGCTTAGTTACGATATTCATCAGCATATGGAAATAAAAGCTCGAGTGAATTTGCGTAACAAAAACATAATGAAAATTATCATTAGCTCAGGTGCTTCGTGCCCCGATGCTACTGTTGATAGAGTTATTCAGCGAATTTTAGAATTGAGAAAAGTTCGAGTTAATCCTGAAAAAGCACTCGAGACCATGTCATTCTAAGCGGAATATTGCCGAATAAGCAATTTCGTTTTATTTCCTTTTTTAATTTTTGTAACTTTACAGTACGTGTCAATTTCATGCTACAGGCAAAAAATATCAACCTAAATTTTGAGACTATGCGAGAAAAAATCTTGCATAGATTAAAAGTGGAATTACCTGAAGCATTGACCTATCACGATATCAATCATACACTTTCTGTCGAAAAAGCTGCCATTCGTTTATCCGAAATGGAAAATCTATCGGAAGAAGACACCATTTTATTACGAACAGCAATTTTATATCACGACGCTGGATTCATCCATCAATATTCTGACAATGAATCTTTTGCGAAAGAAATGGTTAAGGAAGACTTGCCGAAATACGGTTATTCCGAATCACAAATTGAACAAATCATTGCTATTATTCGTTCAACTGAACACGGATTCCCGCCTATGTCTGCTTTGGATAACCTAATGTCGGATAGCGACCATGATTATTTTGGAAGAGATGACTATTTCAAAATAGCTGGACTTCTTAGGCAGGAATTAGCCACATTCGGGAGAGTATTCAATGAATTGGAATGGATTGATTTTCAGCTAAATTATCTCGATGGCAGACATAAATATTTAACTGAATCAGCCAAAAAATTAAGAAATTCAGAAAAAGAAAAACGGATTGCTGATTTAAAACAAAAACGATCAACCTTTAAACAAGAATGAAGATATACACAAAGAAAGGCGATGCTGGAGAAACATCGTTGATAGGTGGAACAAGAGTCCCAAAATGTTCCATGAGAATAGAATCCTACGGAACAGTTGATGAATTAAATTCTCATTTAGGATTAATTCGTGACCAACAAATCGATAAAGAGTACCAACGACAAATTCTCGAAATTCAAGATCGACTTTTCACCATTGGATCAAGCTTAGCTTCTGACCCTGAAAAATCAAAAATGAAAATTCCTGGTTTATTCGAGCAGGACGTTGAAAATTTGGAACATTGGATGGACGAAATGGATGCTTTGCTTCCAGAGATGAAATCTTTTGTTTTGCCTGGAGGTCATCCAACGGTTTCAATTTGTCACGTCGCACGTTGTGTTTGTCGAAGAGCTGAAAGGATTATTGTTGACCTAAAGCAAAACGAGCATGTTGATGCTTTGATTCCGCGTTACATCAATCGTTTGAGCGACTATTTATTTGTTCTTAGCCGAAAATTAACCCAAGATTTGGGTGCAGTGGAAAGTCCGTGGGTGCCAAGAATGTAAAAGACCCGTTAATTCTACTAAAAATCAACGTTTTTCAAATAAAAAGCAAAGTTTATTGTACTTCTTTTGGAAGTTCTGAAAATAAGGTTACTTTTGCGCCAAATAACGATTAAAAATTTTCAAAAAATGTATTGGACACTCGAATTAGCTTCCTACTTGGAAGATGCACCATGGCCAGCTTCAAAAGATGAGTTGATTGACTTTGCCATCCGTGCAGGTGCGCCCTTGGAAGTAGTAGAAAATTTGCAAGATTTAGAAGATGAAGGTGATGTTTACGAAAGTATCGAAGACATTTGGCCTGATTATCCGTCTCGCGAAGATTTTCTATTCAACGAAGACGAATATTAATTAAAACGATATAGTTTCAAAGCCCTTTCTCACGATTGGGCTTTTTTTTGTGTCTTATTGGATGGCGAATTGCGGATTTCGGAAGTCGGAATAGCTTGTCCCACTGCACTGCAGCCATCCAACTCATCAATCCGAAATGATTAAGAAAAACACTACATTTAAACAATGAATTTCCTTGGTCATCTATATTTCTCGCGCAACAATACGGATCTGATGGCAGCCAACTTGCTTGGCGATTTTATAAAAGGAAGAGATTTATCCAAATACTCACCAATCACACAAAAAGGAATATTCCTGCATCGATCCATCGATTCTTATATAGATCATCATCCCGTTGTGATAGAGTTGTTCCACACGCTTTACAAACCCTTGCCCAAAATCGCTGGAATAGCCGTTGATTTGTACTTTGACCATCTACTTGCTAAAAACTGGAAAAATTTTCATGAAACAGAATTAGAAGATTTTATTCAAAATTTTTATAGTTCAATAAATTTCAAAAATCCCGATTTTACACCTGAGTTTATCTATATGCTAAAGAAAATGATGGAGAAAAATTGGTTGTATCAGTATCAATTCAAACATGGGTTGTATAAGGCATGTCAAGGCGTATCTCGACGCATTTCTTTTGCAAATGAATTGGTAAACGGATTGGAGGTTTTTGAAGAATATGAATCCACTATCGAAACTGCCTTTGAAGCCTATATGATCGAAGCCAAGACTCATCTAAATAATTTGGTTTTACCTTAATTTCGAAAATCCCAATTTATTTGTACCTTTCCTCTCCCCAATTATGGGTGTTTATGGTAAAATATCGCATTCATCTTCTATTCTCAGCTCTCCTTGTCGTGCTTTTTTCGTGCGTCATGGAAGGCGAAAAAAAAGAATCTTCATTCAATGAATTGGGTTACCAATTTGATTTAGAACAGATTCTAAAAAGAGGCAAGCTAATTATTTTGGCTGAAAACAGCTCAAGTTCTTACTTCTTGTATCGTGAAAAAAAAATGGGTTTTGAATATGAAATCCTTCATGAATTTGCTAAAGAATTAGGCGTTGAATTGGAAATTAAAATTATCGACAACCTCGACAATGCAATAGAACAATTGGATGAAGGTCCTGGTGACATTTTATCCTGCAACTTAACGGTAACTAGAGAAAGAGCGAAAACAATTGACTTCAGCATTCCTTTTCTTTCCATTCCGCAAGTACTGGTGCAGCGGAAACCAAATCCAAAGGAAGAACCTTCATTACCTCTTTTAACTGAACCCTCTCAATTAGCCAGAAAGAAAGTTAACGTTTGGAAAAAATCCAGCTATTACGACCGATTAATTAGCTTGCAAGATGAAATTGGAGATACCATTTACATTCAAGCTGAAAACGGAATCGTTGGCGCTGAAGAATTAGTAGAATTGGTCTCCGAAGGTATAATCGATTATACTATTGTTGAAGAAAACATAGCTAAAATCAACCAACGCTTTTTTGAAAATATTGATGTAAGCCTTGCTATCTCTGCCAAGCAAAAAATAGCCTTCGGATTACGTAAATCCAGTCCAGTACTGAAAGCTAGACTTGATAATTGGCTCGAAAAATTCACCAATACAGAAGTATATAAATACATTCAGCACAAATATTTTGAACTAAGTCCAGTTTCAATTCATACAGCGGAACCAGAGAAATCGAAACCTACCGTTAAAGGTGACTTGTCTGCCTATGATCAATTCTTCAAAGCCGCTGGAGCAAAACACAATGTAAATTGGCGATGGTTAGCAGCACTATCCTATCAAGAAACTCGATTTAATCCAGATGCTGTTTCTTTTGGTGGAGCGTATTCTATGATGCAGTTTATGCCTGAAATAGGCCCTATTTTTGGCGTATACCCAGATTCTCCTCCTGAAGTACAAATAATGGGAGGAGCTAAAAAAATTGCGAAAGATATAAAGTCATGGAGTTCAATTCCTGATAATTTACAACGGATAAAGTTTGCATTAGCTTCCTATAATTGCGGCAAAGCTCATCTTCTTGACGCCCAGCGATTGGCTGAGAAATATGGAAAAGATCCAAAAGTTTGGGACGACAATGTGGAAGAAATGATTTTAAAACTATCAAAACGCGAATATTACGGCGATCCAGTGGTGAAGTATGGTTCTATGAGAGGAACGATAACTCATAAATACGTCAGAGAAATATATGAGCGCTTTTTAGAATATTCAGAACTCTACAAGTAGTCTTTTGGAAAAAAAGAAACATCTTATCGTTATTCAAGGTCCAACAGCAAGCGGTAAAACTGCCTTGTCAATAGCGCTTGCAAAAAAATGGAATTGTTCTATCCTATCTGCTGACTCTCGACAGTTTTACAAGGAAATTTCAATTGGAACAGCGAAACCAACCGAAAAAGAAAGAGACGGTGTTCCCCATTATTTTATTGATTCTCATTCCATTCAAGAACCAGTTTCAGCAGCGCAATTTGAAAGAGAAGCTCTGACAGTTCTTGAAAAAGAGTTTCTAAACAACGACAAATGTATTTTGGTCGGCGGCTCAGGTTTATTTATTGATGCACTTTGTGATGGATTAGATCCTCTGCCAAGCAATGCTGAAACGCAAAAAAAATGGCAAGAATTCTACGATAAGGAAGGTTTAGAAAAGCTTCAAGAGGAATTGAAGAAATTAGATCCTGATTATTATAGACAAGTCGATATAAAAAACCCTCATCGGATTTTGCGAGCACTTGAGATTCTTACCTTAACCAGCAAAAAAATGGCCGAGGTTCGCAAAAACCAAAAAGTTGAACGATCATTTAACATCCATCGTTTCGTAATTACTCTTCCTCGCGAAAAACTATATAAACGTATTGATCTGCGTGTTCATGAAATGATGAATGAAGGATTGTTGGAGGAGGTGAAATCTGTCATTCATTTTCAACATTTGCAAAGCTTGAATACGGTTGGCTACAAGGAATTGTTTGCGCATATAACAGGTGATTATGATTTGGAAACGGCTATTGCTCAAATCCAACAGAATAGTCGACGCTATGCGAAAAGGCAATTGACCTGGTTTCGCCGCAATCCTGATAATATTTGGCTTGAAGGAATGGAGACCGAAGAACGCGCCCGAGAGTTGGAAAAACAATTGATCTAAACCGGGATTCTAAGACTGCCTGTCGGCAGACAGGGATTTAAGGATGGCCAAGATTTTTGTATTGCGTTAATACTGTAATCCTGGCAATCATAAAAATCCCTTTAATCGAGGTTTTTTTACCGATAAGCTTTGGAAATTAATGTTAGCATGCCTTTAAATAATTGACTTATTTTTTTATTCATACATATTTTAATTCGAAGAAAATCAGCAACTTCGCACTCCAAAAATTAATCTGCCAAAAATTTGGAATGATTATTGAAAATTACCCTGTAAACCCGAAAAATGAACATTACATTTCATAAAGTCATGCCTACCCCACTCGCTTCCATTCAACATGGAGAAAAGAGTATTTGGGGAAGTCAAACAGAACTTAATCCTGGTGAGCGAATTTTATTAAACGCTTCAAGTGGTAAAGGAAAATCGACGTTTACATTTACTTCTATTGGTCTACGAAAAGACTATGAAGGTCAAATTACTTACGATGGAAAGGATGTGAAATCATACACTCCTGACGATTGGACAGATATTCGTCAAACGAAAATATCAGTAGTATTTCAAGATTTACAGTTGTTTCCCAATTTAAGTGTGAAGGATAACCTGATGCTTAAAAACGGTTTGCAAAATGTTTTTACTGAAGAGCAATTGAAAGAAATGCTGGCAACTTTGGGAATTGCCGACAAATGGGAACAACATTGTGGTTTACTTTCCATGGGACAGCAGCAGCGCGTTGCAATAATTCGGGCACTTTGTCAGCCATTTGAATGGTTAATTCTAGATGAACCTTTTTCACATCTCGATAAAGCAAACGCTGAGATAGCCTTAAAAATGATAAACGATCGTTGCGATTCTTTGAATGCCGGTTTCGTTTTAACTTCATTGGGCGAAGATTATGGTTACAATTATTCACGTGAACTAAATCTGTAAGCCATGTTAAACAAAATATTATTCAAAAATCAAGATAAGAAACAATTGGTCATAGCTATGATTGGAGCTTTCTTAGGCATTACATTTTTAGTAACCTCTATCCATTACCTCATAAAAGTCAATGATTTTGGAAAAGGAGCCGATATTCTTGGACCAAACACCATCATCGTTCAGAAAAAGGTAACGAATTCAAGTTCTTTGAACCTGACAAAAACCGATTTTTCTCCTCAAGAGATTAATAAAATCAAAGCTGAATCATTCATTCAAGACGTGAAGCCAGTCATCAGTAATAACTTTGATGTTTCTTTCCAAACAGACGATCCACTGGTTCCTTACTTTCGCTCTGATGTGTTCATACAAACGGTCGACCAAAACTTTTTGGATGTACAAAGTGTGAAATGGAAATGGGAAAAAGGCGACGAATTCGTCCCAATGATTTTACCACGTGATTTCTTAGTGATGCTGAATACTTTCATGAGTGCTAGCGGAATTCCGCAAGTATCAGACGATTTGGCAATGGATATTAAATTCAAATTTAGACTTCGTGACCCAAACAATTCAGACAAGGAAGAACACGTTAATGCACGTATCATAGGATTTACCAACGAAGTTTCATCCATTCTGGTTCCTGAAGCCTTTATGGATTATGGAAATCAAGTTTACGCGCCAACAACAGAAAGTAAAATTACCCAAATCATGATTTCCGGTAAGGAAAGTGAATTTGGATTGGTGGAAGATTTGTTGACTAAACGCGGTTTGGAATCAAAGAATTCGCAAATGGTTGTCGGCCGATTAAAAAGCGTGGTTGGAACATTGTTCCTTGTCGTTCTCGGAATCTCAGTTATCGCTGTTTTTGTTTCAGGACTAGTTTTGATTCAATATTTGCAATTGTTGCTTTCCAGAAATTCTTACGAAGTTAGAACCCTTTTACGAATGGGTTATCCACCTAAACAATTGATTCGCAGCTTCTCCATGTACTTTATTAAGATATTTGGTTTAGTAGCTGTAATTGGCCTAGGAATATTTTTCGTTTTCAAATTATTCTTAGATCAAATGTTCGAAGCTGGTGGTTTATATATTGGCACGAATATAGCATGGTTGGCAATAGGAGCCTTGGTTTTAGCTTATGCTTTATTTGCTCTTTCAAGTTATTTGAATGCTCGAAAAGGAATTTTTAATGAATATTAAAGGTGTTAATATTCTGTTAAAACCGTCACCATTCTTATTTTTGTTCGTCAATTTAGTAGAATCTTTTAGTGAAAAAATACAAATTTTAACTATGAAAAAATTAATCCTTATTGCATTTCTCTTCGCGACAAGCACTTCGGTGTTTGGTCAAAAACTTAAATTCAAGGTTACAGGAGTTAAAGACACCACTGTTCACCTTATCAAATATTACGGTAAAAATCTTCTTTATGCAGATACAGCCGAAATGAAAAATGGTATTGTAGAATTTGATGGTAAAAAACAAAAACCTGGGATGTTAGGTCTTTTGTTGCCTGGTCAAAAATTCTTTGAATTCATTTACAACAATGAAGAAGTTCAAATGGAAACGGCAATGCCTGATTTAGCTGGTAATTTGAAGACAAAAAAATCCGTTGAGAATAAGATCTTTCTTGAATACATAGCATTCTTATCGAGTCAGCGAACGAAAGCAACTGCAATAGCTGCCGAAAGAGATAAATTAGATAAAGAATCTGCAGAGTTCACAAAAAAATCAGAGGAAATAGATAATGTCACAAAAGAAGTTGTCGCTTATCAAAACAAATTGATTGAGGACAACAAAACGACTTTGGTAGCAAAAATGATTAAAATGTCAATGGACATAGTTGTTCCGCCAGCTCCGGTTGACGAAAACGGCGAGGCAATTGACAAAGAATTCAAATATCATTATTACAGAGATCACTATTTCGATAATGTTGATTTCACTGACGACCGTTTAGTGAACACTCCGGTTTTTGGAAATAAACTAGAAACGTATTTTGGTAAAACGATGATGCCACAGCATTGGGATACTATTAATAAATATGCCTTCCGTTTGTGTGACAATTTGGTTCCGAAATCAGAATTTTTCCGTTACTGTGTTACAACCATCATCACTACTTTCCAAAAAAGTAAGCAGATGGGAATGGACAAAGTATACGTAATGATGGCCGATCGATATTTCTGTACATTCAATGAGGATGGAACTTCTCCAGCATTTTGGATGCCTGAGGATAAGTTAATTGAATTGTGCGACAAAATACCAGCTCAAAAGAATACTGTACTAGGGATTATTCCACCAAACATTAGCTTACGTGATACTGGAGATGTAAACTTTAAGGATTTCTACAGCCTAAAAAGCGACTTTACCATTCTTTATTTCTGGGATCCAGATTGTGGACATTGCAAAAAAACAACCCCGAAAATTGGAAAACTTTATGCCGAAAAATGGAAAGATAGAAATGTGGAAGTTTTCGGCGTTTGCAAAGCAATGGGCGAAGACTTTGATAAATGGAAAAAGTTCATCAAAGACAATAATCTTACCTATACAAACGTAGCTTTGACACAAACCTTGTATGATTTAGTAACAACAAACGCTGAAGCAGTGGTTCCGAAATACACAGACTTCAAATCACTGAATTTCTCTTTAACATATGACATTTTTTCAAACCCAAGAGTTTTCGTTTTAGACAAAGACAAAAAAATAATTGGAAAACAATTAACGATTTCTCAAGTTGAAGATATGATTGATCGATTACAAAATGTAAAAGATGCTCCGAAATTATATCCTCCAGACCCAGAAGAGGATGAGCACATGAAAGACTGACTTTATTAACAAAGACTGAATAGGCGAGATGAATATCTCGCCTTTTTTGTTGACAAAAACTTAACATTAGGATTGTGTTTTTCCATTATAGTCCCCTATCTTTGCACTCAAAACTGGAGAAATCCTCAAAAAAAAATTATGAAAAAAATATTACTATTCACCACATTACTATTTACTCAATTTGCTTTCTCGCAGGTTGTGGATGTTTTTAACTTCACGGGTTTATTAAGTGCTAATGGCTGGACAGTTCACAGTGGAACAGGAGCACTTAACACTTCTGCTTCAAGTTTATCTTATCCAGGTTTAGCAGCTTCAGTTGGTAATAAAGTTGCGTTTGTTTCTGGAAATGGAGAGGATGTCAACAAACCAATCACTGTTGTAGGCGATACTGCTTACTTGTCGTTTTTAATTTCAGTACCTAATACTACAGGTATGTCGGCTAGTGGAGATTACTATATGGGAATTGGAGGTACAGCCGGTTCTACAGTTAGTGGATTGTACGCACGTATTTATGTAAGAACAGGTACGGCTGCAAATACGGTAAACTTTGGTATTGGTAACTCATCTGGAACAGCTACTTATGACGCTGTTGATCGTGCAATTGGAACAACCTTTTTTGTTGTGGTAAGTTTGAATAAACTTGCTTCACCTTCTATTGCCAATCTTTATGTCAACCCAGCTCCTGGAGCAGCTATACCTGCATCACCAACGATTACAAATTCAATTAATACAGGCGCAGTAACTGCATTCGCTTGCGTATACTTGCGTCAAGGTGGTAGTACTGGTAATGTTGAAATCGATGAAATTAGAACTGGTTCAACTTTTGCTTCTGTAACACCAGCGGGTGCGGCAGTTTGTAATATTTCAGCTTCAGGTATCACGTCTTTAACATGTAATGATGCTACAACTGGTTCAAATCCATTAGATGATTATTTGACATTCAATTTAAACCCAACAGGTTCAACTTTAGGTACAACTTACACTGTTTCTGTCCCAACCGGAACAATTACACCTACAACAGGTACTTATGGTGCAGCAACATCTTTCCAATTACAAGCGGGTTCTGCTGGTGCTGGAAACGTTACTGTAACAATTTCTGACAACGGGACAAGTGGATGTACATTTGATCAATTAATTACAGATCCAGGAGCATGTTCTTCTGCAATTCCTGTTATTACAATGGCGCCAAGTTCATTAACTGGATTTGATCATACAGTTGGCACGCCTTCTGCAGAGCAAACATTTACTGTTTCTGGTTTATCATTAACAAACAACATTACAGTTACAGCGCCAACGAATTTCCAAATTTCATTGACTACTGGAACTGGTTTTACTAACTCATTAGTATTAACTCAAACTGGTGGAGTTGTTGCTAGTACAACTATCTACGCTATAGGAAATGCAACAGCAGCTGGTTCATTCAGTGGAAACATTCTTGGAACATCTACTGGTGCATTGAACGATACAGTTATGGTATCTGGTGTAGCAAGTGATTACGTTTATTACACAATTGACCAAGTATCAACAGTTGATGCTGTAGGTGTTGCAGATTCTTTAGATGTTTTAGTTGAATTAACTGGAGTTGTTTACTGTATGGACTTTGATGGAAATGCTGGTTATAGCATCACATTGATTGATGGTTCTGGTTCAGGAATTAACTTCTTCTCATTCACTGACAAATCAAATTACACATCTCCTTTAGAAGGCGATTCACTTAGAGTATTTGGTGTAATTGACCAATACAATGGCTTGTTAGAAGTTGTAGTTGATTCAGTAGAAGTTTTGGCTCAAGGAGTTGCTATTATGGCTCCAACGGTTGTAACGACTTTGGATGAAAGTACTGAATCTCAATATATCAAAATGGAGAACTTAACATTGGTTACGCCTATAGCAACATTCGCAACAGGTAGTTCCAATGTTGATGTTACAGACGGAACAAACACATTCGTTATGCGAATTGATAGTGATACAGATATTCCAGGAGCAGCAGCACCACAAGGTGTATTTAGTGTAACAGGTGTTGGAGGTCAGTTCGATAGTTCTTCACCTTATGACAGTGGTTACCAAATATTCCCATGCAGTCTAGCAAGCATCCAAGGAGCGTGTACAACACCTTCAAATGCAACAACTCCAATTGATTCTACAGGAGCAACGGCAACTGCATCAGGTGCTACAATTACTTACCAATGGATTAATTGTGCTGGAAACACGGTAATTGCTGGAGCTACAAATCAATCTTTCACAGCTGCAGCTGCTGGAAGTTATGCAGTAATCGTAATGGACGGAAATTGTTCTGATACATCTGCTTGTGTTGCTTTAGTTGCTTCTACAAATAGTTTGACTGAAAACACATTGTTGAATTCAATCAGCATTTTCCCTAACCCAGTAAATGATGTATTGACAGTAAAAAATTCATCTAATTCAGTTATTACTTTTGAAGTTACTGACATGAACGGAAGAATTCTTTCTACAAATAATTCAGTTACAAATTCAACTACTATTTCTACATCAAATTGGAATAGTGGAGTTTACTTCATTCACTTTACTTCTGATAAAGGTGAAGCTGTGATGAAAGTTGTAAAATAGATTAATACATATTTTAGTAAAAGTCGTTCCAATTTTGGGGCGACTTTTTTTTGATTAATAAGTTTAGAATTCTCCTATTTTTGTAGTTCAATAATTATCTATATGAAATTTACTTTTTTCGTTTTATCCTACTCGATTCTTACTGCATTTACTTCATTCTCACAAAACGACTGGCAACAAACGGTAAACTACAAAATCGATGTACAATTGAATGATATTGACCATTTTCTTGATGGACAAATTGAAATGGAATACATAAATAACAGTCCAGATGCACTGACCTTTATTTATATTCATCTATGGCCAAACGCATACAGCAGTGATAAAACGGCTCTAGCCAAACAAATTTATCAGGAAGGCAATGATATACTTCGTTTTGAAGGCGAATCTTCCAAAGGTTGTATTGACCAACTCAATTTCATGGTAGATGGAAAAATCGTTAAATGGGAATTTGATCCACAGAACATTGATATTGCAAAGATCTATTTGACAACCCCACTACAATCTGGAGCTCGAATTAAAATTACAACACCTTTTCAAGTAAAAATTCCTTCGGGTCGCATTTCACGCCTAGGCCACGTAGGTCAGTCCTATCAAATAACACAATGGTATCCAAAACCTGCTGTTTATGACAAAAATGGTTGGCACCCTATTCCCTATTTGAGTCAAGGTGAATTTTATTCAGAATATGGCAGTTTTGACGTCTCAATTACTCTTCCGGAAAATTATGTCGTTGGAGCAACAGGTGACCTTCAGAATGATAGTGAAATTGAATTCTTAAATAGTAAAGTTGAAGAAACGAAATTATTCCTTGATAAAAATGAACTCAAAAGGGTTAAATTCGATGAGTTTCCAGCTTCTTCTGAAAAAATTAAAACCATTCGATATACTCAATCCAAAGTTCATGACTTCGCTTGGTTTGCCGACAAACGCTACTATGTATTAAAAGATGAAGTCGAATTACCTCATTCCAAGCGCAAAGTAACAACATGGGCCATGTTTACCCCAAAAAATGCAAATCTTTGGAAAAATGCTTCTGAATATCTGAAAGATGGAACTTACTACTATTCACTTTGGAATGGTGATTACCCATATAATCATGTTACTGCAGTAGACGGAACAATCAGTGCAGGTGGTGGAATGGAATACCCAAATATTACGGTCATTGGAAATGCTTCTTCTGCTGAAGAGTTAGAAATAGTAATTGTTCACGAGGTTGGTCATAACTGGTTTTATGGAATTTTAGGTTCAAACGAACGCGATCATGGTTGGATGGATGAAGGATTGAATACCTTAAATGAAATTCGCTATATCCAGACCAAATATCCAGGAAATACACGCCTTAGTGATATGGTACTTAACGGAAAAATGCACTTCAACGAATTGGATTACCATGATCAAGCAGATTTTCAATTTCAATTAATCACAAGATTTGGAGAAGATCAACCAATTGAAACCAAAAGCCAAGATTTCTATAGTTTGAATTACGGACTGATAATGTATCAAAAAACAGGCTTAATCTTTCATTATTTGAAGAGCTATTTGGGCGATGAACTATTTGACGAATGTATGTCGGCATACTTCGAAAAATGGAAATTCCGTCATCCTCAGCCTGAAGATTTGAAAGCCATTTTTGAGGAAAAAACTGGGAAAAAATTGGATTGGTTCTTTACAGATTTGATTCAAACAACCAACCACATCGATTACAAAGTGAAAAACGTGAAATCCAAAAATGGTAAAGCGGAAATAACGATTAAAAATGTGGGACAAGTAAATGGACCAATTCCTGTTGCCATGAGTAAAGTTGGCGGAGGAGAAACTACCCAATGGATAGAAAATGATACTGAAAGAAAACATGAAATCATTACTGATTATGAAGTAAGCAAAGTTCAAATTGATTCTTTAAATAATATTCCAGAGATTAATCGAAGTAACAACACATGGACATCTGGTAAACTTTTCAATAAGTGCGAACCAATGAAATTGGAATTCTTAGCCGGAGACAATGAACCAAATTCTACTAATTTGTTTTGGTCGCCCGTTTTTGGTTTCAATACAGCTGATCAGTTTATGTTAGGACTGGCAATTCACAATATAGGAATTCCAGCAAATCCAGTTCAGTTCTATGTTGCTCCAATGTATTCATTTGGTCGTCAAATGGTTTCGGGTATTGCAGATCTTAGTTATACATTTCTGCCAAAAAACTTAGTGAAACAAACAAAACTTGGAATTTCAGGTAGAAGTTTCAAAATGGACAATATCAATCGTGGAAACGTAGATTATTACTATGCTATAACTCCTTACTTGCGAATGAAATTGGGCAATAGAAATGCTTTCAAACCTTGGTCGAATGAAATATTGGTAAAAACAGTTGTTCGACAAGATGTTTTGACTAGCCGAGAGCAAACTTCTGTTGGAGGGTATATCGATTATATGCTTAACTATGATCGCGCTGACCACGAATGGGAAACACATTTGAAAACGGATTATTACCAAAATACTAAACTTCTCACAGAGGCGACACGTAGCATGTTTACCTCAACGTATCGATTCAGATATTTGAAAAAGAAATCAGAAAAATGGGTTGAACTTCGTGTTTTTGGAGGGAAAATCTGGTCGATTAAAAGTGATCCATCTGAGTTTGACAATACGAAATTCGCTTTATCAGGAAATAATGGCGTTCAAGATTTATTCTTTGATGATTTATTCTTCAATAGAATCCCAGGAACGGGCTCAATCTATAATACAATGCGAGCTGACAACATGGGAGGTTTCCGCTCTACCGCATCTTTTGGAAATGCTTCAGACTGGATGACGACCGCTAATCTATATTTAGAATTACCATTGCCTATTTTCGGAATTTTCGCTGATGCAGGAGCATTCTCAAATAATGGAACGATGGAAAGTGTTTGGAATCTTGGTGTAGGAATTAGAATTCGCAAATTATTTCAAATCCACTTCCCTGTATTGATGAGTGAGAATCTAATGGCTAGTTACTCTTCTCAGAATTATTTAAATAAGATACGGGTTACCGTTAACTTGAATATGCTCACGCATCCGTTTCAGTTGAGGAATTTGTTTTAAAATTTGACAAGAATTGATTGGGTTAGGTAAACGATATTTCTAATTAAATGAAAATCAAATGTTGTTGGCGATATTACCAATTCGAAAATTCGCGAATTCCCAAATTTACGAACATTAACTATATATTTTTAAATCAGGTGGTGGCAGCTAATTTTCTGGTAAGATCATCTTCTACATTTCAAATTCAATTGAAAATGATGTTGGGCAATTGACCAATTCGCAAATATCCAAATTTGCAAATTCGCTAATTCCCAAATTTACGAACAAGAAATTATATCTTTAAAAATCAATGGAAATGGGTCAATAGCCAACTATATATAGTCAATGGCAAACAGTCGACAGTCAAAAAGAAACCTACATCTTCTCAGGAACTGAAATCCCTAACATTGCACAGAAATCATGAACAATCTCTCCAACATTTCTAGCCAATATCAAACGCATATTTTGCAATTCAAGATTGTCTTCATTGAAGATGGAAACGTTTTGATAGAAATGGTTAAAGCTTTTCACCAATTCGTACATGTAATTTGCCAACACAGCTGGAGACAAGTTGTCCGCCGCTTCTTGAATTACTTTAGGAGCCTCATTCATCAATTTAATTACCTCAATTTCTTCTGGTAAAAAAGCTGTTGTTTGATTCAAATCTTTAATTTCTCCTTTTTGAACTAGTGATTGAATTCGGGCATAAGCATATTGGATGAATGGTCCAGTATTTCCATTCAACTCAATCGATTCTTCCGGATCAAACAACATTCGTTTTTTAGGATCTACTTTTAATAAATAATATTTCAAGCCACCCATCCCGATTGTGTTGCACAATTCATCAACTTCTGCTGGAGTCATACCCTCGATGTGACCACGATCCAAAGTCGCTTCTTTCGCTTTACCAACGATTTCTTCCATCAAGTCATCGGCATCGACAACTGTTCCTTCACGAGATTTCATTTTACCTGATGGTAAATCAACCATTCCATAGCTTAAGTGCTTGCAATTTTCTGCCCAAGCGTAGCCTAGTTTTTTCAAAATCAAAAACAAGACTTGAAAATGGTAATCTTGTTCGTTTCCAACGGTATAAACCATTCCTGTCAAATTCGGATAGTCGTGGTAACGATCGAATGCCGTTCCCATATCTTGTGTCATATAAACAGCTGTCCCATCCGAACGAAGCAACAATTTTTCATCTAATCCATCTGCAGTTAAATCAACCCAGATTGAGCCATCGTCACGTTTGGTGAACAGTCCTTTTTGTAAACCTTCAATAACCAAATCTTTACCAATAATATACGTATCTGATTCGTAATAGATTTTATCGAAATCAACTTGCATTTTGGCGTAAGTCTTCGCAAAACCTTCATAAACCCAACTGTTCATGGTCGACCACAACAAGTACGTTTGTGGATCTTTCGCTTCCCATTTCACCAACATTTCCTTGGCTTCGAGCAAAAGTGAAGTTTGGTTTTTGGACAAGTCTAAAATTTTATCTGCAATACCTTTAACAGCTTTTTCTTCCTTACCTTCTTTCGAGGATTCGAGACGAAGAAATTCATTTTTAATGTCTTCTGAAAAACCATCAAAATTTCCTTTTTCCCAATCGGCAATTATGCTTTTCGCTTCAGCAACAAAGTTCTTGTCGAATTCTACATAGTATTTTCCGACCAACTTATCGCCTTTCATTCCTGTATTGGCAGGTGTTTCTTGTTCACCTTTTTCGTTACGTGGAGAAAATTTCTCCCAAGCCAACATACTTTTGCAAATGTGAATTCCACGGTCATTTACGATTTGCGTTTTAATTACATCGTGTCCAGCAGCTTTCAATAATTCTGAGACCGAATAGCCCAAGAAAATATTTCGCATGTGACCTAAATGCAAAGGTTTATTCGTGTTTGGCGAACTATATTCCACCATAATCGCACCTTTGGATTTAGGCTCTTGAAATCCAAAATTCTTTATTGAATTTATCTCCGTCAAGGCATTCATCCAGTAATTTGAACTAGCTGAAATATTCAAAAATCCACCAACCACCTCACAAGAATCAACATCAGAAAGTTGCGTAATTAAAGCCGATATTTTATCTCCAACAGCTTGAGGTGAAGTTTTCAAGGCTTTAACAAATGGAAACAAAACCAAAGTCAAATCTCCGTTGAGCTCTTTTCTCGTTTTTTGAAATTGTATCCAATTTTCATCGATTTGAGTCCCAAAAATTTCAACTTGATTTTCTAAAAGAAGATTTTTTATTTGATTTTCCATTTTGCGTATCGCCTATTTTGTAATCGTGTTCACTGCTGATTTGACCAATTGAAAAGTCACTTCAGCCATTTTATTCTTTTTATCGTCCAAGCATGGATTAACTTCCACAAATTCTAGACAACATAATTTTTCTTGCTTAGCAAAGAAAGTCAACATTTCATGTGCTTCCTCTGGCGTAATTCCATCTTTCACAGGTGTTCCCGTTCCGTATGAAGTTATATCTGGATCCATTGAATCTACATCAAAAGAAATGTATAAAATATCCAATTCATCTATCCATTTTTGGAATTCCTCTGCCAAGGCCGACCATTTCTTTTCACGAAGTTCGGCAACCGTATAATTACGAATCGCATGTTCCGCCATCAAATGCTCTTCTTGCTCTTCTGTATCTCTAACGCCGATAAAAAACAAATCGTTTGATGAAAATTTCGCTCCTTTCCCTCCTTTGTCTTGAAGACTTTCCCAAATTGCTTTCGCTTCAGGACCGACTTCATTTATCTTGTATTTTAAATTATCTTCATTCAACGCAATTGCCAAGGGCATTCCGTGTATATTGCCAGAAGGTGTTGTGTAAGGCGTATGTAAATCTCCGTGAGCATCAATCCAAACGACACCTAATCTTTTTCCTGCATAATTTTCTTTAATCGCAGCTATTGTTGCCGCTGCAGAACCATGATCGGCTGAAATTAAAACTGGAAATTCATTGTTATTAAAAACGGTTTTCATTCCGTCCATCACATAATCAAAAACTAAGGCATAACCTTCAATTCTCTTAGCATAAGGAAACTTTGCAGGAAAATCTAAAAACTGATTCTCATTTTTAATTTTGAATGGAGGATAATCAGAAAAGAATGTATCATTTAAGTCTCGAGCAGCCGTCATAATCGCTTCAGGACCAAGTGATGAACCTCTTGTGCCTGCTGTTATTTCCGAAGTATTTAACAGAATCTTTACCTTTTTTCCCATAATTGCTCATGATTTACCTGCAAAAGTAGCATATTCAGCCAAACTTCTAACGATGTAACCAAACAACTTCTTTTCATTATTTTCGTAGAATATTTCAAACATTGAAATCGAAACAAATGAAAATCAATACTTTACTATTTTTTGTAATTTTTACTTCTATTCTTAGCTCGAATTGTTTTGGTCAATCTGGATTTACTGGAGTAATAAAATACAAAGTTTCTATGCTTGACACAGCACTTCAGCAATTGATTGATGACAGAGAAATGTACGTTTATACCAACGACACTTTGTCAAGAATGGAAATTATGAATGATGCTCTTGGACAACAAGTTAGCATCAAACATATGGGTTTGAAAAAATCTTATCTGCTAATGAATTTTCTAGGAAAAAAATTAGCTATTCAAACATCCGTAAGCGATGACTCGACGAAATATGAACCTTATAACATAAAATATAAATTCTTCGGCAGGAAAAAAGTGAATGGATTGATATTAAAAAAGGCTATCGTTTACCGTGAGGATTTGAAAGAAAATCGAAAAATATGGTATTTCAAAAACATTCGTCCTGATTTGATGGACTATTACCCAGGAATTAAAGGTCTTCCAGCAGATTTTTATGTTGGAACAATTGACGGAATCTTGCATTATACCCTCCTTTCTGTAGAAGAAATACCTGTTGAAAAGGACTTATTCGGCATTCCATCCGATTATGAAAAGATTACATTAAGTGATTTTCTGGACAAAGTAAAACAGGTCAGCAACTAACATAGCATTGTGCATATATAGTAGAGTTTTACCGCTTTTTGCGAATAATTCTAAACTATCTTCGTTGGATATACTAAGATGATGGCGGAAGACAATATTATTATTGAAAAGATACAAAAAGCTAGTAAGCCTGAGTCTAAAAAACAGCCCAAAAAGAATACGGATAAACCGAAAAAAGGACGCAGCTTGAATAAAGTTGGGAATCCTGTTCAAAAGAAAAAAGCCAGAAATACCATAGGCGCTTTTCTGATACTTTTTTCAATTTTCACACTCTTAGCTTGTATTTCCTACATATTCACTTGGCGAGAAGACCAAGATCAGGTCATGAATCAAGGTTTGTTTTCTTATATGTTTTCTGACGACAAAACACCTGTTACGAATTGGCTTGGAAAATTTGGAGCTTGGGTCTCCCACTTGTTTTATTATCGATGGTTCGGATTATCTTCAGTTGCATTAGGGTTCATCGCATTTTTATATGGCGTCAAACTCTTAGTGAATATAAAACTTCTTCCACTTAAAAGAACATTATTAATATCCATGGTTTTCATGATCTGGAGTTCAATTTTACTGGGTTATTTTGCTTCTTTTCCAAATTATTTAGGCGGAAGCTTTGGTTATTTCATCAATGAATGGCTTACGCTCAGCATAGGTAAATTTGGAAGCTTTTTACTGTTGGCAGTGCTTCTTTATGTTATTGTTGCTTTACTTTTCAATCCAGATTTCAAGGCGCTTTGGGACAAATGGGCATTTTGGGGAAAAGGTGACGATGTCGAGGAAGATGACAACGATGGAGCTGTGCCTCTTGCAGACATGAACGTCATCAACACCATCAAAGACGAACAAATAGAGAAAGACAATCCTTCAGATGCCATTTCATTAGATGATGAAGAGGAAGAGGAAACAGAAGAAGAATCAACGGAAGATGATGATTTTGAAATTGAAGTTCCACAAGAATCAAAAGTTGAGTCTTCTGGTAAGGACAAAATGAAAGTTGAGGTTCACGACAACGATGAGGAACTAACCGAAGAAGACATCAACGACCTTCAAAGAGAATTTGGCGATTATGACCCAAAATTGGATTTAGCGAGCTACGTTCTTCCTCCTATCGAATTGTTAAAAGACTTCGGGAACAGCACAATCAACGTCAACAAACAGGAGCTTGAAGACAACAAAAATAAAATTGTTGAAACGCTTTCTCATTACAAAATTGACATTGCAAAAATTAAAGCAACTGTTGGACCAACTGTTACTTTATATGAAATTATCCCTGCTCCCGGCGTTCGAATTTCTAAGATCAAAAATCTTGAAGATGATATTGCTTTGAGTTTGAGCGCACTTGGTATTCGTATTATCGCTCCAATTCCGGGAAAAGGAACCATTGGAATTGAGGTACCAAACTCCAAACCTGAAATGGTGAGTATGCGTTCGTTAATTGCATCAGAAAAATTCCAGAATTCGGATATGGAATTGCCCGTAGTAATGGGTAAAACGATTACGAACGAGACCTATACTTTTGATTTAACGAAATTGCCTCACTTACTTGTTGCTGGTGCCACCGGTCAAGGTAAATCCGTTGGACTTAACGCCATTTTGGTTTCTATACTTTACAAGAAACATCCGGCTCAAGTCAAATTTGTATTGATTGATCCTAAAAAAGTGGAATTAACGCTTTTCAATAAAATTGAGCGCCATTTCTTAGCCAAGTTACCGGGTGAAGAAGATGCAATTATTACAGATACTTCGAAAGTTGTCAATACCTTGAATTCACTTTGTATTGAAATGGATAATCGATACGACTTATTAAAACTGGCAACTGCTAGAACGATTAAGGAATACAATGCAAAGTTCATCGCAAGACGTTTGAACCCTGAAAAAGGACATCAATTCTTACCTTATATCGTTGTATTAATTGATGAGTTTGCCGACTTGATTATGACAGCCGGAAAAGAAGTTGAACACCCGATTGCCCGTATTGCGCAATTGGCACGTGCTGTTGGTATTCACTTAATTGTAGCTACTCAGCGTCCTTCTGTTAACGTTATTACGGGAATGATAAAAGCCAATTTCCCTGCTCGTATTGCCTTCAGAGTATTATCAAAAATAGATTCTAGAACCATTTTAGATGCCTCTGGTGCGGACCAACTTATTGGTCGTGGTGATATGCTTGTATCAACCGGTGCCGATGTTATTCGTTTACAATGTGGATTTGTTGATACACCAGAAGTTGAAGCAATATGTAATTTCATTGGCGAACAACGTGCTTACCCTGAAGCTTTAATGTTACCTGAATACGTTCCTGAAGGAAGTGAATCAGCGGGAGAAGTCGATACAAACGAACTCGACCCAATGTTTGCAGATGCGGCAAGAATCGTAGTTCTTCACCAACAAGGTTCAGCCAGTTTGCTACAGCGAAAATTAAAATTAGGATACAACCGCGCTGGTCGTATTGTTGATCAATTGGAATCTTTCGGAATCATCGGTGGTTTCCAAGGAAGCAAAGCCCGAGACGTTTTATATGCTGATGAAGCTAGCTTAGATGAATTGTTGGCCAGTAAAGGAATCGTTTAAAAAAGTTGCAAGTTGCAAGTTGAACGGCTTCTGCGAAGCATTCTTCAAGTTGCAAGTTTTGGAATAGTGAAGTTAATTTCGGTATTCTATGCCTTCGACTCCACTCAGTCATCCACTATGAATTCTTTTCAATAAATAAAATGCTTTTTTCTGAATTTAACCACACAGAACTTGCAACTTCTTCAGCAATCCGTAATTCGTAATTAATTACAATTTAACGATTTCCCCTTCCACCGCCTCAAAGCAATTCTCAAAATGAACCTTAGCTTCCTTTAAATGTACTTCTGCGTCGTCGTAGCGAGCGCTTAAATGACCAAAGTACAATTTACCCACTTTTGCCATTCGAGCTATTTTAGCGGCTTGTTCGGCTGTACTATGCAAGGTTGCTTTAGCTCTTGCTTTGTCTTTATTGGTAAAGGTTGCTTCGTGGTACAGAACGTCAACCCCATTAATCCAAGGTAGAATTGATTCTGAATAAGTTGTGTCTGAGCAAAAAGCGTAAGAGGAAGATGGTTTTGGTTTTTTGGTGTAGGTTTTAAACGAATGAACTTTCCCTTGCTCATCGGTCACATCTTTTCCGGCTTTTAAATCTGGTATTTGCAATAAACTCAGTCCACTTTCCTTAAATTTCGCGGCAATCAAATGTCTTTCCTTGACTTTTTCTTTGAACACAAAACCATGTGTTGGAATTTTATGCTTCAACTTAAATGTTTTGATTTCAAGAACTTTGTCTTCAAACAATAATCCTTCGAATTTGTCGGCGATAGCGTGAAAAACAACTTCAAAATTTAAGGATGCACCGCCTAACTCCAATTGCATTCTAACAATTGTTTCTAATACTTCAGGACCATAAATAGAAATTGATTTTTCTCTTCCTAAGAGATGCATTGAACTCAAAAGTCCGACTAAACCAAAATAATGGTCGCCATGCATGTGAGAAATAAAAATAGCATCCAGCTTTTGAATTTTCACACTTCGTTTGCGCAATTGTATTTGCGTTCCCTCACCACAATCGATAAGGAAATGTCGGTTTTGACAAAAAATATATTGGGAAGTAGGGTGATGATTTACAGTAGGCAGTGCGCTACCAGTTCCGAGAAACTGAACGTAGAAACTCACTTTTGAAGTGCTGCGACTGCTTCTTTATGGTTTTCTTCAAACAAAAGAACTTTGTCCAATTGAGCGATTTTAATCATTTTCATGACATTTTCTTGCATTCCACAAAGTACAAAACGTCCGCTTGTATCTTTACAAAGACGATTCCCCATCAACAACGCACTTAATCCAGATGAGTCGCAGTATTTTGTGGCAGACATGTCAACAATGATATTATTGATTCCTTTGTTGTTCAATAAAACCAGCTCAGCTTTGAGCTCAGATGCATTTTGCGCATTTAATCTTTCAACGTTTGAAGAAATCGTTGCGCCGTATTGATCTATATTGGTTTCGAAATTCATTTTTAATTCAGGTTTGATATCAAAAATAACAAAATTTTATTGTCGCTCAATTTTTGCTGCTAATAAATATATCACAGCCATTCGGATTGCAACTCCGTTTTCCACTTGTTGAAGGATGACGGACTGTTTAGAATCAGCTACATCACTGGTAATCTCTACTCCTCTATTGATTGGACCAGGATGCATTACGACTATTTCTTTCGAAAGCGAATCCAATATTTCCTTATTCAATCCAAAAAGCATGGAATATTCACGAAGTGAGGGGAAATACTTTATATCCTGGCGTTCCAATTGTATGCGCAGCATATTCGCAACATCACACCATTCTAAAGCGTGGCGTAAATTATGAGAAACTTTCACACCCAGTTTATCAATGTGTTTTGGAATCAAGGTTGTTGGTCCACAAACCATAACCTCTGCCCCTAACTTTTGAAGACATAAGATATTGGAAAGTGCAACACGTGAATGCAAAATATCTCCAACGATAACCACTTTTTTTCCTTCAACGCTTCCAAGTTTTTCTCTAATTGTGAATGCATCTAATAATGCTTGTGTTGGATGTTCATGTGTTCCGTCACCGGCATTTACAACTTTAGCTCCTATTCTGTCAGATAAAAATTTGGCAGCTCCAGGATTCGGATGACGCATTACAACCATATCCACTTTCATGGAAAGAATATTGTTTACTGTATCTACTAAAGTTTCTCCTTTGCTCACAGAGCTTCCTGATGCGCTGAAGTTTATAACATCTGCTGACAAACGTTTTTCAGCTAATTCAAACGATAATTTGGTTCTTGTAGAGTTTTCGAAAAATAGATTGGCAATGGTAATATCACGTAATGATGGAACTTTCTTGATAGGACGATTGATAACTTGCTTGAAATTATCTGCAGTCGAAAAAATCAACTCGATATCGGCTTTCGTCAAATCCCGAATTCCAATTAAATGTTCTACGCTTAAATTATCCATTTCCTTCTAATGTATATAAAAGTAGTACTCTATCTTCCCCTTCAATTTCTTTCCATTCAACAGCAACTCGCTCTGAAATCATAGAATCGACTGTTTTCCCTACATAATCTGCTTGAATAGGCAAGTGGCGGCGAAAACGTCTATCTATCATGGTCAGCAATTCTACTCGATTTGGTCGACCGTAAGCCAACAAAGCGTCCAAGCCAGATCGAATCGTTCTACCAGTGAAAAGAACATCGTCGATTAATACAATGTTTTTGTTTTCTATGGAAAAATTAATATTCGTTGTGCTTGGAATAATTGGTTTTTCTCTTCTTCTGAAATCATCTCGATAAAAAGTAATATCAAGATTGCCACAAGTGATTTCTTTTCCTAGAATATCTTCTAAACGCGCTTTCAGACGTTTTAGAACATGTATTCCTCTAGGTTGTAATCCGATAAGAATGGTGGAGGAAAAATCGCCGTGAGCCTCTATCAGCTGGTGACAAAGCCTGTTGATTGTCAATTCAAATTGTTTGGAATTGAGAATAACTTGATTTTCCATTGACACAAAGATAAATTTTAAAATGGAAATTGAAGGTACTTCAAAACTTCAAATTGAAAATATTTTTATCGCGATTTTTATACAGTTCAATCAATCCTCAATACTGTTCAGGTTTTTTTCATTTTTCGAAAGGAAGAAGTACTTATCTTAGAATCATAAAACATTTTCATAGTTATTGTTTTATTTATAGTTATCGTTAGTTTTTGGTTAAAACCTGGTTCTCAAGGTAGTAGTTTCATAGTTCGCCCCTAGAAATTCGAGAATCAGGTTTTTTTTATGGGGAAAGTTACGAGTTACAAGTTGTTGCTGCGCAAGGCAAAGTTGCAAGTTCTGGGTGGTAATGTAGGATATGATAAAAGTCAGAAAAGAATAAGATCATTTAATGAATAGAATTCATAATCGACCAATGAGCGAAGTCGACGACATAGATTACGCTTAATCGACACCTAAAACTTGTAACTTGAAGAACGCTTCGCAGAAGCCGTTCAACTTGCAACTTGCAACTTTTACACCATCAACCTCCTTTTCTAACAACTTTAAACCCCATTTTGGTTAACTCAGCCATCACTTTATCTCTATGGTTTCCTTGCACGATAATTTCTCCATCTTTTGCTGAACCGCCAACGCCACATTTGGATTTCAACGTTTTTCCCAAATCTTTCAAATCTTCATCAGAACCAACAAAACCTTCGACTAAAGTAACTTCCTTGCCACCTCGATTTTTCTTATCGAGAGAAACATATAATTTCTGCTGATCAAATGAAAGAGTCTCTTGAGATTCATCTTGTTCTTCGTCAAAAGAAAAATTTGGGTTGGTGGAATACACCATGTTTACTCTATTTTTTTGCTTTTTTGCCATTACTTGAATTCTACTATTGCGCCTTGTAAATCATCGCTCATAACACCTGTTGGGTTCTTTTCTCGAACTTGTTTTAAGGCTTTGGGCGAACGAACTTCGTATAAATATATCGCTTTTCCAGCGGATTTTATTTCATCGACCTGATTTTTTGAACACTCTCCATTTTTGCAAACGAATCCTTTTAAATTTGGATAATCAAAACTGAGTTGCTTTCTTAATTCAGCATCATCAGTCGAAAATAATACATTCCAGCCCGCCAATTGAAAAGCTTCTATCCAATCTGCGTTGCTTATTATAAGCTGTATTCGATCATTGGAATTTGAAATCGTGGCTCGCCATGAATTCAAACTAGAAAGAAATAAACTTACATCTTGAATTGAATTTTGACAGAAATTGAAATGCTTAACGTCAACAAATAGTTTTTGATCACCTTCCCTAAAAATTTCTATATCAGATAATTGCGCTAGCTTTTCTTTTTTTAATGTGCTGTATTGGATATTTATCAATTCATCACTTAATTTATCTCCAACGCATCCGCTAGCTTTGGTTTCAATATCTAAAGTTTGATCATGACTAAGCCACAAAGTTCCGTCAGCAGCCATACGAAGGTCCATCTCAACACCATCACAATTGGGCATATTTAAAGCATAATCCATTGCCTCTTCAGAATTACCATGATAAACACTTCCTGAAAACTCAAGCCCGGCTCCTGCATGACCAATTACGAAAATTGGAAGATTTTCTTTCTTTTTACAAGAAACAAGGATTAATGATATGATTAATAAATATTTATAATTCATAACTCAAACCTAGTTGAAAAGCATATCCTGTATACCAATATCTTTTTTTCGAAGGAACAAATTCTGTTGATCGATATCCTAAGTATGACGATTGTGTGACCTTCAGTTTATGCCCATATGCCAAATAATATCCGAGTTCAGCAGTGAAATAGCGCTGAATGGGTTGAAATAATCGTGGTGCCAAACTCATATTTGAAAACTGAACCGACGGACCAAACTCCCATTTTGTTGATTTTAAAAAATCATAATGTAGGAGTAAGTCTGTTTTAGAAAATAAGGTTTGCTGAAAAAAGGTGCGACGGCTACCAAGGCCAAATCGAAATTCGAAGGTGAAGTTTTTCTTTAGAGGGTAAAGCACACCAAGAGAAACAAAAATATCTTCATTTTGAAAGGAAGTTCCAATAGAGTATTTTTTTGGAACAACGCTAAAACTTGTATCCTGGGCTTTTAGGTTGAAAGAAAGGAAAAGTAATAGAACAACTAGAATTTTCAATCGATTTTATTTATGTTGCCCAAAGTTAAGGAATTGCGCTCTTCTTAAATAATCAATGATTAGATTCTTAAGAAACTAAATTTTGGGGCATTTTTTACAGTGAACACCTTTCTTCTTGTACTTTTTGCAGCAATCTTTCTTCTTCTCGCAAGAACAATTACTGCACGAGGGAACAAAAGGCAACGTTTTATTTTCGATTTCTGTCGGTTTCACTTATTTAGACTAATTCTAAACAAAGGTAATTCATTTCAGCAAATCACGATTTTTTTTCTCGAGAATTTTTCAACAATTGATGGTGTTTATCAAAAAGGGGCAATTGCTAAAAAAAGCAAGATTTCATTTCTAAGTCCACTATACGCTAACTCATAGGAAAATAAACAATCGAAAGTACTTGTTGAATCTCCAACGTATATGCGTCCATCGCTAAAGGTATATACTACTTTCTTGAGACTAGAATTACTGATTTGGTAAACTTTGCCATTTTCAATTTCATAGAGCAAATCAAAAACGGAAGTACTTTGACCTCTATATACTTTGTTTCCTTCTATGGTATAACGAACATTTGAATTAAATGAATTATCAAAAACTTGATTGTTTCGAACCGTTAATATATCAGTGCCCCACAAGCTAGTAGACATTCGAGTAATTTTATTTTCGGTTATCTGATAAATTAAGTCATTTCGATTCGGCCTATCGCCCAAATAAATTTTGCTTTGTGCAAAAATTACACAAGGAAAAAAAAGAACAATTATAAGGGATTTCATCTGGCTTATTTATTGACCGTAACAATCAAATGGAAGCATGACAAGTCAGAGTCGACTGATTCAAAGGCGTATTTTAGATTTCCATCTGATTTTAGTTTCATCAACATACACCCTAAACTTGCACCACCTTTTTCAGTCATATCAGTATTTCCAAGCGTTTTCATATATAAATATTTGAGCTTGTCTAGAGACAAAGTATCCAATTGTTGACAAAAATCATTCATTCCCTTTATCGCATCCTGATTGATAAGATTAAAGAAATGAAGTTGCACTGAAGAACTGTTATCAAGTAACGCAAATGCTCCAACAGCTTCTCCGTCTTCATTTGGAACGGCATGTCTGTATATATTTTGGAGTCCTTCTATTAGAATGGCGAAAGCTTTTTTCTTCGTGCTTTTTGAGTAAGAATCTGAAGAAATTTTATTCTCTATAGAGATGGAAAGTTTAGATATAGCAGCTGCATTGACCTCGCCAAAATGTTCAATAAGAACATCCCAGTCCGAGCTGATCTTGCAACCATTGGTCAATTTTTCAAACTTCTGTTTTATAAGAAGCTCCGCCACGTCATTACTTACTCTAACCATTAAATGGTTCCTCTTTTATTCGGTTTTACTATGCAAGGACTTTAAAGCAATGCATTTAGTTGCATCAAAGAAATAAAATATCCATGAATTTTACTACAATTTAAGCCAAAAAGTGGAATATAGAAAAATTTATCTTCTACTCCTATTGCTATTTTTTGTTAAAACAGCATCGACAATTTTAACAACAGCGGGACATATATCCATGTTTTTCTGGGTTAGATCCAGAATCTGATGCATGTTTTTACGGTCCGTATGTGGATACTCGCGACAAGCAAGCGGACGAATGTCGTAGATATTGCATTTGTTTGTATCCAAATCCAAAAAGGTGCACGGAGCTTGATTAAGGACGTAATCTCCTTCGTCATCCATATGCAAATAATTTGAAATGAATTGCTTCTCACTAGTTTTCAGTGATTTAGAAATTCTTTTGATATCAATATCACGGAAAATGGGGCTAGTTGTTTTGCAACAATTTGCACAAGAAAGACAATCAATTTCACGAAAGGTTTTTTCATGCGCTGAATGAAATACCTCATCCAGCTTTTTACCTTTTAACTTATTGTTTTTAAAAAATTTTGCGCTTTGTTCTTTTATTTTGTCGCCTTCTTCTAATATATCTTTGTAAATCACTTTTCCTTATTGTTCGTCCTCCTACAAATATCGCATAAACTCTTATATTTGCCCTCAATACCTGAAAATTACACATGAACCGGTACGATTTAATTGTTATTGGTGGCGGGCCAGCTGGATATGCTGCAGCCATGCGCGGAATTGACTTCGGTAAAACGGTGTGCTTAATTGAAAAAGATCGTGTAGGAGGCGCAGGTGTATACAATGGCGCTTTATCGTCCAAAACACTTTGGGAATTATCACATAGGGTTGACGGTGTGAACAAAATGCTAAAGTCGGATAAGCATGTTCAATTTGAATTATCATGGGCAGATGTGCGCCGCAATGTGGAAGAAGCCATTTTCGAGCGAAAATTTCAATACTCTTGTCATATAAAATTGCTACAAACGGAATCCATGAACAAGTTGTTTCATTATGAGCGCGGCAAAGGCATGTTATTATCCGCCAATGAAGTTCAAATCAATCATGAAGGGACCGAAAAAGTAATTTGGGGTGAAAATATCGTTTTGGCAACTGGTTCAAGACCTCGTTATTTACCCTATGTTAAAGTTGATGAAAAATTAATATTAACAAGTGATGGAATTGACCAAATTGATGATTTTCCTGAAAGCATCGTTATTGTTGGAGCTGGTGTCATAGGCTGTGAATACGCAACAATATTCTCAAATTTTGGGAAAACAAAAGTTTATATAATAGATAGACAGGACAGAATATTACCGTTTGAAGATGAAGATATCTCTAGTTTAGTCGCTAAAAACTTTGAAAAGAAGGGTGTTACCATTCATCACAATGCCTCGTTGGACAGAATGGAAGTCGTCGACGGTATGGTTGAATATGAGCTATCCTATATAGATGGGACGAAAGAAATTATTCGAGTTCAAAAAGCTTTACTATCCGTAGGCCGTGTGCCTAATATTGAAAATATTGGACTTGATAATGCCGGTGTTGCTATGTCAAAAAGAGGTGTTCATATTGGCGATATAGATACGGTAACCAATATTCCAAATATATACACTGTTGGTGACGTATCGGGTCATATTGCGCTTGTGAATATGGGCGAAATTGAAGCTCGTCATGCCGTTGAAAAAATGTTTGGTAAGCCGAAGGAAGCTTTGTCTTATGATAACGTTTGTACAATCATGTTTCTTCAACCAGAGGTTGCTGCTGTAGGTTTAAACGAGCAACAATGCCTGGAGAAAAACATTCCAGTAAAAGTGGTTAAAATTGACTACTCAGTAATAGCAAGAGCGATCGCAATGCGGAAAACCCAAGGTTTCTTCAAAATTATAGTGACGAACGACAAAGAAATGAAGATTCTTGGAATGCGTGCTGTTGGTGAACATGCCTCAAGCGCAATTCAGGCAGTTGGATTATTAATAAAAATGGATGCTGGAATTGAAGTTCTTTCAGAATTGGTTCACCCTCACCCTTCTATCGTAGAAGGAGTGCAAGAATGTGTGCGTATGCTTTTGAATAAATCAATTTTCAAAGCATCCGTTTTCAAGGATAAACTGGCTTGTTACTCATTAGTCGATGGTGTAAAAACTTCTTTAGAAAGACTTTAATTACTTCCCTTTTAATTCCATTGCTTTCAATGTGTTAATCATCAAGGAAGCAATTGTCATTGGACCTACCCCTCCCGGAACTGGAGTAATGAAAGAAGCTTTTTTGGAAACATTTTCAAAGTCTACATCTCCGCATAAACGCCAACCTCTTTCTCTGCTCGTGTCTGGAACTCGCGTAGTACCAACGTCTATAACAACAGCGCCTTCTTTCACCATTTCCGCTTTCACAAAATTAGGTTTTCCGATTGCAGAAATAATTATGTCTGCATTGGCACAGATTTCTTCTATATTTTTGGTTCGACTGTGGGTTAAAGTTACTGTACAATTTCCAGGGTCCGTATTTCTTGCTAACATAATGCTAACGGGCATACCAACAATATTACTACGGCCAATTACTACACAATTTTTACCGGATGTTTCGATTCCGTTTCTTTTTATCAATTCAATTATTCCTGCTGGCGTAGCTGGTAAAAATCCAGGTAGATTTAAAACCATATTACCCAAATTCACAGGATGAAATCCATCTACATCTTTTAGTGGGTCAATTGCTTGTGTAATTTTCAATTCATCGATATGTTTCGGTAAAGGCAATTGAACGATGAATCCATCAATGCTTTTATCTTCGTTTAACGATTGCACTTTCGCAAGTAATATTTCTTCAGGAACTGAATCGTCATATCGAATTAAGGTACTTTCAAATCCAATCTGATCACACGCTTTGACTTTAGCGTTGACATAGGTCATAGAACCTCCATCCGTTCCAACCAAAATAGCTGCCAAATGTGGAATTTTCTTTCCTGCTTCTTTGCGTTTTTTGACTGCATCCGCTAGTTCCTTTTTTATTGAGTCTGATGTTGCCTTGCCGTCTAATAATTGCATAATCGTGTTTTTTAACAAAGATAAGTAGGTTTTTTTGAATCCACTAAGTTCGTCTAATTAGATATCCTTATATTTGATTCATGAAAAAAACATGGATACTTTTTTTGCTTTTCAGTCCTTTTATTTGGGCACAAGATGATGACGAATCAGTTGCATTCGAAGGTGTTATACCTGAAATTGGAATAGACGGTTTTTTTAGCGCTGGAAATACAGGAGGAAACTTGGTTGGAGGTTTAAAACTTGGATTCAAAGGAAGTTCTGAAAGCCAAGTAATCGGTGGTGTATCTCTAAGGCTTTTTCGAACGTGGTCCACTGGTAATATCACTGGGTTCCCAACGAGCTTTAGTATTTTCGGACCCGGAGCTTGGTGCCATGTACGTTTCCAAGATGTCATTTATTTGGGTGCTGAGTTCGAGGCGTTAAAAATACCGGGGAACTATGCAAGTATTAACGCTACTGGTACAATTCAAAAGTGGATTCCAACTTTGTTTTTGGGTGGAGGATATTCGAAATCATGGAATGATAAAATCCGTTTAAACATAGGAATCTTCTACGAAGTGATTAATAATGGATTCAATCCTTATAGAAATTCCTATTTAACTAGAAAAAAAGTAGGACCTAATGGTCAGCTTGGTGATTTTATACCAATTTTATATCGTCTCGAACTAATGATTCCGCTGATATGGCCTCAAACGGATGTGCGCTTGAACGGAACAATTTAAATTTTGGAAAGTTGCAAGTTACAAGTTGATCGGCTTCTGCCAAGCGTTCTTCAAGTTGCAAGTTTTTGCGCTTGCCTTCGCCTGCCTGTCTAGCCGACAGGCAGGCGTTCAGTCATCGCTATAGACAATTTGCACACCGAGCATTAGTCGAAGTGTCTTTGCGCAGCAGACAACTTGAAACTTGTAACTTATTACTAGGTTAATTTTATAGTATTCCCATCAATTTCAATAACATCACCAATTACTAGTTTTGCTCGTTTTCTAGTTTCTACCTCTCCGTTTCGAATTACTGCTCCATCATCAACAATAAATTTAGCATGACCACCAGTACTGGCAATTCCAACAGCTTTGAGCAATTGTATTAATTCGATGTATTCACCTTCTATTTTAAAATCAGTGCTCATTATTTTTTTTCGTTTAACCAGTTTTTGAGTATTGTTTCAGCTGCATCAAAAGGCGAAATAGTGTGGCCTAAGATTTTCTGCTCGAACTCTTTCATTTCTTTCTTTGCATTCTTTTTATCTAGGAAATGATGCAATATGGAATCCTTAAGTGTCTCTTGAAACCACTTGATTTCTTGCTGTTGACGCTTTTTATCCAACCATCCATTCAACTTTGTATGATTAACAAAGCTACCTATCTCATTCCAAACATCAGATATATTCTGATTTTCAAGCGCGCTACACGTCATCGTTTTAGGAATCCATTCGTTTGCATTCGGTGGAAAAAGGTGCAAAGCATTTTTATATTCCCTTGCTGCAAATTTTGCTTTTTGTAAATTTTCACCATCCGCTTTGTTGATTACAAGCAAATCAGCCAATTCCATGATGCCTCGCTTAATTCCTTGCAATTCATCACCAGCACCAGCGAGCATAAGCAACAAGAAAAAATCTACCATGGAATGAACGAGCGTTTCGCTTTGGCCAACACCAACGGTTTCAATGACTATTACATCAAATCCAGCAGCTTCGCACAATAGAACACTTTCCCTTGTTTTACGAGCAACACCTCCCAAACTATCGCCTGAGGGTGTTGGACGAATAAATGCATTTTCAGCTTGACTCAATTCATTCATTCGGGTTTTATCTCCGAGTATGCTCCCTCCTCCTTCTTGACTAGTCGGATCAATGGCTAAAACAGCAATCTTTTTACCCAAACCAATCACATGTTGACCAAAAGCTTCTATAAAAGTACTTTTCCCAACACCTGGAACTCCGGTAATTCCGATTCGAATTGAATTTCCAGAAAATGGCAAGCACAATTGAATCAATTCTTTTGCTCTTTTTTGATCACTTTCTAATGAACTTTCCAAAAGAGTTATTCCCAAACTAAGAGCGCCACGGTCGCCTTTTTTTATTCCTTCTAAAAGAATATCAGGACGTTGAGCGTCTCTGCGCTCTTGTCGTTTTTTTACCCAATCCAATTTTTGTGCTTGGTTCATTGTTTCGAAAGTAGAAATTTTAACTCAAATCATAGGTAGATGGCGGAAATAATATCTAAAAACGTACTTTTGCTCCATGACCAAAATCGGTTTGCTTTCTGACACGCACGGTTATTTAGACCCTAAAGTTTTCGACTATTTCAAAGACGTCGATGAGATTTGGCATGCGGGTGATATTGGGAGTTTAACAGTGATTGATGAACTTCGTAATTTTAAATCAACACGCATCATTTTTGGTAATATTGACGAGCCTGAAATTCGCAGCGAAACAAAGGAAACGGAAATCTTTACTGTGGAAAAAATGAAAGTGGTGATGACGCATATTGCTGGTCGATCGGGAAGATATGCGAAAGGAATTCCAGAATTATTAGAAAAAGAAAAACCAAATATTTTTGTTTGCGGACATTCGCATATTCTTTTGGTTCAGCACGACAAACGATTTAACACCTTGTGGCTCAACCCAGGAGCTTGCGGAATTAAAGGTTTTCATTCCATTCGAACACTTCTTCGGTTTAGCATTGAAGGAGGAAAAGTGACCAATATGGAAGCAATTGAAATTGGAAAACGAATATGAATATAATTTTTATAGTTTCTTTGCGTTTATGGCATACATGAAAACAGTACTTGGTTTTTTAGCGCTAACCTTAACCATGGTTGCCTCTGCTCAAACTGGTGGAACGACAAGCTTTTCCATCCTAAATTTGCCGTTCAACGCTCGATCGCTTGCTTTGGGAACAGATTTTATTTCAATCCGAGACCAAGATTTAAGTTTGGGAGTTGCGAATCCTTCACTCATAAATGCCAAAATGAGCAAACGAGCTTCTACCAATCAAGCTTTGATGCCTGCAGGCATGAATTATGGAATGATTAATTACGGTCGCGCTCTCAAAAACGATTTCGTTGGGGTTGCCCATTTGCGCTACATGGATTATGGTAAAATGATTGCTCGAGACGCTATTGGCAATGATATAGGCGAATTTAAACCAATGGATTTTATTCTAGGAGCAAGTGTTGCCAAACCTTTTTCACCAAGACTAAATGTAGGAGCTACATTAAACTTCATATATTCTCAATTAGAAACCTATTCTGCATTCGGAGTTTCACTTGATATGGCAGGAAATTATTACAACGAAGAAAAAGAGTTTTTAGCCACCGTGCTCGTTAAAAATGCCGGTTATCAATTTAAAGGCTACACGACAGATAAGCATGATCCTCTTCCGGTAGAATTACAAATGGCCATTTCGAAAAAATTGAAACATGCTCCTTTTCGCTTTTCTTTGTTGGCACATAATCTTACTAAATGGGATTTGAGTTATTTAGATCCTAGTGCTAAGCCAACTGTTGATGCATTGACAGGAGACACTATTCCTGTCCCAACTGCTGGCTTTGTCGAAAAAGCTGCCCGTCACCTTACCTATCAGTTGGAAGTTTTGATGTCAAAAAATATACATTTTAGAACCGCATTTGACTTTCAAAGACGTCAAGAAATGAAAGTAACCGAGCGACCTGGTCTTTCTGGTTTTTCATTCGGACTTGGGCTCTATTTCAAGCGATTCACAGTTGATTATGGCTTCGGCGTTGTTTCCAGAGCAGGATATCAGCATATGATAAGTTTAAGCACTGACCTAAGTGCTTGGCGTAAATAATTCAGGCAGAATGAGTAATTTTGCCCTCAATGACTACCGAAAATTCATCTAAAAAAATAACCGTCGCCATAGATGGTCATTCCTCATGCGGAAAAAGCACTTTAGCAAAAGAAGTCGCAAAAGAACTTTCTTATATTTATATTGATTCAGGTGCTATGTACCGAGGTGTTGCACTTTATTGTTTGAGACACGATTGGGTTTCAACCGAGCATTTAGATAAGGATAAAATCATTGCTCATTTAAACGAGATTGAATTAGAATTCCGCTTTGATGATAAGCTAGGAAAACCCGCCTTGTATTTAAATGATGAATATGTAGAAGATTTCATTCGTACAATGGAAGTTTCCAATGTCGTTTCTCCAGTTGCAACGATTAAGGAAGTTAGAGTAAAACTTGTAGAAGAGCAACGAAAAATGGCTCAAAAAGGCGGAGTAATAATGGACGGTCGAGACATAGGATCAGTCGTTTTTCCAAATGCTGAGTTAAAAATATTTTTAACAGCTAGTCCCGAAATTAGAGCAAAGCGCCGTTTTGAAGAGTTAAAAAGTGCCGAACCAGATGTTGATATTGAAGAAATTAAGGCCAACCTGCTTGAACGCGATCGTATTGATAGCACTAGAGAGGAAAGCCCTTTGATCAAAACAGACGATGCTTGGGAATTGGATAATAGCAACCTGACTAAAAACGAACAGCTCTCGTTGGTATTAAACAGAATTCGTGAAATTTAAACTAAAAGTTCTATATTTACGTGAAATTCAATAATCTGTTAATTTTTAATTAATAGCGTTCAATAATTATGGAGTCAATAGGAAAACTTACTGAAGATTTAATTAACCGAAGTCCCTTTTTACGAGAAGCGATAACGGATAACTTAATCAATATTTCAGCATTAGCTAGAAAGCTAAAACCTGAAATTGAAGAAAAATTGGGTAAACCTGTTAAAGAAGGTGCGATTGTAATGACAATAAAACGCATGTCTCCAGGACTTTATCATCGATTGAACATTAAAATCACCAACATGATGTCTGAGCTTGGTGACTTTTTGGTGCGTAGTAATTTATCCGACTTCACTTATGAAAATTCAGAGTCATTAAAAAATGCTCAAAGTGAATTTATCAATTTGATGCGTCGTGAAAATGACAATTTTTATACGATTTCTCAAGGTCTTTCGGAAACAACTTTTATTGTTTCTGCTAGTCAAAATGACATGGTGAATGAGTTTTTCAAGAATGAAAAACTAAAAGCTCACAACGAAAAATTAGCTTCTGTAACCGTTAAGCTTCCAACAGTCAACACTGAAATTTATGGTGTTTACTACTATATCTTAAAGCAATTGGCTTGGGAAGGGATAAACATCGTTCAAGTTGTTTCAACTTCAAACGAATTCTCAATCGTTGTGAATCAAAACGAAATTGATTCAGCCTTTAAAATCTTAATGAATTTAAAACGCTTAAATTAAGCTTGACATTGTTCTTCGGGAGTTGCGCCGCATAATCCGCAAGAAGCACCTTCTTCTCTTAAAAGTGGATTGTTACTCGCACAAGTTCCAGCAAACTTACCGTCTTTTTTAGACCAAATTTTTATTGCAATTCCTGCAAATGCTAGTGCCAATAAACCTATTGAAATTAAAACAAGTTTCATTTCTTTAATTTTTGTACAAAGTTAATTCTTTTCACGGTGCCTGCAAAAGTTTCCCTGTTGCATAATCATTCCATTCTATCCAACCAGGTGTATTTGTGTAATAAACGTTCCCTGAACCATTCGTTTCGCATTTCAAATGTGCTGTTGAACCATTAATGTAACAATCGCCTACAGATCTGCTATTGATTACTATTTTGTCTTGCACCAGTAAATCTCTTGTATCGCAGTATGCATTGCCTTTAACGCCAAGAATAGCAGTCTTTGTATAACCTTTTAAGATAAAGTTTGCAAAAGAAGGCTCTGCGGTTACGGAAAGATTTATTGTATTTAGTTCCAAATCCAGAGTTCCAGAAGTTTCTTTTAAGTTGACAGCGAAGTTTTGCAAGGTAATTGGACCTATAGTTTTTACATTCTCCGACCCTTGATAGATAATATTTCCCATTGAAACGAAATGAATCTCCGCTGTAATCTTCTTTTTAGCACTGCGCAGAAAACTACATTTGTTCTCATTTTTCAGCACTAAAATACCGTTGGATACATCTGTTTTTATTAGGTTAACCACATTTTCGCCACCAGAAAGTTTGCAAAAATTGATTGTATCCTGCACCAAATTCACGATAACGTACGGATTGATTTCTAAAGTCTTAAAGCTTTCCAGCTCAACTCTTTTTTCAATTTGATCTCCGTGGAATTTCCAACATTTTCGATCTTCAGCTTTTTTGCAAGCCGTAATCAAAACAAGAAGAATTAATACCCATTTCATTTCTTCTTGCGATTAAATACATACCCAATACTCCATTCCCAATAATCTGCTTTACCCCAATTCGCTTTCAAAGTCCAACCTAGTTGCAGATTTGACTTGAATTGATAACGAATTCCCAATCGATGATAATATCTATCCTCTGGTAAATATTTATCTCGAAGGTAACCTCCCATTCCTACTAAGGTAGTCAATCTGTCGAAGGACAAAACATACCCAGCAAAAAGTCCAACTTGGAATTCATCCATTGCAGATTTCTTAAATTCTGGCAAATAATCTTTAATCGTTGTCTTGTATATCCCATCCAGCGCCACTTCAACTCCAAATTTTGGACTAAATATTTTTCGAGTAAATACATTCAATCCATAAATCGGATATTTTTTACCATTAGTAGGGAAAACTTCCTTCCACGAAAGAATTCCATTTACACCTAATTGCCATGGAAAACCACTTTGCGTTACAACTTTTTCTTTTATTCTCGGTTTCAGTTCACCAACAATACGACCATACGAAATGCTTAAAAGAGGATAATTCAACCCTAAATTGGGAAGCTTGGCTGAGCCATTAGAAAAATGAGACATCTCCGCACCCAAAGAAAAACTGTTTCGTTCCTTTTCATAACGCAAGTTCATTCCTAGAACTACAGTACCATTCAAATGTGATGATATAGCATTATTTTTTGGATTATCTATTTGATCAAAAACCTTAGTAACATAGGATACTCCTGTCCCTACTCTAGCATTCAAAGCGAAATGTTTTGTGTGAAAAAATGGCAATTCACCGAAAGCATAAGCGCCAAAAACATGACCTAAAATAGCCGCGTTTCCTGTCTGACTAAAAAATCCCGTAATCCCAATTCTAGGTTTCTTGTAAAAATCTGCCCAAGAATTGGTGTCCGAAAGCTCGACATAGAATGATAACTCTCCACCAAAAACACGTTCATTTGGCAAATGATCCATGATAGCCCTGTGAGGCGCTAAATACCCATTTTTAAATTTACCCTCTACTCCCCATTCATTTTGGCAATGTACTTGTACACTGACAAAAAGCAAAAACGACAAGAGTAATTTCCATTGAACCATAGCGCAAAAATAGATTATTCTGGTTTTAACGAGAAGAAAAAGTAATTTTATGAAAAAAAGAATGGACCAAAGACTTGTTGCTTTTGAGCGTTTACTCAATATTATGGACGATTTACGTGAAAAATGTCCATGGGATCAAAAACAAACATTCGCTTCACTTCGTCATTTAACCATTGAAGAAAGCTATGAATTAACCGATGCTATTCTTGAAGAAGATTGGACCTCTTTAGAAGGTGAAATAGGTGATTTGTTTCTCCATTTGGTGTTCTATTCCAAAATTGGGAGCGAACAAAAGCTTTTTGACATTACAACCGTTCTCGACAAAATTTGCGATAAATTAGTATATCGCCACCCGCATATCTATGGCGATGTGGAGGTTCAAGATGAAGAAGAAGTTAAAAGAAACTGGGAAAAGCTTAAACTCAAAGAGGGTAAGAAATCAGTTTTGGAGGGTGTTCCCAAATCATTGCCAGCAATGGTAAAAGCAATGCGTATTCAAGAAAAAGCAAAAGGAATTGGTTTTGAATGGTCGGATAAAAAGGATGTTTGGGCAAAAGTGAAAGAAGAACTGCAAGAATTTGAAGTTGAAGCCGAGACAAATTCGGATAAAATGGAGGAAGAATTCGGAGATTTGCTTTTTTCTTTGATCAATTATTCACGTTTCGTGGACATCAACCCGGAAGATGCTTTGGCAAAAACAAATACAAAATTCTTGACGCGTTTTCAATTAATGGAAAAGTACATTCTCGAAGAAGGCTTGAATATCAGTGATTTAAACCTAGAACAACTAGATGTTTATTGGGATAGAGCTAAATTGGAACTACGAAAGCCAACCAAAAAATAAACCCAATTTACCGATAAATAAAGGACTCCTACCGCTTACAATCTTTTCATGCATAGGGCTATTAAATACCTGACGAAAAGCTTATATTCGCATTCTCAAAGCCAACATCTGTTAACCAATTGTTTAAAATGAAGATATTTCTTGCCCTTATTTCAATTTTCTTTACTGGAATTCTTTTCGCTCAAGATTACAATATTCGAGGATTCATTTACCTTAAAAGTACAGGAGAACCCGCTCCATTTGAAAAAGTGAAACTTGCTAAAGAAAGCGATGGGTCGACTGTTACTGGAGCAATTACGGATGTTAATGGCTTCTTCAGTATGCCAAAATTGAACCAAGGTACTTACCTTCTAATCATTGAAAATTATACATTCAAGAAAATAGAGGAGAAAATTGTGGTTGATCAGGCGGAGGGCATTCTGAACCTGAAATATGAATTGGCGAAAGATGAATCAATTAAAGAAATTGACGAAGTCAATGTATCTGCCGAAAGCAAACAAAAGAAAACCGAAGTATTAATTTCTCAAATAAAACTCGACAAAAAAGGTTTAGAGCGAATTCCTAGTATGGGAGCGGAAAATGACATTGTTGGCGCATTGAGTGTTACTCCTGGTGTTATTACAACAGGTGACCAAGGCGGTCAATTATATGTTCGGGGTGGCACTCCTATACAGAATAAAATCCTTTTGGATGGTATGACCATATATAGTCCATTCCACTCTATTGGTTTCTTCTCTGTTTTTGAAACAGAATTGATTAAAAATGCTGACGTATATACTGGTGGATTTGACGCTAAGTTCGGGGGAAGAATTTCTTCTGTGATGGACATTACCTACCGTGATGGTAATAGAAAAAACTTTGGAGGTAAACTTTCTGTATCTCCATTCTTAGCAAAAGCTGTTTTGGAGGGACCATTCTCGAAACCAAAAGATGGTTCACCGAGCAAGGCATCGTACATTTTCTCAGCGAAAAAAAGTTTATTGGATTACTCATCTAAATCGCTTTACCCTCGCGTAAATGACGGAAATGGCTTACCATTCAACTTTACAGATGGTTATGGAAAAATAACCATTAACGCTGATGGAGGATCAAAATTTAGTGTTTTCGCCTTTCACAATCGTGATAGCGTATACTATCCTGGCATTGCCGATATAGATTGGCGTGCTACAGGAGGTGGAATTAATTTTATTCTTGTACCGAGTAGTTCTCCCATATTTATTCGTGGCCACGTTAATGGATCAAATTACAAAACTACGTTTAACGAAGTTGGAGCTCCACAACGTTTTAGTTCTATTGGTGGTTTTGATTTAGGTTTCGACTTTACGTATTTCATGCGTAAAGAAAGTGAATTCAACTACGGTATCAACATAGGTGGTTTTACAACAGATTTTCAAACCTCAAATGAGGCTTTACAAGAAATTAGACTTGAAGGTTTCAATACAGAAATATCTGCATACGTAAGTTATAGATTGATTAAAAACCGATGGGTTGTTCAACCAAGCCTTAGAGTTCAAGCCTATGCTACTTTGAATACTATTTCCCTTGAACCACGTTTCGGTGCAAAATACAATGTAAATGAGAAATTTAGATTAAAATTCTCTGGTGGTCGTTACTCACAGAACTTTACCTCCGCTTCATCCGACAAGGACGTAGTTAACTTATTCAATGGCTTGCTTTCTGCACCCTCTAATGTTCAATCTCAGTTCACCAACCAATATGGAAAAACCGTCGATGTAAAAAATGGCATTCAATACAGTTGGCATGCGATTGTAGGAACAGAAATTGATATTACAAAAAAGTGGTCAGCTAACATTGAAGGATATTACAAATATTTCCCTCAATTGAGCAACATTAATGTCAACAAACAATACGAGGACAATGCGACAAATGCATCAATTCCAGATATCTTGAAGAAAGATTTCTTGATTGAGTCAGGTGCTAGTTACGGTGTCGATCTTTTATTGAAATACAGTCAAGAAAGACTTTTCTTGTGGGGAGTTTACTCTTTTGGAAAATCATTGCGTTGGGATGGAGTTAAAGAATACTTTCCTGTGTTCGACCGTCGTCACAACATCAATTTAGTTGGAACGTATATTGTTGGTAAGAAGAAAGAACTTGAAATAAGCATTCGATGGAATTTAGGATCTGGCTTACCATTTACACCAACTGCAGCATTTTATCAAGGAGAATCATTCTCTGGCGGTGTAACCACTGATTTCTTGAACAACAACCCACAAACTATTACAACAAAATTGGGTGAATTAAATTCTGAACGTCTTCCGACTTATCACAGACTTGATATTACTGTTAAGAAACAATTCAATTTCAAAAACAAAGACGTGATTGAAATTATTGCAAGTGTAACTAACGTATACGATAGAAAGAATATATTCTATGTTAACCGTGTTTCTGGAGAAACTATTTATCAATTCCCTGTACTTCCAAGTTTAGGAATTAGCTATAAATTCTAGTTAAAGTTCCGCGAAAGGCAACTAATTGATTTTAAGGTCGTCATTATAGAACTTAAGGATGAACTGTGCAAAACTACTTTGCGCGGCAAATTATTCTTAATTCAAAAATTGTAAATTTACACTCAAACTAGATAATTCTCCAAAAATGAAAAAATTAGGAACCCATTTTTCTTTTTTCTCTTTCTTATTTGCGCTTCTTGTTTCCTCAACTTCCTTTGGTCAAATCAAAGGTGTTGACAACGCTTGGGAACAATTGTACTCTGGTCAAGGAATTACCATTCATTTCAAAAAAGCACAGTGCGAAATTCCGGCTGATGGAATAGACAATGAAGAAGTGTATTTGAGGTTTACCAATACAACCGATAAATTGGTTTATGTTGATTGGCAATACGACGTTACATACGGCGACAAATGCTACAATTGCGAGGGTGGAATGGCAGAAATGAGCCAATCTATTAAACTTGCACCAAAACAGTCTATTGCTGGTGAATGTGGTGATTTAAATGATTTTCGATTACGAATCTTTAGTAAGTTTCTAAACATGGAAAATCCTACAGTTATGGAGGACTTTCATGTAAAAGAGATTGTTGTTCGTGAAATAAATAAATAAAATTGCGATTGCCTTCGACTTCGCTGAGTCATGGTATTTTATCTATTTGCATTGTATCCCCGAGGTCTGAGCGGAGTCGAAGACCGGTACTATTTCATCCAAGCTTCTAGAGCTTTTTTCTGACTGTTTGACTGACTTTTCAATTCCTGAATACTATAGATATTGAAGAAAGTTCTTTGCAACTCTGGAAGAGCAATTTCCATGACTTTACCTTTTCGCTGAATCAACAAGCGTTTTTGCTCATCATCGTGCAATTCTAACCATTTGTCAAGTTCGCCTTGACAAGCATAACCGTTTACCGCTAAGATCTCATCTTCTAGCATTATTCCACCCATATCAGCTGTGCTTCCCGGAAAAAGGGATTGAATACTAAAATTCTGGCCATTCGCTATGGTTTTTATTCCCAAATTCGCTTCGCTATAACTTTTTGAAGGCTCGTGAATTAATTCCATTCCAATATAATCGAGAGCATCAGAGAGAATAACTTCGTATGCTTTTGTCCCGTGGAAATAGTCATTGAAAAGTTCTGACCAATCTTCACCAGTAAGGTTTTTCAATTCTGCTATATAATCCTCTTCTGATACACCTTTATTCTGTAGCGCATAATCAAAGTATAAACGCTTCATTAAATGATCAAGTCCGTATTTGTTGTCAGTAGCTTTTCTAATTCGAATATCTGTGACAAAAGCCAAAAGGCAACCTTCCGTATAAATAGAAACTTTTCGTCCCGGAGCGCCAGGTAAATATCCGTCTAACCAAGTATCAAAAGATGACTCAGCAACCGAATAGTTGAATCTACCCTGATTGTCGAAATGCTTTTGCAATTGAGCGTTGAACTCTTTTTTGTATTGTTCAAGATTGAATACTTTGGATTTCAATAAGAATAAATCGCCCATGTAGGTTGTTACGCCTTCGCAGATATAACCCAACTCAGAGAAATTCTCTTCCTTAAAATCATACGGAAACATTTCAATTGGCCGGATTGCTTTAACATTCCACGTGTGATACAATTCATGCGAAGAAACACCTAACAATTCTGAATAGTAGTCACCAAAAACCGCATAACTTGGTCCTAACAGGATTACAGTAGAGGCACAATGTTCTACACCATGATAAGCTTTGTATGGCGTAATTTGAAAAAGGAAATGATAATCCTTAACTGGAAATTCTAAAAACTTCTCTACTTGCTTCTCAGTGAACGCAATGAAATCTTTCTTTACTCGTTCCCAATCTATTTTCAATAATCCTTGAAACCACAAATGGTAAGTAGTAACCCCAACGACATAGCTGTCATGTTCTAGAGTAGCTGAAGCAATAAATGGTGAATCCGCAACTTTATCGAAAGAATCCGCAAATAATTTGTGACCTTCAGATTTCAAATTACAAGCAATTTCATAATTCGAAGGGACTTTCAAATCAACCTCGATTGGCAACTTTTTTGTTTCATCGGTAAATACGAAACAGTTTACAGGGTTGACATAGAGCTGATCTGGAGACAAGAAAGTACTGCCTGCATTCAACTCATTTGCATAATATTGGTAAACAACACGAATGCTTTTTTGCCCAGAAGTTTCAGCTTCCCAAACTGCTTTGTGTGTTTTTTTGAAATTTACAGGTTTGTTATCGGAACCAAAAATTTGAAAATGCTTAACATTTTTGGCAAAGTTCCCTAATTCATATCTCCCTGGTCGCCATGTTGGCAAATAAACTAATGTTTGATCTGCGTTTACTGGAAAAACAGCTTCAATATGAATGTATTGTTGGTTGGCTTGTTCGCTACTTAGCGTATATTGAACTTTCATTTACTTACTTTTTGTTCGGGATGCAAAAAACATTGTCATCGATAGGTAAATCGTGTAAACTATTTATTTTCAATAGTTTTGATGAACGTTCCTTACTTCCTTTTAATTTAAAAATATCGTAATCGCTTAAAGATAAAATTTTGTTGTAGACTTTTTCTCTAGAATTGTCTCCTCTTTCTTCAGAGAATTCAACTATTAGAATTGGTCGGTGTTGTCGGATTATATTTTCTGCACCAATCAGCACTTCCTCTTCCATACCTTCGACATCAATTTTAATCATGGTTGGAATTATGCCTTGTTGTTCGGCTACTTCATCCAAAGTAAGAATGGAAATTTCAATTGCCTTTGCTCCTTTTCCCTGAACAACAGTTGAAGCCGCACCACGGTTGATTTCCCAATTGTCGTATAGGAGTTTGGTTTCTCTATTTGCTCCCAATCCACATTCGAAACATAGAACGTTTGCAAAATCATTTAATTCTAAATTCCTTTCAAGAATAGTAAAAGTGCTACTATTGGCTTCAAAAGCCCAAACTTGACCATTTGAATCAACTGCTTGCCGAGCAAAAATGGACATTAAACCAATGTTGGCCCCGACATCCACAAAAGTGTCACCTGAGTTCAAATGATTTTTGATAAAATCTAGAGTGCCTCGCTCGTAAATTCCTGTTTCAAAAAGACTTCGTTCCACTCCTTGATCCTTCGAAGGATTGATTTGTAATTTGAAACCTGAAGGAATGGTCAAAACTATTTCGCCTACTTTTTCCACTTTTGGCAAAAGCCATTTGGGAAGCAAAAGGGAAAGTTTACGAAAGCCCGGAAAATCGATATTTCTAAAAAAGCCAATGAGCTTGTGTTGCCACAAAAAACTACGTTGTTTCGGCTCGTTCATCAATTGAAATAAATTTTAAGCGTACAATTCTTCTTGTAACTGAGCAATTTTATCGTCTACCAAATAATCATCGTAAGGCATCATTTTATCCATGAAACCGTTTGGTGTGATTTCGATAATACGATTCGCAACTGTGTTGGTCAATAAGTGATCATGTGATGTGAAAATCATATTACCAGGAAATTCATTCATTCCGTTGTTCAAAGCAGTTATTGACTCCAAATCCAAGTGATTCGTTGGTTCGTCCATCATCAAGACATTCGCTTTAGCCAACATCATTCGAGACAACATACAACGAACTTTTTCACCTCCTGAAAGAACATTAGCTGTTTTCAAAGCTTCTTCACCTGAGAACAACATACGACCTAAGAATCCACGTAAATTGACCTCTTCACGCTCTTCATCCGTTTGTGCATATTGACGCAACCAATCGATAAGACTTAATTTATCTTTAAAGAAAGTATGATTCTCGTTTGGTAAATAAGCCGTTGTTATAGTCGTTCCAAAAACAAAATTTCCTGTTTCTGGTTTTCTCTTTCCATTTAAAATTTCGAAGAAAGCGGTTAAAGCAACAGAGTTTTTAGAAATCAAAGCAATTTTATCGCCTTTATTCATCGTAAAAGTCAAGTCTTTGAATAACCACTCGCCTTCATGTTTTGCTGAAAGATTTTCAATAGTGACAATCTGATTTCCAGGATCTCTATCCATGTTGAAGTTGATTCCTGGATAACGTCTTGAAGATGGTTGAATTTCGTCCAAATCCAACTTATCCAACATCTTACGACGCGAGGTGGCTTGTTTAGATTTCGAAGCATTTGCTGAGAAACGTGCGATAAAGTCTTGCAACTCTTTCTTTTTGTCCTCTGCTTTTTTGTTTTTATCTGAACGCTGGCGTGCAGCTAATTGAGACGATTCGTACCAGAACGTATAGTTTCCTGTGTATAAATTGATTTTACTATAGTCAATATCACAGATGTTTGTACAAACGGTATCCAAAAAGTGTCTATCGTGAGATACAACGATTACTGTATTCTTGAAATCCAAAAGGAAATCTTCTAACCAACCGATTGTTTTTAAATCCAAGTCATTGGTAGGCTCATCGAGAATCAATAAATCTGGATTTCCGAAAAGTGCTTGAGCCAACAAAATTCTTACTTTGAATTCACTTGGCACATCACTCATTAAGTTATAATGACGAGCTTCTTCTATTCCTAAATTTGAAAGTAAAGTCGCTGCATCTGTTTCTGCATTCCAACCTTCTAAGTCTGCAAATTCTGCTTCCAATTCGCCTGTACGCATTCCATCTGCATCAGAAAAATCAGGTTTTGCGTACAAAGCATCTTTTTCTTGCATGATTTCAAATAGACGTTTGTGACCCATAATTACGGTCTGCAAAACTTGGTATTCATCAAATTCCTGGTGATTTTGTGACAAAACCGCCATACGTTTTCCTGGCTCCAATGAAACGCCTCCTTTCGTAGGATCTTGATCGCCAGTAAGAATTTTCAGAAATGTTGACTTACCAGCACCATTGGCACCGATTACGCCATAACAGTTTCCTTCAATGAATTTTAGATTCACATCATCAAACAAAACACGTTTGCCAAATTGAAGTGATAAATTGTTTACAGTTAACATACTATCTTATTCTATCTTATTCGAAATTTTGGGCAAAGGTACGTGATTTTTATTGATTTTTCCGACCATTCACTGGTGACTTTGGAAGTTGACCTTGACTTTTGTTTTTTTAACAAAAAAATCCCTCAACTTCATTAGAAATTGAGGGATTCAATATTGTAAAATAATGACTTACTTCATCCAACTCAAATTTCTGGAATATAAGAAAATAAAAAGTGTTGAAATTATTACTCCAAATATGGTAATAGCACTTGGAATTTCGGCTGGAGAAAGGAAAAGGTAAATTTGAACAACACTCAAAATGGAATAACCGATATAGACATGAAAACCTTGTTTTTTGCCTAAAAACATCCAAATAACTCCTAAAAGTCCAACTCCTAAAATTAAAAGTGTAACTCCGTAAAAGGAATAATGATTCGCGTTGTATACTTCAATCATATGTTGTATTTGAGTAAACATTTCAGCAAAGGAACCCATTCCTGAGTTTTGTGCCTCGTTGATTAAGCCTAACATATCTGCCTTTCTATCGTCCATTGCTTCTGCGGAAATTGGTCCGCGAAAAAAGGTCAGTAAATTCGTCATTAAAGAAAAACCTATGAATACCCAACTAAGAATACATAATACCAACAATCCTTGTGGTCTCTCTTTTTGTTCTGGCGTATAATCTTCCATTTTATGTTTTAATTCTTTATTAAAGTGTTTTTACAAATTCGCAACTAGCAGCCATTTTTTCGTGAAGATACTCGTCTGTGCTCATAAACGTTACTTTGGCCCTGAATTTTTTATGCAAAGATTCAACCGTGTTACTTGAGAAAAGTGGTCTTCGAAAATCTAACGCCTGAGCCGCATTCAACAACTCTATTCCTTGAATTGAATAACAGTTTTGAATTACTCGGTACAATTTCGTCGCGGCATTTGCGCCCATACTCACGTGATCTTCTTGTCCATTACTAGAATCAATAGTATCAACAGAGGCTGGCGTGCACAACTGTTTATTTTGCGAAACGATAGAAGCGGCAGTGTATTGAGGAATCATGAAACCTGAATTTAATCCAGGATCAGCGACCAAAAATGCTGGTAAACCTCTCGTTCCACCAATTAATTTATAAATCCTTCGTTCGGATATACTTCCCATTTCTGCCATTGCAATAGCCAGGAAATCCAAAATTAGTGCTAGAGGTTGTCCATGGAAATTTCCAGCTGAAACGATATCGTCTGAATCTGGGAAAATGGTAGGATTATCCGTAACAGCATTCACTTCTCTCTCCACAATTTTCGCACAATGATCGATTGAATCTTTGCTTGCTCCATGAACTTGTGGTATGCATCTGAATGAATATGGGTCTTGGACGTGTGCTTTCTTCTGATTGATGATTTGGCTGTCCTTCATCATGTTTTGGAAGAATATTGCCACTGCTTTCTGTCCTTCTTGTTGACGAATATCATTTACATTTGACTGAAAAGGATTGATTCTTCCATCATATGCATCAAGCGACATGCCAGCAACCAAGTTAAACTGATACCACAATTTCTGGGCATGTGCAACGCTATAACTTGCATAAGCACTCATGAACTGTGTTCCATTCAACAAAGCCAAACCTTCTTTCGATTGCAAAACGATAGGCTTTAAATTGAATTCCTTGCACATTTTTGCGCCACTCATTCTTTTATCGCCAACCCAAACTTCTCCCTCACCTATCAAAGGCATGCTCATGTGAGCCAAAGGAGCTAAATCACCAGAAGCACCTAAACTTCCTTGTGTATAAATAACTGGAAATATTTTGTTGTTAAAGAAGAATATCAATCGCTCAATGGTCGCCAATTGAACTCCTGAATGACCTTTGGAAAGGCCTAAAATCTTCAACAACAAAATTCTTTCTACAATTTCTTTTGGCGCCTCCTCGCCCATTCCACATGCGTGCGAACGAACCAAGTTGCTTTGTAAAGTCGATAAATCTTCTTTGGAAATAGCCGTGTTGCAAAGTGAGCCGAATCCTGTATTGATACCGTAAATTAAATCCTTTCCAGATTTCATTTTATCGTCCAAATACTTGCGACATTTCTCGATGGCAGCAATAGACTTTTTGCTTAGTTTTAATTGATATCCTTTAGCAAGAATCTCTTCAATTTGCTCAAGCGTCAACCACTGATCTGTGATTTCAAATACTGTTATTTCTGCCATTTTGCCAATAATTCATTTTTGGAAAGTGTTACTTGTTCGCCAGTTTCCATATTCTTCAAAACTATATTTCCAGATTCCAATTCACTTTCACCAACAATGGCGACGAAAGGAATATTCTTGTCGTTTGCGTACTTCATTTGTTTCTGCAGTTTCACAGAACTTGGGTACATTTCGCAAGCTACATTTCGCTTACGCAACTCCTTCAACAAAGGAAGGCAAAAATCTTGCTCGGATTCGCCAAAATTTACAAAAAGAACTTCTACAATTTGACCCAAATCTTTCGGAAACAAGTCCAATTCATTCAATACATCATAAATTCTGTCAGCACCGAAAGATATACCAACTCCAGACATTCCTTTCATTCCGAAAAGTCCAGTTAAGTCATCGTAACGACCACCACCACATATGCTTCCCATTTTTATTCCGTTTGCTGCTACTTCGAAAATTGCTCCTGTGTAGTAATTCAAGCCACGAGCAAGCGTAACGTCAAATTCCAATTTCGCTTCAGAAAGCCCTAGTAAATCAACTTTATCAAGAACATAAGTCAATTCTTCGATTCCTGTCAAACCAACTTCGCTAGATGCTAACATGACTTTCATTGTTTGCATGCACTCACGATTACTTCCTTTCAAAGTAAACAATGGTTTGATAATTTCTATCGCTTTTGCCGAAACACCTTTTTCTGTCAATTCTTTTATTACGCCTTCCTCACCAACTTTGTCCAATTTATCAATGGCAACCGTGATATCAATGATTTTATCCGCTTCACCACTGATCTCAGCAATACCACTCAATATCTTTCTATTGTTGATTTTAACCGTAAAATCTGGAATTTTCAAAGCCGAAAGAACCTCATCAAAAATGAAAATAAAATCTACTTCGTGCAATAAAGAATCGCTTCCTACGACATCTGCATCACACTGAAAAAATTCTTGGTAACGACCATGTTGCGGTCTATCTGCGCGCCAAACGGGTTGAATTTGGTAACGCTTGAATGGAAAAGTTAAGTCATTTTGATGCTGAACTACAAAACGCGCGAAAGGAACGGTTAAGTCATAACGCAAAGCTTTTTCCGCCAATGAATTTGCAAATCGCGGTAAATTTTTCGCTGCCAAAGCTTCAGTATCTGCTTTCAGCATTTTATCGCCTGAGTTCAATATTCTGAAAATCAAACGATCGCCTTCTTCACCGTATTTCCCCATCAAAGTGGAAGACAACTCAAAACTAGGCGTTTCTATCGGACCAAATCCGTACTTTTTGAATACTTTTTTTATCGTTTCAAAAAGATAATTTCTTCTTTCTACTTCTGCTGGTAAAAAATCTCTCGTTCCCTTAGGAATGGATGGTTTTTGCGCCATTTAAATTTATTTTCAGCAAAGATAATAATCTTTGATTGAGAACAGAGAATAGTGTCGATGCCTTCGACTCCGCTCAGTCATCTTTTATTTCTGAGATATTTTTTCGCCGACTGAACGGAGTCGAAGGCGGAATGATTGAGATTACTTATCTTCGCATCAAAAACTAAGAAGAATGCTTAAAATCGACATGCACACCCATATTATTCC
>TARA_R110000737_G_scaffold38981_2_pt1 | contig 53316 bp, 46 predicted proteins | sample TARA_R110000737 | Tara Oceans TARA_R110000737 (sample SAMEA4398027) | marine metagenome | biome: Polar Biome; feature: [SRF] surface water layer (ENVO:00010504); material: water (ENVO:00002006), including particulate matter (ENVO:01000060) such as... | depth 5 m | reverse complement strand
TCGTGATAGAAATCGTTACCTTCACGAGTACGCTCACCAACACCAGCAAATACTGACAAACCTTCATGTTTTAGAGCGATGTTGTTGATCAGCTCCATCATGTTAACGGTTTTACCAACACCAGCACCGCCGAACAGACCAACTTTACCACCTTTAGCGAATGGGCAAAGTAGATCGATAACTTTAATACCAGTCTCTAGTAGTTCAGTGCTGTTTGACTGATCCGCGTAGCTTGGTGCTTCACGGTGGATAGACCATTTGTCGTCAGCAACAACAGGACCTTCTTCATCGATAGGACGACCAAGAACATCCATGATGCGACCTAGCGTACCAGTACCAACAGGCACAGAAATCGGTGCACCAGTATTAGTAACAGGTAGGTTACGCTTTAAACCTTCGGTTGAACCCATTGCAATAGTACGTACGATACCGTCACCTAGCTGTTGCTGTACTTCTAGGGTGGTTTCGGTACCATCTACTTGCAAGGCATCAAAAATTTGAGGAACTTCATTACGGTTGAACTCAACGTCAAGAACCGCGCCAATAATCTGTACAATACGACCGCTACTCATTGCGTTCTCCTTGAACTTCTATATATAGGTGTAGTCAATTATGAAACAGCAGCAGCACCGCCAACGATTTCCGAGATTTCTCGGGTAATCGCCGCTTGACGCAGCTTGTTATAAACCAACTGTAAATCGTTAATAAGGTCACCAGCATTATCTGTTGCCGCTTTCATCGCAACCATACGTGAAGACTGCTCAGAGGCAATGTTTTCCATTACCGCTTGATAAACAATCGACTCAATATAGCGACCAAGCAATTCATCAATTAACGTCTTGATGTCAGGCTCGTAGATATAATCCCAGCTAAGTTCTGTCTGTAGACCACTGTCTTCATCATCAAATGACTGCTCTGGTAGAGGAACCAACTGATTAACCGTTGGTTTCTGAGTCATTGCATTGACGAATCGGTTATAGACTACATAAATACGGTCAATATTGCCGTTATTATAGTCTTCAAGCATCGCTTGAACCGGTGCATTCAATTGTTCAAACGTTGGTTTATCGCCATAATCGGTCACAGCCGACGTAACTTTACCACCAAAGTTTTTGAAGAAACTCACACCTTTGGCACCGATGACTGCAAACTCAGCCTGTACAGACTGATCTTGATAATCTTGGATACTTTTAGTTAGGGCTTTGAATAAGTTAATATTCAAACCACCCGCTAGGCCACGGTCAGAGGTAATGACAATATAGCCAACCTTATTGACTGGACGCGATACCATATACGGATGTTTATAGTCTGATGAGGCATGCACCAAATGTGAAATAACCCGGCGCATACTATCAGCATACGGGCGACCCACGTCCATGCGCTCTTGCGCACGGCGCATTTTACTTGCCGCTACCATTTGCATAGCACGAGTAATTTTCTGGGTGCTTTTAATACTGGTGACTTTGGCACGTATCTCTTTTAAGCTTGCCATAATGATTCCAATATAAGAGGGTTAAAAAGCATTGGCGCATGCGACAATCGTTTGATATACAACATCAGTCCTACAGAATAACATTTTATATCTTGTGGCATTACGCGATCTAATACCGATAATGGTTAAAACAGTGGCGCAAATATCTGGTCAGACAACGCGCCACTTTATCAGCTCTAAGCTACAGTTATAACCAATTCGGCTTAACCCGTTAAATTAATAACTGTGATTTTGTTTAAAGGTCTCTAGAGATGACTTTAAACGACCTGCGATATCATCATTGTAGTTCGCAGTGTCATCAATCTCACGCATCAATTCACTTTGCTCATCATGCATATAACGTAGGTACGCTTCTTCGAAAGAACCAATCTTTTCGACAGGTACGTCAGCTAAGAAGCCTTCGTTTGAAGCATAGATAACGGCTGCTTGCTCAGAGATTGACATCGGCTGATACTGCTTCTGCTTCATCAATTCAGTCACACGCTCACCATGATCAAGCTGTTCGCGAGTTGCGTCATCAAGATCTGATGCGAACTGAGCAAATGCTGCTAGTTCACGATATTGAGCTAGAGCGGTACGAATACCACCAGATAGCTTTTTGATGATCTTAGTCTGAGCGGCACCACCAACACGAGATACCGAGATACCAGCGTTTACTGCTGGACGAATACCTGAGGCGAATAAGCTAGACTCTAGGAAGATCTGACCATCAGTGATCGAAATCACGTTGGTTGGTACGAATGCAGATACGTCACCAGCTTGTGTTTCAATGATTGGTAGAGCGGTTAAAGAACCAGTTTTACCTTTCACTTCACCGTTAGTGAATTTTTCTACATAATCAGCATTTACACGTGATGCACGCTCAAGTAGGCGTGAATGTAAATAGAATACGTCACCAGGATAAGCTTCACGACCTGGCGGACGACGTAATAGTAGTGAAATCTGACGATAAGCGACTGCTTGCTTTGATAAGTCATCAAATACAATCAGTGCGTCTTCGCCGCGGTCACGGAAGTATTCGCCCATCGTACAACCTGAGTACGGTGCGATATACTGAAGTGCTGCAGGCTCTGATGCTGAAGCAACCACAACAGTGGTGTATTCTAGTGCGCCAGTTTGCTCAAGCTTACGTACGACGTTAGCGATAGTCGAACGTTTTTGTCCGATAGCCACGTATACACATTTAATGCCTGAAGCTTTCTGTGCGATGATCGCATCAATAGCCATCGCTGTTTTACCAGTCTGACGGTCACCAATGATAAGCTCACGCTGACCACGACCGATTGGAATCATGGTATCAACGGCTTTATAACCAGTCATTACTGGTTGATCTACTGATTGACGGTCGATAACGCCTGGAGCGATCTTTTCGACTTTATCAGTCATCTTGGCATCGATAGGACCTTTGCCATCAATAGGATTACCCAAAGCATCAACAACACGGCCTAACAGCTCAGGACCTACTGGTACTTCAAGAATACGACCAGTACAATAGGCTTTTTGACCTTCTTGCAGCTTTAGGTAATCACCAAGTACTACCGCGCCAACAGAATCACGCTCTAAGTTTAGAGCCATTCCGTAGATTTCGCCTTCAAACTCAATCATTTCGCCGTACATGGCATCTTCAAGACCATGAATCTGCACGATACCGTCAGATACTTTGACAATCGTGCCTTCATTCTTTGCAGTTGCACCCGCATCAAGGTCTTGAATACGCTGCTTAATCAGGTTACTGATTTCCGCTGGATTCAATTGTTGCATTGCCTTGTTTCCTTTAATTTATGATAACCCGCCCACTGACTTAATTGCTCTTATAATCATACAGTCAATATTTGACTGTATTGATGATTGGCATTAGGCAGTTAGCTGTGTTTTTAACTGTTGTAACTTGCCGCGCATCGAATCATCAATGACTTTGTCACCGACTTTGATTGTAGCGCCTGCCAATAGACTTGGATCAACTGATTCGTGAATCACTACACTAGCATTTAGCGAGGCAGCAAGACGCGTTTGTAGCGTTTGACGCTGTTCATCAGTCAATGGGTAGGCAGAGGTCACATATGCGTCAAGCTGCTTTAAGCTTATTGCCTTGTGACGGCGATAATGCTCATAAACTTCAGGAAGCAGCGCCAGACGCTCTTGTTCTGATAACTGTTTAACGAAGTTACTAAGTGCTACTGATACTTTTGGATAGCTTACGTTACTGTCAAGGCTAGTCCCTTGAGCTTCGCTTAATAACTGCTTAAAAGCAGAATCATTAGCGCTAGCTACTTGCGTATCATAAAGATCGACCAAAGCAGCTGACTTATGCTCAGCAGAAACAGCTGGATTGTCTAGCCAAGTACTGAACGACTTGTCATTGACAACAGTGCTAGCAACAAGTAAGAAGTTTTCCCACTCGTTGACTGCGCCGTTTTCGTTGGCATAGTCAAACGCGGCTTTAGCGTACGGTCGTGCTAAGGTTGATAAGTCAGCCATTATATCCTCACAATTACAGCTTCGCCGCCAGTTGGTCTAACATACTGGCATGTTTTTGCACATCGACTTTGTCTTGCAAAATCTTCTCTGCACCAAGTACAGCCAGTTCAGCAACTTGGGCACGCAATGATTCACGCGCTTGATTGATTTCTTGATCGATAGATGCTTGCGCTTGTTGACGAATGCGCTCGCCTTCCGCTTGGGCTTGCGATTTTGCATCTTCGACGAGCTGATTGGCACTCTTGTTCGCTTGCTCGATTAGAGCGGCAGCCTTGGTCTTTGCAAGATCAAGTTCCTGCTGGACATTTTGCTCCGCGGTCGCCAAATCTGCTTTTGCTTTTTCTGCGGCATTCAGACCTTCAGCAATTTTACGCTGACGCTCATTGATGGCACCGATAAGTGGTGGCCACACGAATTTCATGCAAAAAATCACAAATATTGCAAAAGCAATGGCTTGACCGACGAGGGTAAAATTGATATTCACGTGATCACCTCTTTGTTAATGAAAAATCAGTTTCATTGATCATGTTTGGTAGTCAAATCTTGACTATATTTGATAGAAAGTCTCCGAATACCAAACATTTACAACTGAGCTTTCGGATTAACCTGCTAGAGGGTTAGCGAACAACAATAGCATAGCAATACCAACACCGATCATCGGAATAGCATCAAGAAGACCTGCTACGATGAACATACGAGTTTGCAATTGTGAGCCAAGCTCTGGTTGACGCGCAACGCCTTCTAAGAATTTTCCACCTAGAATAGCAAAACCAATACCTGTGCCAAGTGCGCCAAGACCGATAAGTAGTGCTACTGCGATAACTGTGTAACCACCTAATACTGGATCCATTGATGTATCCTCATTTACCTATTGAATGTCTAATTAATGTTCAGTTGATGATGCAAGCGACATGTAAACTATCGTCAGCATCATGAATACGAACGCTTGAAGTGTAATAACTAAGATGTGGAAGATAGCCCACGGTACCGATAACGCCCATTGAATCCAAAACGGCATTAGAGCAATCAGTATGAAAATCAATTCCCCAGCATACATGTTGCCGAATAGACGCAAACCAAGTGATACAGGTTTGGCTATTAGAGTAACTGCTTCTAGGATGAAGTTGATGGGAATCAAAATCGCTTGTACGATTGGGTTTTTGGCGCCAAACGGATGCAGTGTTAACTCACCGATAAAGCCGCCCAAACCTTTTTCTTTAATGCTATAAAAGATAATCAGTGCAAAGACAGAGAACGACATGCCAAGCGTGATGTTAGGATCAGTCGTTGGAACAATCTTAAAGAAAACATGATGTGGATCATGACCCATAGCGGCACCGATTTGACCAGCAATACCTGGAATGAAATCAACAGGTATCAAATCCATCAAGTTCATCAAAAAGATCCAGACAAAAATGGTCAACGCCAATGGCGCAATCAGTTTTGATGTACCACTGTATGAATCACGAACGTTGTTATCAACAAACTCAACGATCATCTCAACTGCTGCCTGAGTTTTTCCAGGCACGCCTGAAGTGACTTTTTTGGCAACCATCCAAAAGACGGCGCAAAATAAGATACCTAGACCAATCGACCATAGCATAGAATCAAGATGGATAGCGTTAAAGCCCATTGCCCCTGCTTCTTCAGCAGTATGAGCAACTTTCCAACCTTCGCCCGGCAGATAGCCATACGTCCAATTCGTTAAGTGGTGAGAGATATATTCTGATGATGTTTGCTCGGATGCCATAATGTAAGCTTCTTATTAATCAACGATTTAATCAACTACCAAAAATATGGTTGTCATCTGATGAGGTGTAGTATTTATATCTATCTTGCTATTAAACAAATAAATAAACCGTACTAAATCACTCATGTAACCAACAACATCCAACCCATAGTTCTATTACTAATATGCAATATTTGATAGCGTGAGATAAATTTTAGCTATCAAAAAAGGGCTTATGATAACTCAGTAATAGCCCTTGCATTTTTATACGCAAAATTATTATATATGTGCTTGCTCACTGACCGTTTTTTACGATCGGCACTTAATGTAGCGCTTATAAGCAAAATATTTAGCCGCCTATATTAATGCAGCGTTGTATTCGTGTAAAGTCAATTGTGATTTTTTTATCCACTGTATGAATAAGTTAGCCACCAGTTTTACTTGCTAATATAGCTACTAACCATAATCAGATATCAGTAATCTAATTATCAGCAATACAGATAGTTGAGTAACCCCTACCCTCTCACTGCATACTACGTCTAACATTGAGACTCATAGTGCGGTCTTTATAATCACTGGTGCTATCCTAAGACAGCGTTGTGCTTCGACTTTTCGAACTAGTCATAGAGAAGCTGGACGGCAGGGTGACTTGCCAGTACTATTAATAAACCATCTGTTTAGCGATCATTTATTAGCGCTAGCGTATATGCCACAACATCCAACTGTGACTAATTTGCATTACCATAAAACCGATAAACAGCGCTGGCGCAGATAGGGGTTGTACGGTAATAAAAATTAGTGCAAAACCAAACACGGTCAATAACCATTTTGACATTTGACCCCGATATAGCTGGCTAACGATGCGTTGGCGCGCGCGATATCCGGTATACCAAAAAATAAAAAACGCAAATACTGCTTGAGTGATAAAACTTAGTAGCGCACCAATTGCAGCGCTTTTTGCTATCGTAAGCTCACTATGTAGCCAAATAGTATCCACTATCCAAGCAATAATAATAAGGATAAATAGTATCCATGCTTGTCGTTTAATATAGATGCCAATCTTGTCTTTTTGCGTGCGTTTGGCAGGCTTGGTCATCGGTATTCCTATAGCCCTTACAGCATTGGGACAATATATCATACTTATGATAATTTTATCCGTGAATGACTTACTCTACAGGCATTACCTTTCGGCCAAAATAAAACGCTACTTATTATAGGTAGAGCGTAACTATTAAGCAAGTAAAATATGACTTTTATCAGTCACCTAACGCATCTTGCTAAGATTATTATATTATTTAGTCTGTAATAAATGCTCGAAGCGAAGCTGTACAACCAACTCAAATAATCCTAGCAAAGTACTGTTTTTGGCTACATTACGAGATACATTGATATATCTGTTTGGCCATATTCTGCCAACCACTGATAAAGTCATCGCTACTACTCATATCTTCTGGCTGTACCGTATTCTTCACTGGTTGTAACTTCGCAAGTAAGCCTTTTGCTGGCTCACTTGGACTGACTAAACACATTTGCTTAGCTGGGCGTTGCTCGTTTAACCAACGTAGTTGGCTTGCTTTGGGTGATAGATGATGATCTACGCTAAGGCTACCGACGAGCGTTAAGTGTAAGCTGTCTTCGATATATTGATAAGCATCATGATAAGCCCAATAAGGTCGTGTTTTTGAGGTACTTTGAGTAGAGCTTTGCTCAAATGCAGTAACTTCTTTGTCTAGTTGCTGTGCAAATTTTTTCGCGTTGGCTTGGTATAGGTCTTTATATTGCGGATTGGCATGGCTATGAATCACAGCCAATGCACGGGTAATGGCTTTGGCATTTTCAGGGTCTAACCAAATATGTGGATCTAGTGTACCCGCGATAGCGTCGCCCTTTACATCACGTAATGGATGACGATTGAATGCATCAAACTCAAATAAAGCAATGGCATTTGGGGCTGTTTTTAGACTTGCTGCTACATTGTTTTCTAGCGGCTCACCAAACCATACCACAAACTTACTTTCTTTGATTGCCTTGATATCACCAGGGCTAATACTACCATGATGTCCTACCTCCCCCGCTTGCAATAGTCGATTGGCTGATGGCGCGCCTTCTGTTACTGCTTCACTTAACAAGAATAGCGGATAATTACTAACACTGACCGTTGCAGCTTGTGCACTCAGTGTGAAAGACCCTAGGACTATCAATCCTGTCATTAGCAAGCGCTGTAATGTGATAAGCGAACGTACGGAGTAAGTAAAAACAGCGTTCATAGTAAGCTCTTGTATTGTTAGATAGCATTGTTGGATAACGAACGTATAAGTCATAGTGTCCTGCCCCACTCCTGTAAAAAGGGTAGATATACAAGACTACTATAAGACAATTCACTCAGTTATTATTTTAGTATGTTATACTATAACAATAAAAAACGCTATCATAAAAAACGTCATGCGATTACCATGCTATTTTTAGGAGCTTGTACCATGTCTATTACTTCATCGATCTGCGAACATTTGCATGATGCGCAAGATCTGACTCCGCATGATGTTCATGAACGCTTAGCAGCAGCTAAAGAGCATTGCAGTCTAAATGGCGCGCGCTTTACGCCTTTGCGTCAGCAGATATACCAATTGGTCTTAGAGGCGGATCAGCCCGTTGGCGCTTATGACCTAATCACTCAGTTGCAGCAAATGCGATTATCTATACCTGATGGCAACGATATTCAAAAAGCAACGAGCTCACCCACACTATCAATAGACACTAAGACAACTAAAAAACGTGCGCCGAAAAATGTCGCGCCGCCAACGGTTTATCGCAGTTTAGAATTTTTGCTAAGTGAAGGGTTGATTCATCAATTAACCTCTATTAATGCTTATGTTCCTTGCTGTCATCCTCGTGCCCAGCATACAGCCGCCTTCTTAATCTGCGATCAGTGTCAACGCGTTCAAGAATGCAGCAGCCTGCCCGTTCAGGAAATGATGAGCTTTGCCGAGCAAGATGTAGGGTTTGTGGTTGAGCGTAGTGTCATTGAGCTTGGCGGTCGTTGCCAAGCTTGCCAGTAGCGCTACTATGGTTTTTGTAAACGTTTTAAGCATGATTCGTCGATTGTCTATTTACCTATGCGTTGTCATATTATGAATACCTCTACCCTACCTTCTAATCAGTCAAATACTGCCGTTACGAAGAGCAGTACTGTGAGTAATGCTGACAAATTATTGAGCTTAAACAATATCAGTTACCATATTGGGCCTCAACGTCTGCTTTCTCATATTGATATCGACATTGCTGTTAACGAAACGGTCAGCCTTATCGGTCCCAATGGCGCTGGTAAGTCAACGCTAGTCAAACTTATCTTAGGTTTGATTGAGTCAACTGATGGCTCTATGACAGCACATCAGCCGCTACAGCTTGGCTACGTACCGCAGCGATTTGCTGTACCACCGATATTGCCATTGCGCGTTTGCGACTTGTTGGCGCAAGCAGATAAGAAACGTCTAACCCCTGAGCAGCGGCAGTTTATTTTTGATAACTTATCATTAACGCATTTACTGTCACGGCAGATGTTGCATCTATCAGGTGGTGAGACACAGCGCGTACTATTGGCCAGAGCGCTACTAGACAAACCTAACTTGCTTATTCTAGATGAGCCGATGCAGGGGCTCGATCCCGATACCGAAGTTTGGCTCTATCAGTTTATTGATGAGCTGCCTGATTTCTTACGTTGCGCCATGCTTGTGGTTTCTCATGATTTGCACTGGGTCATGAAAGGCAGCCGCCGCGTCATTTGTTTGAATAAGCATATTTGCTGTGAAGGACAACCAAGCGAGCTAGCTATTAGTACTGAATTTCAAAAGCTATTTGGTCATCATTATGAGCAGCCATACGTGCATCAGCCCCATGCCTGTGAACACCATGCACCAAGCAAGCTATAGCGTCAGTAATCAAGGCTCAAAATCGCCAAAATCCAGCTCATTAAAGCCAAAACTATTAAACATATAAATAATACGGCTTTACTCTTTTATAAAAAATTTTACGGACATTCATTATGACTGCTTGGTTAGCCATCATTGCGCCTGCTTGGATCGCTGGCAGTATATTAGCGTTATTATCAGCGCCGTTAGGTTGCTTGGTATTGTGGCGGCGCATGGCGTTTTTCGCCGATGCCTTAGCTCATGGCACGTTGCTAGGTGTGGCTTTGGCTGTGTGGTGGCAATTACCAATGGGTATCGGCATTGCATTGGTCAGTGTCATGGTCGTACTGGGACTGGTCTTGATTGATGATGAGCGTCTGCCAGTGGATGCTGTATTGGCAGTCGTGTCAGTGTCGCTCTTGTGCCTAGGCTTACTGGCTTTGACCCAATTGACTGACCAACAGGCCAATGTGCTCGGGTTTTTATTCGGTAACTTGTTGGATCTTGATTGGGCAGATTTGCCTTTACTTGCTGGTAGCGTACTAGCTGGCTTGGGACTGCTTATCTACATTTGGCCTGCGCAAATCAAGCTGGCAACGCATGAAGCATTGGCACGTATTCAAGGTATCAACCCAACACGGCAACGGCTGTTTTTTATGGGTGTACTGGCAGGGTTTTGTGCGATTGCTCTACAAGCGGTTGGCAGTCTATTAATTAGCGGATTATTAGTGCTACCTGCACTGACCGCACGTCTATGGTCGGCATCGCCAAAACAAATGGTGATTATAGCGTTGATAATCGCTCAACTGGGTGTGACACTTGGTGTGTGGGGTAGTATTTGGTTAGACATTCAAACAGGTCTTTCTATCGTCTTGATATTAGCTGCTTTATTTTTTACTGCACTCATTTTTTCGAAGTTAATAAAGATAAAACTTTAGTTAGCGTCGCTGTAAATACGTTATAATAAATAAAACATGACTGTTTTTCGCTATCTTTTTGTTCGACTTTATTTTATTAATATAATTGATACTTTAGTTCAATATTACTATAAGTTGGCTCTAACTTTGATATTGCTAGTTGATAGTATAAATATCGTTAATTAGAGTCAAAGTAAGCTCAAGGCAAACGCGGTGCTCTTTTATAGTAGATTGATGATAATTATAAATGCCCAGTGAAAAATAGTAGCTCATTTATCCATACTCGCGCTAACAATACTTATTGTTGTGATTCGATAAGGGACTGAACCAATGCCAAACTATCCTGCCAATAAGTTAAGCACCTCTGATAAAACGATAAATATTTTACAGATTACTGATTTGCATTTATCGACGCCTGTCTTTGTTGCTGAGAGTGACATCTATAGTGATGATATGGCTTGTCAGCATAGCTTTGAAGCAGTGCTTCAACAGGCACTTAGTGAAGATATTCGCTGTGATTTAATTATTGTGACAGGTGACTTGGTCAATCGAGTAAAGTCTTCAATTTACGATCATATCTTTACTGTATTACAGGCGACTCAGATTCCTTTTGCTTGTATTGCTGGTAATCATGATGTGACGGACGAGAATGGTAAAGACTTGCCATTTTTTCAGCGAGAGCTTGTCGCTCAGTCTGCTGACTCACGTTTGTTAAGTCGTCATGTCATTGAGACTGAATACTGGCAGCTGTTGTTATTAGACTCCTCTATTTCTGGTAAGGTCGCAGGCGAGATTACGCCTACTGATATCAATTGGTTATGTGAGAGACTCAGCACCTGTGATAAGCCCGCATTAATCGCCCTACACCACCATATTGTTCCAGTTGACTCTGACTGGATTGATACCCATATGGCAGAAAACACTGAGAGCTTTTGGCAGGATATGGCGCCATTTGAACAGCTACAAGTGGTGATCAGTGGCCATACTCACCAAGAGCAAGTTCGACTGCGCCAAGGTGTTACAGTCTATAGCACGCCATCTACCTGCTATCAGTTCAAACCCTATGAAGATGATTTTTCTTATGATGAGCATGCATTACCAGGATATCGCTGGTTGCAATTAGCCAACAATGGAACAGTTGCAAGCTGGGTTGAAAGACTGGATACTTGATGCCCAGAATTATTGGTACTAGTAAAAGCTATAGCCCTTTGTACTTATAGCTTTCGTCAATAATTTCCAATCAAAAATACAGTAATAAACAAATAAAATATGCATTCAATATAAAAAATCACTTCATTATTATTACAAACAATGATACAACTTATGAAATAAAGCAAGGGTGGCCCAATATCTAATATGAAGCCACTGCACGATAGCTAGGATGGCCCATTAACCACAAGCTCAGTTTTCACAATCAATGACCTACGGCATGCTTTAGACAGTATTATTTAAACCGAAGTTTATATAACAACCTATCTAACAATCGGTATATAACTGTCAAGATATAAAGTCTACGATATTATTTGATCAGCTGTGTTACTTGTATTACCAAGTGGTGAAACGTTTGATAAAAGGACAAATTGTAGCGTTTGTAGCATTAATAACGTCTTGTCTTTTGATACGTCGTTTTATTGAATTAATTTGAAAAAGTAGGATACCCATATGAGCACCCTGACCACGAATCCGAGTGAAGTTAAATTTACTCCTTATGTGCCGGCCAAAGACGAAGAGTATATGTCTGATGCGCAGTTGGAGCACTTTAAGGCTATTTTATTGGATTGGAAAAACCAACTGATTGGCGAAGCGGATCGTACTAAAAACTACATCCAAGATGAGTCAAGCGCCATGCCAGACATCAATGACCGTGCCACTCAAGAAGAAGAGTTTGCATTGGCATTACGTACTCGCGACCGTGAGCGCAAACTTATCCGCAAAATCGACAAATCTATGTTAGAAATCGAAAATGATGACTATGGATTTTGTGAGACTTGTGGTGTAGAGATTGGATTACGTCGCCTTGAAGCACGTCCAACCGCAACTCAATGTATCGACTGCAAAACCTTATCTGAAATTAAAGAACGTCAAAACCAAGGCGCTTAGATCAGATATTACAGATATAAATGTCAGCAGAAGCGACCTTGTAATAGGTCGCTTTTTGTATTTTAGACTGTCACTATTTTGCTGCGTTACTGACTTTGCTCTGACAAATATAATCGCCTGAATAATGACATGACTAACAAAACAATCTCATTTAATGAATATCTTTTGATACTCATATTTATTATTCTATCTTTATTACCTCTTATAGACAGCCATTTATTTTGAAAACAATGCCTACCACCATGCCGACTCAAACGCTACCATCACAGCCTATTGGCCGCTTTGCGCCTTCACCAACGGGTGAGTTACATCTTGGTTCTCTAACGACTGCGCTTGCCAGCTTTTGCCATATCAAATCAATCGGTGGTAAATGGCTGTTGCGTATGGAAGATACCGATACTGAACGCTGTGATAGACAGTTCACTGAGCAAATTTTGATGGATCTTGAGGCCCTTGGGCTACATTGGGATGGTGATGTTATTTATCAGTCTGAGCGCATTGATATCTATAACGATTATCTGTCATCATATCTGGAGCCGTTGACCTATGGCTGCCAATGTTCCCGTAAGGACTTAGAACAGTACTGGGTACAAGAAGAGATAAGTAGAAACCATAGTCGTGCTAGCTTAGCTGCGCTGACCGACCAGACATCGTTAGACGAACAAGTTTCATCAATTGACCAAGTACAGCCAAATCGGCAGCGCTATCCACGTCGCTGTGTGGCATCTGACCTTGATAGACAGCAACATAAGCTACGTATTCAGCTACCAGACTATCGGATTGGCTTCAATGACGGTATTCAGGGATTGCAGTGGGATAATCCGCAACAGACGTTAGGCGATATGGTCGCTCGTCGTCAGGATGGCATGATTAACTATATACTGGCGGCCAGCCTCGATGATGGTCTACAGCAGGTTACTCATATCATGCGTGGCCTTGATATTCTACCTATGACGACCGCGCAAATCGGTATCATGCAAGCAGCCCGCCTACCCACTATTGACCAATGGTATCATCTGCCATTGATTAATAATGCTGATGGCCAAAAACTCTCTAAGCAAAATCTTGCTCAACCCATCGACACATCAGACCCGAGCCAACTTATTGCTGAAGCCCTATCGCTACTGCAGCAAGCAAAGGTCGATATTGATACCCCAGAAAACATGCTCAAACAAGCCATTGCTCAATGGGATAACTCCCCGTTACAAGGCAAGCAACAGTTAAACTTGTCCTATTAATAAGAGTTCAAAAGCTATAAATAGACAATAAAAAGCGCCACTATGAGTGACGCTTTTTATTGCAATAGTACTGCACACTATTTACCGAAACTCTGAAGTTACATTATGCCAAGCCCATGATATGCAAAACCTATTAATAGTAACGGCATTGGCTTTTTTCTATTTCAGGGCTTTCTTTATATATTTTCAATAATAGCGCGACCATAACCAAGCTAATCAACATAGACGATCCACCATAACTAAAGAACGGCATAGTGAGACCTTTGGTTGGAATAGCACCCATATTCATCGCAGCGTTAATAATCGTCTGGGCAATAAATACCACGCCGATTCCGAAAGCGGTATAGCTCATACGCATTTGACGACGTTTTAGCGCATTGTAACTGATACGCATCGCACTACCGATGATCAACGCTTCAAGTATCAGTACCATACTGACACCGACAAACCCTAACTCTTCACCTGTAATGGCTAATAAAAAATCCGTATGTGCCTCAGGCAAATGCGACAGTTTCTGTACACTTTCGCCATAGCCAACACCCGTGAACTGCCCACGACCAAAGGCGATTAAACTACGCGCCAACTGATAATCAGTATCTTGCACATCATCAAATGGATCCATAAACGACATCACACGCACCAGTCGGTACTCTGCCGTAGTCACCATCAATACCGCCCCACCGATAGCAGCAGCACCCAATGCTAAGAAATGCTTATAAGGCGCCCCAGCGATATAAAAAATCGCGAACAGCGTACCAATGATGACGACAAAAGAACCAAAGTCTGGCTGCGACAATAGCAGTATCGTGATCAGCGCCACTACCAACATAATTCGTAAGAAACCATCTAGGCCATTACGAACTTCAAAAGATCGCCGCACCACAAAGTCAGATACAAACACAATCATGACCAGTTTGGCTAACTCAGCTACCTGAAAATTAAAGCCGCCTACTGTGAGCCAGCGTTTAGAGCCATTAATTGGTGTGCTAAACAACGTGGCAACAAGCAATAGCCCCGTGATGCCTAACAAAGCAAACTGGGTCTCGGTCTTATAAAGTGTGCGCAAAGACACGCCATAATAAGGAATGACCGCAACGATTAAACCAATCGTCATATACAACAGCTGGTTTTTGAAAAAATATAGCTCTGTCATACCGCGGCTGAGCGCAAAAGGGATAGAAGCAGAAGCCACCATCAGCAGACTAAGCACCATCATACAGCCGACGCTTGATAATAAAATTGCGCGCGCTGACGGCATAGACAGAACACCGTCTGAGCCAGAGGTTTGCTTGGTTTGGGGCGAGTAACGAAAAAAAGAAGAGAGCGCCATAATTTTATATACACTAACAAACGAAAAAACACGGCGTCTATGAAACGCCACCGTTTAAAAAATTATAAAGTAAATCGTACTAAATAGATGGTGATAGGAAACCTTTAACCATTGGCAAACGCCTTAGCCAGCACCTATTTCAGTAATCAGGATTATATGCTTGACAGTAGCAGCAATCTATAAGCAAAACAATCATTTATCCAGAAAATACTGGCTGTTGCTAGAGAATAGACATCTGCTATGCCAACCTATATAGCTGCTTAATATATTCGACTACCTATCAAGCTTCTGATTGTATGGTACCTAATTGATTGACCAGTTGGCTAAAGTGGTCACCGCGAGCCGCATAACCACTATATTGGTCAAAGCTAGCACAGGCAGGTGACAGCAATACAGCCTGTACTTGCGATAAACTACTGGTAGTGACTTGTTGGATAGTCGCAAAGGCATTCTCTAGTGTCTGACACTGATGTAATGCGACATCATCACTCAATCTTGCAGCTCTTAGATGTTGTTCAATCTGCTGACCATCTTCACCAATGAACAAGACTTGGCTCACGTATTGATTGATAAAAGGCGTTAATTCACCAAACTGTTGCCCTTTGCCTTGCCCGCCTAAGATCAATAATAGCTTACCGTCTTTTGGCGCATAGACTGCACCCAAGCCTTCAATAGCGGCCATGGTCGAACCAATATTGGTGCCTTTAGAATCATTGAAATAATCAATACCAGCAGCGTTAGCTACATATTGGCAGCGATGTTCAAGACCTGTGAACTGCTGCAAAGTGGTCAGCATACTCTCTAGCGGTAATCCTGCCAGTTCACCAAGTGCTAGAGCCGCTTGCGCATTCAGTAGATTATGACGACCTTTAATCAACAGTTTGTCTGCCGACAGTAATCGTTCTGTACCACGAGCAAGATAAGTTTGGCCTTCTGTGTCGGTAATCAGACCATACTGACCTTTATCAGGGGCATGAATACCCGTACTAATTCTCGGTAGGTTGTCTGCGACCAATGGACGAGTGAGTGCATCTTCACGGTTAATCATTACCGACTTTGCACCTTGGAAAATACGATGTTTGGCTTGATGGTAACCGAGCATATCTCCATGACGATCTAAGTGATCAGGCGACATATTGAGCACAGTTGCTACTTTTGCGCCCAAGTTGGTGACAGTTTCTAATTGGAAACTAGACAGCTCAAGCACTGCAAGCTCCATATCAGGATTATCTAGCAATGTTAAAGCGGGTACACCGATATTGCCACCGACGCCCACGTTAACGCCAGCATCTGCCGCCATTTGGCCGACTAGCGTAGTGACCGTACTTTTGGCGTTAGAGCCTGTAATTGCTACAATGGGTACGGTACACGCTTCACAGAACAGTTGAATATCGCTAACTACAGGAATATTGGCTTGGCGAGCAGCAGCCACAGCGGTAGTCTCAAGAGAAATACCTGGGCTAATGATAATACGTGCCGCTTGCTGTAATAAATCGGCATCTATCGCACCAAACTGACGAATCTCAATCTCAGCTGGCAACTGATCGGCCAATTTAGGGGTAACTTGAGCATCAGTGACTGCGACTTGATAGCCTTGCTTGGCCAGATAATGCGCGACTGACAATCCAGACTGCCCCAAACCCACCACGACTTGTAGACCACTACCCTTATGAAGTAAGGCTTCTGTTGCTGTATTAGTGGTCATATCTATTCCTTCTATATAAACGAGAAAAGTTGTAACAAATAAACTTGTTGTATAGCGACTCTAATCGACGCCGCTAAGATGTGAAGCATCTTAACGCCATCGTTCAGATTTCGGTACTGATTTTTTATGAGTTTATGCTATTATTCGCCTGTTTTTATATTAAGTGGCTAATGCTATAATAGTCAGCTTGATTAATATTTATCAGCATTTTGCTGAGCACATTGCTCAAGCATTTTAGTTTAGCATGTTGTCACATTTATCGCGCGATTGTCACGTCTCTTCATCAACGATTCTTGTTGTGATAAGGGTGTATCAGACAATTTTGATAATTTGACGAGTGATATATCACCTTCTACTACAGCAAGTGATTGCTGACTCTATATATTATTGTAGGTACATCTATCTAGTTGCCTATTTTAAGCAATCTTTTAAAAAATATTTTTAGGTAATTTACTGCCCTTATCATCGTATTGATTATTGATGAGCGTATTTTTGATACCAAAAAAATCAGTAGATACCTCGGTTATTAGTTAGATATCTTAGTTATTAGTTATATACCTCGGTTATTAGTTTCTCACAATCCAACACAGCAACATGACCTAGTGCATGTTGAAGTAAAAGAAAAATGAATAGCTATTATTAGCAACGCGATCATTTTATAAATGAGTAATGATTACTTTTTTTGCCTCTAACCCTATGTAGTTTACTTATGACATCTTTTATTGATAACTTGCGTGACGAGTGGTTTTCCAATGTTCGCGGTGACGTTTTATCGGGTTTGGTTGTAGCCCTAGCCCTTATTCCAGAAGCCATTGCCTTTTCTATTATCGCTGGTGTTGATCCAAAGGTTGGCTTATATGCCTCATTTTGTATCGCGGTAGTGATCAGTTTTGTCGGTGGTCGTCCAGGTATGATTTCGGCGGCGACTGGCGCTATGGCATTGGTCATGGTTGATTTGGTTGCTGACCACGGTCTGCAGTATTTGCTTGCCGCAACTTTGCTTTGCGGTGCCATTCAGGTCGTGATGGGCATACTAAAGCTTGGTAATCTAATGCGCTTTGTTTCTCGCTCAGTGGTTATCGGTTTCGTCAATGCTTTAGCAATATTGATTTTTGCCGCGCAATTACCAGAACTGAACCCAATGACTGAGCGTGTCGGCATGACCGTTTATATCATGACGGCAGCTGGTTTGGCGATTATTTATCTGTTTCCACTTATTCCTAAAATCGGTCGCATCGTTCCTTCACCGCTTATTTGTATTGTAGGTTTGACCGCTGTTGCAATGTATATGAATCTTGATATTCGTAACGTTGGTAGCATGGGTGATTTGCCAGATGCATTACCAGTATTCTTGTTGCCTGACATTCCATTGAACCTAAATACCTTGCTGATTATTGCGCCATACTCTATCGCGCTTGCCATCGTTGGTCTTTTAGAGTCTATGATGACAGCAACGATCGTCGATGAATTGACCGATACACCAAGTGATAAAAACAAAGAGTGTCGTGGTCAAGGTATGGCTAACGTCGTATCAGGTTTCTTTGGTGGTATGGCAGGCTGTGCGATGATTGGCCAATCAATGATCAACGTCAAATCGGGTGGTCGTACGCGTTTGTCTACTTTGATGGCCGGTGTAGTCCTTCTGATTATGGTCGTGTTTTTGAGCGAGTGGGTCAGTCAAATTCCAATGGCAGCCTTGGTTGCAGTCATGATTATGGTATCGATTGGTACGTTTAACTGGCAATCTATTCGCGAATTTAAGACACACCCAATGTCGTTTAATATCGTCATGCTAGCGACTGTATTGACTACCGTCTTTACTCACAATCTGGCTTACGGTGTGGGCGTAGGTGTCCTGCTATCTGCTTTAGCATTTGCCAATAAAATTGGTCAGTTCCTAACCATCTTTAGTGAATATGATGACAGCAGCAATACCCGCTACTATTATGTTCAAGGGCAGGTATTCTTTGCTTCTACCACCCAGTTCTTGCATAGCTTCGATACCAAAGAAGCTGTAGATAGTATTCAGATTGATGTAAGCCAAGCACATTTTTGGGATGTTAGCGCTGTTGATACCTTGGACAAACTAGTGATGCGCTTGCAACGTGAAGGCATTGATGTCAAAGTGGTAGGACTCAACAATGCGAGTCGAACACTAATTGATCGCTTCTCTGTTCATGACCGCCGAGACATTGGCTTGTTAGACTAAGCGACACTGCTAAGTAAATCTACGCGGTTGCCATGTGACTGTATTATTAGTCTATGGATAATGTATCGGATATTAATAGACAGTTATATTGGTAAAAGGGTTGGATGTATTTTGCATACGCCAACCCTAAACTGAGATAGCCGATTTTTATTATTAAAATGATGTGGTCGTTTTATGAGTAATTTAAAACCAGATAGTGTGATTGCTTGCTTGGACTGTCCTGATCATGTTCAAGCGGTACTAGAGGCCAGTATGTGGGCTTCTATTCGCCTGCGCGCGTCTGTTGGCTTATTGCACTCGATGCCAAGCTTGCAGCAAAAAGCCGCTATTAATTATTCTGGTTGCCTCAATATTGATGATGAAAACGCTTTGCTCGAACAGTTCACATCCAAAGAGCATCTAAGTAACTGTGAGCTAAAAGCGCAGGGCCGACTGCTATTATCTCAAGCGACCTCGTATTGTGAGCAGCAACGTCATAAGTTAAAGACATATACACTACATCGTCATGAGAACCTCAATCAGAGCATTGATTACGTCGATGACCAAGCACAATTGATCGTTATAGGCCATCACGTCACCTGCAAATCAACGCTGAGCCAACTCATTCGAGTCAGTCATTGCCCCATTTTGGTGACACATGCACCATTTTTGCCCCCTACTACTGCTTTATTTGCGTTTGATAACAGTCCAACGTGCCATAAACTACTAAATTGGCTGTGTAAAACGCCACTGGTGCGTGCACTAACGGTTCATATTGTGATGGTTGGTAAGGAAACTTCTGATAACTGTGATGCGTTGCGTGAAGCCTACGCCAAGCTCAAACAGGCGGGTATCAAATCCAAAAAGACATTGCTTGACTGCCGTGATGTAGCTGCGGCTTTGAACTACTATCAAAACCAACATGATATCGGTTTACTTATGACTGGGGCTTTTGGCCAATCTCGTCTACGCGAATTACTACAAGGTAGCGACACTAAAAAGCTATTGGTCAGCACAAAAACCCCTTATCTACTATTTCCTAAAGCATAACGACGTATATATAAATACGCCTTAGTCCTTTATCTACCTAGGCTCAGGGGCCTGACTACTATGTTAGGCTCTGCCGCTTATCTCTATTTTCTCTCTACCTTCCCGCCATTCATCTTTGATATGCTTGCATGAAAAGGCCAAGCTAACGACCAAACTCAAGTTAGCAAATCGTCACATGAAATAAAGGGATAGCCTCCCCAAGCACTCAAAAAGTTGGTTATAATAAAGTTTTCGTTAACCAAACGCTAAAGATTGATTCACCTTTATTATGCTTGTAGCGATGGCTCTAATCGTTGCATCGTAGCCCATACTCTATGTTACTACTGTCATTACTTTTTAATGAACAACGCCAATTCTACCTCCCCCCTTGAGTAGGTTGGCATAGTTCTTGAATAACTTACAGTAAGCAAGGCAGAGATATGATGATGCATCATAGTACTTCTATCAATCTGCGGCATCACACAAATAAGGAATTTTTTATGAAGCTAATCACTGCGATCTTAAAACCGTTTAAGCTCGACGACGTGCGTGAAGCGCTTTCCGACATCGGTGTTAAAGGTGTCACTGTCACTGAAGTCAAAGGTTTCGGTCGTCAAAAAGGTCATACAGAGCTCTATCGCGGCGCAGAATACGTGGTGGACTTTTTACCTAAAGTAAAAGTCGAAGTCGCTGTGATCGACGAGATGGTTGAGCCTGCTATCGAGGCAATCACTCGTATCGCTAGCACTGGTAAAATTGGTGATGGCAAGATTTTCGTCACTGCACTTGAGCAAGTTATCCGCATCCGTACGGGTGAAACAGGACCTGACGCTATCTAAATTTGAAGACCTACCTACGGGCATAAACTTATAGGTACAGACTCTTACAGCATTTTTATCTATCGGTAATGCCGATATCTATATTATAAATTCAAGGGGGAATTTAAATGGAAAGTCAAATCTTTGAGCTCCAATATGCGCTTGATACGTTTTACTTTTTGATATGTGGTGCGTTGGTCATGTGGATGGCAGCAGGCTTCACTATGTTAGAGGCCGGACTGGTCCGATCAAAAAACACAGTCGAAATCTTAACCAAAAACATTGCCCTATTTGCAACGGCTAGTATCATGTATATGGTATGTGGCTATGCGATTATGTATGGTGGCGATCTATTCTTAAGCGGAATTGCAGGCGGTGATACGTTAGTAGAAGACGCCCTAGCAGCCTCTGCTGAAAACGGCTTCGGTGGCGACTCTGTCTACTCTGCCGCATCAGATTTTTTCTTCCAAGTAGTCTTTGTAGCGACCTGTATGTCAATCGTATCAGGTGCGGTTGCTGAGCGCATGAAACTGTGGTCATTCTTATTATTCGCTGTGGTCATGACTGGTGTTATCTACCCACTAGAAGGTAGCTGGACATGGGGCGGCAACGATGTCTTTGGCCTATTCAACCTAGGCGACATGGGCTTCTCTGACTTTGCAGGCTCTGGTATCGTACATATGGCAGGTGCAGCAGCAGCTCTAGCAGGTGTACTACTATTAGGCTCACGTAAAGGTAAATATGGCCCTAATGGCGAGATACGCGCTATTCCTGGTGCCAACCTACCATTGGCGGCACTCGGTACACTAATCTTATGGATGGGTTGGTTCGGTTTCAACGGTGGTTCAGTGCTCAAATTAGGCGACATCGCTAGTGCAAATGCTGTTGCAATGGTATTCTTGAACACTAATGCTGCTGCTGCTGGCGGTGCTGTCGGTGCCTTGATCTTAGCCCGCATCATCTTTGGTAAAGCGGATCTAACTATGCTTCTAAACGGTGTACTAGCAGGTCTAGTTGCCATTACTGCTGAGCCTTCAACCCCTTCTGCATTACAAGCCACTATTTTTGGTGTTATCGCCGGTATTATTGTAGTGCTATCTATTTTAGCCTTAGACAAAATCAAAATTGATGATCCAGTTGGTGCAATCTCAGTTCATGGTGTGGTCGGTCTATTTGGTCTGCTAATTGTACCTATTACTAACCCAGCATCTACCTTTATCGGTCAGATTGTGGGTGCTGCAACCATCTTTGCTTGGGTATTCATTGCCAGCCTAGTGGTTTGGTCTATCATCAAGCTAGTTATCGGTCTACGTATCTCTGAAGAAGACGAATACGAAGGTGCTGATATTGCAGAATGTGGTATGGAAGCTTACCCAGAATTTATAAGATAAGCTCCTTTCAAGTAAGCTAAAGATTGATGTTAAATGCGCTGATACTACCCACTGTAGTATCGGCGTTTATAATTTTAGTGTTTAAAGTTCTCCCCTGTTGAAGCCATAAGCTTAAATCTAAAACGTAAAAAATCCCGCGAGACCTTTCGGTAACGCGGGATTTTTATGTATTACACTAAAACTAATTTTTTAGTTTATTTCTTTTTCCACTCTTGGCTACGAGAGAATGGTCCGATATAGCCTTTTAGCTTCAATGTGTTGCCGCTTAAGCTTGCAGTCATACGATAGTCTTTGCCTTTTTCAGGGTCAGTAATCGTACCACCACTATATTTACCACCACCGTCAGCTTTTAGACCTTTAATAATGGTCGTACCAACGTGCTTTTTGCCTTTAGCTGAGTTAGTAGCAATAAGAGTACCGGTCAACACACCATTTGACTCAGTGATCTTTACCGTACCTTTTGGCTTGCCTTCATCATATGTCTGCCAAGTAGTGTTGGCTAATGGGTCAGCGGCGAATGCCATGCTAGCAATACCAATACCAGCAACTGCTAAAGTGGTCTTTGTAAATAATTTCATAGATTGACTCCCTTCATACAATGATTACTCGAAACGTTATGTTTCTGTTGTCCTATGCTTATCCTTTGCTAGAATCTTTCATTACGAGCTTTATGATTTCGACCTTTTTAAATGATAGTTACCATTACAACTTATAAGCTTTTGGTTAAAGATTCAAGCGACACAAGCGATGTCTTAACTCATTATAAGCAATTTTTAGGTTTTGCCTAGTAATTTTTTTACAGTTTCTTATTTCTATAAAAATAAAACCATATCAAAGAGTTACAGAAAAGGATTGTCGATATCTTTATCTAATTGGTCATCATTTTCCTTTGACTTAGCATCATTCTTGCTATATAGATTTTTATCTTCAAATGCTTGTACGATTTTTCCCGATAGCTCATGCAACTGTTGGGCTTGCTTATATCCTAACTCATCAAAAGTGAGATCAATATCACCATATATAATAATCTTGTCTTTTTGATTTTCAATGACAAGATCACCAATCTGCATGCTTTGATGGTCGTTGGCGAATGGCTCAATCATTTGATTATCCTTATTATCAGTAACATTGTATTTTTTCAGAATGAGGCGGTTTTAGGGTCTTACTTTCAGCTTAAGCCTGTAATTGTGCAATCAACCATTCTAAAATAGCCCAGACAAACAGTATCCACTCAGGCTCTTCTACTGGCACCTCGGGGGTATCTGAGCTCTCACCTGCCTTCAATGGTAAATCAAACGCTTGAGATTTGGACTGACTATCTAGCATAGGTAATACATCAATGCCAATCTCAGTGGTCAGCTCATCGATACTAATTACGTCGATGCGTTCTGACTCATCATTTGGGGCGTAATACACGCCTGCTTGATTGGTTGCTGGGATATATACCGCTTTGAAGAAATGGCTAGGCACAAGGACACGGTTAGCGAGCTGCTTGGTTTTTTTATCAGTAAATGCCACACCCGTGATGGTATACACCTCACCGTATTGCTGCGTTAAATACCGAGTGGCAGATTCAATATTACGCCAAATGTAGCGATTGTTACGTGGTGACTGCGGAGCAATATTGGCTAAACTAAAGCTATCATACTGCTGGCTGCGATTGGCCATATTGGCATTGGGTGCCAAATGACCTCGATCATAGCCAGAGCCTGAATAATCGGATAATGAGGCTCGTGCTGACTTTGGCAGTTTACTCTCTTCGTGAAAGCTATCTTCACGATCGATCTGCTTAGCTTGTTGTAGACGTGTGCGATCGAGATGCTCTGCTGACCAAAGCGGTGTACGCGATACCCCCGAGTACATGACCGCAAAGCCATCCATGCATAGCGCTTGTGTGTCTTTTTTTAGCTTGGTATTGGTAAATTCAGGATAAACACCCCCATAAAAAGACTGGCTACACTGGGTCAAATCATCAGCGTGTGCTTGGGTAATACCCGTCGCGACAAGCAATACTGCCATCAGTGCACTATTCTTACATCCGTACTTGATCCTGCTAAAACTTATCATTCAACTTTCAACCATTTATACTTGCCGTTACATACTTGCTATCCTAGCAGGCGCTTGCCAATAAAGAAAGATAGCGCGCAAGTCGTGACATTCTAAATGGTATCCGCTATACTTAGGCGTTCAAAAAACGGTGAAGTGGGTGAGTGGCTGAAACCGCACGCCTGGAAAGTGTGTATACGTTCATAGCGTATCGAGGGTTCGAATCCCTCCTTCACCGCCAATCTTATTCTGCTTAAGTAAAACCTCAGCTTTTCTATCTTGTTCTACCCTTTCCTAAATATTCTTTATATATTTTAACAGTTTAACAGTAAGACTTTCAGTCTATACTCATCCTCTACTGCTGTCTGAAATATTTCAGTTTAGCCTTAACTCCGTGTGCTGTATGAATCTAATAAATATATATAATCGAATAATACGTTTATTGACCAAGCTAAAAAATCGTACCATGGACTGAGAGTGACTCATAAAATGAGTCGATACTCTATTACGATTCGTTTTATTATCAGCTTAATTTTATTCCTAGACCCTTATACGAAAAGGCTTTGAGTTTTCCTGTGGCATTCAATCTAGCTTTGTATCTATATTTACCATCATTGCTATACCGTACAAAAATGTAATCACAATAGGGTCTCTGATACTCGGCAGATGCCATTGTCCAAAAATTGGATTATAGTAGATATCGGTAGTATTTATTTAAATAAACTAAAGGATACAACGATGAAAACACTAGGAATGTGTATCGTAGCAGGACTCGGATTGAGTGCTTGCGCTACTGGCATGGGCGGCATGGCAACAGGTAATACCAATCAAAATAATAGCTCTGATAACGTAGTCACTCAATACCCAGTTGAGACTGCCCTACTCAATATCTATACCAAACAACGTAGTGAAAAACTGATCGCTACTGTCGGCGGACAAAGCGTAGCCGCAGATATTCAAACAACCCCTAAAGGCAGCATGCGCTTTAATAATAGAATGGTACAAGGCGCAGAAGTCAGCACAATCAACACAGTGAATCAGCAGATTACGGATCAGTCAGTCGCTATCAATTATTTTACGCTAGACCCATTGGTGTTCCATGGTTTTACGGATAGTACGGGTGAGTATTCAATCGCTAAACAAACGACTAGTATCCCTAAAATGGCTACTGTAGGCGACTCAAATCAGCTCATCACTGAAAACGTATATGCTGACAGTAGTATGCGTCAGAAAACCGCCACTTATAAGCAGGACTGGTCACTCACACAAGATACAAATAACACGGCGTGGCTCTGTATAAAAACCTCAGGTAATCTGCTTTTGACTTCTGATGCTGCAGGTACGTCGTCAGAATGCTATAAAATCAATGCCAAAGGCGATGTTTTGAGTAGTAAAGTCACACTCACTCAGCCTAGTAAAAATGGTGCAACTAAGTTAATGACGTTTATCAGTCAGTAGTATTTGCCCAACTAGTAACGATCAATAGTGTCATATAAAAACAAAAAAATAGCGCCTAATTAAGGCGCTATTTTTGGATGCTAGGATCGTATTTCTACGAGCGACGGTCATGGTTGTTTCTATCGTGGCTGTTTTTGTCGTGGTTATTTTTGTCGTGGCTATTTTTAGCATGAACATTTTTGGCTGTTACTTTGTGCTTAGCAGCCACTACGTTCGCTTTGTGATGTGACTTTGCTGCCTTAGCTTTGGCATGCTTATAGTTATTACTCGCTTTACTGCTGCTGTGTTTTTGTTGCTGTACTTGGACTTTATTATGTTGGTCATAACTGGGCGCGGCATTAGCCTGACCAACCATTGACAAACAAGCAGTAGCGGCTAAAATCGAACTAACTAGTATCTTTTTCATCATTTTATTCCTTTGAATTCATATTTAGAGTAGTTATAGATAATGCATTTAGTGTTAAATGAACTATCGTGATAAAGCTTTACTCTATCGACAAAGAGAATGATAAATGATTCTAGTATTAAGTAGATTTATGAAACTTGAAGAAAGGTTGCGATTGTTACGAGGGCATGAGCGATCAAAGGTATGTTAGGCATTGGCGTAATGTTTGGTTAAGTGACAGTGTATTTACGCTTTATCGGTAAGCATCGTAAACAGGATATTTATAAAAACGCGAACGACTAGCTAGTTGATAACGAATGCAAATACGGAAACGGTTAGCTAAATTTCCTGATATCAATATTTCTGCTATTCGAAAAACCTAACTCATTAGGAGTTGCTGGCTAATGTTTAACACGAGCATAGCAATACCCCATACTGCTATGCTCTAAATGTGCTAAACAGACGTTTTCTGCAAAATATAAACCACAAACTTTGCCTCTGTGCTAAATACTTCTTTTTCTACGGTGGCCAATAGTGCCTGCCTTTTTTCGCTGCGGGCACGATAAGCGTAAGGTGTCATCGTCATCAAATCAGCCAAATTCTCTGCGGATAATGTCAGATCCGTACTGACACGGCAGGTCTCAACCAACGTAAAATACGGTGCCAATTCTTGTAAAAATTTATCAGAATCATGCTCACGTACATCATCAAATAGCGCATCACGCATCGTTGCCAAATGCCCGATATCAGGTTTGGCAATAATTAAATAGCCACTATCCATCAATACATTATCAAACGCCTCGGGCAAAATAGGGCTAAAAATACTGCTAATGCCCGTCATACTGTGCGGGCGTAATGGTAAATTTGCAGCACTGGTCACTAATGGGTAGACCGCTGTCGTCTTGGCAGTATCTTCTTGGCACGGCTGATACCATAGACGACCTGATAGTTTACTAACCTTAGCCAGCTCAACCACTGCAGGCTTACTGATGTCAGCGGCTATCAGCGTGTCTATAACATCCGATCCCATTTGTGCCATTGCCTGCGTGTAGTAGCCTTCTCCGCAGCCAATATCGAGCCAATTGACTGACTTGTTATCTTGCTTATCTATTAGCTCATCGTTAGACAGCAACTCTGTCATTTTTTGACTAATTAGGTTTTGGAGCGGTGCGTAGTGCCCATGATTCAAAAACCGTTTACGCGCATCGATAGATTCTTGGCTATCCCCAGGTGCTTTGGACTTTTTCTGTTGTACTGGCAGCAGGTTGACATAGCCTTGACGCGCCACATCAAAGGGATGTGGAGTTTGCTTAGGGTGCAAACTGCCATCACAGCGCCAAGTATCTGCGGCAGGCTGTAGTGGTGACTGACAAAGTGGACAAATAAATAACGACACGGGCATCTCAAAGTGATAGCAATATGCTTCGCATTTTAACAAAATTCATGGGCCTTGAGCGACAAAAAGCCGTCTCAATCATGATTGAAACGGCTTTTTGGATTTTTGCAAATTGATATCCATATAGATATTTGGCGGTTATAGCTTAACGCAGTTTTAGCGTCATTAGCCCAAGGATGACAAGGATAATGGCAATAATCCAAAATCTCGCTACCACTTGCGTTTCTTTCCAGCCAATTTCTTCGAAATGATGATGCAGCGGTGCCATACGGAAGACGCGTTTTTTGCGCAGTTTGTACGAGCCAACTTGCAGCATCACCGATAGCGCTTCGGCGACAAACAAACCGCCCATAATCGCAAAGGCAATCTCTTGGCGGGTCATCACGGCGATAGTACCTAGCATTGCACCTAGTGCTAGCGCGCCAACATCACCCATAAATACTTGTGCTGGATGCGCGTTGAACCATAAGAAACCAAGGCCTGCTCCGACCATTGAGCCACAGACGATGATGACTTCGGAGTTATAAGGAATATAAGGTACATGCAAGTAATCAGCAAAGCGTACATCGCCTGATACATAAGCCATCGCACCCAAACCTGCAGCGACGAGAACGACTGGCAAAATCGCCAAACCATCCAAACCATCGGTTAGATTGACTGCGTTAGAAGCGCCATTAATCACAAAGTAGGTAAAGATGATGAAGCCAATACCAAATGGCACCGCTGAAAATGGAATCATCCAGTCTTTGAATACTGGCAATAGCAGATCCTGCATCTCGCGCGTGGTGTTGATATCGGGTTGTAATGTGGCGATATAGTACAAAGAAACACCGACAAATAGCGCGCCCATAGACAGCCAAAAATACTTTTTGCGAGCGATTAGGCCTTTTGGGTCTTTGTACTTAATTTTCAGCCAATCATCAGCCCAACCTACGGCGCCAAAGATAACCATGACCACGAGCAAAATCCAAACATAAGGATTGTTTAATCGTGCCCATAGTAGCGTCGATATGCCAATCGCACTGAGGATCAATACCCCGCCCATGGTTGGTGTACCAGTCTTTGCCAAATGCGATTGAGGCCCATCATTACGAATGGCCTGACCATATTTGAGCGAACGCAAGTGCCGAATGACACGGCCACCAAACATCATGCTAAATACAAGGGCGGTAACAACGGCAAGCAATGCTCGTAGCGTCAACGAAGAAACCGCAGAAAACGGCGTATAATACTGGCCAAGCCAGCCGAACAACCAAACTAACACCGCCTACTCCTCTACTAGCGCATGAATAAGTGTTTCCATTCCCATGGAACGAGAGCCTTTGAACAACACAGTACAAGGCTTAGCTTGTTGCGCTTGCAAATATGGCTGTAAATACTGTAATAAACTGTCTTTGTCGGTGAAAGCATGCGCACTGATATCAGAGACCTCTTGCGCACCCGCAACGGTGTAAGGGGCATATTCGCCAACACAAAGCAGCACGTTGATACCTGTGGTCGCAATAGTACGGCCCAAGCTCTGATGCTCACTGATAGCCGCCTCGCCTAGCTCACCGATATCGCCCAGTACCATAACTTGCGTACCGGTTTGCGCGGCCAATACTTTGGCGGCGGCACGTACCGAATGAGGATTGGCATTATAAGTATCATCAATGAGACGATGCATACCAAGTATCTGGCTATTTAGACGACCTTTAGCAGGACGTGCGTTTTCGAGTCCAATCACAATGTCACTTATTTCAATATTTAGCGCATGCGCACAGGCAGCAGCAGCCAAGGCATTATTGACATTGTGCTCACCTGCCAATGGCAAGTTGATATCATGGATTTGGTTACCGATATGTAGCTTAAACTCACTACGTTCAGGCTCTACATCTAGATGGCTTGCGCTGACATCCGTATTACCAAAGCCAATCACATGCGAGGTGTGCTTTTCAGCGATACGACGCAACTGATTGGTAAAATCATCCTTATCAGGAACAATCGCACACTGCGCGTCCGTCAACGTATGGTAAATCTCTGCTTTGGTTTGGCAGATGCCTTCACGGCTACCAAACTCACCCAAATGCGCTGTACCGATGTTTAAAATACAGGCCACATCAGGCTGAACGATTTCAGTCGTATAAGCAATCTCGCCAATATGGTTTGCGCCCAACTCCAAAATAGCGTAACGATGATGATCTGATAGTTCAAGCAACATCATTGGCACACCCAAATCGTTATTGAGGTTACCACGAGTGATCAAGGTCGGTGCCAATCTACCAAAGATACTACCTAGCATTTCTTTGCAAGTGGTCTTGCCGCTAGAGCCCGTAATAGCAATCACGGTTAAATCTGGATGCTGCTGACGACGATACGCTGCCAATTGACCTAGCGCCAAACGGGTATCGCTGACCACCAATTGCGGAATAGCATTTGGGCCGGAAAACGAAATAGGACGCGAGACGACAGCGGCAACTGCGCCTTTTGATATTGCTGTCTCGATATAATCGTGACCATCAAAATTATCGCCGCTTAGCGCCAAAAATATATCGCCTGGCTTTATCGTGCGGGTATCGGTGGCTATACGTTTACTGGACAAGACCGTCTGTTCTGCATGGCCTTGTGGTAGTTGCCACTGCCCATCGAGCGACGTGGTCGCTGCGAGCAGATTGTCCATTTGCCAGACATAGAGTCCTTGCGATTGGGCAGTATTATCGGTGTCGGCTGTCATAATGATTACCTTATATGATGACTACTTAATTTTTATATTTAATGATCAATTTTTACTAATGCATGTAACGCGAGCCAACCAATTACACACGTCCCGTCTGATTCAATGCCTGCTGCAAAACAACACTGTCATCGAAATCATAGCGGACGTTATTAATCTCTTGATAGGTTTCGTGACCTTTGCCTGCGATGACCACGATATCATCTACACCTGAGTGACTAACTGCATACTCAATAGCAGTTTGGCGGGCAGGTTCAATATGGGTTCGTTGATATTGCTCAGCTGTCATACCAGCCTGCATATCTTGCAAAATTACATTTGGGTCTTCGGTACGTGGATTATCCGCAGTCAGAACAACTTGATCAGCACCTGCCAGACCTGCTTGTGCCATCAACGGTCGCTTGCCTGCATCGCGATCTCCGCCGCAACCAAATACTGCCCAAAGCTGACCTTTACAGTGGGTTTTTAAGCTTGCCAGCACTTGGCTTAGAGCGTCTGGAGTATGCGCATAATCAACGATAAAGCAGCCATCATTTGACGGTACACGCTGCATACGCCCAACTGCACCTTGCAACTGTGCAACAGCAGGCGCAATACGCTCAATATTCATGGCCAAGTCAGTATCAAGTGCTACGACAGTTGCTATCGCTGCGAGCAAATTGGCTACATTGAAGCGACCTAATAATGGACTGACAATCTCTATGTTGTCAGTTCTCTCATTACCAAACTCAATCCGCAGATTGATTTGGACGCCTTGCAGACTCGGCGTAATATCAGCGGCAACAAAAGTAGCCGCTTTTGATGAATCCAAACTGTATGTCCATACCGTTAAACCGCTGGCGTTTGCCATCTCTAACATAACCTGAGCGTGCTCATCATCGATGTTGATAATGGCATGGGTCAAATTTGGGAAATGAGCTTTATCAAACAGCTTTGCTTTGGCAGCGGCATATTCTGCCATATCAGCATGATAGTCTAAATGGTCACGACTCAAATTGGTATAAATCGCTACAGTGACTGGCATCCCTTGTAGACGTTGCTGATCCAACCCATGAGAGCTGGCCTCTAATGCCAATATTTCTGCTTGCTCTGTTCCCATTTGATATAGGAATTGCTGGACAGCTAAAGCATCGCCCGTGGTATGACTTGCTTGTACTAGAGCGCCAAGTCGACCATTACCTGCCGTACCCATCACTGCGCTACTCTGACCCATCAACTGGGTAAGCTGTGCCACTAATTGACTGATGGTTGTTTTACCATTCGTACCAGTCACCGCAACCACGGTCGGTAGAGTCACTGGCTGCTGATATTGCAGGCGCGCTTGAATTAAGCTACCCAAAAAGTCGCGAATGTTAGGAACGTATAAGACAGGGCACGGCAATGCTGCTAGTTGCTGCATACTAGCGATACTATCCGTCTGCGGTTCACTACTGGTATTTGAGAGATTTGTTGCTTCGCTAAGCAAAATACTAGGGTCAATCTCTGAGAGAATAAACGCGGCTTGTTCAGCGGCTTGCAGTAAATAGTCGCGACTTTTTTCAGAATTGGCTGTTTGACTTTTTAAAAGGACAAATACGTCATTCGCTTCCAACTGGCGATTGTCTAAGCGAAACTGTTGAAACGGAATATGGGCAATAGATTGAGCTTGATCTAAACTCGCCTGATTAGATGCTTTCTGAATCGATGTTGCTATCATCGCTGTAAGCTGCTCAGCCAGTTTTTGCTGCTGGCTTTTATTGGCATTTATAAGCTGTTGTAAAGTAACAGTAGCGCTATCTAGCGATGATATAGTCATAGATAAATCCTAAACAGTTAAAACGTGTCAGCTCAGTAGAACTGGACATTTAAAATAATTGAACGCTTACTGCGCTTCCGTTTTTAGTGGCTTATCCAAAGGCACATTATACAATCGTAATGCTTCTTTCATCACATTATGGAAGACAGGGGCGACCGTTAGACCAGCATAAATCTGACCACGTGGGTCTTCGATAAGCATTACGCCTACCAGCTTTGGATTAGATGCAGGCGCCATACCAGCAAAGACGTTACGATACTGATCCGTATAGTAACCACCGTCTGGATTGATGCGGCGTGACGTACCCGTTTTACCTGCCACGCGATATCCATCAATGGCAGCGGCTTTCGCCGTACCACCAGGCTCAGTCACGCTTTCAAGCATCTGTACGATAGACATTGCCTGCTCATGCGCCATAATACGTTTGCTTGGCTGTGACTTATCATCTTTAATTAAAGTTAATGGATGCATGACTCCACCTGCTGCTAGGGCTGAGTACGCCTGTGCAACCTGTGCCAATGTCACTTGCAGACCATAACCATAACTAACCGTCGCACGGCGCGAGGTTTCTTTCTCTTTTGGCGTGACAATCAGACCACTACCCTCACCTGGGAACTGCAAAGGTGTCTTGGAGCCAAAGCCAAACTGTCGTTGCATATTACTAATAGCATCGGCTGGCAGTGATAGCGCAATCTTGGTCGAGGCAACGTTACTGGATTTCTGTAATAGCGTAGCCATGTTAATCATGCCCAAATTATTATGATCTCGAATGGTATAGCCACGTACGCGAATCGAACCAGGATTGGTATCAATCAAAGTCGTTGGCGTATATTTACCCGAGTCTAGCGCTGCCGCCACGGTAAACGGTTTCATTACCGAACCTGGCTCAAACACATCTAACAATGCGCGGTTACGCTGGTTTTCACCCGTCATCTCATTAAGGTTGTTTGAGTTAAACGACGGCCATGTTGATAATGCCAACACTTCACCAGTCTGCACATCAACGATCATACCCGTTGACCAGCGTGCTTTTTGCAAACGCCCAGCCTTTTCTAGCTCTTTATACAGCAAATACTGTAAACGCGAATCAATCGTTAATGCCACATCTTTGCCAGGTACTTCTGGCTCGATTTGTTTGATTTCTTTTAGGCTGTTTTGTTTAGCGTCTTTTAGAACCAGTACTTTTCCGTCATCACCCGCCAGATCTTTTTCATATTGACGCTCAATACCAGCACGACCTTCGTAACCGCCTTCAGGATCTTTGGCATTTTGACCCATAAAGCCCAGCAACTGCGCATTAGATTGTGGCTGTGGATAATAACGCTGAAAGAAATTCTTTTCATAGACGCCAGGAAAATCAAGCGAGCTGACGCTTTGAGCAATCTCAGGTGTAACTTTATTGAGCAGTGGCAAATAGTGCGAGCCTGCGCCAGATGGTAAAGCAGCTTTTACCGCTTTCTCATCGGTCACATCGATACTGTCATCAATAGCCGTGACTTTTTTCAACTCATCGACTGAGATATTGGCAGCAGCGGCTAGCTTGGTCAGATCCATATTATCTAGACGCTTTTGCATACGCGCCTGTAATTGTGGACTGCTAGGATTGGTAATGATAATGCGCTTTAGCTCGTAATATTCACGAGAATAATCATGTGGACTGAATGAAACTGTCGCGAGCGGCGCGCTGACCGCAAGCGGTAGATTATTGCGATCGGTAATCATACCGCGATAAGACTTTTGGGTACGTTCACTGGTAATGAGCTCATTGCCTTTATCCTGATAAAACTTTGCGTTGGCAACCTGAATATAATAGGCGCGGCTAATCAGTAGCGCTAATATGACCAGCGCTAGACCCCAGACCATACGAAAACGGTTTTTGTCTTGTTCGAAACCACCAAGAGCAGAAGCACCTGACGCTTTGCTCGAAAAAACCATTTTGCTCTTGCGGTTTTTTACACTGGTGTAAGCGCCTTGGGTATCGCTTTTTTTGATGCGACCAAACAATTTCGCCTTACGATTGCTTGCAGCTTTATCGGGCTTGCTGCTCGTCTGACCAGACTTAGCCGCACTGGCTCGGCGGAGAGGTTTGGTTACCTTGCCGCTGGCTGGTTTTTTACTGGTGTTTTTTGCGGTGGATTTAGGCTTTTTTGCACTCATTGTCCTGCCTCCGTCGCTGGTTCTTCAGAAGAGATGTCGGTAGAGGCACGTGGCCCAACTACGTCAGACATATCTTCCTCTGAGTCTTCCGTAACCACTGGCACCAATGCAGTCGCAACACCAGGCTGGATAATCAGCTTATCCTTTAATGTTGGCGAATACATACCCAATTCAGCAACCGCTCGACTGGCAATCTGCGGCGTGGCGCTAAAGGTTTGTTGCTCAATCAATAGACGCTGATGCTCTACTTGTAGCTTACGTTCTTGTTTTTTCATGTCTTGCAAGGTTTTGTAGTCCTGATGATATTGCTGAACTTCTTCGGCAGTTTTGATACCACTCCATACAATCGTGGCTGCCAATAGCAGTAGCACGACCACATAAATGCTCACCACATTAAACCGGCGCACGAACAGCTCGCCGACATCGGTATTATAAGGTGTAGCAGTGCGGCGATTCGCAGGTTTGTCAGATATTGCCATGACGATCTCAAAAAGGTGAACGTAAACGATAGAGTAGATAACGGATTGCGAAAGATGAACGTGTCATTATTCGGTCATACCATCGATAAATATAAAACCAAAGACACTTATAAGTGTAAAACCTAAACCTAAAAAACGAATATGAAAAACACAGCCAATAGCTAATATATTCAATAGCCACAAGTCATCACAACTCATGGCTATCAATATGTCATACCACAACCAAACACGTTGCATGGCTGTGTTACATATAAAGCGATGCAACTATCATGCAGATAAAAACCAACTGCTGAGCCTAACAGATAATATTTACAGATTTTTAACAGTGGCGTAGCCATTAGGACATTTGCGCATCATTTAGACAAACATTAGCAATCTTAGACAACTCACCAACCTTATTTGACTATGACTTGCGGCGTCATGATGTTCTTCTATAACCCTGTTATTTGCTCATAAGCTGTGTCAGTACGCGTTGCCATACGCAACCATGCGCTACGCGCGCGCGGGTTTTGACTCGTCTCAGCTTTGCTTGGGCCAACACGTTTTGGCTTGCTAAAATAGCGTGGACGATTCGGCGGCATTGGCAGGTTTTCGTCTTCTGGATACTGCCCTTTGCTATGACGCTGCAAGAACTGCTTGAGACGGCGATCTTCTAATGAGTGAAAACTAATGACCGCAAGCTGCCCACCTGACTTTAAGATAGGAATGCTTTGCGCTAAAAAGTCGTCAACATCGCCCAACTCATTATTAATAAAGATACGCATGGCCTGAAAGCTTTGCGTTGCTGGATGTTTGCCGCGCTGCCAGTTGGGATGCGCTACTTTGATAACTTCTGCTAGCTCGAGCGTAGACTCATAGCTCTCCATCTGTTTGATAGCGCGGGCAATACGGCGACTATGACGCTCTTCGCCAAACTCATAAAGCACATTGGCCAACGTTTCATCATCGACTTTCTCAAGCCATTCGGCAACTGACTGGCCACGGCTGGTGTCCATACGCATGTCTACTGCCCCGTCGCGCATAAAACTAAAGCCGCGACTACCATCATCAATCTGCGGTGATGAAATACCCAAATCCGCCATTAAGCCATCAACTTCACTGATACCCATAGCAGCCAGACTGTCGGTCAACGTCGCAAAACTATCGTGAACCACACGCACGCGGCTGTCTTTGCTTGCCAGCTCTTGCGCCACACTAATGGCTGTCGGATCTTTGTCAAAGACAATCAGTGTGGCGTCATCGGCAAGTTGACTTAATAGCAGTCGGCTATGGCCACCACGGCCAAAAGTTGCATCAACGTATATACCGCTTATATTTAAGCCATTTTGGTCACCTTCTGTTTGCTTGGGCAAGGATTTTACGCCGAGCACCGCAACGACAGTCTCTTGCAGCAGCACCGCATCATGGACAAAACTTAATTCATCAGACGTGATATCGCCCTCATGACGGGCGTGAGTAACATCCAGATCGACATCTTGCGTAGACGCATCCTTTATAACAGAAGGATGGGACACTGATTCAGAGAGATCAGCGGCGGCAGAAGGACTGGCTTTCGATTTTGGCTTAGACTTTGATAGGGACACAAACAACTCAATAGATGACGACCGTACTGGCCAGTAATTAGATGAAAATAAACAAGTTATGACTTGCTTAGCATTATTATCGCAAGGATACACCTGTAGTCAAGCACTAGAAGGGCTTTTCATTAAAAATATCACATGTCTCTGTTATACTAGCGCTATATTTTACGCTATTTCTTAACATCGACTTCATATCTTTCATCGCTATTTATACTGATAGCTTATATCGATAGCAAACTTTGAGACTTTTATCATGCAAACCTCTACTGACAGCACGCGCCCTGTACGTACGCGTATCGCCCCATCACCAACTGGCTTCCCGCACGTAGGTACTGCCTATATTGCCCTGTTTAACTTGGCTTTTGCCAAAGCTCACGGCGGCGAATTCATCTTACGTATCGAAGACACTGATCAGACTCGCTCGACTGAGCAATCAGAACAAATGATTTTGGATGCCCTACGTTGGGTTGGTCTAGATTGGAGCGAGGGCCCAGATATTGGCGGCCCACACGCCCCTTATCGTCAGAGCGAGCGTAGCGATATCTACAAAAAACACGCCGAGATACTCATAGAAAAAGACCATGCGTTCCGCTGTTTTTGTACCAGTGAAGAGTTAGACGCTATGCGCGCTGAGCAAATGGCCAATGGCGAGACTCCTCGTTATGATGGTCGCTGTGCTCATCTTGCTCCAGAAAAAACCGAGCAACTGGTAAGCGAGGGCAAGCCACACGTGATTCGTATGCGTGTACCCACCGAAGGCACTTGTCAGGTACAAGACATGCTACGTGGCACCGTTGAGTTCCCTTGGACCCAAGTCGATATGCAAGTACTGCTAAAAACCGACGGTATGCCAACCTATCATTTAGCCAACGTCGTCGATGACCATTTGATGGAAATCACTCATGTGATGCGCGGTGAAGAGTGGCTGAACTCTGCGCCTAAGCATCAACTGCTTTATAACTATTTTGGTTGGGAAATGCCAACGCTTTGCCACATGCCGCTACTGCGCAACCCGGACAAGTCAAAACTGTCTAAACGTAAAAACCCAACCTCTATCACCTACTATCGTGATGCAGGCGTGCTACCTGAAGCGCTGCTAAACTACCTCGGCCGTATGGGCTACTCAATGCCCAATGATGCTGAGCAGTTTACGCTAGAAGAAATGATTGCCAGCTTTGATATTCAGCGTGTGTCGCTTGGTGGCCCTATCTTCGATATCGAAAAATTAAACTGGCTCAATGCAGAATGGCTACGTGCGCTTAGCCCTGAAAAGCTAAAGAATAAAATCCTTGAGTGGGCCAGCAACAGTGACAAGCTAACCGCTATCGCAGCGGCGATTCAGCCACGTATTGAGCTATTGTCTGATGCGGTTAATTGGGGTGGTTTCTACTTCCAAAACCTACCTGAGATCAATGCTGAGAGCTTTACCCATAAATCACTCACGCCTGAGCAAATTATCGAGATGCTACAATTAGCACTTTGGCAATTAGAAGTCTTGCCAACGTGGTCAGAAGAAAACATTTATGCCACGCTAAAAGGCCTTGCGGCTCATCTGGATATTAAGATGCGTGACTTTATGGCGCCGTTCTTTATCGCTATCGCTGGTAGCACCTCATCGACGCCAGTCATGAACTCTATGGCGATTATCGGCGCTGACATGACCTTGACTCGCTTACGTCACGCCGTTGATGTATTAGGCGGCCTCGGTAAAAAGAAATTGAAAAAGCTTGAGAAACAAGCGGCAGAACTGCCAGATTTTTTGGCTGCTGCTGAGTAGTTTAGAAGCTGAATAACTTATCTGCTAAACAGTTAACTAGCTAAACTTGTCGAATGTAAAAGGGTCAGGCCATCTCTGGCCCTTTTTTCGTTGTTAATAAGTACAACTACCCTCGTATTATTAAACGTCTTTTATTAAATATTTTAATTGGAAAAAAATATGGCCGCCAAAACCGTCACAATAGAAAGCAAAGATTATGTCTTTAATACCCTAAAAGAAGCACAGAAATACTATGATGGCATTGTAAAAGAGCTTTTTGATGCAACTTTGACCCTGACCAAGGGCCAAGACTTCGAAGACTTAAAATGGATATACAGCACTTACTGTGGTTACACCAAGCATAATCTGGATAAATTGAGCGAATATGACATCGTTGGCGTCAAAGGTATAAGAACGATCCGAGAAAAAGACGGTCAATATATGCCAACTGAATGCTGTGCGATTATTTTTTCTGATGACAGCGAAGAAGAGTTTTATACCGATAAAGCCATTAAAGAGATCGCACTTAAGCAAAATCCACGCTAATTTGGGCTTATTGAGCCTTTAAAATAGGCTAAAACACTTTTTTTTGCATATTTATGCATTATTTTTAAAATAGTTGTTGACAAGACTGCCGCTCTTACATAAAATACGCACACTCTTAGCGAGGGGCTATAGCTCAGTTGGTAGAGCACTTGCATGGCATGCAAGGGGTCAACGGTTCGACTCCGTTTAGCTCCACCATACTTATTTATAGCAACGCTCAGTATTACTGAAACGTAATAATAAATACTCGCTAGTAGGACGATATCAGCACCTAGGCAATGCTTACTTGTAAGCTATCTGATATTGTGAAGTACCGTTGTAACCACTGGTTATAACACTCTATGCGTCCCCATCGTCTAGAGGCCTAGGACACCGCCCTTTCACGGCGGTAACGGGGGTTCGAATCCCCCTGGGGACGCCACTATTCGGCGTCACTTACTAGCACTTTTGCTTAGCATCAGATTAGACTAGTAAGCGAACAATAAAAAAGCCCAGTCATCATACGGTGACTGGGCTTTTTTATGTCTGTCATTTCTCAACATCCTCTATTCTATTGTCGTTAGCTTATTATTAATCGCTGCTAGCTTACTGTTGATAGCACTATTGCCAACCTATCTAATACTCGTTAATATCGACCTGACAAGCGTATTTATAAAGTGCACCTACATACTATAAATGATGGGCTTAGCGTGATTAAAGGGAAGTGATTACTATGTTTGGTATCGAGAATTATCTAGGGTTTATTTTAGCGGCTATTTTATTAAACCTAACGCCAGGTACAGATAGCATGTACATCATCACCCGTAGTGTCTCACAGGGGCAAACAGCAGGGGTTTATTCTGTTCTTGGCATTACTTCGGGTATTTTGGTACATACATTATTGGCGGCGCTAGGATTGTCGGTATTGCTTGCCAATTCCCCTACCGCTTTTATGATTGTTAAATATATTGGGGCCAGCTATTTGTGCTATTTGGGTCTAAAAATGCTGCTAAGCAAAAACTCGAACTCAGTAACGAACCATTTATCCAAAGATCAGGACGTGACTAGCCAAAAAGCTGTAGATGGTTGGCAAATATATAAGCAAGGTGTACTGACCAATACTTTTAACCCAAAAGTCGCTTTATTCTTCTTGGCGTTCTTCCCTCAGTTTATCGACGCTAGTTATGCTTATGGCATGCTGTCATTTTTAATGTTGGGACTGACTTTTGCTACCACAGGCTTTATATGGTGCTTGAGTTTGGCGCTGCTGGCGTCAAAGTTCAGCAAAAAACTAAGAGAGAATCCAAAAATTGAATCCATGATGAATAAAATAAGTGGTGTCGTATTTATGGGGCTAGGAATTAAGCTGTTGACTGAAAAAGCGTAGAGTAAAGTAACAAGAAGAAAAAACGTCTTCCATAAAAAAGCCCAATCCCCTACTTTGAAGGAGATTGGGCTTTTTGTCATATAAAGCTTAACTAATTGCTAGCCTGCTTCTTTGCTCTCAGCAGCCAACTGACGTAGTACATAGTGCAATACGCCGCCATGACGCACATATTCGCGCTCTTTTGGCGTTTGTAGACCGACATTTACCTCAAAGGTTTCTGCCGAACCATCAGCACGTGTAGCCGTAACCGTGGCTGTTTTACTCTCGCCATTGTCCAGACCTGTGATGCTGAGCACTTCAGAACCATCTAGTTTGTAGGTTTCTGCATTTTGACCATCTTTAAACGTCAATGGCAGCACACCCATACCGACTAAGTTTGAACGGTGAATACGTTCAAACGAGCTGGTTAAAACTGCTTTTACGCCTAGCAGGATGGTACCTTTAGCTGCCCAATCACGGCTCGAACCAGAACCATACTCTGCCCCGCCCAATACCACTAACGGACGCTTATCTTCTTTATACTTCATTGCTGCATTGTAGATGGGCATTTCTTCGCCATCTTGTAGCGTAGCGCTGTCGTCCTTGAAGTAGTAGGTATAGCCACCTTCTTTACCGCCCATCATTGTATTTTTGATACGGATGTTGGCAAAAGTACCACGGGTCATAACTGCATCGTTACCACGGCGTGAGCCATAGCTGTTGAAGTCCGCCTCCATCACACCACGCTCTTGCAAGTACTTACCTGCTGGTGAGTCTGGATCGATATTACCTGCTGGTGAGATATGATCGGTAGTAATCGAGTCACCAAATAGACCTAGGATACGCGCGCCTTCGATATCAGGGATACCTTCTGGCTCCATGGTCATACCATCAAAGAACGGTGGATTTTTGATGTACGTTGACCCTTCATCCCATGGATACAATTGGCTATCCGCTGAACTAATTGCGTTCCACGCTGCACTACCGTCAAATACTTCGCCGTAGTTTTTGCGGAACATATCAGCATCGATATTGTTGGCAATTAACTCGTTAATTTCTTCTGAAGTTGGCCAGATGTCTTTTAGGAATACATCGTTGCCATCTTGGTCTTGGCCTAGTGGATGAGTAGTCAGATCGATATCGACTGTACCTGCTAGCGCATAAGCAACGACCAACGGTGGTGATGCTAAATAACTGGCTTTGACATGCGAGTGAATACGACCTTCAAAGTTACGGTTACCAGACAGTACAGCCGCCGCGACTAAGTCGTTTTCTTCAATGCCTTTTTCGATCTCTTCTGATAATGGCCCTGAGTTACCGATACAAGTGGTACACCCGTAACCGACGAGGTAAAAGCCTGTCTTTTCTAGCTCATCCATCAGATGGGTTTTCTCAAGATAGTCAGTTACCACTTTAGAACCCGGTGCGAGTGATGTCTTGACCCAAGGCTTGGCTTTAAGTCCTTTAGCAGCGGCTTTTTTGGCCACTAGACCTGCACCAATCATTACCGCTGGATTGGAAGTATTGGTACAAGAAGTAATAGCAGCAATAACTACCGATCCGTCTCGTAGTTTGTGTTGCTTATCATCGATACTGACATTTGAAAAGACATTGTTTGCTGGCGCGTAACCTGCATTGTCATCACTGGTATCAACTTCGATATTCGGTTCAGCTGCCAAGTGTTCAGCTTGCTCTTGCTCGCCGCCTTCTTGATCAAAGCGTACTTTGCCTTCTACTTCTGACTTGCGATCTTTGGTCATTTTTTCTAGCGTTTCGCCAAACTTCTCATGCATATCAGACAAATTGATACGCTGCTGTGGCAAGTTCGGACCAGCAAGTGCTGGCTGTACTGACGACAGATCTAGTTCTAATTTGCTTGAATAAGTCGCCGCAGGTGTATCGGCATCGTGCCATAAGCCTTGCGCCTTAGCATATTTTTCAACCAGCTCAATCTGCTCTTCGTCACGGCCAGATAAACGCAGGTAATCAATCGCCATTTGGTCAATTGGGAAAATACCACAAGTCGCACCATACTCTGGTGACATGTTGGCAATGGTGGCGCGATCCGCTAGCGGCATACTGTGTAAGCCTTCGCCATAAAACTCGACGAACTTGCCCACTACGCCATGTGCACGCAGCATTTCAACGACACGTAATACCAAATCGGTCGCCGTGACGCCTTCGGTCAGCGCGCCTTTCAACTCAAAACCGACCACTTGTGGAATCAGCATCGAAGACGGTTGACCTAGCATCGCAGCTTCAGCTTCGATACCGCCCACACCCCAACCAAGCACACCAATACCATTAATCATCGTAGTATGGCTATCTGTACCAAATACCGTATCTGGATAAGCTGTCAGCTCGCCATCAACGTCTGCTGCCATCACCACACGGGCTAAATACTCAAGGTTAACCTGATGCACGATACCTGTCGCTGGCGGTACCACGACGAAGTTTTCAAAGGCTTGCTTGCCCCAATGCAAAAACTCATAGCGTTCATTATTACGCTTAAATTCAATTTTTTCGTTCAAATCTAGCGCATCTTCGCGGCCATAAGCATCGACCTGTACAGAGTGATCGACAACTAGCTCACTAGGGATAAACGGATTGATCTGCTCAGCCTTACCACCAAGCTCGACCACTGCATCACGCATCGCCGCCAAATCAACTACTGAAGGTACACCAGTAAAATCCTGTAATACCACACGCGCTGGCATAAAGGCAATTTCTTTTGACGCCTCAGCGCCTGCATCCCAGTTGGCAACCGCTTCGATATGGTTTTTACCAACTGACTGGCCGCCGTCTTCGTTACGCAATAGGTTTTCTAATACCACTTTCATACAAAATGGTAGTGTCTTGATATGCTCATAAGTTTCGGTCAGCTTTGGCAGACTGTAGTAGGCATGTTCCTTGCCAGCAACCGAAAGGGTGTCTTTTACATCAAAAATATCACTCATGATAGCTTCCTTATCGTTGTTATAAATCCTGGACATAAATTATTATAAGTTTATGTATGACTGGTGGCTCAATAAATGATTGATCTGTCTTGAATCAATATCGCAGTTTCGCAAAACTGCCTGATATGAGTCAGTGTTAACAAAAGAGATAATCATATCTGTAGAGATTAACAGAAACTCCCTTTTACCATAACAAACATATGAGGCTTTGTTAACGTCTGGACGTTGTCAAATCGTGGCACAATCGTAAACGTAACAACGGTTTAGCGAGCTATTTTTAAGCAATCCCTTTCTATTTATTTTTTGTCTTTTTTACGTCGTCCATTGCGGAACACGTAGCGGTCTTCATAAAAGCCAGTATTTGCATTTTCTGCCCAAAAGTGCGGCACTCCCAAAATCGGTAAAGGCGCAAGCTGGCGCGGCTTCACATCATCATTGGATAATAATGTGTCCATGTATTCGGCAGTCTTGTCATCCAAATAGCGCATACGTTCAGCTAACGATAAGGTAAAGAATTCTTGTGCAACGTGAATGACAATGCTGTGAGCGCATAGAGGTTTGCGAGGATGTACCAACTGCTCAAGCAGTGCATGGCCAAAGATATAGACTGCTGCCTGAGCACTTGTATTCGGTTGTGCTGGGTTGTCCCATTTAGCACGTGGCTTCACCAAACTTGCCTGCCAGTCAAAATTGACTAATGCCTTACCGATACTAGCATCAGAAGTCACTAGCACTGCGCCATTCTCATCAAAGACAGTAATAGTGTCGCGCACACGCCCTCGACGCTCACTAATGCCCTGCTTTGCGATTTCTAGCATATGGTGATAGTTCAACACAGCTTTGGTCTTTGGAAAAGTCAGCCAAATACTGCCATTAAACAAGTCATGCAAGTTATCTCGCGTCGGGATATTGCCAGTTGTGCCGATGAAATGCTCATAGGCTTCCCCTTCAGGCAATGCATTTTGAGAGACGAACTGTAGCGTCTGAGATTTGTGATCATGAGCAGGTTTAGTATGTGGTAACGGCTGTTGCAAATGTTCAGCCTGCTGCGTCATCGCCGTTTTTAAGACTTTGGCAATCGTGTCAGGCGTATTGATGTCAGAAGCATTTATATCGTGCCTATTTAAGATTTTCTCATTATCCAAACCTTCTGAATCATCCGAACCATCTAAACTATTTCTATGCGGTTTCGAGCGACTAAGACGCTCAATCGTATTGCTGATATAACTCAATTGAGTGATATGCGACAACCACGGTGCTTGCCAATCAATGGCAGCAAAGCTGTTATCGAGCTGACCTTCTACTACAGGCTGCTGTTCGGTATGGATGTCAGAATCGATTCTGGTGGATAAATCACTGGCAGGCATAGAAGCTCTCTCTTACAGGCTATCTCTATTAGACGTATGGACGGTCTATGGTATCATGGTGCGCTTTTTTACTGCTAGATACGCCGCTCGAAAGGACTTTTTGAGCGCTATGGATGAATGAGTTTTATGGCAAATTTTAATACCCACTTAAATGTCGCCTTTATGGTCAGCGGCACACTGAGTTTGACGGTTTATAAAGCTGGATTGATTGATGATTCAGGGTTTTTGGTGTGCGTGGCGCTTGGTACTATCGGTGGATTGCTTCCAGACTTGGACTCTGATAATTCAACACCGATTAAGCTCGGTTTTAATATCACCTCGTTCATATTTGCCTTTGGGCTGGTCATGCATTGGCGTAGTGATTTGAGCTTACTGGCATTGATAGTATTGTGGCTGGCGGGCTACGGTTTTATGCGTTATGTGGTTTTTCATATTTTTACTACTATGACGGTGCATCGCGGCGTCATCCACTCTGTGCCGTATATGGCAATACTGGGATTGGGTCTGACGTGCCTAAGTTACTATGGCTTGCACCTACCGCTGACGACCAGTTGGTTTTATGGGCTGTTTTTATTTGGTGGCGCGATGGTACATTTGTCATTGGACGAGCTGTATAGCGTCAATTTGTCCAATATGAAAATGAAGCGCTCATCGGGCACGGCGATGAAGTTTTATCAGCCAAAAGACAAATGGTGGTATTTGCTTCTATACACTATCCTTGCGCTACTGGTGTATGCCGCCCCGCCTTTTGAGATGTTTTGGTCACGACTAAGTGATCCTTCCGCATGGGCGCAGCTCAAAGTCGGTATATTGCCAGAATTAATAAAAAGCATGCTGCAATAAAGTTATCAAAAGACCATTGAGCCTAAACGAATAAGCCCAAACAAAAATTAGAGTAAAACATGCAATCTTACCCAAGTACTTGCCCGTGCCAAATCAATCCAACAGCAGAGACGGCAGACGCTCCGCTATCCTATCAAGACTGCTGCCAGCCATATCATGATGCTTTTTATAATGATGAGGTTGATAAAGCAGATGGTATAAGAGCGGAGACAGCCGAACGGCTCATGCGTACGCGCTATAGTGCCTTTGCATTGGTGAAACCAGAGTATATCGTCAAGACCACAATGCCTGCTCAGCAAGCATTACTTGATGTTGCAGCGATTGAGAGCTGGGCAAAAGAGACAGACTGGGCAGGACTAGAGATTGTAGAGCACACGCCAAAGCTGGGTAAAAGACATGCACAGGTTGAGTTTAAAGCTTATTTTAACATCAAAGATAATACCGCTAGTTTAGAAGAAAAAGTACAAGCGCATCATGAGCTGTCCATCTTCGTGAAGGTAAAAGACAAGGCTAATAACGATGTGCGCTGGTATTTCTTAGATCCGACGATTGCGATGACTGTTAGCCAAAAGCAACCGTGTATTTGTGGTTCTGGGGAGAAGTTTAAGCGGTGTTGTGGGGGTTATGTGTAGCCGACTGAACATCAATAAGCCCTAAGCTTTTGACACTTTCAATAAAAGACACAATCTCATTGGTGGTTTGTTCAATCCACCGTTCTCTGTCGTCTTTATCAACCAATTTATATAAATTGCTTGGTTTTTTAAAATTTATTGGTGTGTTCGGTAATATATTTACGCCTAAAAACCATTTACTCTCACTCATACGACTATTTGGATATGAGTTACTTATTCCACTCGCTAAATCGATAAGAGAACTTGGATATTGAAGACGCATCGTATTTTGAGAAATAGTCATACCGTAGTAAATGTTTTCATTAATTTGTATAAAGCAATGAATATCATATGCCTTTGTCGTACCAATTTTACATCGTATCCCATATAGCTTCGAAGAATTTCTGGGTTTGTAGTAATGCTTGACCGCTACTCTAAAATCGCATACTTGTAATTTTTTATCACAAAATTCAAAAGTATAGCCTTTTGCTTTCAAAGCCTCTTGCAGGCCTTCCCACACTTTCCTTTGTAAATTAATTTGAAAGTTGACGAACGACTCACTCAGCTCATGTGCCAGCTTAAAATTTTCTTTTTGGTATAACAGTTCAATATGTGCTTGTTTCATTTTTGCCGACCTTGTATCACCTGTTAATTTGCCCACCAGCCTTCTATATTGCAATAATGTTTGCTCAATATGTGGATAAGGTTTTGCCTCAGCAATACAAGCATCTAACCAGTTTACAACATCCTCTTTATAGCTGATTTGCACAAAATCAATATTTTCTAACTTCCCTCTACCATAAGCACTAACTGGATCACCATATTTATTTAAATATAAGATATAGATATTTTCTGATGCATAGCCCATATTTTTACAAGCTTCAAAATAACGTTGCAGTTGCTTTTGTTGATCAGTGGCGTGGATCTTATTCTCTATAACGATAATATTATCGGAGGATTTCAAAATAATATCTATCCTTCCAAAACCCTCAATAAGCACTTCAGTCTGACAGTTATACAATACGTTTGAATCAAGAAATTCTCGCTGCCACTCTTGAGCATCAATAGCAGGGTTGATAGTTTTCTCTATAAAAAGCCTTTGAAAGGCAGGAATACTATGAGATGCATGAGGATTCAATAATTCCGCTAAAAATTTTGAATGCAACCCAACCTCATCATCATACTTTCTGAGAATCGAAAATATATTAAATGCATATTTTGTATTAGACTCTTCTTCTACAGATGTTTTCTCTATTCCCTCAAGAGCATTAAAGAAGGATTGGTAAACCATAATAACTCACGTTTTTCGTAGTTTTTGGAAATCAACGACACAAGTAATTTTACACACTCGCTCCAACGGCTCGTGCAATCGCAATGCCTTCGTCCACTGTTAAAAACTTGCGCTGACTTGGGCTGTCTTTATAAATGACATCACCGTCTTGAAAGATTAAGCATTCATTGACAGCCAATTGCTGCCATTTCTCATTTTCAGTAAGTGGCACAGTGACCAAAATCGTGACTTTATCTGTGTCTGTAGTCACATCACCAAAGTTAATCGCCATATCATCATCAGCCAGTTTGGCTTCACCAAATGGCGCTTTACGTGTGAGATAAAACAGCAAGCTACCCGCATAAGCCAGTTGCCACCTACCATTTGATATTAAGCAATTAAATAACCCATTGGCAGAGAGATAACGACATTGCGTGGTCAAAAAATTAAACAGTGTTTTGTCATCAGGACGCGATTTAAAGCTACTTTTTAGACGATTGACCAGATAGCAAAATGCCATCTCAGAATCAGTTGAACCAACTGGTTGACAGTGTGAGGCATTGCCGTTGTCTTGCAGGCGTTGACAGCGTTTGATAAATTCGCTATTCATCTGCCCATTGTGCGCAAATACCCACTGTTCGCCCCATACTTCACGGACGAATGGATGAGTGTTGGCCAAGCAGTTCTGCCCTTGCGTCGCTTTACGAATATGCGCAATGACATTCATGGCTTTGATTGGGTAGTTATTGACCAAATCGGCGACTGGCGACAGATGGCTTGGACGATTGTCATGAAACAAACGCAGACCCGTTGAGTCATTTGCCGTCTCATCGTTGGTTTTGTCGTTATTGCTGCATTCGCTGCGCTCAAAAAATGCAATACCAAAGCCATCTTCATGACTGTCCGTCATCCCGCCGCGCTTGCGAAACCCTGCAAAGCTAAAGCCAATATCCGTTGGGGTATTACAGTTCATTCCTAAGAGTTGACACATTTAATCATTACCGCCGTTATTGTCGTCTATTATCGAATTACCTTGAGTAGGATTGCTTTGAGCAGCAGATAGCGCATCAAAGTCAGCATCACTCATCTCATCAAGCAAAGCGGCACCATCAGTTGGGATGGTATCCAAAATGCGCTGAGCTTCTGCCAAATCTGTACTTTCTACCCAGAGAACGATACCAGAGTTCATGCCAGGGATCGCGCTGAGCGGCTGCAAGGACACGGTGATGCCGTTATTACGTAGTAGGTTGGCGTGCAGCTCACCTTGCATATTGGTATCGTAGCGCGCCAGTTTGTGCCAGTTATCAACTTGATCGGTCATGGGGTCGCCTCTAAGGTTTCGGTGCTAAAATTAGTACTAGCATTGGTACTAGAATAAATGAATAAGCAATTCTTACGATAATTGATCGAGCCTATATTCTTTGATTGCGAACTCACTACTATTTAATGTTTCCTGCGCTTGTTCGGCTTGGGTGATACTGCTAAACACGCCGACTATTTGATTATCTGGTTTGCTTAATAGTACAAATACGGTATTTTGCGACTTTTCAACATGCGCCCAATGGTAAGCGGCCAGACGTTTCATTAAGTCAGGGTTTTTGACCATGATGTTATCACCCGTACGGCCTTCGGTACGGTTGTAGTGAATCACATTTAGACGTAACAACCAGAAAATCACCGCAGCCTTCGCTAGCATAACAGGTAGTGCACGCTTTTCATCACTGTTTAGCGGGCGTATCGATTCATAACCTTGTAAGAACGCCGCCATTTTACTGCGATCAAAGTTAACGGATTCGCCTTGCTCTGCAACGCCCCACGTGGTACAAAAATCATTGATAGTAATCGCAATATCCATCACGTAATGCTCAACGCTGACTTCGGTAAAGTCCAACAGGCCCGTCAAACGCGCTTCGCCTTTTTGTAGATTCCATAAGGTATTGTCGGCAAACATATCTAGATGACATAGGCCTTTTGGCAAGGTTGCCAGTGGTAATTCTGAATAAGAGCGCCAGATATCGCTCATCAGCTTGGCTTCGTCACCTGGCATGAACTGCATTTCACGGTCGCGCACATCTGCCCATGGATACAAAGGCACGCCATACTGCTCGCTTGGTTGTAGTGCTTGTAGCGTCTCGTGCAGCATCGCTAATGCCGCGCCAATGTCATGACACATTGCTTGCGTGGTTTGATCAGGATGTGAGCCTGCTAAACACGGTACTAGCGTAATCGCTTTGTCTTCATAATGGATGACATAGCGCTTATCATCACCATCCATTTGTGAACTATTTGATTCAATAACAGCTAGCGGCGCGGCGACTGGTAACTTGCCATTTAACTGATTAAGGATAACGGCCATTTTTTCGATATCAGCGGGCGGACGCTCTTCAAATAACGTAAACACGTAAGAGTAGGTGCCATCTACATCGTCAGTCGTTTGAATAAACCAGTTTGAGTTTTTAATACCCTGAGTGATCGGAATCGCGCGGGCAAACGACACGCCAAAGCTTTGGCAAAAGGCGGCAAACTGATCATCGGTTAACTGGGTATAGACGGACATGACATCTCACTTATAGCAATTGGATAAGAAGTTAAATAGGATAAATTTCTGCGGTAATGACAGCAATTGTACCGCGCATGATCAAACGATGGTAAAAAGCGTAATAATCTTGCGAAAACCTGCCTGAAATAGCAGTGATTTTGCTAGACTAGCGCCTATGAATTGATTATAAGGTGAAAGACCCTATGTTAGCAAAGCGTATCATTCCTTGCTTGGACGTTGACAATGGCCGCGTGGTCAAAGGCGTGCAGTTTGTCGATATAAAAGACGCAGGCGATCCTGTCGAAGTAGCCAAACGCTACAACGAACAGGGCGCTGATGAGATTACTTTTTTGGATATTACTGCGACCAATGATGAGCGCGATACCACTTATCATACGGTCGAGCGTATGGCAGAAACGGTGTTCGTTCCGCTAACTGTTGGCGGCGGCGTACGAAAAATCGCTGATATTCGCAATTTGCTCAATGCTGGCGCGGATAAAGTGGCGATTAACTCAGCAGCCGTATTTACGCCGGAGTTCGTTGGTGAAGCCGCGCAGAAATTTGGCAACCAGTGTATCGTCGTTGCCATCGATGCCAAACGCGTCGCTGATATCAACGTCGATGGTATTGTCGTACCACGTTGGGAGATTTTCACTCATGGTGGCCGTAAGCCAACGGGTATCGATGCCGTTGCTTGGGCGAGCAAAATGGCAGAGCTGGGCGCTGGTGAATTACTGGTCACCTCGATGGACGGTGATGGCACCAAAAAAGGCTATGATTTGGCGCTGATGCAGCAAATTACGAGCCGCGTTAATGTACCAGTTATCGCCTCAGGCGGCGTCGGCAACCTGCAACATTTGGCAGAAGGTGTACTAGAAGGCGGCGTAGATGCCGTACTTGCCGCCAGTATTTTTCACTTCGGTGAGTACACGGTATTGGAGGCCAAAGAGTACATGGCAGCGCAAGGAATACAGATGCGTCTTTAGCACGCTCGTAATATACAAATAAAACCCAAAAAAATGCTATCATAGCGCTAACCATTTATTTTCGTTCAATTAACTGGGGCAGCGCCAAAATAATAGGCGACCGAGTCGATTGAACGCATCAGACTATTTAGCTATTTATTGACGCCTATATTTCAATTGAACGCTTATTAAGCAAAGGATTTTTTATGTCGAATTTACAACAGCAGCGCAACGACGTGACTCATATCGATGGTAACCTACATCAAAACGCTGATGCTCGCATTGGTATCGTTGTTGGTCGTTTTAACGGTTTTGTCGTTGAGTCATTGGTTGATGGTGCAATCGATGCCCTACTTCGTCATGGCGTACTGGGCAGCAACATTACTGTTATTCGTGTACCTGGCGCATTTGAGCTACCACTTGTGGCCCAACGTGCTGCTGAATCAGATCGTTTTGACGCGATTGTGGCACTGGGTGCAATCATCCGTGGCAGCACGCCACACTTTGATATTGTAGCTAGCGAGTCGGCCAAAGGTTTGAGCGCTGTGGCAATGGATTATAATATCCCTGTTGCTAACGGTATCATCACTACTGATAGCATCGAGCAAGCCATTGAGCGCTCTGGTACTAAAGCTGGTAACAAAGGCTCTGAAGCTGCGATGGTCGTACTAGAAATGATCGCTGTTTTGTCACAGCTAGATATTGATGACAGCATCGATGAAGCATAAGCTTTAAAGCTCAAATTTATTAGTTTAACTGGTGCTGCTATTTAGTAATAACAGCACCTCATAGCACTAGCCAGCTATCGAAACAATTGGCTACTTTTTGAATTTTCGCCGTATTTCCATACCCTTTAAAGCTTTGAATCAGCATAGCTAAGAAGTTACTTTGCTAATTTATATTTTGACTGGGTATCATCTCAAAAATTTAGGTACAGACCCCCTATGACTGACCAACTCAAGCGCGCTATTAGCGCTGCGAAAACCGCACAAGCCAATGATGGACAAGCTGAAGCTACCCGTATAGCGAGCAGTAGTGCGGGTGATCAAACATTCGATATGAGTGAGTCTTCTTACAAGACCAGTCACACTGCTATCCGTAAGGCACGTCGCTTTGCGATGCAAGGCCTATACGAATGGCTCGTCACTGATCGCCGCTTTGATGTAGATGGCAAGCTTGGCTGGAAAGCCAATGCTCCGCATGATATTGCTGCTCGCACGCGTGCAACCAATGCCATGCATACCGTCCATATCGGTTATTATCATGAAATGATGCGCGACATTCCAGAGCAGATTGAAGCTCTCGATGCGCTTATCAGTCAGCATCTCGATCGTGAGGTTGATAAGCTAGATACGGTTGAGCACGCTATCTTGTTGATTGGCGCGTATGAGCTACAGAACCGTGTAGAGATTCCTTACAAGGTCGTGCTTGACGAAGCGATGAAGCTAAACAATCATTTTGGGGCGACTGACGCTCATAAATTGATCAATGCAGTACTGGATAAAATGGCTGGTGAGCTGCGCGCAGTCGAAGTGCAAGCAGATACTAATGCCAATCTACGTACGTCACAAAAAGCGGCGGCTAAACAGTCTGAAGCAGAACCAGTAGATAGCATCGAAACTACTGCTGAAACAGAAAGCACGATCGTCGATGAGCCGACTGCATCAAATAAGCCGCGTATCAGTGCTAACAAAGCTAACGTTAAACGCAGTAGTGCCAGTAAAGCTAGTGCAAATATCAGTGACTTTAAGGCGAGCAAGAAAAACGCTAACGATACCAAAGACTAAGACTAGCCATGAACGAGTTTGAGCTGATTGAGCGTATATTCTCACAAATGCAGGCCACGCACGCGCCATTAACTGGTATCGAAAAAGGTATCGGTGACGATGCAGCTGTGATGGCATTGCCAACAGGATCACGCTTGGTTAGCTGTATTGATACATTGGTTCAAGGTCGTCACTTTCATGCTGATTGGCAAAGAGTTGATGAACTAGCATTTGCCATTGGCTATAAAGCCGTGGCTGTTAATGTCTCAGACATTGTAGCTATGGGTGCGACGCCGCATAGTATTATGCTAGCGCTGGCACTACCTGAACGTCTAGCAAATCACGAATGGCTCATTGAGTTTGCCAAAGGGCTGTTTCATGCGTGCCAGTTGTTTGGTGTGACGCTGATAGGTGGTGATACGACACGCAGTGAGCGTTTAGTACTTAGCATCAGCGCGCAAGGGTTGCTCGCCGCAGATACACCAGCCATTTATCGCTCAGGTGCACAAGTGGGTGATAAGGTTTATGTATCAGGCACACTTGGTGATGCCGCTTTCGCTTTACAGCATCCTGACAGCGCACAAGGTATTGAGTTGGCGCATCGTCTACATATGCCAACGCCGCGTATTGCACTAGGTGCAGCATTGGCAAAGATAGGCGCAACAGCGATGATAGATATCTCCGACGGCCTTTATCAAGATCTTGGTCATATCTGTCAGCAAAGCTCTGTCGGCATGCGCATCCATTTAGATAAGCTACCGAGTAGCGAGTCATTATCTACTGCCGATTTGTCTGATCACTTATTAGGTCAGCTAGCGGGCGGCGATGATTATGAACTGGCATTTACTTTGCCTGCGCATATCAAACCGCCTACTGGCAACACACCTGTCACTTGTATCGGCGAGGTAATTGCACTATCAGATCCTATAGCGATAGATACCAAGTCTTCTAATAACTCACGTCTTGAACTGTTTTATCAAAATCAGCCAGTGACGCCAACTCAGCCCGCACCGTTTTTAACG
>TARA_R110000737_G_scaffold49865_2_pt1 | contig 53373 bp, 38 predicted proteins | sample TARA_R110000737 | Tara Oceans TARA_R110000737 (sample SAMEA4398027) | marine metagenome | biome: Polar Biome; feature: [SRF] surface water layer (ENVO:00010504); material: water (ENVO:00002006), including particulate matter (ENVO:01000060) such as... | depth 5 m | reverse complement strand
ATGACTGACACTGTCGAATTGACTTTTAAAGACCTCAACCTACCTGCAGAACTTCTTCAAGCTTTAGAAAAAGTAGGTTACGAAAAACCAACACCAATCCAAGCCGAATGTATTCCACTGATCATGGAAGGTCATGACCTTCTAGGTACAGCGCAAACCGGTACGGGTAAAACAGCCGCATTTGCTTTGCCAATGTTAGCTAACATTGACCCAAACAACAGCAACACTCAATTATTGGTTTTAGCACCCACTCGCGAACTTGCGATTCAGGTAGCTGAAGCTTTCCAAGTGTACGCTAGCTTCTCGCGTAAAATTAACGTATTGCCTATCTATGGTGGCTCTTCATACGACAACCAAATTCGTCAACTAAGACGTGGAGCTCAAGTCGTAGTAGGTACGCCTGGTCGTGTTATTGACCATATCAAAAAAGGTACGCTTAAATTAGATAACTTGAAGTTCTTAGTACTTGATGAAGCCGATGAAATGTTACGTATGGGCTTTATCGATGACGTTGAATGGATTTTAAGCCACGCTCCTGACAAGCGCCAAACCGCTTTGTTCTCAGCGACGATGCCTGATCCAATCCGCAAAATAACCAAACGTTATTTGAACGATCCCAAGCAAGTTAAAATCGAATCTAAAGTCACTACTGCTAGCACTATTACCCAGCGCTATTGTCAGGTTGCCGGTCATCATAAACTTGAAGCCCTTACCCGTATAATGGAAGTAGAGCAGTTCGATGGCGTGATTATATTTGTGCGCACCAAAACTGCGACAATGGAACTGGCTGAAAAATTGTCAGCCCGCGGATATGCTGTTGAGCCACTAAACGGTGATATTCCACAGAATTCTCGTGAACGTACCGTTGAACGTTTGAAGAATGGTAAAATTGATATTCTGGTTGCCACTGATGTTGTTGCCCGTGGACTTGATGTTGAGCGTGTAAGCCACGTTATTAACTATGACGTTCCATACGATACTGAATCTTACGTTCACCGTATCGGTCGTACTGGTCGTGCTGGTCGTAAGGGTGATGCAATATTGTTTATTTCACACCGTGAAAAACGCATGTTGTTTTCAATTGAACGCGCTACTCGCCAATCAATTGAGCCTATGCCTATCCCGTCAATTTCACAGTTAAATGAAACGCGCTTAAGCCGTTTCAAAAACAGTGTTATTGAAGCGATCAGTGACAGCAGTATTGAGACATTGATCCCAATCGTTGAGTCTATTCAAAAAGAAACAGAAGCATCACCAGAAGTGATAATGGCTGCATTAGCTAAAATCGCACAAGGTGACGAGCCTCTGATCCTTAAAGAAGGTGATCGCCCAGATTTAAACTCTGCGCCACCTCGTGGTGAAAGAAATGAACGTGGCGGCCGTGATGATCGCGGTGGACGTGAACGTGGTGGACAACGTGGCGGTGAGCGCGGCGGTGAAAGACCTCAACGTGCGCGTAAGAGCAGCACACCTGAAGAAGGTATGCAGCGCTACCGCATCGAAGTAGGTCATTCTCACGGTGCTAAGCCAGGTAATATAGTGGGTGCGATTGCTAACGAAGCGAATATCAGCAGCAAAAACATTGGCGCTATCGAAATTTACGATAACTTCAGTACTGTTGATTTACCAAAAAGCATGCCTCGTGCGACGCAGGAAACACTACAGAAAACCCGAGTTGCTGGTCAACGCTTAAATATGCGTGAGTGGTCAGATCAACCTCCACGTCGTAAAGCTAAACCTGAGTAAGGTTAACCAATAGCGCCGTCTTTATTTGCTACGCACTTATAGACAATAAGGTGTAAAAATTGAGAAGAGGCCTAAGGGCCTCTTTTTTGTGCCTGCTATTTCATCTGCGCAGGCTCAATATGTCAATCTTCCAGTAAACGCGACCTTTAGCCCTAGAAAATGCTATTAAATACGCAATATTAATAACTAAAAAGAATAAGCATTCAGCTTTCAATACTTTATTTAAATAACAAGAACACGCAAAATAGCCCTATATACTTTGTGCAAAGAGCGTTAGCAGTCACCCATGCAATATTTCCCTATTTTCGTTGATACCACTGAACTTAACTGCCTCGTTGTTGGTGCTGGTGAAGTAGCTGCCCGTAAAGTTGAACTGTTACTGAAAACTTCAGCGACAATTATGGTTGTTGCACCTTGGGCATGTGACACAGTCAATCGCTTGGCTAATGAAGGGAAAATCACCTTGCACACTCGTGGCTACGAAGCTGGCGATTTAGTCGCCAAGCAATTAGTATTTGTCGCGACCGACGATAGCGCGTTAAACGTAACGATTCATCAGCAAGCTAAAGCCCTCAATATTCTCGTTAATGTGGTAGATAACACCCCGCTTTGTCAGTTTATTACACCGTCCATTGTCGACCGTTCGCCCATTATTATCGCCATGAGCAGCGGTGGCGTAGCGCCTGTATTACTGCGTTATTTACGCCAGAAGCTAGAGTCCGTTATTCCTCAAAAAGTGAGTTTACTCGGACAATTTTCTGAAAAATTCCGTGATGCTGTCAAAGCCCGATTCGATTCTGTCACCAAGCGCCGATATTTTTGGGAAGACGTGCTTGATGGCGATGTTGCAGAACAAGTATTACAAGGCAATCAAAGTAAAGCAGAGCAAATGATGCACGAAAAACTCGCCCTAGATGAGCACGACTCAGGCAAAGGTGAAGTGTATTTAGTTGGCGCAGGGCCTGGTGATCCTGACTTGTTGACCTTTCGTGCGCTACGTTTAATGCAAAAAGCTGACGTGGTCGTTTATGACCGCCTCGTATCAAAAGAAATACTTGAGCTGGTGCGCCGTGATGCAGAGAAAATTTATGTAGGCAAAGCACGCAGCTTGCACACCGTGCCCCAAGATGAAATCAATCAATTATTAGCTGACTTGGCCTTAGCCGGTAACCGCGTAGTACGTTTAAAAGGTGGGGACCCGTTTATTTTTGGCCGCGGCGGTGAAGAAATAGAAACCTTGGTTGAAAAAGGCGTTAGCTTTCAAGTTGTACCCGGTATTACAGCTGCGAGTGGCGCAGCAAGTTATGCTGGCATTCCACTCACCCACAGAGATCATGCTAAATCAGTGGTTTTTGCCACAGGGCACTTACGTGATAACAGTATCGATTTAAATTGGCCAATGCTGGCTCAGCCCGAACAAACCACCGTATTCTATATGGGCCTGACTGGCCTGCCAGTGATATGTGAAAAGCTCATTGAGCACGGCTTACCTGATACCACCAAAATAGCCTTGGTTCAGTCAGCGACGACTCCAGAGCAAAAAGTAGTGACTGGCAATTTACGCGATATTCAGCAAAGAGTTGCTGAAGCAGGTATTAAGCCACCAGCGCTTATTATCGTCGGCTCAGTGGTCAGTCTGCGGGATAAACTGAACTGGTTTAAGCAAAACGCATAACCTGTGCTAGCTAAAACCTTAAACTTTTTTAGCTAGAAAAATAGTGTGCTTGCTGCCTTTGCCAGGGCGAGCACGAACAACACGGGTATCTACTTTAAAACCTATTTTTTTAAGACGCACTTCAAACAAATAGTCTGGTCCAGCCGACCAAATCGCCAACATTGCTTGGTCTTTCATTACTTGATAAATTTCTTTTAAACCCGCCTCTGAATAAATCCAATTATTATCAGAGTGGGTTAATCCTTCAGGACCGTTATCCACGTCCAATAAAATAGCATCATAGGTAGGTTTTTGTGTATTAAGCAGCATCTTCACATCGCCCACACATACTTTCGTTCTTGGGTCTTGCAACGGATTGCCTGCACAATTACCCAACGGGCCTTGATTCCATTTCACTACTTCTGGTATTAGCTCAGCCACGGTGACCTGCGACGTTTCATCTACGGCTTTTAACGCTGACGAGAGTGTATAACCCATACCCAGACCACCGACCAATACGTGAGCATTTTTACGGTTTTTTAAATGAGCACATCCCAACTCTGAAAGGACTTTTTCCGAGTTATAAACGCGGCTATTCATTAACTCGCCACGTATACCGGATAAGCGAATAGAAAATTCTTTATCTCGCTGAGAAAACTTCAGCTCGCCGCCATTGTTAGGAATAGCAGCAGTATCAAGAAGGGTCCAAGGGATCATATAACGTGCCTAATGGGATAAGGGGCTTTTTATGGGGGCGCATTTTATCACAATTCGCCACAGGTGCCCTAGCTTATAGGCAACCCACATAAACTAAGCGCTTTTCTACCAATAGCGCTCTTGCGTAATTTGTCCCGGTGAACGACGCAGATGCTTTTTCAGCCCCATATCTTTTAACACTAACATTGCCTCTTCTATCATCTGTGGGTTTCCACATAGCATCACCTGACTTTGAGTAGCACTAAGCACCTGACCTGCTTGTTCAGTAATATCGCCAGCGCGCAATAAGTCGGGGATACGCCCTCGTAATGCGCCGCTAACGTTCTCGCGACTTACAATCGGCACATAATTAAATTGTGTGGGGTAGTCATGTGCGCATTTAGCAATAAATTTTCCATATGCTAAATCGTTGGTATAACGTGCAGCATAAACCAAAATAACCTGCTCATAGCGCTGCCAAATCTCATTGCCTGCCAGTATAGATAAGAACGGCCCTACTCCAGTACCCGTGGCAATAAGCCAAACATCATGACTATCAGGGACTTCACTTAAGATTAAAAAACCGGTGGCCGGAGCCATCACTTTTAACGCGTCTCCTTCACGCAACTCATGCAGTTTAGGGGACAACACACCTTCTGCTACCGGCACAGCCATAATTTCAAGTTCGCTGTTTTGTGGATGACTGACCAATGAATAAGGCCGAGACACGACGTTACCGTTTTGCTCTAATCCTACTTTGGTAAATTGCCCTGGGGTATATTGAGGAAATTCATCACATTGAAAACGAAGACTAAACAGATGATCGTTCCAATCTATACGTTGGGTCACTTTTGCATCTAACCACTGGGCCATACATCCTCCAATTAACAAACTGAATCATTATGCTCTGATGATTCATCATAACGAACTCGAGAATTATTTCATTCTTCCTCTTTGCAGTAATCAAAAAAAAGCCCCTTTAGCAGATCGCTACTAGGGGCTTTCTCATGTTTTCTACTCAATAACGGATCAGGTACGCTGTAGAAAGATATAACGCATACCTAGCGTTCACTTATTTACGCGCATCGCTTAGTCACCGAAATTCATCGTAAACTCAACACCATAAAAACGTGGTGGACCAGCTACAAACGTCGGATTACCAAATCCGCCTCCGGTATTACCTGCATCAACTAAATACTCTTTATCCAGTAAATTACTGGCAAACAAACTAACAGACCAGTTTTCGTCACTCCCTGCTATGCCAATACGCGCACTCACAAGGCTGACGGCATCTTCGCTGATGTCTAGGCCTGAAATAGGCGCATTGGCAGGTTCAAAGAACACATCTGAGCGATAGCTGTACACAAGCGAGCTGGTCAGGTTGTAATCTTGTGCTAGTTCGGTTGAATAAAACATACCGATACTGGCGGTCCATTCAGGCTGTAACCTAAAGCGATTGCCCGCCAAGTTACCGTTGGTGCTGTCATCATCGATGGTGGCATCAAGATAGGCAAAATTGGCGAATACTTCGAAATCGGCTCCTAATAACGCACGGACCTCTGCTTCAACGCCCAAATTTGTCGCTGACCCAGCATCCGCAGCATAAGCTACCCCGTCATCATCAAGTAAAGTAACCTGAAAGTTTGAATAATCCTGATAAAAAATGGAGGCATTGTAGTTAACTGATTTATCAAAAGCCTGACCTTTAATACCCGTTTCATAGTTCCAAATGATCTCTGCTGGTATTTCACTGACAGACTGTTCACCTAACCCGTCTTCACCACGAACGGATGTCACGCTAAGCACGTCTGAGCGACGACCTTTTGATATAGTTGCGTACATATTGATTTGTTCATTAATCACATACAATAGATTAAAACGTGGTAACCAGTCATCGTAGTCCGCTTGTGCACGGAATATTTCACCGTTGGTGTTAACCGTAAATAGCTCACTTCCCGTTAATACACTGGCCGGTGCATTAGAGCGGTAACCACTGCTTTTATCTTCACGCACGTAACGCAAACCTGTTGTCAGCTCTAATGCGTCATTCAATGCGTAAGTAACATCTACAAAAGCTGAATAAGCGTCGGTCTCGCCGTAATTTTCAAACTCAAAACTGTAAGGTAGTACCTCAAAGGCGCCTTGTGTCAACGTTGGGGTCAAAACGGGTACTGAACCGTCAGCGGCTATACAAGGCTGGCCAAAATCAGGGAACGCCCCTAAACAATTTAGAAAAATCGACTCTTCAGCGCTAAAGGGTACGGCCTGACTGCCGTCTTCGGTAAAATAGCTCACACCCGCAATCGTGGTTAACTTATCGCCTTGATGAATCAGTCTGAATTCTTGGCTGAATTGATCGCCATTGGCATCTTCGGCAAATTCTAAAAACCATGCTTGAGTACCATCGGCATCAAACACCTCTAACGAATCAAAACTGCGGCCCGCTGTGATTGAAGTAAACGTGAGTGCGCCATTGATATCCCAATTGACTGTTAGGTTTAGGTCTTCAACTGTACGCTCTACGCCTAAATCTTGGCGACCAAAAACATCTTGAGACTCAGGACTGCCCGCCATTTCAACAAATGTGAATGGGCTAGTATTACCGCCCGTAGGCGCGTATAAGCCATTTTTAAATGAGGTGCCTGTGTCATCATTTTTTTCATAGGTGTAAACCAAATCAACCGTGACATCTTCATTAGGTGTGAAACGAAGTGACGGGCGAAACGAGGTACGTTCGATGCCATGCATGTCTTCTTGGTCAAAACCATCTGGGTTTTGCGAACCCGCTTCACCGGCAATATTACGAATGAAACCATCGCGCTGGCGATAACTAAACGCCAGTCGGCCTTGCACTTGGCTATTGCCGCCTGTTACAAAGCCGTTTAAGGCTTCAGCGGAATAATTACCCAAACTGCCTTTCAACTGGGCGCTAAATTCTTCTTGGGGCTTACGGGTGATCACACTAAGTGCCCCAACTGATGCAGCGGTACCGAACAACGTTGCTTGTGGTCCCTTAACTACCTCAACACGCTCAATATCAAACAACTCAAAATAAGAGCCCCGAGAGCGAGAAACATCTGCGCCGTTATAATAAATAGACACACGCGGTGCCGCTTGTGATGAGCCGCTATCAGAGGTAATACCACGAATGACAAATCCCGGATTGTTCGGGCTTTGTTCTTGAATAACTAAACCAGGGGTAATTTCTGACAAGGTATCTAGCTCAGCAACACCCAAACGCTCTAAGAAGGCGCCGTCGTAGGCACTGATGCTAACAGGTACGTCCTGAATAGACTGATCGCGCTTCTGGGCAGTGACCGTAATTTCTTCAATTTGATTGGTATTTCGTTGCTCTGCTGCAAAGGCATGAGTGCCCATAACTGCGGCAACCAACAAGGTCAATTTACTGAGGGTAAAAACAGATGGTTTTAGGGTTTTCATGTGTGTTCCATTTATGAGTGTCTGCGAATAAAGCGCAGCAAAGGTACTCAGTAAATGCGAAACCTAGATGACCGTTTCATGACAAATAAATGACACTGTTATTTAGGCCAACTAGTTAAAAACATTACATTTTTTCAATCTATGAGACAGTATAACCATGACTAATAAAAAAAGCCGACGGTTCTAAACCAGTCGGCTAATTGTCAAAACACGGTATAGACCCAGTCGGCTTTCATTACCGACCCATCCGCTAACCTGTATTATTTACCCAAAGTAAATTTAGTGTCTTGGTCGCGCATAAAATACAAGACAAAACATGCTGCCCACATTGGCCATGCTGCGAAGAACAATAAGTTGCTGAAAGCATCAAGATATAGTGCGAAAGCAGATAACGTAGAGCCACCGTGCATCAAAAAGATAAGCCCGTAAGTAAAACGCTTTTTAATACCGGCAACAAATGCCAACACGAGTAAAAGCTGCAATGCCCCCATGATATAAGCGACTGTTTCACCCAATCCAGGAATTGAATAGAACTTCTCGAAAATAGCGATGCTATGGCCTGGATTTACAAATTTGTCTAATGTCCAAACAAACATGACAATGAACACTCCAAGACGCAGGGCTAATAAAGACCACTGCAGACGGGTACGTACATCACTCGATATCGCTTCACTCATTTTGATTCCTTGATTATGACTATTTTGCAGTTTAAAGGGTTAAACTGGCCGTTAAATCGGCTTTATTAAATAAAAAGTACCCCGTCAGCTTTTGCATTCACGTTAGGCTATTATCACTACTTAATAGTAGTTACATGACCAGACCGAAATACGCTGAATTTCTTACAACGAAAGCGTGAATTTTTAATGCAACGCGACGGATAGCAGCGCTGTATCGTTGAATGACATAACTGTGATAAAAATAAGACCAAAAGCGAATTAATAGCGTATGCAGTTGCACCGTTCCAACGACTTAAACGAATCGACTTTATGACACGCCACCCCATTAGCAATATAAAAGGTTTTATCTTTGATTTAGACGGTACGCTTGTTACTTCCAAGCTTGACTTCAGTTACTTGCGTACCCTTTTGGGCTGTCCATTGAGTCAGGACATCTTACATTTTATTGCCGGCTTACCATTACCTGAGCAAGAACATGCCAATAAAATTGTTCAAGATTATGAGCTTAAAGATGCCCGCAATGGCTTATGGATCGATGGCGCTAAGCAACTTATTTATGCCTTACAGCAAAAACAACTGCCCTTAGCAATTGTGACGCGCAACAGTAAACAGGCGACAGCGTTGAAACTAGCGAGCAACCATATACTGTTCGACGTAATATTAACCAGAGAAGACGCCCCACCAAAACCTGACCCTAGCGCATTATTACGTATAGCCGAACGTTGGCAAATTCCAGCGATCCAATTGGCCTACGTGGGGGATTACTTATATGACATACAAGCTGCGAAAAATGCCGGTATGTTAGCGTGCCTATATGTGCCAAACGAAGTCCCAGACTATGCACATGAAGCGGATTGGATATTCAATCGTTTCGCGCAATTTAAAGATATTGTCAGCTCAGTGCGCGAGAACCACACAACGAATAAGGCAAATACACGCGACTGAGTTACAGACTGTCAAATATATCAGCGACCTTGCGCGCTTCTTGTTCGGTATTGTAAATATGCCACGATAACCTGATGCTATTTTCTCGACGGTCATAGTAAACGTTAGACTGCGTTAATTTATTAGCTAGGCGATCAAGTAGGTGTTTTTCTAACGCTAGGCAAAGCGTGCCACCCGATTGTTCAAGATTAATCATTTTAGCTAAATGTGTAGCCGCGCTACTCAGCACAATTCTCTGCAAATTTTTACTGTGAGCGTAAATGTTTAATACACCTATTTTGCGTATCTGTTGAACCCCCACCATCGCGCTAGCATAAGGCAAAACACTGGGGGTACCACCCCAAAAACGCTTAGCCCCTTGTGCATACGTAAAATGCTCAATATCAAACTCAAATGGATTTTCGTGGGAGAACCAACCTATATTCTTAGGCTGCAAATCATCTAAGTGTGCAGGATTAATCCACATAAAGGCGGCTCCTGGGCCGCCACATAACCACTTCACACATGAGCCTAGCACCACATCAGCCTGCCAGTCTTGCAGATCAATTGGAATAACCCCAGCAGACTGGGCGACATCAACAACCACCTGAACTTGCTTGGCGCGGCATAATTTGCTGATCTCAACAATATCCGATAATTCACCACTATTGGAGTGCACATGAGTAATAACGGCTACCGCCACATCATCGGTCATATGTGCTTGCCATGCATCTAAGTCATTGGGAGCGATGTCTTTATCGATTAATTTAAGCTCAAAGCCATACTCTGCTAGCCCTTGTACAGCAAAACCAAGAGATGGAAATGCGGTTGCATGCATCAAAACCGTACGCTTTTGTTTATTAGGTAATGGTGGTAGTGCCTGTAAATACTGGCTTAGCCCGCTTGAAACACTTAACTGCGGGCAAATATCGACGTCACTAGCGTTAAAGATCATCCCCAATTCGTGACAAAATTGTTCAATAATGCCTAACCACTCAGGCCAAGCGTCGCCGCCTTTTTGTTGCCAAGGCGCAAAATACTTCTGAGCAACAACTCTACTGGTTTGCACCGGTAAACAGCCTACTGAATGACTAAGCAAATACATGCCTTTGGGCACAGAAAAAAAAGAACCTTCACTGTGCATATTACTGTTCCTCTTTGCTCGCGGCTCTATGAAATGGGCAGCCTGACGAGGCACTCACATTGTTGTCTGAACCGCTAATAGAGTCACGCACCTCACCATAAACTTGCCCCCAAGTATTGGTCATGCTGCTACGAATATCCCACAATTGCGGAAAGAAACGATGCTTAGCGCCGTTTTCCAATATGGTCACTGCGCGACCCTTTAAAGACTTAGCTTCAAGCCCTATAGAACGCTGAATTAGAAACAGGTGTAAGCTGCGAAATTTTTGTAACTGCTCGTCAAACTCAGCCAAGCATTCAGCCAACATATAGCTTTCATCATGGCTATATTGGCTATCATAGACTTGCTCGATAGATTTATTTCGCCCTGCCAAATAGTGGTCTTCAAAGACATGCCAAATGTCTTGTGGCATTTTTAACAAAGTGCGAAAACCCGGTGACTCTTGACCGCTACCATTACCGAGTTGCAATCTAATTTGTTGATACTCCTTAGGTGACATGGTCTCTAGTAAATCGAGTTGCTGGCTCATCATGCGTTGAATAAACGAGACGCGCTTCATTAACGACACCACTCGCAGCGTATTTTCTTGCTGCATATATTCCAACACATCAACCAAGGTGTAGATCATAAGCTTCATCCACAACTCTTCGACTTGATGCACAATTTGAAACTGTAACTCGTCACCATTACACAACTCAGTTAACGGCTTCTGTGCACTTAGCAGTTGCTGGCAGTTTACGTAACTGCCGTAATCAAGTATCTCAGGGTTATCAAGTAACGCATGGTATTTCTGACGAAAGGTCGATTCAGTCGGATTCGGTATTTTCATTAGTCGCACTCAGTTTGATTATTTCACGCTGTTAATAACAACCATGCTAGAACACTCGCCTTTGAACATTGTTCTATTTATACTGATTCAATATGTATTTTTAGAACATCGTTCCGGAAAACAATCAAATGAAAAAACATACATTAGATATCAGTGCTAAAAAGATAGTTATGGCTTTGGAACAAGACGCACGAATGTCGTTCGCGGCCCTCGGGGATACAATTGGTATGAGTAAAACCCCCTGCTGGAACAAAGTGCAGCAATTACAATCAGCTGGGGTCATAGAAGGCTACAGTGCGCAGCTTAATCCTAAGGCGTTAGGATTGACCATTCGCGCTTTGGTTCATGTGGTGGTCGACTTTGAGCATTATCAGGCGTTTGAGCAGGCAATTATTGCCCATAAGGCCGTGCGCTCGTGTCATGCTGTAACGGGTGACTCTGATTATGTTTTGGAAATACTCGCCAGCGATATCGAAGCATTTGACGAATTGCTTCGCGCTCAACTAAGCCGCCTGCCGGGCGTGCAACGCTTCAACACCGCCATTTCAACCCGCATGGTTAAAAACAATGGTCCTTATGCTGCTATGCTGCCGTAGCGTGCACACTGGCTTATAAGGTCTGGGCTAGTCGCCCCTACCGAAAGATTCTACAAATGCCTCCGCAAAACGTTTAGGGGATTGGGTATCCATGTTGAAATACAAACTAGGTTCAATAAGCTCAATTTCAATCACTACGTATTCATCTTGATAACGCAATAAATCAATGCGCGCATACAAAGCGTCATCTGGCATAGCGGCCATAGTATGACGCGCCTGAGTCAACATCTCTTCATCTGGCTCAACGGATTGCATACTGCCACCATGTTCTTCTTGCACCCTAAAATCTCCCTGTTGTGGCGACTTTAAAATGGTATGGCTGTAATGCCCGTTAAAGTAAAATAATGAGTATTCGCCTTGGGTAACCACTGCTTCAATAAACGGCTGCACCATAAAAGCACGATCCGTAAAGACCGATTTTAAGTCTTTTGCTTGAGCAAGTAATTGCTCGCGGTCAAGCATATAGGTGTGATCAGCATTAGCGCTTATCGTCGGTTTAACCACCAATCGCTCACAACCGAAATGCTCAAACCCTGCACTGACTGCTGACAGGTCAAAAGTGTCCAGCCAGAGAGTTGGTACAATACTGATCCCCTGACTGGCAATATCTTTTAAATATTCTTTGCTTATATTCCACGTCAGTAATCGCAAGCTATTAGCAAGTATCGCTGTAGACTCGTCGATACGCCTTAGGCATTGCATAAATGCTCTGGCATGTTGTTGATAATCCCAAGTACTGCGCACAACTACTACGTCGTATGTGTTCCAATCCACGTTTTTGTCATGCCAAGAAACAGTCTCGACTAGCCAACCGACTTGCTTCAAAGGCTCATACAGCAACTCATCATAAACAAAGTAACCTTCAAGGTTATCGGTGGATAAAAAAGCACAACGTTTCATAGAATAATTGACCTTAGCGTAAAGATTAGGTTCTTATCGTGGTGGCTTGATACCTACCATCAAGGACACCGATAAGGCTCAAAAAAGATTTCTAGCCACATAGAAAAGCTCAACCGTCATTCAAGTAATACCTGAATAGCTTTAGGGATCACACTTGGCTCAATAACACGTACGGTTTTATGTCGGTTTAGCTGTCCTTTGGTGATCGTGACCTTAGACTTTGCCACTGCGCACTGCTTGGCTATATATTTGATTAGATGAGCATTGGCTTTGCCATCAATAGGCGGCGCCGTAATCGCAACTTTAAGTTCATCTCCATGCAAACCTATAATTTCATCTCGAGAGGCTTTAGGTTGCAAATATACGCGTAACTGTAAACTACCATTTGTTAGTGCAACTGCCTTAATGGCAGTATTTGACGTGCTGTTAGATACGAATGAATTTGTCACTGTGTGTCCTTGGGGTGACGCTTAGAATTAGCATGTATATGACGGCTATGGCGTCTCTGTTCACGTTTGGTTTGTTGGCGTTTTCGGTCTTTTATTACCGCGTATACAATACCAACCAGCATACCCACAAATGCCACAATCAATGCAATACCAATCCACTGGCAGAGCACTGGATAAGCACAAGGTAAACCGATTTGAATGGCTGAATCTTCCATATGTACACTTTAACATGCAAATTAAGAACGAAAATAGACAGGGGTCAAGATTATGCTCGCATACAGCGAGCATATAGAGTGTTATGTCATCAATAACCGATGCATGGCAAGTCTAGAAGGGGTTTTGACTATACCCCTGAGCCGCAAAAATAGCGTGGGCAGTCATTGCCGATAGTGCCATATCTACTCCTTCAATCATGTCCTGATTAGTAATGTTATTAAAAGCCGCAGATTGCCCACACAAGACCAGTTTAACGTTATTATTCATCAACTTAGAAATCAGTTCATGGTTAGGGTTTTCTTTACCATATTTAGCCTGATACGCCTTGGCGTTTAACATTTCATTACTGGCGCTGCCATGCACGACTATCGCTAAATGAATATCTTTGGCTGGCACGCCATTCGCCACATGCATATTAAGAAAGCGCGCCACGCTGTCAAAGCCGCGATTAAGTGCACCATCTTTACCTGCTTGGCTTACATCGAATACGACTTTGAGGATGGCGCCTTTCTCAAGCTTCATATCCTGCTGCACAGGCGCATGTTTACCATAACCAAAAATAACCGGACCATCAGCAAACTCAGCCGCCATGCTTTTACCCCCAACACTGCTAAGCAGTAATATGAGTGTCAATATCGTCAATTTTTTCATTTTATCTCCTTCGCTATTGATATTTCATTTATTGTATTTGACACACATTAGTCAATTGCTAATGGGCTAAATCGGCCTCTCGACTGGTTTTAAAGTCAGAGTCCATTTTCCATTTAGGCCAGTCTCTTGAATTAGCGAGTGTTTCAGTAATATCGACCATTAACGCAATATCTTGCTCCACACCACCTAACGACCAGTCGGCCGAAAAGTCATCTTCAGCCTTGTGATATCGATGGGCGATATAATCAGGATCCGTATCGCCCAAGCTCATAAATAACAAACTCGGCACACCGCGTTTCGCCATAGAGAAATGATCAGACCGGAAAAACAAACCATTTTGTGGGCGCGGATCTAACTTCACCTGGCGATGCTGCACCTTAGCGGCCCGCACTAGGTAATCTTCCATTTCAGATAAACCATCGCCGTATTGTAGAATGTAATCCACTTGATCTAACACGTTCATGCCATCAATATTGACCAGTGCCACCATGTTTTTGGTGGGAATAATTTCCCCTTTCGAAAATTGCTCAGAGCCAATTAAACCCGTTTCTTCAGCTGTAAAATTAATAAATAAAATAGAACGCTCAAATGGCTTCACTTTATGTTTCGCCATTAAAATACGTGCCATCTCTAACGTGCCGCCAACGCCAGAGGCATTATCTACGGCTCCGTTATAAATAATGTCACCATCTGGCGTGTGTTTCGTACCAAAATGATCCCAATGAGCGCCTACCAACACATATTCATCAGGGTACTTACTGCCTTCTATTTTCGCCACAACATTGTGTGACGTTGCTCGGCTAATGGTATTCACAAGGGTTAGGTTGGCACTTTGCTGCAAGGTAGTAGGGGTAAAATCGGCTTGCAGTGCTTGCTTTTTAAGTTGCTGATAATCAAGACCTGATTGCTTGAATATTTGCTCGGTCGCGGCCAATTGTAACCAGCCCATAATAGGTAACTTCGATTTATTTTGCTGACCGTCTACCAATGTGTATTTGCTGCCAGTATTCGAGCTTTCTACCACGCTCCAAGGATAAGCCGCCGCTGCGGTTTCATGCACAATTAACACGGCTTTTGCACCTTGACGAGCAGCTTCTTCGTATTTGTACGTCCAACGACCGTAGTAGGTCATTGCGTTACCCGTAAATAATTTAGCATCTTGCGTAGCAAATCCTGGGTCGTTGACCAACACTATTACTGTTTTGCCTGAGACATCGATATCAGCGTAGTCATTCCATTGATATTCTGGCGCATTAATACCGTAACCAACAAAAACTAAGGCAGAATCATTGAGTGTTATTTGCGAGTTGATTTGCTCGGTACGGGCGGTGAAATCACTACCTGATGCAAAAGATAAATCACCAATTTTCAATGTCATATCTTGGTTGGGGGTAATTTTCGCCATCGGAACGGCTTGAAAGTATCGCCCTAACGGCGAGGATTGCCCATTATTCGGGTTAGCGCCTAGTAATCCCATGGCTTGATATTGCTCAGCCAAATAATTAATTGTCAGTTGCTCTCCTTCGGTCAAAGGCCCCCGCCCTTGAAAAGCGTCCGATGCCAACACTTCAATATGCTTGGCGACATTAGGCAAGTCGACTATAGATATTTTTTGCTCTGCATTCGCGTGCATGCCGCTTAACACCAAGGTAAGCAACACAACTGCTTTAACATTATTGTAAAATTGACAAGGTACTTTGGAACTAAACATAATATGGGTCTCGGTATGAAATTAGGAACTCGTTATGAACACTTACTTAGTTTCGCATACTTAAGACGCTAATTTCACTCAATTTTACGCTTAGTTTCGAGTCTAATTGGCGACAAAAAACCAATAAGAGAATAGGAAAAACAGCTGTAAATCGATATACTCATGACTGTTTACAATTGGCAGCACTCACTGAGTGATACGTTCGATTACTATCTGCGTATAACAACCAAATATAATAATAATTAAACACACAAATAAGGTTTTCCCCCCCAATGAACAATAGATGGATGAAAGTTCTATTCCCCGCTCTTGCTCTTGTCGCCGGTTTTGGCACCATGACATTGATTGAAGTTAGTGCATCAGAAGATGAGAATAAAGAGATAGTCGATACGCGCCCGACCGTTACGGTGGAAGCCGCTCATGCTGAAGACTATCAAGTGGTTATTGCCAACTACGGTGAAGTACAACCCCTTGAGCGCACTATGATTTCATCGCAAGTATCTGGTGAAGTCGTCAGTTGGCATCCTAATTTTGTTGCTGGCGGGCTAGTATTGCACGGTAGCACCCTGTTTAGCATTGAGAAAGACACGTATGAAGCGGCTCTTCTCCAAGCCCAAGCCAACGTTAGCTTAGCCCAAGCACAACTAATAGAAGAAAAAGCCCGGGCCGATGTAGCCAAGCAAGAAGCCAAAGGCATTCCTAACAGTCAAGTGTCTGATTTATATTTACGGAAACCGCAGTTACTCAGTGCTGAAGCAAACTTAAAGTCAGCTCAAGCAGGTTTGAAAATAGCGCAGCGCGACTTAGACAACTGTGCGGTCATAGCGCCATACGATGCCCTAGTCGTTAGCCGTAATATCGGCGTTGGCCAATTTATAGTTCAAGGCACCACAGTAGGTGAAATTTATAGCGTTGAAGCAGCAGAAGTTATCTTTCCTATCGCCGGTTTTGATCGTGAGTTTTTACCTGACAATTTAGCCGATAAAGAAGCACAAATTACCACTAACGGTTATAACCCCGTTAAGCGCACAGGCCTTATTTCTCGAGATTTAGGTGTGGTAGACCAAGCCACTCGCATGAGTCAACTAGTAGTGCGTGTTAATGACCCTTACAGTTTAAAAAGTAATTTGCCAGCCCTTAAATTTGGTAATTACGTACAAGTGAGTTTTTCTGGTCGCACCCTTGACCACATCTATCGCTTACCCCAGGCATTGGTGAATAACCAAACTGTGTGGGTGATGGACAAAGACAGTAAGTTGCAGCCCAAAAAAGTCGAAATCTTACGTGAAGAAGGTGAATTTTTACTGATCAGTAAAGGCATATCCGACAACGATAGCATCGTCACCACATTACCCGAGTATCCGCAAACGGGTATGGAAGTGAAAGTGAATAATGTCACGGCCGCTGATGAGTCAATCGCTCAGCAAGCCAAGTAGGAGCCTGTATGTCAACTGAAGATGAAACACCACGCCCTCACGTACCACACGAAGAACCGATCCTACACAACGGTAAAGCGGATAAGCAAACAGGCCTAATCGCTTTTTTCGCTAACAATTCCGTGGCCGCTAATTTGATGATGATTTTTATCATCATCATGGGCCTGTTTAGTTACTTCACTATTCAACGCCAAATGTTTCCGAACATTGAAATTAACTATATCAATATCAGTGCCGTCTACCGTGGCGCCTCTCCCCAAGAAATAGAAGAAAGTATTCTGATCAAAATTGAGGAGTCGTTAAAAGACATTACTGAAATTAAAAAGGCCACATCAAGAGCCTTTCGCGGTACAGGACGGGTCACTCTCGAGATCCAAAAAGATAAAAAACTGACCGACGTACTCGATAAGGTCAAAGCACGTGTCGACAGTATCGCCACGTTCCCAGCGGAAATGGAACCACCGGATATCTCGCAAGTCGAGTTCCAACAAGACGTCATTGAAATGTCTTTAGTAGGTGATTTGCCGATTACACAGCTCAAGCCTATAGCCAAGAAAATAGAAGACGAGCTATTACAATTGTCTAATATTTCTTTGGTCAGTGTCGATGCCCCAGAAGACGAAATATCCGTTGAAATCAAACCTGATATTTTGCGTAAGTACAATTTAACCCTCAGTGATGTTTCTCAGGCTATTCGAAACTATTCGGCTAATATTTCTGCCGGTGAACTACGTACCGATTCAGGCATAGTGGCCGTGCGCGTTGAGAACCAATTGTATAATGGGGATGAGTTTCGCCATATTCCTATCAAAATAAGCGATTCAGGCGGCAAAGTATTATTAGGTGACGTAGCGACCATTCAAGACGGATTTGTTGAAGGTCAGCGTTACTACAAATATTCAGGCGTGAACGCTATTTACATGTCGGTTAAGGCCACGAAAGACCAAAGCACCATTCCGGTCTCAAAAACAGTGAAAGACTACATTGAGATGCGCAATAAAACCCTGCCATCTGGTCTTCAGCTCAAGATACTCGTGGACATGACCTATTACCTTAACGCGCGCCTAGACATGATGCTCACCAATCTTATTCAAGGAGCGGTTTTGGTTGCCTTGATGCTGACTATATTCCTGCGCTTTAGGTTAGCCTTCTGGGTCATGCTCGGTCTGCCAGTGTGCTTCTTAGGTGCCATCATGATGATGCCCATATTTGGTGTGACCATTAATATTTTGTCTCTGTTTGCATTTATTATGGTGTTAGGGATCGTGGTGGACGACGCCATTGTCATCGGCGAGAGTGCTTACAGTGAAATAGAAGAGTCAGGCGGCGGCGCAGAAAGCGTTATCCGCGGTGCCAAACGGGTGGCCACTCCTGCTACCTTTGGGGTGCTAACCACGATTGCGGTGTTCGCTCCGGCATTATTTTCAACCGGCCCAGAAGGACAGTTTTTCTATGTTATCGCCTGCGTGGTGATCCTGTGCCTCGTATTTAGCCTAATTGAATCAAAACTGATTTTGCCGGCCCATTTAGCGCACATGAAATTCACTCCTATTAAAGAACACAGTTGGCGTGCTCGTTTTAATAAGCGCTTCTTCGGCTTTGTAAACGGCAAGTACAAGCGTTTTGTCCAAAAATGTACGGAATGGCGCTGGTTTGTCTTTTGTATTTTTATCGCGGTATTAATGATCAGTTGGGGCTTGGTGTCAGCCAACTACGTACGCATGATCCCCTCACCTAAGGTGCCCCATGATTTCCCGGGTATCACTTTTGAGATGAACGAGAACGTGTCCGATGAAGCGGTCATCAATGCACTAATCACCATTGAAAGTATGGTCCTTGACGTAGACAAACAAATAGTCGACGAATACGGCAGCACTATGATGCGCGACATCATGGTATTCAACCGCGGGCGCACAGAGGGCCGAGTACAAGTACCGTTAGTAGATGAAGATGATCGTCATTTTGATGCATTTGAACTCGCAAGACGTTGGCGCGAACAGCTGCCCGATATTCCAGGTATGAAATCAATTACTATCATCGATGACATCAACGGTGGCGGTAATGACGACGGTGAATTTGGCTTTATGCTATTCGGCAGTGATATTAATACCCTTAATGCTGCTGGCCGTGAATTTATCTCCATGTTGCAGCAAACCGATGGCCTGTTTGATATCAGCTCTACTATCGACCCGGCCAGCAAAGAAATTCAAATGGACCTACTACCCGTGGCTTATGATTTAGGCTTAAATTTAGCCGAAATCGCTCGCCAAGTGGGCGCCAGTTTCTACGGTGGCGAAGCCCAGCGCGTTATTCGTGGTGGCGACGAAGTGCGCGTGATGGTGCGCTACCCCAAAGTCACCCGTGAACGCTTTGCAGAGCTAAAATATGCTGTTATCACTACGCCAGCAGGCAAAGAAGTCATGCTTGGGGATGTAGTCAGCCTAACCGAGAAACCGGGTATCAACTATATTCGCCGAGAAGGAGGATACCGTAGCGTATACGTATTTGGTTCAATTGACGAAGAAGAAGTGGAACCAAATGCGGTTATCGAAAAGGTTGAAAAGGAATTACTCCCTCAACTTAAAGATAAATTCCCTGGGGTAAAAACCGAACTTGGCGGCACCATCGAAGAACAACAGGCGCAGCAAAGCCAGCAAATGATGTTCTTGGTGGCCGGCTTGATTATGGTTTATATTCTACTCGCCGCGCCGCTTAAGAGTTATGGCCAACCACTGATTATTATGTCGGTCATTCCCTTTAGCTTGACGGGTGCGATTTGGGGTCACTTCATTTTTGATATCGATTTAAGCATGATGTCGACCTTCGGCATTATCGCTGCCGCAGGGGTGGTGATAAATGACAGTCTGGTTATGACAGACTTCGTCAACCAACAACGCGCTATGGGTGTGCGCCTCAAGGACTCGGTTATCAATGCTGGGTGTGCACGCTTTCGGGCGATCACACTGACGTCGATTACCACGTTTGCTGGTGTCTTACCCATCATGTTCGAGACCAGCTTACAAGCAAAGTTCGTCATTCCGATGGCGGTAGCATTAGGCTTTTCCGTTATGTATGCCACGCTAGTAACACTGGTCTTAGTGCCCTGCTTGTATTTAATACTCGAAGATATCAAAGCCCTATTTAGCGGAATATTTGCCGCAATCGGTCGTCTGTTTAATCGCAAGAATAACAAGAAGCAGGCGACTCACCTAAACTAATAGCGAGCCGTTCCCAGTATACGCTCACGTTTAAACTGGGAAGCCTGTAGTAAGAAAGCGTCTTAATGACGCTTTTTTTTATTCCTTTCTAACGAAATTTAAATAAATCCCAAGCCTGACCGATACACTTAACGGCATAGACTTTAGTAGATGATAGCAAGGCTAAATTAACGTATATTATTTCACCACATGCTGATGTGGTCAGCATAACGGTTATTATCAAGCATTTATAATTATAGCGTCATACTTTCAGGCATTAGCCTTGAGTGCTCCATTTCTGATTTCAGTTCATGCGCTGAATGAGTGGGTAAAATAAGAACGTGAACAAAAAAAAGATAACGAATATATTTTATATTGGGGATTGGCAAGTTACCCCTACGACCAACTGTGTCCGCGCGGGCGATACCGTTAAGCAACTAGAACCCAAAGCGATGGACGTTCTACTGTTACTTTGCCAACAACGTCATGAGTATGGCGCCGAGCAAGTGCTCAGTGCTGATGATATTGCCGACAAGTGTTGGGGAAACGACATTGGTGATAACCCAGTACATAAAGCCATTACTCAGTTGCGCAAAGCTTTTGACGACAAGCCCAGCGCCCCAAAATATATAGAAACCATTCGTAAACGGGGCTACCGTATAGTCGCCGAACTAGACTTCCCCGATGCAGAGGCCACAAACTCAGAAAAACCAAACATTAACGACTGGCAAGGTGGCTCGCCTTTTCCAGGGCTAAGCGCTTTTGAGCCCGATGAAAGCAAAGTATTTTTCGGTCGTAATGAGCAGATCACCACGTTGCTCACTCGGGTGTCGACTTTGGTTTGCGCGAAACAAGCCTTTTGCTTGATCCTTGGCCCCAGCGGCAGTGGTAAATCATCCCTAGTAAACGCAGGGGTTTTGCCCCGCCTGACCCATAAAAATGGCTACGATGGCATCGGCGTAGTCAGCTTTACCAGCTTAGATTTTGCCGATGTCAGTCAGTATCGATTATTTATTGATTTAGCCTCTTCGATAGTCGACTGGGACGTAAACGATATACCCGTGTTTGACGGTTTAAGCGCAGAGGCGCTGGCTAACATGCTGCAAAAAGACTGCTGCGAAGTAATAGCAATGTGTGAAAGGGCTTTGGGCTCTATAAAAGAGCAGTCGGGCGCCTCAATTTTTCAATATGCAAAACCTCAGTTCTTTTTATTTATTGACCGTTTAGAAGTCTTACTTTCATCCCCGGCCTTCGATGATGATGAACGCAAAATTTTCCTGAATACCATTGATACGTTAGCCACATCAGGCTGTATTTTAATATTTAGCGCCTGTCGTAATGACTTTTACCCGTTAGTCGTCAAGTATCCAACCTTAATGGCGGGTAAAGAGCGAGGTGCACATTTCGATTTACTTCCTCCGTCCCCTAACGAGTTAAGCCAAATGATCCGCTTGCCCGCACAGGCTGCAAATTTAGGCTGGACGATTGAACCCAATAGCACATCTCCCCTTGACGAAGTGTTATGTTATGAAGCGGCCAATCATCCAGATGCCTTGCCGATGTTGCAGTACACCTTGCAAGAGCTATACGAGCAACGCAGCGTTGATAACGAAATGCTGTATTCGGTTTATCGTAAGTTGGGCGGTATAGAGGGTGCAATCGGCAAAAAAGCGGAAGAAATTTATCTGCAGTTATCCACTGAACAACAGGCTCAACTGGAATTTCTACTGTCATTGCTTGTCACGCTCAACCCAGACGGCGAAACCATTACTAGCCGCGCTGCGCGCTGGTCACAACTCGACGACAATCCATTAAAACATTCAAGCCAACATCAATTCGTACAGGCCATGGTAGAAAGTCGCTTGTTCGTATCGCACCTGCAAAATGGTGAGCCTTGTTTTAGCTTGGCACATGAAGCATTACTACGAAAATGGGCCAGAGCAGCGAAATGGATAAGCGACCATAGAGAAGGCTTGCAAATCAAAAGCCGTTTGCAGCAGTTGGCAGGCCGTTGGCAATTTGAGGATAAAAACAAAGCCTACTTGCTCGCTGAAGGTAAACCGTTACAAGAAGCATTAAGCTTACAACGCAGCTTAGTATTTACCCTTGAAGAGAATGAGCGCGGACTGATAAAGGCATCGCAAAAAAGCGGTAACATTAAACGTTGGTTAAAGCGCACCACAGTGACGTTACTATGTGTACTCACCTTCACGGCTCTTTTTATGAGCGTTAAAAGCCAACAAGCAGAAAGCCTAGCCCAGCAAAAACGCCTCGAAGCCGAGAGCCTATTAGGCTTTATGGTGGGGGAATTTGCCGACAAACTGCGCAGTGTAAAACGCATGGATTTACTCGATGGTATTAGCAACAAAGCCTTGGAATATTTCAGTCAGCAGGATGAAGGCAGTGAAGAGTCATTATTACTATCCTTTACAAACACAGAAAAAAACTTCAAAACACGCTTTCAACACGCCCAAACCCTAGGTGCTATGGGTGAAGTGGCGTATTCACGGAATAAAAATGATGAAGCGATGCAAGGCTTTAGTGCAGCAAAAACGATTTTAGAAAAGCTCTATAAAATACAACCCGAGAACAGCGAACTGTTAAAAACCTTGGGGGCGAATGCGTTTTGGTTGGGGCAATTGGCCTCGGACAAGGCAGAACTCACCTTAGCAAAGCTACATTTCGAGGAATATCTGTCGTTTAGTAAATTAATGAACCAGCTAAAGCCAAACAATGATGACGCTAAACTTGAGCTGTCGTATGCGTATTTAGCGATTGGCGGTATAAATAGTAAGCTACAAAAGCTAGGTGCCGCTAAAGTGGCACTGGAAAAGGCGTTAGCGATTCAGTATGAACTGACCGAAGATTTACCTAAAACTGATATGTCACAAGTGGATATTGCGGATACCTTGGAGTGGTTAGCTGAAACTGAAGAACAATTGGGTAATTTACAACAAGCTGTTATAGCGCGAAAGAAAGTTCAATCAATATTAACAACACTACACAATACCAATAAAAGTAACGGGGACATATTAGAAGCATTAGCTTATTCATACTTCAATAATTCGATTGTATTGTTTTATCTAGGTAACGTTTCAGATACGGCTAGTACAATAGTCTATTCTATAGAATATCTAGATATTCTATTACAACAGGACCCATCCAATGAGATTTGGCAATTACATCTTATCGCCGCCAAAGCTTATCAACATTACCTGCTTAAGCTATTTGATGATCAATACACAGCAGAACCTGTCCCACTAAATGATTTTAAGAAAATACAACAGAGGCTCGAAAAATACCCATTCATTATTATTATCATGATAAAGAGCTATCAACTTGAACATAAATGGGATGATGCCCAACTGGCCATAGATATGGTTAAGTTGAAGCTAGAAGAACTGACAAACAAACAAGCAACAAATAGCGTATTACGATCAACATTAAGTAACGTCTATCTTTTAGAGGCTAAGCAGAATATGCGTTATCATGAAAATGTAGCCTCTTCGAAAAAAGATAGCAAGCCCCTTCAATCCTGCCAACAAGCTATTTCAGCTCTCGAACCTTTTATCACCGTCAACAGTAATTATAAAATATTACTACCTTTCGTAAAAGCTCACGATTGCATAGATAAACAAGCTGAAGTTCGAGGTTTTATTAAAAAATTAGAACACATGCAAATTAAAAATTACGACTTTTAGTACAACCACAACCAAAAAGGAAGGAAAAATGTTCCCACAAATAAAAAAAGTAAAATCACGCGTATTCACCAATCAAGGAGGCGAGCCCGTAGTGCAGTTTTACGATAACAAGCAAAAAAGCTGGGATGAAGAGATTGTGCTCGACTTTAACCGCTCTGGCATGGCGATTTTCACCCTTGATACCGATGATAATACAGACCCTTATATCTTTTTTGGGGCCCTGCAAAAAACCGCAGACGGCTGTAACCCTGATACCAATTGGGATTTTATGATAAACGGCGCCGGTAACATTATTTGCTTTAACAATGATTGCCAAAGCGCCCAAGATATCTCCGTTAGGCTGACCTTGATTCAGCGCGGTGACGATGAGTTTGCCAACGCCATCATCAGTGCTGACCCCAAATTTAGAAATCAACCCGGCTAGTTTTTAGAGCATTAAAGCTCAGCAAATAGTCGCTTTACTTCTTGAAGCTAAATACTGATAAATAAAAACGTTGGCCGTATCACAAAGATAGATCGGCGTTTTTTTGTATTGGCTCAATTTAAGATGTCACAATACCAGTGCATTTAGTCTAGGTTTTACCTTCACCGGGCAGAATAGTTGAAATATCTTTGCCGACGCATTCACTCAGTGAGGTCTTTGGGCTATCGTAGTGTAAAACACGTAGCAAGATAAAAGTGATGATCCTTCCAACAGAAAAGAAAACTTGGTTAGCCGCCGCATTAACGATTATTAATGCAGATTTTAATCGTTCATCTGACACCCATTTGATCAAAGTCGACTTACCTTGTTTTGTTGATGTGTCACTGTATCTCAAGGATGAATCCACACATCCCACTGGGAGCCTTAAACATCGTTTGGCGCGTTCGCTATTTTTATATGGCTTGTGCAATGGGGTCATCAATCAAAATACGACTATTGTTGAGTCATCGTCTGGCAGTACGGCTATTTCTGAAGCCTATTTTGCCCGCCTACTCGGCTTGCGATTTATCGCCGTTGTCCCCAAAAGCACCGCCAGTGAAAAAATTAAACAGATTGAATTTTACGGTGGTGAGTGTTTTAAAGTTGAACCACACGATCTGTACGCTAAGGCTCAACAGCTCGCCGACGAATTAAATGGCCACTACATGGACCAATTTACGTATGCAGAGCGAGCAACCGATTGGCGAGGCAATAGCAATATCGCTGAAAGTATTTTTGCCCAAATGGCGCTGGAATCCCATCAAATACCTAGTTGGATTGTAGTGAGTGCCGGCACCGGTGGCACCTCTGCCACCATAGGCCGCTATTTGCGTTATAACCCTGCATTGCATCTCAAAACCCAGCTAGCCGTAGTCGACCCAGACAATTCAGTGTTCTTCGATTACTACCGAGATCGTGATAGCGAAATCACCAACAAAAAAGGCTCACGCATCGAAGGTATAGGCCGTCCCCGCGTTGAACCCTCATTCTTACCCGACGTGGTTGATCATATGATTCAGGTACCGGATGCGGCATCTATCGCGACCATTCGTTGGCTTGAAAAGATCCTTGGTCGCAAATGCGGCGGCTCGACCGGCACCAATGTTTATGGCGCCCTGCAACTTATCGCCCAGATGATAAAAAATAAGCAACAAGGCAGCGTGGTCAGCATGATCTGTGATTCTGGTGAACGCTACCTAAACAGCTATTACAACGATGAGTGGGTCACGCAGCAACAATTAGAATTAGCGCCTTATACTCAGCAGCTAGAAAATTTTATGCTAACGGGTGAAATGTAGTACTTATAAGGACGCTGGCCGTTTTATCTAACGACTATCAACCTCCTTACCCTCATACGATGGTAACTCACAGTAACGACCGACATTTTTATATGGCGTTTAGGGTAAAACAAGCAGTTAAGAAAATGGCCCCTACCAATTTTATTGATAGGGGCCATTTTTATTCGTACTATCGCTGAGGGCGATGGCGTATTCTTTTATACTTCGCCACCGTCGTCGTTTAACGATACGACTTTGGTTTTGCTAATTTTATGGCGGTAAATTTCACGCAAGTATTTAATTGATTTTTTCACGCTTTCCCGGGTCAAACGAATGTCATTGATCGAGACAAACTTGTCTTTCTCACGAATAAGTTCACGGTACTTTTTCTCGTACATGGGCTTGATAGCGTACCAGTTGGTATCGAGAATTTTCGCTGGGTTTTCGAACTCTTCTAGCATCAGATCCAGCGCGGCTTCATCAAACACTTCGGCGCGAATAAATTCAAGCATGGCTTGATCAAGCTTTTCATCGAAACGGTAATTGTCTCGCGCGAAGCAGCGCTTGATATAGGCCACAATCAAGGTTAAAAAGTCATCACTCAAACAGGGGCTTTTTGCAATTAGCGTGGTCAGCGATATATTCGCCGAAGCACCAATAACCAATGCATAGCGTTTTAGCGTCGTGTTAGGGAACAGCGCATTAAGGTGTGATTTTAAGCGATTTAAATCCATGTATGAAAGCTTGTAATCTTTTGGCAGTGAGATAATCGACACCACTGACGAGCAATTTTTGAAGAAATGCAGATCCTTTAAGTGCTTTGCATCATAACCACTTTTTAGATATTCACTTAATCGTTCTCTGTAGCGAGACGACTCAATGGGTAACAGACTTATTCCTTCGATGGCTTGTGTGATTTTATTGAAATGAGGTAAATCGATTGAGCGGAAGAACAAGTCATCGATATCTAAGTCATTCCCGCCCCTATCAAGAATTTTAATTCTATCTAGGTTCGAAACGTTTTCGACCGGTACGACCGATTCAGCATAAGCCAAAGCAACAGGCCCAGCTAAGCTCATAAACAAATCGTTGGCATCTAAGCGAATCGTTTCCCCTATATCGATACCTGCACGGCGAAAATAATTCTCGTCGTAGTCAGTTGTGACCGCTTGTGCCGTTAGAATGTTGAATATTTGCTGAGAAATATACTGGTTAGCGTGCTTTTCCATGGCGTTAACGTCTATATGCTGAATACCGCTGTCGTCAGTTTCTTCCGCATAGCGCATAATATCGTTAGAGATCAGCATCATGGCATTCCAAGGGCGAATACGGTGCATGGCGCTAGCATCACTGCTGTCTTCTTTATCGAAGTTATAGGAGAAATCCCACTCTTCAGCCATATACTTACATAACAAACGACCTGCGTTGATATGTAAGGCTTCTGACATCTCAACACCATGGTCAGAAATATTGGGCAATATACAAATACCACTGGTGAAAATAGGCTCAAACACAAAAGAATGCCCGCGATTATCTTCGGTTTCACTGAGCACTCTGGTCTCAAATGTTTTGCTCATGTAAGCGTACTGCTGAGCCAGACCAAATTCAGATGCCATACCTGAGCCGGTGCCGCCCCCTGCACTAAAGATATAAAAGTACAACCGCGATTGATTCGCTTTAATACCACATGAATCAATAAGATATGAGTGGATATTCTTCCACTCTTTGTTGGCAAAACGCTGGGTGTCTTTGTTGAGTATAATTCTGGCTAAGTACTGACCGAGAATAGGCGCATTACCTGCTCCACCAGCATGTACCTCAGACAAATCCATAATTTTCATCTTCGTGTATTCTTGTAGAAAACTGGCCTTTTCACCCTTGTTTGAAAAGCGTACGCGGCCCTCAATATCTTTATCAAGATCGCCCAACATGACCAAGGGCTCGATCAAAAATACCGGCTTTACATCTTGACCGCTCGACAAGTGTAAACCGCGCTTTATCCAGCGCATCGGACGATATTCTTGCTCTCGGGATTGGCGCTCTTCGTTTTCAAATTCATTCAGGTAAAAATTACGAGCGTTATACACCAGTGATGCCACATCAAGCGCGATATTAGAACCACAACGCCCTAAACCAATTAAGCAAACTGACGGGAAGTTCTGTTGCTTACCCGCCTCAAGTTCATTATCAGGATTGTCTATGGGGAATACACTACTGCGAAGGGCATCAATGTTCGCTAGAATCTTTTCTAAATCTTGTTCAGTGAAGTACATATAACGTTCATTAGCGAAGGAAGTGCTTGTTGAAGACATAACGGCCTTGTCTATTTCAGTACTTTGCGGTGAGATTTCTTCAATTGTCGGCTCATCCTTCTCTATATTTGCGGTCATAGCGCACTTCCTGTTTCGGCAAGACTGATCAGCCTTTGATTTAGTTGGCATAATAAGGTTTTTAGTCGTTCTGTATATTTAAGTAGTCTGTCTATACTCAAATTGCAAGGCTACTGCAGATCCAATTATCTAACTGAAACAATACCTTATCACTACATTTGAGTGGCAGCTAAGGCATCAATGTACCTTGACTCAACCCCCACTTAGTTATTCAATTTCATAACAAGGTATAAATTTGGCACGTTCAAGCATTGAGCTTACCGAAAATAAAGTCATTAACCTGCAAAAGTTAACCCTTTTAGCCCATTAACTTTGCGCTAAATACCCCATTCAAAACAGTATTTATCATCAATATCGTAGTTATTCGATTTCAATAAATACAAAAAAAATTATTTTTTAATCTAAAAACCCAATAAATTCATAACGTTAAAATTAGAAGGTTAGCGGAAGGTAATAAAGTAGGCATCTGTATAAAGTATTAACGTCGATTAACGCATCACTAACACATTGGGTCATCGGTAGGTAACAACAAACATCCTACCTTCGGCACAAAAGGAGCTAACATGAAAACGTTTCTACTATTACACATCGCTTTACTTTGCACTTTGGGTTACGTCAGCCAGAGCATTTTTTTCGATACCTTAGGGGATGTGGTGTTTACCATAGCCAGCGTAATATGCGTACCGATTGTCAGTGCCTACGCATTGAAATGTTATTTCAGCTTTTCCTCGATGCGTCACCGTAATCATAGAACTCTCTAAGCAAATGTCTATTTCCCTTAGCGTAGTTATTGAGGTGTTTTCAGTAGCCATAGCAACAAAGTGACTTAACTTAGAAAGAAAGAGCCCTCACGTTTGAAGTGAAGGCTCTTTTACAGAAACAATTAGTGCGCTATGCACGCTTTGCCATTGCTAAACGTTAATTAAAAACATCGATGGGAACTTGCTTGTCCAATAACTGAGATTGTGACAAGAGATGCCCGTTGATCATCGTCATATTTACCTTCGTCGTATTGGCAATATCGTCTAAAGGACTCGCCTCCAAAAACACGATATCTGCTAGTTTGCCCGCTTCCAATGTCCCGGCATTTAGACCGAGCGTTTTTGCTGGCACTGCAGTAGCTGAGCGCAATGCTTGAAACGGCGTTAATCCAGCTTCAGAGACATAAAAGTCTATTTCCGCGTGCAGGTTTAGCGCCATCACTAAGTCTGTACCTGCTGTAACCGTTGTGCCTTTATCAAATAGCGCTTTTAAAGTAGTGGCCATTTTCTTGAGGGATGCTTGATACTCAGCAGGAAACTCCCGAGGATGCTTGATTCCATCTTGTGCCCAACTGGGATATAGGCTTAAACGCGGATCATTAACCAACTCAGGATTTCTAACTAGATAACCGTTAATCGCACCAAAAATAGTCGGTGTAATCACCTTATCGATGAGCTGTGTGGCATCATCAAATGCATGACCATGGATGTGTTTTAAGCTATATCCTCTACGGCTTGTCGCGCCTAAGTGCTCGATATTATCTACGCCAATAGCTGACGATGGATATACTTCATGTGAGGATACCGGTACTCCCATATCATGATGAGCGAAACCCACTACTTTTTTCTGCTGAGCATCAGGTAACCGTACGTAGCTTTTTAGGTGGTCATATTTTAACGCTTTTGCCCTAGCCAACTCCTTTTCTAAATGAGCGGGACCAGCGATCGCAATACCCATTTTGTAATACACGCGTTGCCATTCCATCAAATGCCCAGTAGTAAAGACTCTAGGCCCTACCCTAACACCCGCCTCACTGGCTTCTCTGTCTTCTACACCATGATAAGGTTGATTACCTAGGTCACGCACCGTAGTAACACCATAAGCTAACCAAGCTCGGTGTGCTGACTGACCCAAATCTTTTTGCGGATGCACATGACTTTCTATCATGCCAGGCATAGCAATAGAGTCTGATGCGTCAAAAAATTTGACGTTTTTATGATTGATAGGATCATGAGGAATAATTTCAGTAATGATATTTCCGTCAATAATAATATCCTTATCTTCTTGTATCTGGTCAGTCACACCATCAAATACCCCGCCCACATGGACGACCAAACGTTCTTTTGGCATATCAACGTTGTAGAGTAACGGCGTGGTCACATCTTGAATTTGACCGCTTCTGATATTAACGGTTTTAAGTTTATCTTCTGATTGAAATAATAAGGTTTCTGAATCGCCTCCCCAACTGGGTGAATGCGCAATTTCATTAGTTATACTTCTTGGCGGACCTAAAGGCTCCCCTTTTAGAGATACAGGCCAAACGTGCAACGTACCACCATAGATAGCTGCCATACTCTTCCCATCTGGTGACCAAACAGGCCCCGCCCCTCCTCGGGTATCAATGGATAAGTTAGGCACCGGCGAATACCATTGTGCCTCTTGAGAACCATCAGCTGCTACGACATAGACCTGATTAGTGCCTTCGCGAAAACTGTGCGAAAAAGACAAGGTACCCGCAATAGCAATACGTTGGCTATCCGCAGACCACGTTGGCCGACCGGGTTGTTTTAATGTCGGTGTAAGCTCAGTCACTTCGCCGCTATCAACATTCACAACTGCGAGACCTGCGACTCCCCACATTCCATCAACGTTCAGATAAGCGATACGTTTACCATCCGGTGACCAAACAGCTTCTAGGGGCTGTGTTGTAATATTTGTTAACTGGCGTTCCTTACCCGTGGCAACCTCACGGATCCATAACTGCATCATATCGCCGCCTTGATCCGATGAATATACCAAAAACTTGCCGTCGGGCGACCAAGCAGGATCCGCTTGCATATAGTGATTCTGAGTTAGATTTTTCGGCTCTTGCCCTATTGTCATTAGGTATAAATTACCTAAGGCCACAAATGCTACCTGTTTACCATCAGGTGAAAGTGACGGGCGCATAATACCGACGGCTTCTTTTTTCTCTACTGTGCTAAAATCACGTACCGTTCTCTCATAGTCTTCTTTAGCAGAAACCAGTTGAGCGCTAAATGGGATAGTATCAATTGTTTTACTTTTCAGAGCACCATGTTTAATTTCGCCTTCTGCGACATAATAAAACTGTCCATTGTCAGTCCAACTGGCTTGAAAAGGAAAAACATCATCTTCACCGCTAATGATCTTACCATCGACTAAAAGCTGTAATTTCTCTCCATCACTTCGACCGTAAGCTAACACACCCGATGGGCTCCAAGACGGTTGGCTAATAATTGTCTCGTCAGATAAAATAATACGTTCACTTTTAGACGTTATATCAGTGCTCCAAAGGCCATACTGATTATCCCGCATGCTTGTGTAGGTTACTTCTTTGCCATTAGCGGTCCATGTTGGCATCCGATTTTCGTACTCGTCGTCGGTGATTGCGGTTAGGTCTCCAGTAGCAATATCTAATGTCCAGATGTCGTAGCTTGCATAACTGCCTTTGCGATCTGAAGAGAAGGCCAGTTTGCTGCCGTCGGGAGAAAATACCGGCTCCCTGTCGTCAAAGGGTCCCCATGTTAATTGCTGACGATTACTGCCATCTGGCGCGATCGACCAAATATCGTACCCTCCATCAATAAACGCAAAATACACCAGTGTTTTACCATCCGGAGACCACGTTGGCTGATGAGCGTCGTCAAACACGTCAGTTATCTTAGTTGCTTTTCCACCTTTACTCGGTAAAACCCAGAGACTGCCCTGTAAATCGATGGCTAACCATTCGCCATCAGGCGATACGGCTACGGACATTGCCGTGCCTTGATCAACGGTAATATTTTTATATGTAAAAACAGGCTTACTTGTTTCGTTTGCCACAACACTGTTGATATTGCCCAAGAATAGCCCGGCTAATACCACTTTAGAGATAATTTGTTTCATTTGATGCTCTATTTTAAAATGCAGAAAAGTGCTTACTGTTAACCAGTAAGCACTGAAAAAGCTTAAAATTTCTTTTCAATACTCGCGTAAAAATAACGAGAATAAGGTAAATACAAGCTAGCTAAATAATTGCCCGATGCGTTTAAGGGAGGCTCTTTATCAAAGAGGTTTCTCACTCCTACTTCGGCGATAACGCCACCTAAAATCGATTCATCGAATTGATACTGAGCCGATGTATTCCAAGTTGTTACAGAAGGAACTTCAAAATCTAGACCACTGGCATATTTACCGTCGAGCACACTCCCTGTGTACTGAGCAGATAAACGATAAACAAAGTCTTCATAGCGCCAAATAAATCTGCTGCTCGCTTTCCATTCGGGCTTCGCTCCGTTTTGGCCGACTTCATCAGCCGTACCGATAACGATATAGCTATCAAGTAGACCGGCATCTTGAGCAGCTTTCGCATTTTGCATTTCTTGCGTTAAAGCTTGTTTGAAGTTCAATAACTTAGATGCAGCAAAATTAAACGAAAATGAGCCATATTGCGTTTTCGTCGAACTCCAATCCACACTAAAGTCTAATCCGCGCGCCTCTAGAGAATTAAGGTTAGAGTAATCAGTTTGGACGTATTGGATTTCACCAACGGGCTCTAAACCTGTACCAGCAAATCGAGCAATATCATCGCTGCTGGGATCAGCTCTAAACACTCTTGAATCTGAGGAATCTTGAATAGTACGAAGATATAAGTCATTTATGATGACATCGAGAGTGGGCGTCACACCTATTTGATCTTCGATTTGAATGCGCCACGCGTCGACTGTTAGCTTCACGCTTCCCCAGTCATCTGGCAAAAACTGCGGCGTGAATACCGCGCCAATCGAGACGTTTTCGGATGTTTCAGGCTTCAGTTGGTCATTACCTTTCATATGCCACGTTACCGCATAAGAATCCGTACATTCAGCATAGCTGTTTATTTGCTCAGATCTCAACGCAGCCTCACAATAGATATAATCAGGGAAAGTAAGGTAACGAGCCATCTCGCCAGCATTTAGTACTTCAAGATTAGGCGCTTTAAACCCCTCTGACCAAGAGCCTCTAAACATAAGGTCATCTGTTACTGTCCACGCTAATGCAACTTTAGGTGTAGAGATGTCGCCTACATCACTGTAACTTTCATAACGTGCCGCTAACTGCATATCTAACGACTGTATTAGTGGGATATTAAAATCTTCTGCGATAAGCGGCACAGCAAACTCTAAATAAGCAGTTTTAACATTTCGGCTTCCATATGAGTCTGGCGTAGGGCTACTGCCAGCCAAGTCACTGTCATAAACGGTACCTGTATACCAGTCAGTATAAGGAGCCGAGCCATCGACGAGTGGGTCTCGGTCATCTTTGAGTGACTCATACCGCACCTCAATACCGGCAGCAAAACCAACCTCGCCTGCAGGTAAATTAAAGATATCAGACTTATTAACCTTAAAATCCCAAGAAGCTAACTCTGAAGTACTTTCTCGTTTTGTCCATGCGGTAAAGGAATCGATAATATCCTGTGAATTAACCGTGTCATCCCCATAACTAGTGGAAGTAAGGGAACCTCCAGCAAAGGGATTATATGCGTCAGCGGTAGTACCAGAGAGTGCATCTACAATTTTCGACACACTGTAGCCTTCAGACTTGTCTATCGATTTACCTTGGGAGTACAACACCGCCGATTCCCATTCAAAATCGTTATTAGTCCAACCTTTCAAACCGACTAAGAATCGCGTCTGCATGTTGTCTACATCCACCCCTCTGACACCCCCATCGGCAAATCTATAATTACGCAATTGCACCGCAGTCCCTTCTTCAGAGACATTATTTAGATTAACAAGGCGATTAGGGTTAGTCGTGCCGTCCGCTAAATACATTGCTCCTAGAGGATTATAATAAGCATCAGCAGGAATATAGACGGGTTGATTAACCGAGAACAATCCAGATCCGGTGACGTATTCGGTTTTTGCTTTATATAGCGATAACTCTCCGAATAGCTCTAAATCAGCCATCAATTGATAAGTAAAATTGGTAAAGATGTTCATACGATCGACTTTGGGAGTCAGGTAGGTATTTTCTTTTGATGCATCATATTTATAATCATCAGACGCAGAGCCTGAAGCAAAACAAACACCACCTGAAGATTCAGTAGCGCAATTCTGTGAGTCACTCAATTCAGTGTGAAAGTAGCCTGCTGTACTGGTGATGGCATTACCATTTTGAAAAATCTGACCGTTTGGAGAGACAAAATTTCCCCACGGAGTATAGGTGCTTCGCAGGTCAAGAGCGGCGGTTCCTTCAAGATCAGTACCGTTTAAAAATCCTCTATGGTCACTGGTTGCCGTATACCATTGATCAGAAGTATATTGCGGTTCTCTATGAGACAAATTGTACATCATAGAAACATTGCCTCTACCGCTATCAAAATCCGTCCCCCAATAGCCCGTTAAGTCGGTATCTGAGCGATTAGTACCGGGGGCGGCGCCGTATTTCAGTTTTATGCCAGCGCCGTTAATCTCCTTATTGGTCACTATATTGACTACACCCGCAATGGCGTCAGAGCCATAAATTGCCGCAGCGCCATCTAACAACACTTCAACTCGGTCAAGGCCGTACATAGGAATGGCATTTGTATTGAAAGTAGTTGTAGACATACTGTTATCTACTGTTGATGTAGTTGGGTGAATAACCGAACGGCGACCATTAATTAACAATAATGTGTTAGAAGCACCTAAGTTTTTAAGATTAAGAGATCCGGTATCTCCTCGAGCCGCGTTACTACTGCCTGGTATCCATGACTCATTCCAGGTCATATCCCCCATCTGAGGCATACTTCTAACCAGTTCATTACCGTCCCCAGCACCGATGGCATCAATTGCATCTTGATCGAATACCGCGACCGGCAGCGCGGCCTCAGTACGCAAATTACCAATCTTAGAACCAACGACCGCAATTCTTTCTACTTTCGCCTCTTTATCGCTAATGAGGTTAGTATTTGTAGACTCATTCTGGCCTGTCTCTACTGACATCCTCGTCTGGCTGTTGGACGCCAGTTGGGACTTTCCCAATGGTTTACTACCATCGAGTTCAGAAATAGCGACCGTGTCATCACCAATAATCGTATAGGTGAGCCCAGTATTACTTAGTAATGCACTGAGAGCTTCAGAGCTCATTTTCTGACCCATCACGCCTTGTATATTGACCCCTTCAATAATGTTTGTTTGAACGGCTAGTTGCACACCTGATTGCTTTGAAAATGCTAATAATGCTGCATCCAATGATTGCGCTGGAATATTAAACTCGATGGATTTATTTAATTCGTTAGCATCAACTGTGAACATCAAGGAAGGAATTAAGACTGAGAGTGCTATAGAGAGCTTCCTATTGAATTTCCCTTTATTTAGTTGTCGCATGTGATTTTCCACCATTTTAATTATTTTTGATTTATAGGTTCAGTAGCTGTCATTTAACTTTAATAAATGACAGCTACCGACTAAGACGGAAAAACAAACAAGAACGGAACTTAAAACTTTAATTAACAGAACTATTTTTTATTCTGGTGGTATCAGTGACCAATACAATGTCACCATTATTATGACTTAAAACCTTTATTGGAAATGCCTGCGAAATACTGTCTAACCAGTTTTCTATACGGTCGGTATACACCGTTCCCGAATAAGCTTGGTTGCCAACCTGTTCGTCACCGATTCTAATGGGATGCTCTGAATAACGATTGATATCTTCAACAACAAACTTCAGCTTCTCAGTTAAGTACTGCAAGCTTCCTTCTCTCCAAGATGTAACAGTCTTCGAATTTGCTGGTTCAACCTCAGAAATCGTATCGTCGTTATACGTCAGTTGCTGTTCAGCAATTAAAAATGTATTCGTATTACCGTACTTCTTTTTAAACGCTTTAATAATCCTAGGGACTGAGGATGGCTTGGATTTAGGTTCAACTAATACTTTGCCTTCAGCTACAGTGACTACCACTCGTTCAGACTGACGCATAATGTTAAACTCAGTGCCTACAGCAGTAACTGTGCGACTACCCGAACCCACCACAAAAGGTCGATTAGGATCTTTAGCTACGTCGAAGTAAGCCTCGCCTCGCTCTAAAAGTACTTTTCTTTGCTCTTCACTATATGCGACTGAGATCAAACTTTGGGCACCCAACGTAATGACTGAACCATCATCGAGCTCTATTCGTTCATGCTGGCCAGATGCCGTTTCATGTACTGATACGGCAATATCACTTTCGCCCAAATTGGGCATGTGAGCGCTTAGTAAAACGAATAAAGCAAATGCCATGACTGATAAGGCAAATGAGGGGACGAGATTTTTTTTAGCCGGTAATTTAAAATCTAAGAAAATCCTATACCATTTTCGCCAACCCCTTTGATTCAGACGCCACTGCTGGACGCTAATTTCGCCATCATAGTCATCATCTAACAACTCATTATCGTCTGGCCAATCTATCTCTTTCGCTTGAGTGGTCAATTGCATAAGCTGTTCAACTTTCTCAAATGCTTGCGTATTCTCCTCACTGGCTTGTAGCCAAGAAAGCCAATCGACTATGGCCTGCTCAGTAACTTCTGGATCCTTAATGGTGTAATACCATAGTGTTGCCTCGTGCAGGGGCTCTAAGGTTTTTTCATCTTTCACTGACCACCTCCGGTCGCTTCTTCCAAACGCATTTGACAATGTTCGGTTGCGCGAACCAGATACTTTCTGACCATTCGGTCTGACAACCGCATTAACTGAGCAATTTCATTAGTCGTCATATCGTGATAACGACTTAACATGAATACTTTGCGACATTTAGCTGGCAGCTCATTCACAAATCCATTCATCAATCTCATTTTTTCATTTACTAAAGCGACATGTTCTTCCGAAGGAGCTTCTTCTTTAAAAAATGTCATAGGACGATAACGACTTGCCCGTTGCGCAGAGCGCAAGTGATCTATCGCTAAATTCGACGCTGTCTTAAAAAGATAAGCACGTAAATAGCTAATTGCTCCAGGTTTATCCAGATCAAGTAATCTGACGTAAGCCTCTTGTGCAACTTCATGGGCATCTGAGTCTGATGGCAAACGGGCGCGTAAAAAACGTAATAGTGTATCGTTATGCTGATTAAATAAATCCGTAATTAATGCCCGCTGAGCTTCACTCAGATCGTTATCTTCTACATAAATTCGGAGATCACGGTTGTTAATATGTTGTGCAACTGACACCGGTTATCTCCTTTTTAGTCGTATCCTATATGCCCTAACGCTTAACTCGCTAAAAACGGAACCTTAGAACACAATTAAATTTATATTTTTTTTATTAGCACTATATCCGATGACCTAAAAATGTTCTTAAGCAATTGTTTAATATTGATTTTTATATAATAAAAGTGAAACGTGATAGGTATTAAAAATATTACACATAATGCGTAATCTTAATATGAGACGAAATATTGCCTTTTTACTGCACCGCACTTTATAGCCACTTCAAATAAGAACATGACATTGCACTTTTGAGTCATTGTGCCGGTGATTCTGTGCGCCAATTTATGGCAATTTTTGCCTTGAGATTTTCTACCGCTACAGCATGGCCGTTTTCGTAAAGCTCGAAAGCATAAAAAAAATCTGCCTGAACCAATCTAAAAAGAAAATAAAAATATAAAAATCAATAACTTAAAAAAGGAAGGTTAGCAGAAGGTATTAGAGACTTTAGTTTAATAAAGTGTTTGGCATCAAACATCAGCGTGACAACGCAGAACAAGGAAGCACGATGTCAAACTCAAAAAAATCGAACGATAAAACGCCTAAAATATCTTCATTGCTAGATACTTTTTCGGTCCCTTTATTAAATGAAAAGATGACGGCGTTTAGCAGAATGGCGAACGTAATAGCGGAGGCTATTTTTATCGTAGATAGCGATGGCGTAATTGAAATGATAAACCCGCTTGCGGCAAAATTTTTCGGTGCCCCACAAGAATCTCTCGTAGGGCAAAAATGGTTTACATTTCTACACGAACGTTATCGAGAGCAATATGAATATTTATTTTTGAATTGGAAGAACAATCTTGATTTAGCCTTAAATCATGGTCCCAAGGAAGTGCTCATTACGCGCTGTGACAATAGTTGGTTGGAGGCAGATCTATCTGTATCTTGCCTGCCCACATCTATCACGCACTCAGCCCCGTTGTTTGTAGGCGTTATCCACAACTTATCTAAACATAAAGCAGAATACAGCGAACTACGCAGATTGGCATCCACTGATCACTTAACTGGCTTAGCCAATCGCCACAACCTTGAAAAAAAATTAGAGAAAAGTTGGCTCGAATGCCTTAACAATACCCAACCCATAAGCTTAATTTTGATTGATGTGGATTATTTCAAATTATTTAACGATCAGTTTGGCCACGTCAATGGAGATAAATGCTTACAGAGGATCGCTAAGACGATACAAGACTGCCTTCCCGCCAATGACAGCTTAGCAGCACGCTATGGCGGAGAAGAATTTGCCGTAATTCTGCCGCGCTTTAAAAGCGCCAGTGCTGACATTGTTGCCAAAGACATTCAACAACAGATTAATACCCTTACGTTTAGCGATTTGGGCTTACCTGCAAATTTTAGGGTCAGTGTGAGTCAAGGCATTGCGACTGAATTCGGCGGGCAGTTTCGTACCACTGAAGCTTTAATTTGTGCCGCTGACACCGCCTTATATCGCGCTAAAGCCGATGGTCGCAATAGAATTAGCATCAGCCTTTAATATTATCAGGGGCCTTGGCTACAATAAAGGCGCGCCTAAAAAGTAATAACATCATTAAGCACACCATGACCACAAACGCGCTAATGCTGAAAAGCCCTTGGGGCGGCAGGAATTCAACTGCCACCCCAGTAGCAAACCCGGCCAGCAACATTCCCATGGCAAATGCGTTTTGATACAACGCAGCGGCAAAAGTGGGTTCGCTAGGCAGTAATCGTTGCAATAAATTCACGCCTAGCCCTGCCATAATTCCGTACATGATGGCTTTTAGAATTTGCAGTAAAAATAAATATGACGTGTTTTGACTAACGGGCAACAGCATAAAAAAAGTAATACCGCACAGGCTCGCGACAATAAATAGCTGATGGTACGAGAAACGAGAAAGTAAACTAGGGCAGCGGATAATTAAGCTAATTTCAACAATCGCTGCGCTCATAAAAAGCCCCCCAACCAGACTAACGGGCAGTCCTTCTTCAACAAAATAAACTGGCAGCAGATGTTGATACAAATTAATGCCAAAACTAAGTAACGTGAAAAGCAGTATTGGCGGCCATAAGTATGCGTAGTCCATAATGCCATTGGCTTTTTTAGTAAGTGGATAAGCTGGATCGCCTGACTTTGCTTTGTAAGCTTGCCTATGCCGTTCGGCGCAACTATTCAAATCTATCGCAATAGCGCTGCCAGAGACGGGCAAATAACCAAATAACAGAGCCAACAGTATTAACACAACCCCAAGGGCATAAAAAAACACGTTAAACCCGAGGTGCTCAGTCATATAAAATGCCACACTTGGGCACACTACCCACGCAGCGCTGATTGTCGCCATTAATCGCGCATTTACCGTGGTCATTTGACCTTCTGGAAAATATCGAAACGCCAAGCCCATTAATAATGACGTTGATGCATGGAACGGGGCGAACAGTGTGATCATGATAAGCGCAGCAAACAGATAATTTTGCGTGGTACTTAAAAGCAGTACTGCGCAACTGGCCATCAGGCTGGTACCCAGCAGCCAAATCTTGTGTCCGCCGAGACGCTCCACAATTCTAGAAATAACAGTAGCGTAAAGAATACTGCTAAGGGAATATCCACCCAACAGCACACTCAATTGCACAGAACTTGCCCCGAGATAACGGTACGCATACAAAGACATGACAGGGATCAGGCACGCCATAACGCAGGCATTAATAAAGCCGGCTAAATAGTAATGGCTGAACCTATACATAATGTTTACGCCGTATTTCACCACGGGTGAATCTACTTCCTTATAAATTGCCTAAAATTAGCTACTTTTAACGCTTTTTTACCGCCCTAACCCGTTACGTCTTCAATATAATAAAAATGGTTTATGGGATATTAGGCCTTTGGAGGTAAAATATTGTTTATTAAGACTTTTACTTACTCTTTCAACTTAATCAAAACGATCGTTACAATGACCAATATGGCATATTAATAAAAAATTAAACTAAATCAGTTATAAAACGTAACAGATATATAACATTTAGTACTAATCTAAGCTATTTGTACTGAATAATCGTGTAATAAAACACAAGGTTACTGGGTCTCTAAGCACAGAATCATTTATAAAGGATAAAATATGTCGACTTTACCGCACAGCTTGTTTGTGAGTGCAAGCTTAGCGATGGCTTTTAGTGCCGGCGCCCAAGAGCAGGACAACAGTGTCGAACATGTGACTGTTATCGGCTCAGCGCAACCCACTTTGATCATGTCCCCCAAAAACGCGGTGATCGACGGTCCATTCGGTAAAGATAAAAGCTTAACGGATATTGCTCGTACGCTGACCTCGATTTCAAGCGATATGTTAGAGCAGTTGTCCATTGACGACCTACAAGATGTATTAACCTTAGTGCCGAACACGTACTCAGCCAGTGGTTTTGGCGCACCGAGTTTACCCACCATTCGAGGCCAGTTAGGAGAGCTGTTTCAGCAAGGAATGCGCCGACAAGCCGGTAATAACGGTTTCGGTATCCCCTTGTCATTTAACAGTGTCGGCCAAATTGACGTCGTTAAAGGCGCGCCGTCAGTAATACTCGGCACCACACAACGCAACGGTGGCTTCGTCAATTTAAACAACAAAGTCGCCACGTTGTCGGGTACCGATATAAAACTGCAAGCCAGTGCTGGGAGTTGGCAGCATTATCGCGGGCAAGTTGATGTAAATACCGCTATAGATGAAGGTAAAAGTGGTATTCGAGTCAGTGCAGAATACATAGACAACGACAGTTATTACGATTTCAGCGAATACCAGAGTGAAGACCTATTTGTTGCTTATCGCCTATTACCCGACGATAAATCTAGTTGGGATATCAGTTTTGAATACTTCGATGTGGATTTTACCGATAATGCGGGCATCAATCGCCCTACACAAAATCTCATCGATAATGGCTTGTACATAACAGGTCAAGGCGTGCAGCCTAATGGTTCACAAGTACCAGGTGCATTTGCAGTCGTCTCACCTACGGGTGAAGTTCACATTCCTCGTAATAGGGTGCTAACCGACCCAGACACCATTAACAATGCCCAAACTTACGTTTTGCATAGTACTTATGAACGCCAGCTAAATTCAGTACATAGTCTAACGAATCGTAGTTACTTTCAATATTTAGACCGTGAAGAAATTGCCCCAAATAGCTTTGTTGAAATTATCGATGGTGCCAAAACCATACAAAACCGTGTTGAAATTAATTCAACCTGGAGCGCCGACCAGCAAACCACATGGGGTTTGGATCTGCGTTACAATGATGTATTAGGCTACAGCCAGTTCACCACTGAAGCAGACTTACCCATTGATCTACTGGGCAGCTTAGAGCAGCGCCGCATTCCATTAACCAATGCACAACAAGCTCGGTTGGTGGAACTTCGCCCAGGTGTTTTCGTATCACCCGGCGCAAACTACGATGTGGACGGTGATGGCATTAACGACTTTTCGTTGTCTGATACCACTGACTCCACTGCATGGCAAACAGGTTTATTCGCCGAACAGGACAGTGATTGGAGTAACAGGTTCAGCACCACGATAGGTCTGCGCGCGGACCATTACGACGTAACTGCCCGTGATGCTCTAGCTCCACAAGGTCAAATAGCGGCCCAAGACAGCTTTAGTAAATGGTTGTACGCTGGCTCAGCCAGTGCTCGTTTTAAAATTAACAGCGATATCGTTACCTATGCGACTTATAGCTATAGCGAAGCAACGTCTAACAGTATGGGAGGCGGCACGGTACTGGGTGCAGATAACAAAATAAGCCCACTCAATTTTGCCACTGAAAATGAACTGTATGAGCTGGGTCTCAAGTACTCACCTGCAAATACCCCTTGGTATGCTGATGCCTCAGTATTTGAACAAACTCGCAGCTTACGTAACCGTGACGGCAGCAACACAGGCATCATTGCCAAAGGCTTTGAGGCACAAGTCTTTTATCAAGGCGACAACTTATGGGCTAACCTAGGGTACAGCTACCTAGATGCGCGTTATGACGACTCAGCCAGTGCTCAAGATTCACAGCAAGTCGCCGATGCATTTGATAATTCCCGCCCTGATATTATTCAAGGTACCGGTATAGGCGCACCTAATTTTGCAGGCTTTGCAGCCTCAAATCAACGTGTACAGGGCATACCACAGCAGACTGTTTCTGTTAGCGCAGGTTATCAAATATTAGAAAACTGGGACGTTTCGGGCTCGGCTATTTACAGCAAAAGTTATCCGCTCGATTATTTAGCGACTGTGTTAATACGCGACCAGATTACGATTAATGCCAACACCAATGTGACGCTATCAGAGCAATCGAGCTTACGCTTGGAAGTACACAATCTAACAAATGAAAAAAATTGGCGTCCCGTTTTTGAAGGCGGCTATTTCGGTTCAACCTTGGTTTTTCCTGAACTCCCACGAAATGTTCAGTTAACCTATACCTACAATTTTAAGGCCTAAATTAGACATGAATAGTAAACGTACAATATTAGTCGTTATTATCGCTGCGCTTATCGCCAGCTTTTTTATATTCGATTTAAATCAGTATCTCACCCTTGAGAGTTTAAAGAGTAACCAACAAGACCTCGCTGAATATATCAATGCGAATTGGTTAGTCGCATTTATCGGTTACCTTGTCATTTATGCTGTCGCCACCGCCCTAAGTGTGCCAGGGGCAGCTATTTTAACCTTGGGTGCAGGTGCATTGTTTGGTTTCGGTTGGGGTTTATTACTCGCTTCCTTCGCCTCAAGCATAGGTGCGACATTGGCCTTCTTAGCATCGCGCTTCTTACTGCGTGATTGGGTAAAAAGTACCTTCTCGAAGAAACTTGATTCCATTGATAAAGGGATCGAAAAAGACGGCGCGTTTTATTTACTTAGCTTGCGTCTTGTTCCTATATTCCCTTTCTTTATCATAAACTTAGTTATGGGCGTGACAGGCATTAAAACGTGGACTTACTACTGGGTTAGCCAAGTAGGTATGCTGATTGGCACCGCGGTTTTCGTCAATGCGGGTACCCAATTAGTGGAAATAAACCAATTATCAGACATCGTATCAACTGATCTTATCCTATCGTTTGTATTGTTGGGTATATTCCCTATTTTAGCCAAGTTCATTCTTAGTGCTTTGCAGCAACGTCGTGTATACAAAGGCTGGAAGAAACCTAAAAAATTCGACCGTAATCTTGTTGTTATCGGTGCCGGCTCAGCAGGTTTAGTAACAGCCTATATAGCAGCAGCGATTAAATCATCTGTGACCTTAGTTGAACGTCACAAAATGGGTGGCGACTGTTTAAACACAGGTTGCGTACCGTCTAAGAGCTTATTACACGCCAGTAAACTCGCCCACGTTCACCACACATCGCAAAATGCAGGCGTGACTTATGATGCGCCAAAGATAGATTTTGAAGCCGTTATGAACAAAGTTCATAACGTTATTAAGTCTATCGAGCCCCATGATTCTGTTGAGCGTTACGAATCCCTTGGTGTAAAAGTTGCTATCGGTAGCGCGACTATAGTGTCACCTTGGCAAGTGGACATTCAAACCGAAGACGGGGTGCAATCACTCACCACACGCAATATCGTTATTGCGACCGGTGCCCGCGCATTCGTGCCTGATATTCCAGGTTTAAAAGACATCGATTATTTAACCGCTGATAACCTTTGGGAAATTACTGAGCAGCCTAAACGCTTAATCGTACTGGGTGGCGGGCCGATTGGTTGTGAATTATCCCAAGCATTCGGTCGTTTAGGTACGCACGTTACCCAAATTGAACGCGGTGATCAGGTACTGAGCAAAGAAGATCCAGATGCAGCTAAGCACTTACAAATTCAGCTGGAAAAGGACGGTATCGACTTACGCCTTAATACCAGTGCGATGGCGGTCGAAAGCACCAGTGAAGGCAATGTGTTATTGGTTGAGTTTGAAGGTAAAGAAGAACGCATACCTTTCGACAAAATTTTAGTGGCCGTCGGCCGTCAAGCCAACCTAACCGGTTTTGGTTTAGAAAAATTAGGTATTGAGACTGACCGTACCGTCATTACCAATGAGTTTTTACAAACCAAGTATCCGAATATCTTAGCGGCTGGCGATGTAGCAGGCCCTTATCAGTTCACCCATACAGCTAGTCATCAGGCTTGGTATGCTGCGGTAAATGCGTTATTCAGACCGTTTAAAATATTTAAAGTTGATTACAGTGTTATTCCTTGGGCAACCTTTGCTGAGCCAGAAATAGCGACAGTGGGTTTGAACGAGACCTCTGCTAAACAACAAGGTATTGAAGTAGAAGTCACCCGTTACGACATTGGTGGACTCGACCGAGCTTTGGCTGATGATCACGCACGTGGTTTTGTTAAAGTGCTAACCAAACCCGGTAAAGATAAAATTCTAGGGGCCACTATTGTAGGAGCCAATGCAGGCGAACTATTGGCTGAATTCGTATTAGCCATGAAGCACGGCCTAGGCTTAAACAAAATACTGGGCACCATTCATATTTATCCGACGATGGCTGAAGCCAATAAAAACGTAGCGGGGAACTGGAAAAAAGACCATGCACCGCAAAAAGTGCTAGCCTTTCTTGAACGCTTCCATACGTGGCGCCGTAAGTAGCATATTAGGTAAACAGGGCATGCTCATTTGAGTGTGCCTTCGACTATTCAGTAAATGCCGAAGCTATTGATAGAACGATAGCTTCGATTTTACTTATTTATATTCAAATGAACGATTTTTTACACGAGGAATAGCATGAATACGTCACATAGTACCTCGAAATGGTTAGCACGTTACACTGCCACCTTCAGCGCTCTCATATTGCTGTCGCTCGCAGCTAAGCTGCATGCAGCTGACTTTGATCACAGTTATGCTGGCTTTGACCAACTGTTAAAAGAGATTGTTCAGGTTTCAAAAGACAAAAAACAAACTCGAGTCGACTACCAAAAACTTGCCATGCAAAAGGAGACGTTAAACACCCTACTAACCTCGTATTCAAACGTCACAAAAAGTCAGTACGATACTTGGAGCAAAACCCAAGAACTAAGTTTTTTGATCAATGCATACAATGGCTTTACCTTAAAGCTCATCGTGGATAACTGGCAAGAATTCACCGCAGACGCTGAATCTATCCGTGATTTAGGCAGTTTATTCACTACCCCGTGGGAAAAGAAGTTTTTCACACTCTTTGGTGAAAAGCATAATTTAGACGACATCGAGCACAACATGGTACGAAAATGGTTCAAAGAGCCTCGTATTCATGCCGCTTTGGTTTGTGCTGCTGTTTCCTGCCCTCCCCTTCGAAACGAAGCCTTTGTCGCCGACCAACTGGTACAACAGCTCGATAACCAAATGCAGTTATTTTTAGCTGATAATAGCCGAAACGAAATACTGGTTGATGGTCAAGCTTCATTATCTTCGATTTTCAAATGGTATCGGGGTGATTTTGAAAAAGGCGACGGAGGCTTTAATTCGTTGTTCGATTTACTGAGTGCCTACAGCGACGCATTAATAGAAGGTGACAACAATCCACAGATGCAGCGCGCGTTAATTCAAAGTGCCGATTACCCCATCATATTTAAAGATTACGACTGGCGTTTAAATGATGTGGCTAACTTCTAAATCGTTGTGCTTTTTTAGCAACCTAAAACGCTCAAATCAATTAGCGGCTTTGATTGTATTAACGGCTGTATCTATTTTGGCAGTATTGCCTGGCGTAAACGCACAGCAAGTGCCAGATACACCATCCATCCAGCTTGAGAGCAGCACACAATGGCAGCAAACCTTGGCGGAAGCTAAGGGCGAAACGGTGTATTTTTATGCATGGGGTGGCTCGAAGCCAGTTAACGACTATTTACGCTGGGCAGCCCGGGAAATCGCCAGTCGTTACAATGTACGCTTACGCCATGTAAAAGTAGCGGATATTAGTGAAGCCGTCAGTCGTTTAAAAGCCGAAGATGGCAGTAAAAGTGCTATCGACCTACTGTGGGTAAATGGCGAAAATTTCAGTTATCTAAAAGAGCAACGTCTGTTACTTGGCAACCTTTGGTCATCAATCCCTAATAGCGCATTGCTTGCCACACAAAAATTGCCCCTACAAAACGATTTCGGTGTGCCAATAGAGGGCTTCGAAGTACCTTGGGGAGTTGGCCAATTCAATATAATTGCTGACGAGAGCCTATTTTCTCATAGTGGATCCAAGCAAAACACAGTGTCGCCAAGCAGTATATTGGCAGCCGCTAAGCAAAACCCCGGGCGCGTTAGCTATCCTCGCCCGCCTGAGTTTCATGGCACGACTTTTTTAAAACAGCTATTGGTTGCTCTAAGCAACAAAGATCAACGTCTCTTTTCTGCTGCAACGCCTCAAGCCCAAGAAGATCTGTTGCCTTTGTTATGGAATTACCTTGACCAACTTCATCCGCTCAGCTGGCAACAAGGCAATGCATTCCCAAGCTCAAATACAGAGCAGCTATCATTATTTCAGCAAAAGCAATTTGTGATGACGGTCAGTTTTAATCCGAACGAAATAGTAAAAGAAAAAAGTGAAAAACGCATTCCTACCACCTCACAGCGTCTGTATTTCGCTCAAGGTGCTATCACCAATAGCCACAACTTAGCCATACCCAAAGCAGCACAAAACTCAGCTGGCGCTAAGGTCGTGATTCATTTTCTATTAAGTGAGCTGGCACAAAAGCAAAAACTTAAGGGTAGTTGGGGTGATCCGAGCGTTATTACCCCCTTGTTAGATGACGCTTCTACTTTACCGGCGCAACAAGAACTACATAGTTCATGGCAACAAGTTATCGAAGATAAATGGCAACAAAAATACGGCGCCTAACGCTTAGTACGGGCTGGCTAATTGTTGCGCTTGTAGCAGGCATGCCCCTATTTGGCGTAATAGTCGGGTTATGGCCATCTGTTCCTATCTCGGGGGCTGATGTAATACGTTTCTTTGCGTACAACGGATTGACGTTATCCATCACCAACACGTTATTCATTTCTTTGGCTGCCCCCCTTTTAGCGCTGTACGTAGCCTTTATGGTTTATAGCCAATATCGTTTTAATCCACGCTGGCAAACATTAGAAAAACGACTTGCTCCGTTGCTATCGCTGCCTCATTTAGCCGTTGCGTTAGGTTTAGTGTATTTGTTTAGTTCAGGTGGCATGGTGTTCAATGCTCTTTGGGGATTATTTGATCAAGCTGCCCCTGACTGGTTAGGTTTACCCCGAAAAAGCCTTTTCACAATGGTACTAGCAATCAGCATCAAAGAAGTCCCGTTTTTTCTGCTGATATTAAGCGCACTGGGCCGCCAACTCGCCATCAAAGACTGGTTACTGCAAGGCAAGGCACTAGGTTATACCGAGAGGGCAAGTTGGTGGCTATTAATTTTCCCCATTATGCTTAAGCAGTCGCGCTTGGCATTGCTCGCCGCAATGGCCTATACCTTATCGGTACTGGATCTTAGCTTACTTATCGGGCCAAATATTCCACAACTTTACGCTGTCGTACTTTACAACTGGCAAACAGGTTTTACCACCTATGAGCAAGCAAATGCATTTCTGGGCAATCTGGTTTTACTGGTTATGCTTGGCCTATTAATATTCAGTATCTATGTACATGAATGCTTTGCTGTAATGCGTTTACGCACTAACGCAATTATGGCCAACCCATTTAAAATTGCTCGCATAAGCCAGATATTTACAGCATGGTTAGGTTTTTTCAGCTTGTTAACTGTAGCGATCTTAGCAACTTTTTTGCTCTGGTCTATGGGCTGGAATAGTCAAAGTACCCTGAGTACTGCTAACTGGTCATTTGCCCTTTGGCAAGATGAATGGTTCTTTATGCAGAGGCCGCTACTAAATAGCCTAAACATTGCATTTTTTAGCAGTATTTTGGGCGTTGCTGTCACCCTACTCGCCTTAGAACTGCAGCAACAAACTAAACGTAAGCTACCCGATTATATTTGGTTAATGGCTATATTGTTGCCGCAACTGAGTATGGTGTATGGTTGGCAAGTTGCCCATACAGGTTTATCAGGTAGCTACAGTACCGGTTGGATCATTCTGTCTCATTTGCCCTTCACGTTCGCTTATAGCTACTTAGTATTACGGGGACCTTTTCAAAGCCTGAACCGACACTACGAATTGGTTGCTGCAAGTTTTGGTTACACCTATTGGCAACGTTGGTGGCGAATACGCTTCATGTTGCTGCGCCCCGCACTCCTAAGTGCTTTGGCTATCGCATTTTCTGTTAGTGTTGCACAATATATTCCCACACTTATGATTGGTGCTGGGCGAGTCACCACCATTACTACAGAAGCGGTAGCTATCGCCTCTGGCAACGAGCAAAGCATTACAGCGGTCTACATAATCGTGCAAGCTGCCCTTCCTTTTATTGCTTTTTTAATTGCCAGCATACTGGCCCAACGTATTCGAGGAAGTTTCGATGCTGAGCATCCGTAATTGTCATATTCAGATCGATAGTGGCCGTATTGCACTACCAGATATCAACTTAAAAAGTGGCGAATTGCTCGTGCTGACAGGACCAAGCGGCATGGGTAAGTCAACGCTTCTGCATTGGATATTGGGTGATGAAATTCTTCATGCCGATATTAGCGGTGATATCACGCTGAATGACATTCCACTTAACGACCTTAACATCGAAAAACGTCGTATCGGTTTACTTATGCAAGACGTGCATCTATTCCCCCATTTAAACGTGTTAGACAACATCTGTTTTGCTTTACCTTATTCCTTAACAGGAGCGAACGGTAAAAAACTGAACAAAAGTCAGCGCCGTGACGTAGCAATTAGCATGTTAGATAATATTGATATGGGCTATGTTGCCCAGCACTATTCTGACCAACTTAGTGGCGGCGAGCGTTCTCGAGTAGGATTGATAAGAGCATTGGCTAACCAGCCCAAGGCATTATTGATGGACGAACCTTTCGCTGCGCTTGACCCAAGCACCGGAGCACTCGTTAGTCAGTGGGCTTTTAAACAGTTACAAGAGCGAGGAGTGCCCAGCATAATGGTTAGCCACGACATCAACAACATACCACCCCAAGCTCAACATTTAGATTTAGCCACCTATTATCACAGTATAAAGTGAAGTTATAAGCAGGCGTGTGTTCGGTAGTGAAACCTGTAAGCAGGTGAAAATACTCTAATTAACAAGGTAAACCATGATTGACCCCATACTAAATAGGCTATTAAAGAAGCCACTTTGCAGCCTAGCTAAACAACTCATTAGGCGTGGTGTCACTGCCGACGGCGTAACATTAGTAGGTTTCATTATTGGCATGCTAGCGGTACCCGCTATTTTTTACGGCCACTATATATTAGCGTTATGTCTGATTTTATTAAACCGGCTGGGAGATGGGCTAGATGGCGCCATAGCGAGAGAAACCTCACCTTCAGACGCCGGTGGGTTTCTAGATATTACCCTAGATTTTATCTTTTACTCTGCCATTGTATTTGCCTTTGTTTGTGCAACGCCAATGCAAAACGCTATTGCAGGTAGTTTTTTGATGTTGTCGTTTATGGCTACAGGGGGCAGTTTTTTAGCCTTTGCGATTATGGCCAGTAAGCACGGCATTGATAGCCCTAATTATCCGCAGAAGAGTCTGCATTATATGGGGGGGCTAGCGGAAGGTTTTGAAACGATTCTTGTACTGTGTCTGTTTTGCTTGTTTCCCAGCTATTTTGTGCCAATTGCCAGCGTGTTTGCCGTTATTTGCTGGCTAACGGCGATCATACGTATCTGGGTAGGTTACAACACGTTGGTTGCCACTAAAACTCGCAACACTTAAATCGAGATTGACCAGACGTACTTCATTTTGATTACTTATCTAAATACATAATTAATAACAAACTTAAGTCCAAAAACTGTTACTGATAGTATCAGTTGGTTCATATATCATGCGTTAACAAAATTCGATTTATAAAATTCGAATATTACAATAAGAACGGAGAACATCTTATGAAGACATTGGTTAGCCTTGTCAGTTTACTGGCGATTTTACTCGTCGCTTTACCTGGCCCCTTATACAAGTTTGGTATTTTAGAGTTAGGACCTGCATTTACCGCTCTACGTTTTGGTGTATACGCCGGTATTGCAGCGTTAGTACTTATCCTTATTCAACTAATTTTCTTACGCAAAAACATCAGTTGGGCAGCTGTTGCTGTATCAGCCGTATTAGCTATTGTTGCCGTCGGTTTACCAATGAGCATGATGGGAAAAGCGAAATCAGTACCCCCTATTCATGATATTTCTACCGATTTGGTTAATCCTCCTAAGTTTGTCGCCATTGTAGCCCTTCGTGCTGATGCGCCAAACCCAGTAGAATACGCTGGCGAAGAAACGGCTAAACAACAACGCGAAGCCTACCCAGAATTGATTACTCAAAAGTATCCTCAAGACACAGAACAGTTATTTGATGCTGCCGAGGCCTCTATTAACGATTTAGGTTGGGAATTAGTCAATGCTGATAAATCTCTAGGACTTATTGAAGCCACAGATACCACTGGCTGGTTTGGCTTTAAGGATGACGTTGTTGTGCGTATTCGCACCACTGGAGAAGAAAGCTACTTAGATATACGCAGTAAATCTCGCGTTGGTATGAGCGATTTAGGCAAGAACGCCGAACGTATCCACGCGCTTATCGAGGCGATAAACAGTAAATTTTAATCCCAGACCTAACGATATAACCCATAAAAAATGCCCAGTGATACACATCACTGGGCATTTTTTAGTTTGCCGTTAGGTAATGATTAGTTACCTAGCAAACCTTTCATCACGTTATTTAGAATTTGCTTTTGCGCTTCAGTCGCATTTTTACACTCTTGTGTCTTCGCATCTTCGCCTTTCATTAGCTTAGTCGTACATTCTGCTAATATTTCACTTAGCAGCTCAGGGTCATCTACCAAGTCTTCAACTGAGGGAGTACCACATGCGGCTAATCCAAACACCAAAGGTAGTACCAATATAAATTTTTTCATTTTTCTTCCTTAAATACCCAGTTAAAAACGCTGATCGCTCGGGCTAAAACGTCAGCTTTACCTTCTCAACTAATTGAAAAAGCGAACATTACATATCCGTTAACAATTTATCACGTTTAGATACTAAAAAAATATCTCATAAAGTACAACTTTTTCTATTGAAAATCAGACTGTTAACATCATCTATTAGGCGAGGACAAAAGTAGATTTTCATTTTCTGTGTTCGCTTTTAATGTGCATACACGTCTGCTTTATGTTGCTCACTCAATCAATTTTTTTATTTAAGGAATTTCAATGAAAGCTTCAAAAATTGCTTTACTAGCAGCGACCGTGATCTCAGTTCCTTCTGTTTACGCAGCATCTCCTGATTTTAATTACGTAGAAGGCGGTTACGCCAAAATTGATGTAGACGACACCAGCTACGACCCTGACGGCTTTAAAGTGTCCGGCTCGGCTTTGGTGGGTAAAAATGTGTTTTTGAATGGTTCCTACACCGATACCTCAGATGAAGTTGCTAACCGTGATATTGATTTTAATCAACTGAGCCTAGGACTGGGTTACCGGATGGCCGCTTCAAGTAACACTGACGTTTACGGTGTGGTCAGTTATGAAGAGGCAGAACTCGAATCATATGACCAAAACGGTTACGGCCTAACAGCGGGTATCCGTTCTCGTGTAACACCGAATATTGAATTAGACGGCGGTGTTTCGTATATCGATTTAGACGACGATGACGATACATATTTGAACTTGGGCGCAAGTTATTACTTCACGCCTGAAGCAGCGGTAAGCATTTCTTATCGTACGTCAGACGACAACGACATTATGGGTATCGCCGCGCGTTACTCGTTCTAATCAGCTTATCTATCGCGAATACGCAGATGAGGGTGACATATAAATGTGTCGCCCCGTTTTGTTATTTGCTACAGGTACGCCCTTAGGTAATTAAAAGTTTCCGAGTACATAATCTGGTAATTCGTTTTCTAACGGCAATGGTGTAGGTACGCCGTTATCGTCGATAGCAACAAATTTAAAATGCCCTTGAGTGACTTTTTCACGCAGACCAATACGATCACGTCTTACCCACGCCTCAACGTTTATCACCATTGAGGTGCGCCCTAAATGTACAACACTCGTATAAAGACCCAAAATATCGCCAACTTTTACAGGGCGAATAAAACTCATGCTATCTACTGACACAGTCACCACACGACTTTGTGCTCTTTGGCCGGCACATATACCTGCTGCAATATCCATTTGTGATAGTACCCAACCGCCAAAAATATCACCTGAAGCGTTTGTGTCAGACGGCATGGCGAGTGTACGAGTGGTAAGTTTACCAGTGGCTTTTTCTTCGGGCATTTCGCTACCTTTATGTTAGTTCCCAACGGCATCATCAGCGCTGTAGCGCGATTGTAGCACTTTTTTATTTTGTGAGCTGATACCAAAGAGTGGTGTCAGATAATGGTGTCTGCGAAGGAATTAGCGGGTTAGGCAAGTCAATAATTTTGCGTCCGTTCAAATTCCCTCTTTGAATAAGCCACTCATTGTGCTTCAGAAACATCTGTTCAAATGAACCGTCTTCGATGGCTATTTTCAAACCTCGTTCTATGTCATCCGCCAGCGCTTGATCATCTTTATTGACAAAAAAATACATGGCCGTGGGATACCGCAGCAGAATAGTCTTTTCAACGGCGAGGTTATATTCGGGCCAAGCTTCCAGCTCACCCCATATTTCGATAATAGAGCGTGGAAAAAAGTCAAAACGTTCGCTGTCAGACATATCGAACAAACGTTCATAACTCGAGGATGTCATCACATCGATACCACTGTTGTTCAAAATATAATTGTCTGGCCAATCGTGACCTTGCCCCGCGGTAAGGTGCTGTAATTCAACCAAGCCAGTTACGTAATCAAATTTGCTCTGTTGACTGGCATGGATCAAAAATAATCGCCAACCAATTAAACCTTTATAAATTGGAATACGAATAGGTATATAGTTTTGCTCTCGTTCCTCTGTGCTCATGGTCCAAACAACATCCGCGGCCTTCTGTGTGCCGACCATGCGCAACGCGCGACTTTGGGTCATTTGTACCTTGCTGGGTTTCAAGGCATAGGA
>TARA_R110000737_G_scaffold320316_2_pt1 | contig 53781 bp, 58 predicted proteins | sample TARA_R110000737 | Tara Oceans TARA_R110000737 (sample SAMEA4398027) | marine metagenome | biome: Polar Biome; feature: [SRF] surface water layer (ENVO:00010504); material: water (ENVO:00002006), including particulate matter (ENVO:01000060) such as... | depth 5 m | reverse complement strand
GAGAACAGTCAAGCTGCATAAGGTGCGGTATCAATGGTGCGGTTACGAACAACTTTGACGCGCTCGTGGACTACGGCCATCGACACCGGAATGGCCTCGCAGTTTCGTCGTCTCGGGCAGAAGGCTGTGTTGATGACATCGGCAACACCCGCATGGGCAAGCGGCGGCGCATGAGATGGTCACCGCGGGGCGCGCATCGGGTTGCCGTCACTCGGGCCGCTGTGCTTGACGGAAGGCTAGGCGTCTCAAAGCGGGCCGCTTAACCACCAAGTTTTGCCCACTCCCGTTGGATTTCCCATCTCACAATTAAGGGCTACGCGACACATGGATTTCGATGCGGATGTCGCGGCTGTAGTCATCGCCCAGAAGAGCCCTCACCCGCGCCTCGACCGCGCCGCCTGCGTCATGATCCGTATGCACAACCTCCGGCTCTTCGGTCAGGTTGAAACGGATCAATGGAGAGGTCGCGGCGCGAATGATCTGGGGGTGCAGCTCCGGAGGCGCGCCTTCGATCAGTTGTGCTACATTGGCGGCCCGTCCGGCGGCTTCCGCGCCGATCGCCGCCTGCACGGCGAGTGTTCTTTCGTCAACGAAGAACCAGAGGCTCACCGCCTGCGCCACGACGATAACACCCAGCACCAAGAGTGAGATCTGCGTGCGCAGTCTCCACGGGCGCGTTTTCACGAACTGACCTCGACATCGCAGGTCAGGCTGTAACCGCCGTTGCGCACGGTGGAGATGACACGGGGGCGCAATACGTCCGGTTCGATCTTGCGGCGCAGGCGGCTGATCTGATTGTCGATCGTCCGGTCAAGCGGTCCGGCCACGCGCCCCGCTGTCATTTCCAGCAGCTCATCGCGGCTCATGACGATACGCGGGCGTTCGAGCAGGATGGACAGGAGTTTCAGCTCACCGGAGGTTACCTGATTGCGGGTGCCGTCCGGGGCGGTCAGGGTCCGTCCGTCATAGTCCAGTTCGAGATGGGCGAACCGGATGCGCTTGCCCGCGAATGGGTCCTGCGGAGGGCTCTTCTCGCTGCGTCGCATGATGGCCCTGATCCGGGCCAACAACTCGCGCGGATTGAAGGGTTTGGAGAGATAATCATCCGCGCCGCCTTCCAGACCCTCGATGCGGTCGTCGTCCTCTCCGAGGGCGGTCAGCATCAGGACCGGTGTGCCGCACTCCTGACGCAATCTTTTGCACGCAGTCAGCCCGTCTTCGCCGGGCATCATCACATCGAGCACGATCAGATCGAAAGAATGTCTTGCGCGCTGAGCGTCCATCTCTGCGGCACTTTCGGCGACCGAGGTTCGCATGCCGTTCCGTTCGAGATAGCTTGAAACGGAATTGCGGATCTCGTCATGGTCGTCGACGACCAGAATGTGGGCAGGTTCGCTCATACCCGGTGTATATCAAACCGCCGGTGTAAATGTCCGCCCCCTCTTTGTAGCCAAATGTAACGGCAGTTTGACGCGTCGCGGGAGCAGGGGGGACAATAGGAGCCCTCAAGTCTGCGACAGCGCATGTTCCGGCGGTCTGCGGATCGCCAGCCGGTGCACCCCGGCGGATTGCTGTTCTTCCATGCGGGGCGGCGTCCCGGCGAAGAAGGTCGTGATTTCCTGATACCTGATCCGCGTATCCTCAAGCGCCTGATAGTATAGGAAAAGCTCCTTCAGTGGGGCCGAAAAGTCTTTGTGCGCGGCGAGGACCGCGACCAGTGCCCCAAGCGTGATCCGGCCTTCGATGACGAAATATCCGCCAAGTGAGTAGAACAGAAACGGTGTCAGCGCCGTCAGAAAGTTGTTGAGCGCCTTGATGAAGAACTTGAGACGAAAGATCCTTCTGCGTACCTGCTCCAGCGCCTTGAAACTAGCGCCCGCCGCCGACAGGCCGGACGAGGCGCCCTGTCGTTCGCGCAACTGCTCGCTCAGTTGCCTGCCAAGATCGCGGACCTCTTTGATCCGGATACGCGACAGGGTGTTCACCCGGCGCTGCAGCTTCGGGAGCAGAATAAGCTGAATGGGTAACACGGTCAGCGCGGCGGCACCCAGGATCGGGTCCTGAATGAACATGAACAGCAGAATGGTGAAAAGCGTGCCACCCTGCAAAACCGGCAGGGTCAGGACTTCGGCCGCGAAGCCGCCGATGGGTTCCACTTCCTGTGCGAGTATTGGGACGATCTCGCTTTGCTCGGACGCCTCCGCATCCGAGCGCCACCGCCGATAGATCAGCAGCCTGAAGCGTCGGAGAAACCGCTCCGCCGTATAGCCCTTGAAGACGTTAAGCGTGTATTTGATGAGTCCGTTCAGGCTGATCGACAGCAAATACAGCCCGCAAAGCAGCAGCAGGAATATGACCTGATCCAAACTCTGGCCCAGAACCTCGACCGGGAAAGTCGCGGATTCCAGCGCATTGTTCACGATCTGCTTGGGCAGTTCCAAGGTCAGATACAGGATCGGAAGCGCGAGAAGGCTCAGCATGATCATCTGCGCCTGCTGCCGTCTGGTGTAGCGCAGGACCGAGCTGAACAACCCGGCATCAAGCCCCCTCACGTGGTTCATGCGCGCGACCGGTTTTGCCGGGCGGCTCCAGAGCCGCAGGATACCGCGCAGGACGAGATAGAGGGCGACGCCGATCAGCAATCCCGGCGCCAGGACCAGAATGAGGTGAATGAACGGATGAACCCAGTCCGGCGTCGTATCATTGTAATCGTATCCGAAGAGGGCGGAGACGTCATGTACGAGGACGTGATACCTGTCCATCAGCGACATTGGAGCGCGCTCAATATCCGGCGGGTGAGGCGAGGTGATCATGCACGATGATGACCCCCCACATCCCGGCATCTCTGTGGCCGGGGACCAGACAGGCAAATTCCAGATTGGTCACGTCTGAAAACTTCCAGATCAGTTCCCCGGTTTCACCGCTGGGTATCGATATGAAGTTGGCGGCGTCATGGGTCATGTCCGGATGCTCCTGCATCCATTGCCGGTTTTCGGTGACTTCATCGAAGGAGCCGAGAAAGAAAGTGTGATCGAGTTTGCCGGAGTTCGTGACCCGAAAGCGGACAACCGCTCCGTTCTCGATGTGAAGCGCATCCGGATCAAAGAGCATGTAACCGCTTCCGGTCTCCCTGACCGTGATGTCGACCGTCCTGTCGGGCGTGGCATCGCCGGGGGGTTCTCCGATCGGGTCATGGTCCGGAAGGTCGTAGGCCCTCAGATGGGGTTGCTGGCTTTTGCCATCGGACGCATGCGCGGAGAGGGCGGACAAGATGAGCGCTGCCGCGAGGGTGCAAGTTTTGAACGATGTCTTCATGTGCTCAACGCCTCCGCAGTAGGGGAAATTCTAGAACCGGGTTTATTCGATCGATTGAAGCCGTGAGCCCAAGGGTTCAGCAAACGTCGGATCTGGGTACTACCGCCGCTGGCGCGGTACACCATCGTCGCAGACGGGCGCCCAACGGGGGAAAGAACGGGCGCGGTGTACGCCCGTTCTGGTATTAACGTTATCGCAAGGCGGTGCTCGCGATCCGCACTGACCGTTTAGTGAGTAACGGAGACTTCGCGGAACATGCCGGATTCGTAATGACCGGGGATCAGGCAAGCAGCTTCGAACGTGCCGTTATTTGCAAATGTCCAGATGATTTCGGCATCTTCGCCGGGCGCGAGCCGGATGCGGTTGGGCTCATTATGACCCATATTCATACCGCTCATATCCGCCATTTCGTTCTTGTGCGCGGCGTTCTTCTTTTGCGAGTCGAGAATGAACTCATGGTCCAACTCGCCCTCGTTGCGGACGACGAAACGGACGGTCTCGCCTTCTTTGAAATCCAGATCGCCGCCCTTGAACAGCATTTCGCCGTCGTCTGTTTCGACCATGTCGATCTCGACCGTGCGGTCCACCGCAGCGGCATCGCCGGGCATGCCGATCTTCATTTCTCCATGGGTGTCGCCGGACTTGTTTCCGTGAGCCGCTTCGCCGGCAAACCCCGGTGCCGCAAAGGAGGAAGCCAGTGCGATTGTCAGCAGTAGATGTTTCATCTGTTTAGTCCTTGGTTGCTTTTGGGTTCAGGTATTGGCCGGAGGACTCATCAGCCCTCCGGATTGCTCCCGCAGGAACAAATCTCAGAATTGAAGGCGTGTACCGATCACGACCGAGAACTCATCTGTATCCCCACCGGCCGCGCGGGTGATGTCCCGCGTGTCGCCGAACGAGGTCTCGTAGTTGACGCCGATATAGGGTGAGACCGCACGGTCGATGAGGTCGTAACTCAGCCGCGCACCGATCTCCATGACTGCGCCACCCGCACCCCGCCCCCGGGCGATGTCATCCTTCAGCGGCATATCGATCTCGATGTTCGGGGTCAGGATCAGACGGTTGGTAAGGAGCAGTTCGTATTCCGCCTCGAAACTGAAGAACGAATAGTCGGAGAGGTAGAGATCGGCGTCGATCTCGAACCACTGCGGCGCGAGCCCTTTTACCCCCACGACAGCCGCGTAGCGTTCCGGAACGCCCTCGGGTGTGCTAGCATAGGCTCCGACCACGCCGTTAAAGAAGGTCGAGATTGGAAACCGGAGACGTAGCTGGTTTTCGAGGCTTTCGAACTCATCGGACGAAAGACCGTATTCAGCTTCGCTGCGCCACACCAGCTTGAGCTCATCCGTGCCGATGAGGGCGTCGAAATCCCAGACAAGGACCTCTTCGTCATCCAGTGCGCGAATTTCCAACTGTTCCGCCTGCACGCCCCAGATCAGCTGTTCGGTCTGTTTGACGGGCTGAGCCTGCACGAGCGAGGCCCAAGGAAGGATGAGGCCGGCCAGTCCGGCGAGTTGACTGTATTTCATTACGTTCGTCCTTTGTATTTCCCGGCTCAAGCCGCGCGTCCCTTGACCACGACCTTGCGGAACATTCCCGCCCGCGCGTGGTAGCTGAGGTGACAGTGGAACGCCCATTGACCGGGGGCGTCGGCCTCGACTTCGATGTCCGTCGTGGCGGCGGGATTGATGTTCACGGTGTGCTTGATGGGATTGCGCGGACCGTGACCGGCATCGATGATCGACCACATCCCGTGCAGGTGCATCGGATGCGACATCATCGTTTCGTTGATGAACCGCATGCGCACCCGCTCGCCGTATCGGAGCGTGATCGGGGCGGCATCGTCGTATTTCACGTCGTTGATCGACCAGATGTAGCGCTCCATGTTACCGGTCAGCCGCAACACGATGGTGCGTGAGGGTGCGCGGTGACGGTAACGAGGGCTGGCGGCGCGCAGGTCTGCGTAGGACAGGAACTTGCCGCCGTTGTACGCGACAGGCGTCAGTCCGCTGCCCGGGACATAGAACGGATCGCCGCCATCAGACATTGCCATTCCGCTCATACTGTCCATGCCGCTCATACCGTCCATTGCGGGCTTCTGCATCTGGGCATGGTTCATGCCTGACATCGGTGCCTTTTTCTTCTGCTGCATCTGCGTGTGGTCCATGCCGTCCATCGCAGGCTTTTGCATCTGCGTATGGTCCATCCCAGCCATCGAAGTCTTTTTCTTCGGCTTTTCCTCTGACGGGGTCATCGCAGGCATCGGGGGCTGCTGGCTGGATTGCATGTTTGAATGGTCCATGCCTGTCATGTCGGTGTGGTTCATTCCGGTCATGTTCTGCATGACGTGGTCGCCCATACCCATGCCCATATCCATACCCATACCGCCCATCATGCCGCTCATGTCGGCCATGGTGAGCAAGGGCTTGGGTCTGAGACGGGGCACGGCACCGGCATAGCCCTCTCTGGGTGACAGGGTGCCCCGAACAAGCCCGTTGCGGCCCATGGATTCCGCAATAATGCTATAGACCTTGTTCTGCGTAGGCTGGACGATGACATCATAGGTCTCGGCAACCGCGACCCGCAGTTCATCCACGGCGACAGGCTCCACATCGTTGCCGTCAGCCTGCACGACGACCATTTTCAGTCCCGGTATCCGCATGTCGAAGTAGGTCATCGCGGAGGAGTTGATGATCCGAAGGCGGACCTTCTCACCGGGCCGGAACAAACCGGTCCAGTTTTGCGACGTGCTGCGACCGTTGATCAGCGAGGTAAATCCCTGCACGTCTTCGACGTCGCTCGGCAGCATGCGCATGCGCCCCCACATGCGGCGCTCTTTCAGCGTCGCCTTGAGACCGTCCATGCGGGCGTCCCGGATCAGGTCCTGAAAAGTGCGCTGCGAACGGTTGTAGTAGTCGGACTGCATCTTGAGGTTCCGCAAGATGCGGTTGCCCGGATGGGGATGTTTGTCGGCCAGCTGAACGACATAGTCGCGGTGCGCTGGTATGCGTTCCCTGCCGCGCGGCTCGATCACGATCGCACCGTAGGCGCCATCCGGCTCCTGAAGGCCTGAATGGCTGTGGAACCAATAGGTCCCGGCCTGCTGGATCGGGAAGCGATAGGTAAAGGTCTGACCGGGTGCGATGCCGTTGAAGCTGATCCCCGGAACGCCGTCCTGACGGAAGGGCACGATAAGTCCATGCCAGTGGATCGAGGTGCTTTCGCTGAGGTTGTTGGTCACGTTTATCGTAACCTCCTCACCTTCCTTGAAGCGCAGGATCGTCGGAATCTGGCTGCGGTTGTAGCCCACGCCCATCTTCTGAAAATCGCCCGTGTTGATGCGCACCGGGTCGACTGTGATATTGTAGGTTCCCTGAGAGGTCACCTGCGTGGAGCCATGCGCGCTCAACGCTTTGGGCATCGCAAAAGCCGCAGCCGCAGCCAAGCCGAACTGACGCCGCGACAACCCCTTCGCCAGCTCTTCAGAGGTACTGAGCGCCGTATCCCAGAGGGCCAGCTGCTTTCTATTGAAGAATTGCATTCGTTTTCCTTGTATTAGTCTGTCTGAAAGGTGCCGCAGCGCGCGTGCTCAAGGGTTCGACGGCGTTTTGGAGGTCAGTCGCACCCGGCTCGGCACAGTTCGCTTCGAACACGGCACGTGCCGGGGGGCGTTTACGCGCGGTTCTGCCTTGCAACTTGCGAGGGTCAGCGCGGGGCCTGTTTCGAGTTCTGAATTTGTCGGATCCATGATTCACGTGCCCTCCGTGGAACTGGAGGTTTTATCGCCGGAACGCCTGCAAAGGATCAAGAATACATATGGTTACATATGGGGTTAGGGTGTGCTGACCGTCGGTAGGGTGGGTGGTTGCTGATGTGATTTGCTTTGGTTCGGGAAGGGCGAAGGGGCGCCTACGCAGTTGCCCGAAGGTTCGCGAACGCGCTTGATGTAGATCATCTTTCGCTTGCTATGCCCGGTTTCCAGAGATGATCGGCGAAAGACAGGCTCATCCAAGAATTGATCAACAACTCATCTGGAGATAGCGATCAGACGTTGATAGAGGCTATCGCGGACCTGGTTCGGAGGACTTTACTCGCTGCAGCAATACATCCCTGAAATAACCTGCGTGCAGCGTCAGAAAGCGAGATCGTGTGCCAATCAGACATGCTTGTGTTTTTCTGAGATTTATTAATGCAGCGGATTGCAAAAACTCTCGCTGTGCGCTCTGAGGCTACAGCCTTTCCAAGCTTCGCCCTTGTAAGCCAGTTCATTCGGAATATCCGCTAAATGCAAGTGTTTGGGACGGAACTCATACCAAGCCGTAGAACTCCACAGCGCTGCGAACGCTGCAACTTTTCCTAGTTTAAAGACAGCAAGGTGCTCAATATGACCCGAATAGTGATAATCAACCATTACGGTTCAACCACAGGCACCGGTATGGGCGGACGGCATCACTATTTCGCCCGGGAGTTAGCGCGCAAGGGCCATACAGTAACATTAGTCGCCGCTCGATCACATCACCTGATCCGCGACGATATCGATTCAGGGTGTTGTCACGTTAACTCGCCGAATTTGCAAGTTGGCAAGCTGTTCGTTGATCAAGCGGCCTGTGCCGCGGATTTCCACGCCTCGAATGCTTCGAGCCGATGGTAGCGGATGGTGAGCGCAGAGCGGCGGCGGGCTGGGACAGAGAAACTATTGCGGGTTGCAGACTTCATAGATACGAAGCGTTGTAATCCACCCGGCGATCGGAAGCCTTGCATCACCCGCTCTCGTTTTCGGAAGGGCAAGTGGCTGTTTTCTGCGCGGTTATTGAGTCCCTTGTGTGACCAATGATCAAGGCCAGGCGCGACCTCGCGCTTTGCGGCACCATAGGAGCGCAGCTTGTCCGTAATGATCCTTTTTGGCACGAAGCCCCAACGTTTCATCAGCTTGACCAAAAGCCGCTTTGCGGCGCGCTTGTCTCGTCTCGATTGGAGAATTTCCTCAAGAACAAAGCCGTGTTGGTCGACCGCGCGCCAGAGCCAGTATGACCGACCCGCGATCTTCACAACGACTTCGTCCAGATGCCAGACATCGCCGGGGCGCGGCTGCCGTCGCTGTAGAACGTGGGCGATCAGGGGGCCGAACTTGACGCTCCAGCGCCGGATTGTCTCATACGAAACGTCGACGCCACGTTCCAGCATCAGCTCTTCGACCTCGCGCAGGCTCAAGTTGAACCGGACGTAAAGCCAGACAATATGAGCGATGATCTGAGGCGGAAACCGGTGGCGTTTGTAGCTGATCTTTTGTGTCTGCATCGACACCGCCTACGCCCAGATCAATGAACCAGCAACCTCAGGACCGTTAATGTGACAACACCTCTTCTTCCTTCTCTCAATTGCTAAGCGTTCAACTAAGTCATCCGCATTTGGTTTCAATTTCCAGCGCTGGAAGGTTGGAGGCCGCGGTTGCGATTGAAATGTTCAATGAAGAAAAAAGCTTCTATTGGCCTTCCTGCTACGAACGCGGACTTCGTCGCGTTATTCTCGCAGCGGGATGGCTTCACAAACGACATTGTATCCGTTTGTAAAGTTGACCAACCGGGAGATGCAGCCATAGAGGTGCTTCGGATTTCGATCTCGGGACAAGGGTGGAAGCGAGCCAAAAGATGATGCGAACCACGTTGCGCCTATTCTTCCTTCTCATGGCTTGCCTTTGGGCCTCCATGGGCTTTGCTGCATCGAGCGATACCTACGAGAATTCAACAATCACGGCCCGGCTCATCTCCGTTGAAAATGGGGTCGCGGAAACCTCCAGAACCCTTTCCCTTGGCCTGGATGTCGAGCTGGCCGAGGGCTGGAAAGCCTATTGGCGTTCGCCCGGCGAGGTGGGTCTGCCGCCTGAAATTTCATGGGATGGATCGGAAAATCTGGTGAGCGCACAGATGCTCTGGCCCGCGCCTGAGCGCTTCACGGCATTCGGCATCGAGAATTTTGGCTACAAGACCCGTGTCGTCCTGCCCATTCAGGCAGTTCTCGAAACTGCGGGCCAGTCCGCAACATTGCAGGCGCGTGTTTCATTGCTGGCGTGCTCGACTGTCTGTGTGCCGCATGATTTCGATCTCGCACTGACAATTCCGGCGGGCACCGGGATTGACGCGAAGGCGGCGGGCCTGATTTCGGAGTATGCCCAGCGGGTGCCGCTTGGTCCCGAAGAGAGCGACATCATTGTCGAAACGTCGGTGATCGCGGATGATGCGCTTTATGTGACGGCGCGCAGTGCGAATGCCTTTGTGAAGCCGGATATCTTTCCGGAACTGGGGCCGGAATTCACCTTTGGCAAACCGGACATCCGAACCGATGATGCGGGAACAGCCCTTTGGGCCAAGCTGCCTCTTCTCGCGCAAGGGGAGGATCCGCCGCCCCTGCAACTGACTTTGACCGATGGATCACGCGCGGTGACAGCGCAGCCCGCTTGGTCAGACCGCATCCCGGGTGCACCATTCGAGGTTATGGCGAACCTGCCGGATCTGACGCAAATCCTGGCGATTGCGGCCTTTGCCTTTCTTGGCGGTCTGATCCTGAATGTCATGCCCTGTGTTCTGCCTGTCCTGTCCATCAAGCTGACATCGGTTCTCAATCATGGAAACAAGCCAGCGCACGAGGTCCGGAATGGGTTCCTGATGTCGGCGCTTGGCGTTCTGGTGTTCATGTGGGCCCTCGCCGCAATCATTCTGGTTCTGCAATCCGTCGGCGTCACCGTTGGGTGGGGCCTGCAATTCCAAAGCCCTGTTTTCCTGACCGTCATGTTTCTGGTGCTTGCCGTGTTCTCTGCCAATCTGTTCGGGGTGTTCGAAGTTTCATTGCCCTCCGGGTTGCAGTCACGGCTGGCCAGATCAAGCGGTCGCGACGGGTATGGCGGAGATTTTGCAACAGGCGCCTTCGCGGCGGTGCTGGCCACGCCCTGCTCGGCCCCGTTTTTGGGGACAGCGGTTGCCTTTGCCCTGTCCGGGCGCCCGATTGATGTCATTCTCGTTTTCACGGCTCTGGGGCTTGGGCTCTCCCTGCCCTATCTGGTTCTGGCGGGGAAGCCTGGTCTGGTCCGGTTGTTGCCCAGGCCGGGACGTTGGATGGTTGTCGTCAAATGGGTGCTTGCCGGTCTTCTGGCCGGGACCGCGATCTGGCTGCTCTGGGTACTGATAGGGGTGGCGGGTGGCCGGGTGGCCATGACCGTGCTGCTTATGACGAGCCTTTTCATTCTTCTCGCAACAATACGTTTGCCGGGCAGATTGACGCGCCCGACAGCGCTGGTGGTGGTTGCTGTTCTCAGCCTTCTGGTGCCGACGGCGCTGACAATCCCGCCGCAGACGAGAGCGGTGGGCCAGGACTGGGTCGCGTTCGATCGCTCCGAGATACCGAAACTGGTGTCGCAGGGAAAAACCGTCTTTGTCGACGTGACCGCAGACTGGTGCCTGACGTGCAAGGCCAACAAGACGCTGGTGCTGGACCGTGCGCCCGTGGTCGACCAACTGCGGGGTGATAATGTCGTTGCGATGCGGGCAGACTGGACTAGGCCCAGCACTGACATTTCCCGGTATCTGGAAAGCCACAACAGGTTTGGCATCCCGTTCAACATCGTCTACGGGCCAAACGCGCCAGACGGGATCATCCTGTCCGAGGTTCTGACGTCCGAAGCCGTTCTCGACGCGCTGAGCAGGGCTGCACTTGGCGACCCTGTGACCGCTTTGAAAACGGATGGTTAGGCCTAAAAGAGGCCCATCGCACGCGCCGACATCCAGACGCCCATGAATATCATCATCAGGTTTTCGGTCAGGGACACGAAACCCAGCGGCACGTTTGAACCGCCGCCCACGCAGGCGCACTTGATCTCGCGCTTATCGATGTAGACGGCCTTGAAAACTGAAGCCGCTCCGACCGTACCGATGAACAGTGCAACAGGCGCGCTGATCCAGACCAAGGCACCGGCGACCATGAGAATACCGGCAAGTGCTTCGCCGAAGGGATAGACATACCCATAGCGCACCCATTTCTGGGCAAGCAGATCGTAGTTCAGAAACATCGTGGAAAACGTCTCGACGTCCTGCAGTTTTTGAACAGCAAGAAAGCTCATCGAGATCGCGATGAACCACTCGAATGCCCGCAGCGTCAGGATCGAACCGTAAAACGCCCAACTGAGACCAAGCGCCATAAGGAATGCGACCGCGAATATCGCAATGACGGGTTGATAAGTCGTCTCGTCGTCATCCTTTACGTCCTGGCCGAAAAATTCCCTCAGCGCGTCATAGCCACCAATTCTTTCATTGCCGATAAAGGTCTGCGGAGTCGTTTCGACACCGTGTTCTTCCATGAAAGCATCCGTTTCCTCGCGGGTGTTCAGAGGCCGGTCCTCAATCGAATACCCCTCCCGCTCAAGCAGGTCCTTCGATTTTCAGCCCATAGGGACAAACATGCTCCTCCATCACCATTCGGTACAAAACCGCCGTCTTCGGGGTGGATTTTGCCTCTCTCGTCATGACGCGTTCCTTTAAATCCTTTAACCGTTGCAGGTCCAATACCCGGTAAATCCGACAGTCAGAGGCGTCTCTCCCGTCAATTCAAACAGCAGGGTGGCGTCTTCACCGTCCGCGTCACCCGGCGCCAGCGTGAATTGGCCACCATCGGCAGACAGGACGCCACCGGACGTCACTGTGTCTTGCGACGTGAAGTTGACCAGCGATCCGGATATCTTGGCGACGCCGTTCCCCGCCCCGTCCGTGACCAGAATGGGATCGGCGTTCACGGCGCGAATGAAACGGCATTGTCCGTCGGACCCCAGTGCGCGTGTTATTTCTTCGGCTTTGAGCGGTGCAGGACGGATTCCGGCAATCACCGGGGTTGCAATCGCTTCTTGAAGCCCCTCCATTTCAGCCGGACCGTCCGCTTCACCAAGTGGCCATTCAGGACCGGCTTCGCCATTTGCCTCAATGTCATCTATGAGGAAACGCATTTCGGAAATTTCGCGGTTTTGCGCCGTCACAATTTCCGAAGCCAGCGCCTCGACCCTTGGATCTGTCAGCTCGGCCCGTTCGCTTGTCATGATCGCAATGGAGTGGTGCGGAATCATCGCGCTCATCCAGCTTTCGTCCTGAATGGTCTCCTGGCTTCTCACGAGCCAGAGCGCGCCGGCGAACATCACGACAGACCCGAGAATGATCGCGGCGTTGACGCCCTTGTTCTTGTACATGTTCAACATGAAAAGGAGCATCACGGTCGCCATCGTCGCGCCCATGATGAACGTCATGTAAAATCGGGTTTCGCTCCAGTAGACATGTTCGAAGGAGTACGAGTTGATGTACATCAGGCCGAACATGATCGCAGTCGATGTGCCGACCATCGCCAGAAACCGGCCATAGGATGAACCTGAATGGCCTCCCGAATGTGCTGCACCTTCACTTGAACGGGTGTCGGACCCGCCACGAGATTTCCCGATCGCATCTTCAGACATCTGATCTCTCCATCATGGATTCTATTTGTGGAGGAACAACATTCCAGCGCTGGAGGGTTTCAAGACGATATATCGAAACGGCATGAAACCCCATAAATGTCTGGCCCAGGCATCGTGCGTTACGGGTCTTTGGCCAGATCTTTCAGGATTGGACAATCGGGGCGGTGATCGCCCTGGCAGGCGTCAACGAGGTGAGCCAGGGTCTCTCGCATCGACTTGAGCTGGGCGATTTTTTCGTCAACGGCGGCCAGATGCTCTTGAGCGACAGCCTTGACCTGTGCACTTTCCCGCGTCTCATCTTCATAGAGATCAAGCAGCGTGCGGCAGTCTTCGATCGAGAACCCGAACGTCCTGGCGCGACCGAGAAATGCGAGCTTGTGGATGTCGCTGTCGCGAAAGGCGCGATAGCCGTTGTCGCTGCGCAAAGGCCGGACAAGGCCGATGTCTTCGTAGTAGCGGATTGTCTTCGCTGGCAAACCCGCGCGTTCTGATACTTCTCCGATGTTCACACCTGTCTCCTATTCTGCGGGCTGCGTTGCGAATTTCGTCTCCGCGTCGTGGGGCGGATCCTGTTCCGACATCGTCGCCTTGATCCGTCGCAGCCGCAGCGCGTTGGTCAGAACCGACACGGAGGACAGCGCCATGGCCCCGGCGGCAAACACCGGCGACAGGAGCAATCCAAAGGCCGGGTAAAGCGCGCCCGCCGCCACAGGGATCAGCGCGACGTTATAGCCAAAGGCCCAGATAAGGTTCTGCCGTATGTTGCGCATGGTCTTGCGCGACACGTCGATGGCATTCACCACGCCGCGCAGGTCGCCCGACATCAACACCACGTCGGCGCTTTCGATTGCGACATCCGTGCCGGTTCCGATGGCGATGCCGACATCGGCATGGGCCAGCGCTGGCGCGTCGTTGATGCCGTCTCCGACAAAGGCGATCTTGCTGTTCCCTTGCCGCAATTCGTCCAGGGCGGCGACTTTTCCATCCGGCAACACCCCTGCAATGACATGGTCGATCCCGACCTCGCGGGCGATGGCATCTGCCGTGGCCTTCTTGTCTCCGGTGATCATCGCGACCTTGATCCCTCGATCATGCAGAGCTGCGATCACTTCGGCGCTGGAGGATTTGACCGGGTCTGCCACGGCAATCACGGCCGCCAGGGATCCGTCCACCGCAGCATAAAGCGCGGTGCGTCCCTTTTCGGCCAAGGCCCTTTCGCGGTCTTCCAGCGGGCTGGTGTCAATGCCCTGCTGCACCATGAAGCGATCCGCACCGACATGAACCTTGCGGCCCTGGACAAGCGCCTCGACACCGTAGCCGGTCACGGACCGGAATTCCGTCGCATCGGGCCAGGACAGGCCTTCGCTCTTTGCGGACTGCACAATGGCCTCTGCCACCGGGTGCTCAGACTGCGCCTCGACAGATGCGATGAGGGCGAGTGTCTCTGCCCGGTCAAAGCCGTCGGCCGTGATGAGGTCTGTCAAACTGGGTTGCCCTTGCGTGACCGTCCCGGTCTTGTCCAATGCGACAACGCCAACTTCATCCAGATGTTGCAGCGCATCTCCCTTGCGGAAGAACACCCCCATCTCAGCCGCGCGTCCTGTCCCCACCATGATCGAGGTGGGCGTGGCCAACCCCATGGCGCAGGGGCACGCAATGATCAGAACGGAGACACCCGCCACAAGCGCAAAGGTCAGAGCCGGATCGGGACCGACCAGCAGCCAGACAACCACAGTCGCAAGCGCCAGAACCAGAACGGCAGGCACGAACCACATGGTCACGCGATCCACTAGGCCTTGGATCGGCAGCTTGGCCCCCTGAGCATCTTCGACCATGCGGATAATCTGCGCCAGCGTGGTATCCGCCCCGACTCGCGTCGCCGTTATGGTCAGGCTCCCGGTGCCGTTCACCGTGCCGCCGGTCACCGGTTCGCCAGCAGCCTTTGGCACGGCGAGGGGTTCACCGGTGATCATGCTTTCATCGACGTTGCTTGATCCTTCTGTGACCTCGCCATCGACAGGCAGCCTTTCACCGGGACGCACGAGGATCTGATCGCCGATCCGCAGTTCCTTGATGTCAACCTCGGTCGCCTGCCCGTCACGCAGGACCCTGGCTGTCTTTGCCTGCAGACCAAGAAGGGCCTGAATGGCTGCACCGGTCTTGCCCTTGGCCCGCGCTTCAAGCCAGCGACCCAACAAGATCAGAACGACAATAACCGCCGCTGCTTCGAAATAGACGGCGCGCACACCGTCAGGCAGCACCTGAGGCAGGAAGGTCGCGACTACGGAATAAGTCCACGCCGCCCCGGTTCCCAGTGCGACAAGGCTGTTCATATCCGGGGCACGCTTGATCAACGCCGGAATGCCCTTCGCAAAGAACCCCCAACCCGGTCCGAAAAGAACCACCGTGGCAAGCGCGAATTGGATCAGCCATGACGTTTGAATGCCGATTGTGCTCTCAATCAGGCCCTCAAAGCCGGGTATGGTATGTTTTCCCATTTCCAGAACGAACACCGGCACGGTCAGGATCGCGGCAAGGATGACACGGCGCGCCAGCGCGTCGGCTTCTTCTGCCTTGCGGTCCGATCGGTCCTCGTGCGCATCGCTCTGCGCAATCTCGGCCGGGTACCCCGCCTCCGTACTGATCCGGGCAATCTTTTCCGGGGTGATGGCATCTGGCAGATACTCTACCACAGCCGTTTCGGTTGCCAGATTGACCGCCGCATTCAATACGCCGGGTGTCCGTACAAGCGCCTTTTCAACCCGACCGACACAGGACGCGCAGGACATGGCGTCTACGTTCAATGTTACGCGCCCCGTCCGTGCCGGGTATCCGGCGTTCGAGAGGGCCGTGACCGCCACGCCCGTGGTGGCCGGATTATCCATCTGAAATTGAGCCGTTTCGTTCACAAGGTTGACACTGACGTTCGAAAGGCCCGGAACCTCGTTCAAAGCCTTCTCAACCCTGCCCACACAAGACGCACAGTTCATGCCGGAAACGGATAGACGTATCGTATTGGGGTCGGTCATGAGGGCCTCCTCGGTTGAACTTACCCTGATATAGGGCTTCCAGTTGCTGGAAGCTCAAGAGAGTATCTAATTTTTTTTGATATTTGCTTGACCTTCCTCCCGATGGAACGACCAAGTCTGAGGTTGTACCAAAAATGGAGGCCTTCATGATTTTTTCCGTCCCGAAAATGAGCTGTGGACACTGCACATCCGCTATAGAAAGCGGCATCAAGGCAAAGGATCCATCAGCCGTTGTCACGGCCGATCTGGACCTTCGCCTTGTCACTGTCCAAAGCACATTGGAACAGGCGACCGTGCGGCAAGCCATCGCTGACGCTGGCTACGACGCTTCAGCCGCGTAGGATTGTCCTTATTCGGCGGCCCGTGCCTGATCGACAAGCTCGATCATCTGGTCCGCCTGGATCAGGCCCGGCGCAAGACTGTCGCCGATCACAAATGAAGGTGTGCCACTGAACCCCAGAGATTGCGCAAGCCGCATGGAAGTCTGTATGTGTTCTTCGATTTCCGGTCCGTTCATGTCGCGACGCAACTGTGCAACATCGAGGCCGATGTCTTCCGCAGTGCGGAGAATCGATGCTTCCTCTGCGCGTTCCTTCAGTTGCATCATGGCCCAATGAAACTCTTCATATTTGCCCTGGTTTCGGGACGCCAGCGCCGCGCGGGCGGCAAAAACCGACCCGTCCCCCAGAATGGGCCATTCCCGGTAAACGACCCTGACGTTGGGATCAGCAGCGAGCAGGGCCTCCATTTCAGGTTTAACCCGGCGGCAATAGGGGCAGTTGTAGTCGAAGAATTCGACAACCGTGACATCGCCATCCGGATTGCCCAGAACGGGCGCATTGGGATCATTTTCAAGCGTGGCTTTTTCCGTATCGAAAACCTGCGCTGCGGCTTGCGCCTGCAACGCCTGCTGTTGCTGTTCGAACAACTGCGCGGCCTCGAACACGATGCCCGGATTCTCGCGGATGGCTTCCAGCACCAGTTCCTTGATCCGGTCTTCGTCCATGCCGTCTGCAATCGCAGCGATCGGAAGCATTAACAGTGCGGTGGTAGCCAAGAATCTTTTCATTATCCGTCTCCTTGTGAGGCAATATCCTGGGCCGTGCGCTCGGCTTGCGTGGCGCGTTCACGCTCCGGCCATGTTGACTTGATGTATGCGAGGATGTCCCAGATTTCCCCGTCGCTCAGTTGGTCGCCGAAACCGGGCATGCCGCTGTTGAAGTCAACGCCTTGCGCCGCGAGAACCTCGGCGCCCCCCAGCTTGGTGTAGGCGAACAGCATGCTGTCCGCGTGGTGCCAAGTGTGGCCGCTTGCATCATGCGGCGGTGCGGGCAGGCTTCCGTCATCACGCGGACTGCGCCAGTTTTCTTCACCTTCCAGATTTGCGCCATGGCACGCGGCGCAATTTTCGGCATAGAGGACTTCGCCCGCGGCCACATCGGCTGAGGAGTTGATGAGGTTTTCCGCCGTATGGTCGGTTCCGCCGGACCGGGTCCACAGGAATATGGTAGCCACCGCAACGGTAACTACGCCCAACGCAAGATAGACGGATCGCGGGGTCATCCAACGACGATCTTGGTCATCATGCCCGAAGCCGCATGCGACAGCATGTGGCAATGTAGCAGCCATTGGCCCGGGTTGTCCGCCACAAAGGCAATCTCGCGCGTCTGACCCCGTTCAAGAAGGGTCGTGTCACGCAGCGGTCCGAGGGTGCCGTTTTCGGCGACCTCGTGGAAGTGAATGCCATGCAGGTGCATCGCGTGCGGAAACGCCGTGTCGTTCACGATCTTCAATCGTACATTCTGGCCGCGGTCCAGCCGCGCAAGGGGATCACCGTTGATCCCGTCCACTTTGCCGTTGAACGACCAGAAATACCCGGCCTCGACGATCTCGCCGATCGGCTTGAGTTCGCCCCCAAGGGAAGCGGACCTCATCCGCCCCATGGCACCGCCTTCCATACTCAGGCTGAGCATCGTGGCTTCACTCAAGTCGACCATCCTGTGGTCGTTCGGCGGCAAGGCCAAAGGCGCGTCTCGACGATTTTTCGAGCCCCACTCAACGACCTCGAATGTAACCTGGCTGAAGGCCTCTTCCCGGCCGAACTGAAGAATATGAGCCGTTTCACCAACATCCGCGACCACATCGACGATCAGGTCGATCCGTTGAGCCGGAGCGAGGATCATCGGCTCCGTCACCTTAATGGGTGCAGCCAGGGGCATGCCGTCCAAAGCAACCGCCCAACCGTCAAGGCCTTCCAGCCCCAGTTGGAAATTGCGCGCATTGGCAGCATTGATCAGCCGCAAGCGCAGTCTTTCGTTCTTGCGTGCACTCAGGCCCAGATTGAAGGTTCCATTGGTCGTCAGCAGGTTGCCGATGCGCCCTGCGTGGCTGAGATCATGAGGCGCTCCGAAGTCGTCTTTGATCTGCGCGGTTTCGGGGTCAATAAGCCAATCATCCAGGATCAGGACTTCCTCGCGATCAATGTCGAGAGGCTCGGCCTCTTCCACGATCAGTGCACCGTAAAGCCCTCTGCCCACCTGCTCAAACGACCTATTATGGGCATGGTACCAATAGGTCCCGGCATCCGGGACAGTAAAGTCATAGTCGAATGTTTCCTCCGGCTGGACCACATCCTGTGTCAGGCCGGAAACGCCATCCATCGCATTGTCGATGCGGATGCCGTGCCAATGCGTCGACGTTCCCTGAGAAAACCGGTTGACCAATCTGCGCTGGACACGCCCCCCCTGCGCCACGCGAATCTCCGGACCGGGTGAGCCGCCGTCAAAGCACCAAAGCGATGTCTTGCCATAGTTGCCGGGCAGCAGCTGCACGTCGCTTTGCTGGGCTGTCAGGGTCGCGAATGGCGTGCCCGCAAATCCAGTGCTGGCCGACAGACCACTGAACGCAGCAGATGTTGCCAGAAATTGGCGGCGATTGAGCGTGATCATTCGTGGGTTCCCAAGATTATGATTTGTTGTCCAGCAGGTAGGTGGCCATCGCATTCAGGTCTGCGTCGCTCAGAAAGCCCGTGCCATAGCGCACGACTTCGGCCATTGATCCACCAAATACGTCGCCAGACGGCGTTATGCCAGATCGCAATGCATAAGCCATATCGTCTGTTGTCCAGCCTTCGGACACAAGATCGCGCGTCCGGATCGAAGGTGCTTTGCCACCTCCCGGCAAGGCGTCGTTGCCGGAAAACCTCTTCGATACTATGCGTGCGCCTGCAAAGTTCCGCGTTGTGTGGCAGGCAGCACAATGTGCCGCCCCGTTGACCAGCAGCTTGCCCCTGTTCCAAGCATCGCTTCGGTCCGCCTCTGGTGCGGTGTCAGGCTTTGTCAGAAAAGCCGCCCGCCAAAGTTTCATCCCCCATCGCTGATCGAACGGAAAAGGCACCTCATGGGACGGGGTCGGCACATTCACGGCTGGCACGGTCTGGAACGCGGCCCACAGATCGGCAATGTCCTGATCCGTGTAATTTGCATAAAACGGGTAGGTGAAGGTGGGATAATAGGGGTCTCCGTCCGGGGAAATTCCCTGCCTTACCGCTTTTGCAAACTCTTCTACTGTCCAGCCGCCAATCCCGAATTCGACATCGGTGGTCAGATTTGGCGGATAGAATGTCCCGAAATCGGTCCGGAGCGGCGCTCCTCCTGCCAATGGCGCCCCGCCAGCTTCAAAGTTGGTGTGGCACGCAATGCATCCACTGGCGCGCGCCAGATACGACCCCCGCTGGGCATCGCCTTGCAGGGTCAGGTCCGAGACTGGCGCACCGATCGGCCAGGCTATCGTTGCCGCGACAACGCCGATGCCGCCGACGACCCCCGCACCGATGATCCAACGCCACCACCGCATCTGATCACTTGTCCTCTTTGCGGAACTTCTGGTGGCAGGCCGAACAGGTCTGGGCGACCATCGCGAACGCACGGTCGGTCGGCATGTCCGCAAACATCTCGGTCGTCATGGGAAGGTCCGATCCCATCATGCCCCCTCCCATTGCAGGCGCGGACCCGCCACCCATCATTCCGTCAGTGGCGCCGCCCATCATTGATTCGCTACCGTTGCCCTGTGCTGCGGCCAACCCATTGCCTGCGCTCAACTTCAATCCTTCGGCGGCTGTTCTCAACTCTTGCGCAAGGGCCGCGAACTCTTCGCTGTTTTCCCAGACCGACGGCAACGCCTTGGACACTCCGCCACCCGAGCCTTCAGGAAACAGTCGCGTCATTTGCTCACCGGCATGGCCGATCATCGCGCCAGCTTCCCTGCGGACGACATCGGCGTCATAAGGTACCTGACCCCGCATCATGGGTGATAGCGTCTTGAGTGTTTTGGCCATCGCGGACATGCCCTGCATCCGCTCCAGCACCACGCCGGTTGCTCCGGAATGCGCCAAGGCAGCAACGCCGGTCGTCCCGATCGCAATGGCAGTAATCCATATCTTCATGTTCAAGTTGGTCATTCCTGTCAATTGATCCCGTTGGCGCGCTGAAGTTCCCGCACATATGCAACAACCATCTTCACATCGCCGGGCGTGACGCCTTCAACTGGCGGCATATTGCCAAACTTCCAATGGTGCGCTCTGACACCTTGTTTCGCGGCAAGCAAAAAAGCGGCGTCACCGTGATGGCTCGGTTCATAGATCTTGTGGACAAGCGGCGGTGCCACGCCATTCTGTCCGGCAGCATTCGCACCGTGACAAGCGGCGCAAGCGCCATCGAAAACACGCTTTCCCAATTGGGCATTTGCTGAGAATTCAGCAGGCACAACCACGTCTGCAATCGGCGCGCCCTCTTCCGTCTGCGAAAGATCAGGCGTTGTCATTGTGTGGCCGGGCATCGAAGACGATGGCTGCAATTGCTGCCAGATCACAACCGCGCCACCGACGACAAAAAACGCCGCAATCAGGATGCCGGACTTCGACATCAGATTAATCGTACCTGCGTGCCGACCGGTGTCCTTTCGAACACCTCGATGATTTGCTCGTTGTAGAGACCGATACACCCGCTTGAAGAGCGTCTTCCGATCTTGCGCGTATCATGGGTGCCGTGAATCCTGTAGTACGTCCAACTCAGGTGCAGGGCACGGACGCCCAACGGGTTATCCGGCCCGGGCGGCATATAGGCTGGCAAAGACGGGTCACGTTCGCGCATGGAGGGTGTAGGGGTCCAGTCAGGTTCGGGGTCCTTGAACGTGACTGTCGTGTAGCCGCGCTTTGTCAGCTCGTCAGACAAGGGAACCGATGTCGGATAAATGCGCATTTCGCCATCGGCCGTCCAGTGTTGCATCACGCGGGTAACGGTGTCTGCGATGATGATACCCTTGTCCAAAGCGTCAAAGTGGTCTTGCCAAGCGTGTGTACGAAACGATGAGATATTCCTTCGGACACTGGTTTGATCCACCTGCGCACGCAGGATGGACGGGGCCGCGAAAGCTGCCGATGCGGCACCTGCCGTGAATGCTCGACGCGTTACACGTGTTTGCTTGCGGGTCATCATATGGCCTCATGTTGTTGTCTGCCTATCCACTAGACTACCCGCCTGGTCGCATTTCATGAACAGTCCGGGGCCTGATATTATGTAACGATATGTATCCCGGCCAACGGACACGTCTTCGCGCTGCTGCCTCAAACCTCGATGGGTTTCAGGACAACACGCGTGTCGAGCGGGACCTTCTCATAGAGTTCGATGATCTGATTATTGGTAAGCCTTGCACAGCCGTTTGAGACACGTCGACCAATCGTCTTCGGATCCGTTGTGCCGTGAATTCTCAGGTAGGTGTCCCCACGCCCTGGCTGGTAAAGATACAAGGCGCGGGCACCGAGTGGATTGTTCAGCCCACCGGGCACACCGCCCGCAAAACGAAGATATCGGTCAGGATCTCTGGCTATCATGGCGGGTGTGGGCGTCCACCGCGGCCACTTTTGCTTGCGCGCGACATAGAACTCGCCGGATTCATAGAGCCCCTCCCGGCCAATTCCGACGGTATACCTGATTGCCCGATTGTTCGGCAAAGTCCAAAATAAAGCGAACTGGTTCGGATCGACATGTATTTCTCCCGGTTTGTCTGCCTCGGTGAACGGAACCTGGCGCGGCAACTGCTCCGGGGGCACCACAGATGGCCCGACGCGCCGGTCGTGCTCTGCGTCACTATGCGCGAATGCTGTTTTTCCACTCACCGAAAGAGCTGCAACAGAAGTCAGGAAATATCTTCGTTTCATATACTTGCCTCACTAAACTAGTCGGGTTTGAGGTGACGAACAACCCGCGCCATATGTGGCGAGCCTTCCTCTTTCGGGGCTGACTCGGCGCTTTGTTTGACGGGCAGCGTGATTTCAGCGCGCAGACCCCCATCAGTGCGGTTTTTCAGTTCGATAGAACCACCGTGCTCAAGGATGATGCTGCGCGCAATCGACAGCCCCAGGCCATGACCGCCGGTATCCTGTGATCGCGACGTCTCGAGCCTGACATAGGGTCCGAAAACAGCCTCCAGCTGATTGTCGGGAATACCGGGCCCCTGATCGTCGATGGCGACCACTACCTCACTGCCCATGCGTTGCCACGAAACCCTGGCCTCACTCCCGTAGCGGATCGCGTTCTCAATCAGGTTTCTCAACGCGCGCCCCATCGCGCTTGGTTTCACGGATACGATGAGTGGACCTTGGCTGGTCACCTGAACCTTGTCCAAGCCCATACCAGTGATCAGATCGTGCAAATCAACCGATTGGACCTCTTCATGCTGTCCGACGCCCTTCGCGAAATCGAGGGTCGCATCGACCATCCGTTGCATCTCTTCACTTGACGCCACCAAGGACGTGCGCGTGTCTTCGTCGTCCACCATTTCGGCCCGCACCCTAAGCGCCGTCAAAGGCGAGCGCAGATCATGCGCAAGCGCTGCAAGCATCTGGGTCCGGTCACTGACAAATCGCGTCAGGCGATCCTGCATGATGTTGAATGATCGGGTCAGATCCCGAACTTCCTTCGGCCCTACGACCGGCAGATCGCCCTTGGCGGCGCCGCGACCCAGACGTTCGGACGCAGTCGCGAGATCGTTGAGTGGTCCGGTCAGTCGGGACAGGAGAAACCAGAAACTTGCAACCAGCAGAAGTCCCGCAGTCAGTGCAAAGGATATGTTGGACGCCAGCGACCTTTGCAGAGGCGGCCGTTCGAACCGCGTCTCGATGTTGAGCCAATTCCCACCGGACAGCGCAATGGACAGCTCCATCTCGATGGCCGCAAGGCTGCCCTGCATCATTTCGGCGTGCATTTGCGCCATTTCCGGTGACAGGTTCGGAAGGGGCAGCAGACCTCCCTCGATTTCATGAACCTCAACCCGGATATCCCGGCTGTAGCTTTCCTGAAGCAGTGCCCGTATCCGCGCTTCGACCGCTCCACCGTCATCGTGTTGTCCGTGTGCAACCGACGGCTCGTCTGTAAGGTCGAACCGTACGAGCGGAGACGTTGCCGCGCGGACGATCTGGGCATGCAATTCCGGGGGTGCGCCTTCAATCAACTGTGCGACATTTGCGGCCCTTCCGGCGGCTTCGGCACCGATGGCGGCCTGAATGGCTAACGAGCGTTCATCAACGAAAAACCAAAGACTCAGAGCTTGCGCGAGGATCAAGACACCGACGACCAGAAGGGCAATCTGTGCACGCAACGTCCGCGGAAGCAGCTTCATTCGCAAATCTCGACATCGCAGGAAAGACTATACCCCCCATGCCGGACAGTCGCGATGATCTTCGGGCGCAAAACGTCCTCTTCCATCTTCCGGCGCAACCGGCTCACCTGATTGTCGATGGTTCGGTCCAATGGACCGGCGACCCGGCCGGTGCTCAATTTGAGCAGCTCGTCGCGGCCAATGACCGTCCTTGGCCTTTGCAGGAACAGGGTCAGGAGTTTGAGTTCACCGGATGTAAGTTGCGTACGCGAACCGCCTTGGTCAATCAGTGTGCGGCCATCGAAATCCAGCTTTAGGTGTGCAAACTTCAACGTTTTCCCCGCAAAACCATTCGGTTTTGGGATCAGCTGCGTCCGACGCAATATCGCGTTGATCCGCGCCACCAGTTCCTTGGGATTAAACGGCTTGGCGAGATAATCGTCTGCCCCGCCATCCAGACCCGCGATGCGGTCTTCGTCGTCACCCAATGCGGTCAGCATCAGGATCGGAATATGCCCTTCCTTGCGCAATCGCCTGCACGCGGACAGCCCGTCTTCCCCCGGCATCATCACATCGAGGACAATCAGATCGAAATGCGCTTCCGCCAGCCTTGCGTCCATCTCAACTGCATTTTCCGCCGCTGAAGCACGCATGCCGTTGCGTTCCAGATAACTGGTGACGGATTTCCGAATCTCTGAATGGTCATCGACGACAAGGATGCGTGGCAGATCGCTCATGCCGCCAACATAGTCATTTTCACCAAGGGACGCCCATCCCGTGTTTGTAGCCAAATGTAACAGCGCGGGCAGTCGACTTCGGGATACCGAGCAACTATTTAAGGAAGAACATCGAGGAGTTTTAAGTGAACCGACGTGAATTTGGCCTTACGGCACTCAGCCTGGCCTTGGCCGGGCCTGCTTTGTCGCAAACCGCCGCACCCACGTTGCAGGTGACAAAGACACCGACCTGCGGCTGCTGCGGCGCTTGGGTAAATGAGATGATCGCTGCCGGTTTCAAGGCATCGGTCGAGGACGTGGATTACGACACGCTTCAGGTTCTGAAGCAGAAACACGGCATCGCGCCGGAACTGGCAGGATGTCACACTACGTCCGTGGGCGGATATTTCGTCGAGGGTCACGTGCCTGCGGCTGACATCGGGCGGTTGCTGAGCGAAAAACCTGTCGCGCGCGGACTGACAGCACCGGGAATGCCCATGGGTTCGCCCGGCATGGGCCCCCAAGGTGATCCCTATGATGTGCTGCTTGTACTGATGGATGGGTCGACGCAAGTCTTCGCAACCCACGGCTGACGTGTTTGCCCGCGATACGTTCCGACAAAGTTTTTCGCCGACCTTACCATTCGGCAGATTTTGTTGGAACGTATCCGTTCTGAGCTTGGCAAGCATATTGCCGTTCCTGCTTGTCTACATCCTCGCAACGCCTGGTTTTGCGACGCTGCTGCTGACGAATGGGACCGCGCTCTCGCGCTTCCTCCGGCAGGTCTTTACCAATGGGTTTGTGGTCGTTTTCCTCGTGAATTACTTGGGGTTCGTTTCCGCATCGGTCGCGCTGAAGCAGTACCAGCATCGGCCGATTGTTTACCTGGTTTTAGATGGCCTGCTGCGGAGTGTCGCATTCATTGGGGTTCACATTGCCGTCTATGTGATGTCGGCCGATCTGTTCGGCTCGTTCAACGGCAGCCGTGCAACAGCTTTGAGCGTGGTCGGACCAACGCTCGAGCGGTCGTTCATGTTTGGGAACATCTCGGGCGTATATCTCTATGCCCTGGCGCCCGGCACCTTCATCGCGCTTCTGGTGGTTCTGACAGAACCTTCTGGCGAGGCATCGAAGCCTACCATGTTCAGGACAATGAGCATGGCCTTGCTGTTCAGCCTGACCCCGATCCCCCTCGTCACATTCCTGTCCTATGCGTTGGATCTGGCAACCTGACGGGCCAACTTGGTCAACGACCCGCAGGCTGTCATCTGATCAAATTGTATCCGAATGTACCCTTGACCTTGCCTCACTGGAATGTCGCAGAAGAACACGAGCATATTCTGGAGAGCTACATGTCTGACAATCAAAGTCAAAAATCCACCGGTTCATCGAAACTGATGCAGTATGGTATGATGGCCTGTTGTGCCGTTATGTTGTTTCCAGTCGCCGCATTCTTTATTGCAGGCGGCACGATCGCGGGTCTGTGGGGCAACGTCGGCCTTTTTGCGCCGCTCGCACTTTGTCTTGGTGCGCATGTCGTCATGCACAGGATGATGGGAAAGTCGTGTCACGGGTCAAGAGTTGAACAGGCGAACGAGGCGACTGTGGATGCAGAATTTGAAGATGGCCAAGCTCCCGAACGAGAACTGGTACGCGCCCGCTAGAACGCGGCTGACAATCGGAATTCCGATTGCAGGTATTCTGGCCCTCGGCGGTTGTGCCCAGTCGGCCTCGGGCAAGCTTTGCCCACTTGAGCCCCCTTCCGTGACACGGGATGCGGCACACGACGTCATGCTTCCCGTAGGATGTCGCTTGGTCGGTCAGTCTGAAGGTACTACTCACGAAATAGTCTGTGACGACGGCCGGACCGGATGGGCTTTCGATTAAGCGCCAAACCTTGATCCTGCCTCACATTCACCTGCACAGCGACGGTCGCCCACGCCACTACGGGCGCAACCGTTCCAACGCGCTTTGCACGGCTTGACGGCGCGGGTCATCTCCCGGCACCTCCGACAACAGGATTTCAGCGTGTTCAAACGCCGCGATTGCCGGCGCGGTATCACCCAGAACCGAATAGGCATTGCCAAGCCGCATCCATCCATCAAGATCGTCAGGCTCATCTTCCAGCCGCGTGGCCAGCCGTTCGACCATCGAGCGGATGAAATCCTGTCGTTCCTCCACACTCATGTCCTGCGCGTTTTCGATGTCTTCCTGTGTCGGGCCGGACGCACTGGTCTTCGGGGCATAGTCGGCCAGCGAGATCGGAGCCTTGCCGATCTTCGCGCCAATCCGGTTGGCTTCGCCAACAAAGCTTTCCATCCACGGGAAAAACCTATCCGCATCGTCCAGCCGGGCCACCAGCGTTTCGTGAGCCCGAGCCTCATCGCCCTTCTGCTCGAGCGAGACTGCCTTGAAAAAGGCAGCACCGGGATTGGAAGGATCCAGTTCGTACGCCCGATCAATCGCGGTGTCCGCTTCAGGTGTCACCACACCTTGCTCTGCGTAGATCAGAACCTCGGCTAACATGGAGAAGACGGCGGAATCGGCCTCCGGTCGTTGTGCGACAACTCTATATGCATCGGCTGCATCCGCATACCGGCCCATTTTCGAATAGGTTTGCCCCAGCAGCATCCAGCCTTCCGAAGGCCCGCCTTCGGGGTCTGAACTGAGCCGGACGTACAGACGATCTGTCAATTCGGCGATTTCCGCCGCTTCCTGCCGTTCAGTGGCACGTTCGGCAAAGGCGACACCTGGGATCTCTGGCGAGCCCATTGCGGAGTAATATCCAAAAGCGAAGACCGGCACGAACACTGCGCTCAGAACGACCATCAAGCGGCCCCCTGCCGCCGGTTTCCCATCTGACAGAACGGACCGGCGCGACTGCACGAGGATCCGTCTCTTGATCTCCTGCTCCGCCGCCGTGGCCTCGGTGTCGGAAATGACACCGCGCTCAAGATCCCGCCGAACCTCATCCAACTGATCCATGAGGACCGCATCCGTGGCGTCAGCCGGGACGGGTGTCCGCGACGACCGATGGCGCAGCGGCAGGCCCATGAAAAGCAGACCTACAACGGATAACAGGGCGAAAACCAACCAGATCATGAACCGTCCTTTGAAGCGTTCTCTTCAATGAAACGCGCAATTTCCGCTTTTTCGTCATCGGAAAATCCCGTTGCGGCAGCCCTGCGCCGGCTTCTCGAAATGACGGTCCAGCCGACAAGCAGCGAAACAAGCGCAAACACGAAGGGCGCCATCCAGAGCGCGAGAGTGGCGCGATTCAGGGGCGGGCGCATCAGGACATAATCGCCATACCGGGCGTGGATGTACGCGATGACCTCCTTGTCGCTGTCACCGGCAACAAGCCTTTCGCGCACCAGTATGCGCAGGTCCCGCGCAACCCCGGCGTTGGAGCTGTCGATGTCCTGATTCTGGCAGACAACGCAGCGCAGTTCCCGTGATATTTCACGGGCGCGTTGCTCCAGTACAGGATCCTGCAACATCTCGTCTGGCTCGACCGCCAAGGCCGTCACCGGAAGCAGCAGGATGAAAGCAAATGCGATATACCTCATCCGTTCTGGCCCCTTGCTAACGCGCCAGCCTGGATCAATGCTTCCCTGAATGTGGAAATCGCCGTTTCGCCCACGACGGGGCCGACATATCTGAACAACACCGTCCCGTCAGAGCCGACAATGAATGTTTCAGGTACGCCCGAAAGGCCCCATTCAATCCCCACTCTGCCGCTCAGATCAGACCCGATCCTTTCGTAGGGATTGCCAAGCTCAGCAAGCCATTTAGTCGCATCCTCCGGCTTGTCCTTGTAATTGATCCCGAACAACGTCAGCCCGTCCTTTTCGACCATCTGGGTCAGAACCCCGTGTTCGGCCCGGCAGGGCACGCACCACGAGGCAAACACGTTCACGATGACCGGTCGCGGGTTCCCGACCAGATCGGCGCGGGAAAGCCCTGGCGTCTCCAACCCGTCGACAGCGGCCAGATCGAATTCGGGTGCCGGCTGCGAGATCAGAACCGAAGGAATGTTGTTCGGGTCCCGGTCCGGGTTCAAGCCCCACAGAAAAAACCCCCCGAAAATGGCCGCGATTGCCAGCGGAATGAATGCCAGTATACGTCCCATGCCTACTCCGCAGGAAGTGCTGCGGGCGCTGTCGCCTTGCGACGGGGTGCCCCGACGCGCAACCGCCGGTCAGACAGCGAAAGACCCCCACCAAGCACAAGCATCGCCGATCCGATCCAGATAAAGTTGACCAGAGGTTCATACAGGATGCGCAGGGTCCAAGCCCCTTGCGTGCTCTCGTCCTCGGCGGCCGGATTTGCGATGGACGCATAGAGATCACCGGCCATTGTCGATCTGATGGCGCTCTCTGTGGTGGTGGTTTGCGCGACCGGATAGGTACGCCGCTCCGGGAAGAGATCGGTGACATAGTTCCCCTCCCGGGCCACACGAAGCGTGCCACGATCCGCGAAGTAATTTGGCCCACGCACACGTTCGGCCCCCTCAAAGGTGACATCGAACCCACCAATGCTGACCTCTGTACCGGGCCGGACAAAGATGATTTCCTCGGATTTCCAGACCGTCGAGCCGATAAATCCGAACATCGCCATCGCGAGCCCCGCATGAGCCAGTGTCATCCCATGAGAGGATCTGGGCAGGTTGCGTGCACGGCGCACCGATTCCGGGAACGGTGCCTCAAACAGCTTTATGCGCATCGCCCATTCCCGCAGGGTTGAGAAAAACAGCCAGAATGCAAGCATCAGCGACAGATACCCCAACACCGGACCGCCCTCGGCGAGATACCAGGTCACCAATGTCGCGAGCACGGCCAGAACGACCACGAAACGCAACCGCTGCAGAACGCCCGCCAGATCGGCACGTTTCCAGGACAGGTAAGGCCCCAGCCCCATCGCAAAGACGAGCGGCAGCATCACGGGAATAAAGGACGCATTGAAGAAGGGCGGCCCCACCGACAGTTTTTCACCGCCCGTCGCGGCTTCGTAGAAGAGCGGGTACAAGGTGCCGAACAGCACAATGCCGGTGGCCGTGGCCAGCAGCAGGTTGTTCACCAATAGCCCCGCTTCCCGGCTGATCGGCTTAAACAGGCCGCCGGGCTCCATTGTCGGCGCGCGCCAGGCAAACAGAGCAAGGGAACCGCCGATCGAAACGGCCAGCAATCCAAGGATATAAAGTCCCCTTTCCGGGTCGACCGCGAATGCATGCACAGAGGTCAGCAGGCCCGATCGGACAATGAACGTGCCCAAGAGCGATAGGGAAAAAGTCAGGATCGCCAGAAGGATTGTCCAGCTTTTGAACGCATCCCGTTTCTCCGTCACGATTGCGGAATGCAGCAGTGCCGTGCCCATCAGCCATGGCATGAAACTGACGTTCTCAACGGGATCCCAGAACCACCAGCCGCCCCAGCCAAGCTCATAATAGGCCCACCAGGATCCCAGCGCGATGCCTGCGGTCAGGCTCATCCAGGCAGCCAGCGTCCACGGACGTACCCACCGTGCCCAGGCCGCGTCCACCCGCCCTTCGATCAGGGCGGCAACCGCGAACGAAAAGACAATCGAGAACCCGACATACCCGAAGTAGAGAAGCGGCGGGTGCATGGCGAGACCGACATCCTGCAATAATGGGTTGAGGTCCTGACCGTCGTCTGCCGGAGGGAAAACGCGGTCGAAGGGATTGGACGTCAGCAGCATGAAAGTCAGGAAACCGACACTGATCCAGGCCTGCACCGACAGCGTTCTTGCCTTCAGCGACAGAGGAATGTTCGATCCGAAGAGGGCGACCGCCGCACCAAACACCGTCAGGATAAGGGTCCACAGCAACAGGGATCCTTCGTGACTGCCCCAGGTGCCTGCCACCTTGAACAGCATCGGTTTGAGTGAATTGGAATTCTCCACCACGTTCTTGACCGTGAAGTCGCTTGTGACGAAGGCTTGCATCAGCGCCAGAAACGCGATGCCGACAAAGAAAACCTGACCGAACGAGGACCATCTGGCAGACTGCATCCACAGGATGTTTCCGCGACCCGCACCGAGGATGGGCAGCACACTTTGAACAAGCGCCATGGCCAAGGCCAGTGCCAGCGCGAAATGACCGATTTCAGGTGTCAAAGGATCATCAGCCTCTTCAATGAATTCACTGGATCGACGTCTGTCTAGCAAATCGTCCGGCGAACTGTGAGTGGTTGCTTTGTCACCGTTTGTAACAGGATGCTGTGACAAATGATTACAAAACGGCCCGCGCTTGGCCTTTAATCAAAGCGCTATAACGCCAATGTATCTAGGGTAAGTCTGAAAGGAATGAGAAATGAAAAAACAAGAAATTATTGCGCTTGGCGTGGTGATCGCGGTTGGCATGGCGCAAACAGCATTTGCGGAATCCGACGGGGCTGCCGACAGCAAGCCTGACAGCGGGAATATGTCCGGCATGGCGATGGGCGATGGCGACAATCAGATGGGCATGATGGGCGGGGACATGATGCCGATGATGCGAAAAATGATGAAGATGCATGCCGCTATGATGGGTGGCCAGGGCAACATGATGGGAATGATGGATCGGGACATGATGTCGACAATGATGTCCGGTGGACAGCCTCATGAAATGGCCGCGCAGATGTCCGAAAAAATGCGGGAGTTCGATGCGAATTCCGATGGAGCGTTGACACTTGACGAGTTCGAAGCCTTGCATATGGACGCAATGCGCGCGCGCATGGTAGATCGCTTTCAGCATCTCGATGCGGACGGTAACGGCCAGATCTCTCAGGACGAGATGGAAGATGCCGGTACACGGATGAGCAAAATGAACGGTACTTCCACCGGAACGGACATGGAAGGTCATCATGACAGCGAATAAGGGTCAAGCCTGCGGCACTCAGCTTGATGGGGGCAAATTATGGCCTTCTTTCTGACGCGCCGCGGCGCAAGCCTTGCGATGTTGGCCAGTTCCGTTGCACCTTTCTCGGCTGTCGCCCAGACCGCCGAGGTCTGGTCGGCGGACATGGCAGCAGATGCGCTGCAACAGGACCTGATCCGGATGATCGACGTTCGGTCGCGACCGGAATGGACCGACACCGGCGTTGCCGACGGTACCTGGCCCATCAGCCTGCATGAGGACCGTTTCGCCGAGCGGCTTTTTGCCGCCCGGGAACGGGCCGAAGGGCGGCCTGTCGCGCTCATCTGTGCGACAGGCGGGCGGTCTGGCCGCGTCATGCGAAGTCTTCGGCAGGCTGGCTACAGCGGCTTTCTTGACGTATCCGAAGGCATGCTCGGTTCTGCCGCCGGACCGGGCTGGATCGCGGGCGGTTATCCGGTCGTCAGTGTCGATATGGCTCTGGCGGCGCTGCCAGAGGAATTGAGTTGAAGTGAAACTGTTGAACCGTCGAGAACTGTTGGGCCATGCCGCAGGCTTTGGGGCTGCATTTGCCCTGCCATCGGCTGCATTCGCGGCATCGGACAAGAGGCTCGCGTATCCTCCCCTTCTCGATGCGACGACATCCCGGCTTTTTCAGCTGGAAGCCCGCACGGGCGAGACCCGTTTTGACGACGGTGCCGCCAGCGAAACGTTCGGCTACAACCAGGGATACCTTGGCCCGACGATCCGGGTGCAGGCCGGGGTCGAGACACGGGCAGAGGTGCACAACACGCTTGGCGAGCCGATGTCAGCGCATTGGCACGGGTTGGTTGTTGCCGGTGAGTTCGATGGCGGACCACATCAGGCCATCGCACCGGGAGACACCTGGAAGCCGGTGCTGGACCTTGACCAGCCCCCGGCAACGGCCTGGTATCACAGCCACATTCACGGCGCGACGGCACGGCAGGTCATGCTGGGGCTGGCGGGTGTTCTGCAGGTGACGGATGACGCGGATGACGCCCGTGGATTGCCATCCGCCTACGGGGTCGATGATCTGACCCTTGTATTGCAGGACCGTCAGTTCAACTGGCGCGGACGCCTGAAATACGATCCCGGCATGCACCAGTCCATGAACGGGTTTCAGGGCGACACAATGGTTGTGAACGGTCAAATCGGCGCGTCGGCAGCGGTTCCGAAGGGGATCGTGCGGTGCCGTGTCGTCAACGGCTCGAATGCGCGGGTTTACCGCCTGTCCATGTCTGACAGCCGGTCGCTTCATCTCATCGCGACAGATGCCGGATTTCTGGATCGACCGATTGCGCTGAACCGCCTGACCCTTGCACCAGGAGAGCGCGCAGAAGTGCTTGTGGATTTCACAAGCGGGCGGGACAGTGTTTTGAAGTCCGACGATATCATTAATTCGGCCATGGGCGGAATGATGGGCGGCGGCGGTTCCGGCAGTCCATTCACCGTGCTGCCTTTCGCTGTCGACACAACCCTTCCGGTTCGCATCGACGCCCTGCCCGGCTCTCTGGACGGGCAGTTGCCTGATCTTGCGGTCAAGGACGCGCCAGTCCGACGTCTGTCACTGGATATGTCGATGGGCATGGGGATGATGTTCTCGCGGTCCGGTAACCGATTTTCGATCAACGGCGCGTCATACGATTCGGGAACGCTCAATTTTTCCACCAAACTCAACAGCATCGAGCGTTGGATTGTGCGTGGGGCCATGATGATGCACCCGTTCCATGTTCACGGCGTCCGGTTTCAGGTCCTGTCGGAAAACGGTACGGCACCGCGTGCAGAGAACAGGGGTTGGAAGGATACGGTACTGGTGGATGGTGAAGTGGAGCTTGCGATGAAATTCGAAAAACCTGCCTCAGCGGCTGCGCCCTACATGTATCACTGCCACATTCTGGAACACGAAGACGGCGGCATGATGGGGCAATTCAGTGTTGCTTAGCGCAGAAATCCCTTTACCCTCCGCTGACAGGAACCTTTAGGGGAATCCTATTCCTCGATAGAGGTTTGAGATGAAAACCGAATTGCACATCAAGCGGCTGACCCTCGCCGGCGGGCTGTTGATCGTCATCTCTGCGCCTATGCATTTCATCTTGCCCGAGCAAAGGCCAATTGTCTTCGCAGCTCTCTTTCTTTTGGTGCTCCATGCCGCTTAGCAAACCGCGCCTGCATCGGGTTGGGCTATGGTTGGTGGTTGCGCTTGGCGTACTTTTGATAGCCATATGGGCAATGGGATATGGCCCGGCGATAGCCCGCGAGACTATCGAGGTCTGGATAGAGCGGGCCGGCGCTTTGGGACCGTTGCTCATCATCGTGCTCATGATGGTTTCGATCGTGGCAAGCCCCATTCCAAGTGCACCGGTCGCACTGGTGGCAGGCGCGGCGTATGGTCATGTTGCCGGAGCTGTCTATGTCGCCATCGGGTCGGAACTGGGTGCACTCGTGGCATTCATCATCGCCCGCTATATCGGGCGCGACCACGTTGAGCGCTGGCTTGGGGATAAGGCCGGTTTCGGGTTATTGGGCTCTCAAAATCTGTTGATGTTGACGGTGTTCGCGTCTCGCCTCTTGCCCTTCATCTCGTTTGACGCAATGAGCTACGCTGCCGGTCTCAGCCGCCTGCGCCTTTGGCGGTTCCTGATCGCAACTCTGGCAGGCATTCTTCCAGCCAGTTTCCTGCTCGCGCATTTCGGAGCAGAGGCCATGTCGGGAGATTTCGGCACTGCTGAGTGGATCATCATCGGTCTTGGATTGATGACTGCCGCACCGTTGCTGGTCGCAGCGCTCTGGCGAACAAATCGGTCAACCAACGCTTCCTAAGTCTGAGTATGTCAGCAAAAATGAAAACCGTGATTGCCTACTTTACCATTGACCTTCCCCCACAGGAAGCTGCGACCGTGAATCGCTATGGATACACAAACACCACAACTCCGCCGGGATTTCCTGTACTACGCCACCGCCGGAACGGGCGCGGTTGCCGTAGGGGCTGCGGTCTGGCCATTGCTCAATCAGATGAACCCATCCGCCGATGTCCGCGCGCTGTCCCAGATCCGCGTCGATATCTCCGGTGTGGAACCCGGAACGCAATTGACTGTCAGTTTTCTCGGCAAGCCGGTGTTCATCCGGCACAGGACCGACGCGGAAATCGCGCAGGCCCGTTCGGAAGATGTGCTTTCCCTTCCTGATACCGTCGCCAGAAATCCCAACATATCCGGAGATGACCTGGCCACCGATGCAAACAGGGCAGTGGCGGGAAATGAGAATTTCTTGGTCATGATAGGCGTTTGCACGCATCTGGGATGTGTACCACTTGGTGACGGAGCCGGCGATTTTGGTGGTTGGTTCTGTCCCTGTCATGGCTCCCATTATGATACAGCAGGACGCATTCGAAAGGGTCCGGCACCGGAGAACCTGCATATTCCCACGATGTCCGTTTCGGAAGACATGATACTGACCCTGGGCTGACAGGAGCTTCGCGCATCGCGAAGGCCCATAAAATTCATACGCAGCGTTGTCGGAAGAGTCTTGACCCTCCAGTAACTGGAAGGGTTATGTGTTCAATTGTCTTGAAAACGGGAATTAGAAGATGGCCACGGACCAAGAACATCATCACGACATGACGCGCACCTCGACCGCATCAGACCCAGATACAGCGACCGACCCGGTGTGCGGCATGACCGTCGAGATAGACGAAGACACGCGCAGTGCCGAGTATGATGGAGAGGTCTTTCATTTCTGCTCGGAAAACTGCGAAACCAAGTTTGGCAAAGACCCATTTTACTATGCGTCGGGAAACGCCCAAAAGACACCAGCACATGGCGAGGCCGGTACGCAATGGACCTGCCCGATGCATCCGCAAATCCTGAAGGATGAGCCCGGGTCCTGTCCGATCTGCGGCATGGCGCTTGAACCGATGCTTCCATCGGACGAGCCGTCAGAAGAGTTGTCCGATTTCACAACACGCATGTGGATCAGCGCGGCAGCCGCCGTTCCGCTGGTTATCCTGACGATGGGTGAACTGGTCGGCCTACCTGTGCGGGAATGGATCGGACATCAGACGGCTGTCTACATCGAATTCGTCCTCGCAACCCCGATCATTCTCTGGGCGGCTCTTCCCTTCTTCAAAAGGGGGTGGGAATCGATCAGGAATATATCGCCGAACATGTGGACCCTGATCGCGCTTGGCGTCGGGGCTGCCTATATCTATTCGCTTGCCGCAACATTCCTGCCCGGCATTTTCCCCGAAGCGTATCGAAACGGCCAAAGCGTCGGGACATATTACGAAGCTGCGGTTGTGATCGTTGCGCTGATCTTTGTCGGTCAGGTGCTCGAGTTGCGCGCCCGCGAACGGACGGGTGATGCCATCCGTGCATTGCTCGATCTCGCACCAAAAACGGCGCGGCGGATCCTGCCGGACGGGACGGAATATGACGCACCTCTCGAACACATTGTTGAGGGTGACAGGTTGCGGGTACGCCCCGGCGACAGCATACCCGTCGATGCCGAGGTCCTCGAAGGGCATTCATCTATCGACGAAAGTATGATCACCGGAGAGCCGTTGCCGGTCGAGAAAACACAAGGCGACCGGGTCACAGGCGGCACGATCAACAAGAGCGGCACATTGGCGATCCGGGCCACACAGGTCGGTGCGGACACGGTCCTGTCCCAGATCGTGGACATGGTGGCAGGTGCAAAGCGGTCGCGCGCGCCGATTCAGGGTCTGGCGGACCGGGTATCGTCCGTCTTTGTTCCGACGGTTGTCGTCATTGCGATCATATCCTTCGTTGTCTGGCTGTTCTTAGGGCCCGATCCCGCGCTCGCCTTCGCTGTTACTGCAGCCGTATCCGTTCTTATCATTGCTTGCCCCTGTGCCTTGGGCCTTGCGACGCCCATTTCGATCACAACGGCGGCGGGCCGCGGGGCACAGGCTGGCGTTCTGATCAAAGACGCCGAAGCACTGGAACGCATGGCGCGTGTCGATACCGTCATCGTTGACAAGACCGGAACACTCACCGAAGGGCGCCCCAAGCTGACAGACGTGGTGCCCACGGGGGACAAGGCTGAAAATGACCTGCTGACAATGGCTGCGGCCCTCGAACGGGGCTCCGAACATCCGCTGGCCGAAGCAATAGTCGAGGGTGCGCTGGCACGGGGGCTGACGCTTCCGAACGCAACGGAATTCGAAGCCGTGACTGGCAAGGGCGTGAAAGGCATGGTCGATGGCCAGGTCGTGGCACTTGGGAATCCCGCCATGATGGCAGAGATCAACGTTGACGCTTCGATTGCGGAATTTGCTGCGGACGACCTTCGTGAATCTGGAAAGACAGCAATGCTTGTGGCGATAGATGGCACTTTTGCCGGCATTGTCGCTGTTGCCGATCCCATCAAGGAGTCCACGGCAGACGCCATCGATGACCTTCATCGCCTCGGTCTCAGGGTCATAATGGCAACCGGTGACAATCAGAAAACCGCCGAAGCCGTCGCCGCAAAGCTGGGTATTGATGAAGTCCACGCAGGCGTCTTGCCCGAAGACAAGAAGGCATTGGTGGACTCCCTCAGACAAGAAGGGGCCCGGATCGCCATGGCAGGAGACGGCGTGAACGATGCCCCTGCCCTGGCGGCGGCTGATGTGGGCATTGCGATGGGCACCGGTGCCGACGTTGCCGTGGAAAGCGCAGGCATCACCCTTCTGGGTGGTGATCTTGTCGGCATCGTGCGTGCGCGCCGATTGGCAAAGGCAACGGTGCGAAACATCAAGCAGAACCTGTTTTTTGCCTTCGCCTACAATACCGCAGGTGTGCCCATCGCGGCTGGTATTCTCTACCCGTTTTTCGGCCTTCTTCTGTCGCCGATGATCGCCGCCGCCGCGATGAGCCTGTCTTCGGTCTCCGTCATTAGCAATGCACTGCGGCTGCGACGGGTACGGCTTTAGTCGCAAACTAAGGAGATAGATGATGGCAGGCGGACATCAGGGGCATATGCCGTCCGGCGGCAAGGGGCTGGCGATATCAGCCTAGTTGACCGGCATCTATTTTGTGATTGAACTGGCGATTGGCCTATGGACAGGGTCAATCGCGGTCATCTCCGACGCGTTCCATACCTTTTCGGCCGTGGGCGGTGTGCTGGTCGCCATTGTCGCGGCGCGTATGGCGTTGCGTCCGGCGGATGAAGAGCGGAGCTTTGGCTGGCGCGCGCCGAAATCATCGGCGCCCTTGTGAATGGCGGCTTCTTGCTGGCCATGGCGGTTGTTGTCATCGCGATGGCTGCCATGCGCATGTCTGCGCCAATTGATCTTCCAACGGGTCCGATGCTGATTGCGGCTGCCGGGGGGGCTCTTTACGGAGTTCATTTCGCTTGCGCTGATCTGGAAGCAAAGCAAGGAAGATCTGAACACGAAGGGAGCGTTCTGGCATATCATCCAGACCTTTGTTGGCAGTCTGTTGATCATCGTGACCGCCCTCGCAATCGAATTCACCGGGTTTCTGCTGATCGACCCGCTGCTTGGCATGGCGTTCGGGTTTGTCCTGCTATGGGCGAGCTGGGGATTGCTGAAAGAAGCGGCGCATCTTTTGATGGAAGGCACGCCTCCCGAAGTGAGTCTGCCTGAAATCAAACGTACCCTTGAAGAACTGCACGAGGTTTCCGATGTTCACCATATTCATGCCTGGGCGCTGACAAGTGGCAAGCATGTCTTCTCCGCGCATCTGCGTGTCACAGATCAAGAAGAGGTCCTGCAAACCGCCTACGACATGCTGCGTAAGGACTTCGGGTTCTTTTTCGCAACCCTGCAGATCGAAACACGGTGCTTCGACGAAAGCGGCGCTGAGGCAATCGACCTTTCAGCGGCGAGCAGTAAGACAGGGCATAACGGCGATCTTTGAAAACAGGTCATCGTCGCGGGCAGCAATTCTCATTGCTATCGGGCAAGCGAAATACCCGCCAAGCTTTGCTACCGCACCTTTTGTTATCTCGAACCGGGCATGGTCCGGCTGATCCATTCAGGGGCGCAAATGATACGTTCCCCGGGTCGGATTTGCGATCCGGCCATCATTCACAAGCTTTCGCAAGGCCCGATAGGTGGCCTCGTGCGAAAGGTGCAGCGCGCTGGCAAAATCGACAACGGAGCTTTCAAGCAGGCCCGCCACCATACCGGCATAGACCCGTTCTTCTGCGCGGCGGATGCCTACGATCTCAAGCGCCTGACGTTGCGCTTGTATCTGCTGTGCCGCTTGCCGCGCATAGGCGCGTGCAAAATCCGGATCTGCAAAGGCAGACAAGACCGCCGCTTTGTCGATCTGTACAAACGCCCCAGCCTCCGCCACGACCGCATCGCAGTGGTATCTATCCGAAAACACCGATGCTTCGGCAAGGCTCATCCCGGGCTCGGCACGGTAGATGATAAATCGTTCGCCATCCGGGCCGACACGCTCAAGATGAACGCGCCCGCACTTAACAACATAAAGGCCGCAGGTCCGCGCGCCCTGACGAAAGACCGTATCCCCTGCGGCCCTCGTCAGCGGACGCAAGGCGGAGGGCGGTATGAGATTATAGGGTTCAGGCATCATATGATCCAAATCATATTTCAGGGTCCGATCAGGTACTAGGCTGAATCCGAATACACTCAGGAAAGGCTGGTCCATGCGACTGATACCCGTTCTCTTCGCTGTTTTGCTTGCGACACCCGTTACGCCGCAACAAATGCATTCATCCATGGGTCACGCGTCCGACGCCCCAGGAAACCGGCCAGTCCGCCTTCGCCGCATTGGCCGAAATAGTTGTGCTGCTCCAGGCCGATCCCGAAACCGATTGGGGCGCCGTCAATATCGACAAACTGAGGGACCATCTGGTCGATATGGACCTTTTGACACGAAAGGCAGAGGTCACCCGCATTCTGCGGCCCGACGGGGCACGGTTCGAAGTGCGTGGCAGCCCGCGTGTCCTGTCGGCCATCAACACAATGGTTCCCGCCCATGCACCGTTCCTTGCCGGTGAAACAGGCTGGAGTGTTGCGTCAGAAGAAATGGAGGATGGTGTCGCACTGATCGTGGGTGGCGATGGTGAACAAATACAGGGCCTTGGTTTCTTTGGTCTGATGACAATCGGTGTACATCATCAAGAGCACCATCTGATGATTGCGAAAGGACGCAAGCCGCATCATTGAGCACGCGCCCAAGGCTCATATGCGGACCCAGGCCGCAATGGTCACTTCGCCAACACTACGCTCGGATATTCACAAAGAATCTGATGTCGACACCAGATCCGCAGAATTAACCGTCACACGCCTGCGGGACCATACGATCAGGGCCGCGCCAAGGATAATCATCGGCAACGACAGCAGTTGGCCCATTGTCAGCCCATAGCCCGCCCAATGAACCGCATGTCCAATCGGGTTGTCCTGCGTGACGAACTGCATATCAGGCTGCCGGAAGAACTCGACAAGGAACCTTGCGCTTCCGTATCCCGCCAGGAACAGGCCAGTAAGGCTTCCGGGAAAGCGCAGCCAACCGCGTTTCCAGGCCAGAAAGATCAGGACCGAGCCAAGCAGGATACCCTCCAGAAGAGCCTCATAAAGCTGGGACGGATGGCGGCCACACAGGCCCACGACGCCCGCACAGGACTGGGCCGCCTCGCCGGGGAATGCCACCGCCCAGGGCACATCGGTCGGACGGCCCCAAAGCTCGTTATTGGTGAAGTTGGCCAGCCGACCGAGGAAAAGACCCGGTGGTGTTGCAACAGCGAGCAGATCCGCCGTTGATAGAACGGGTGCGCCGTTGCGATAGCAAAAAAGCAAGGTGGCCACGACCACGCCGAAAAAGCCGCCATGAAATGACATACCACCCTGCCAGACCATGAAGATTTCGACGGGGTTCTGAAAATAGTACTGAGGTTGATAGAAAAGCACGAACCCCAGCCTGCCCCCCACGATCACGCCCAGAATGATCCATGTCAGCAGGTCTTCCAGTTGCTTGGGTTGCAGCGGCGGCGCCCCGGCCCCCCAGACTGACGAAGAGCGGACCAATGCGACACAGATGCGCCAGCCGATAAGGAGGCCAACAATATAGGCCAGCGCATACCAACGCAGGGCAAAGCGGAACGATCCGATATCAACGGCAAAAATCTCTGTTCCGATGTCAGGAAATTGGATAATCGAAGTCAGCATTCTTTGTTACCTTTGCCTGTTTCACACAAGGCCACATTTTGTTTCCCGCAACGGACGTTGGCGCGTTCAACCCTGTTGTCCCCAGCCCAAAGCGCTGTGGTGAATGTGCCATCCTTGCGTGCGGGAGTCGGTTCCGTTGAACCAGAGATGACGCACATCGGCACCCGCGTCCATGTGTTCAGGCGCTTGTATCCCATGAGTTTTGTACTTGTTTGTAACGGTTGGAAGCTCCGCCGCCTACTGGATCCGTCCGTCGCGGGAAATCAGCCGATCAAGGTCGCGCTCCATGATCTGAATTCGCTCCCGCGTCCTGCAACGACCATTGCGCAACCACATCTATGATCACGGATATGTTCATTGAAGTTGCGCGCGCCCGGCACAATTCAACGGATCATGACGGCACATAATGGTGATAACCGGGATCAAAGCAGGACCAGCGGCATCGCAAAAGGAGTTCAGATGTTTATACGGTCCCTCGCAGCGACACTTTTCATCGCTTTTGTTGCATTAGCTGCAAACGCCCCGCCCCTCTATGCGCAAGGAAAGACAATTCCATTCGATGGAAGCTGGAAAGAACAGGGCCTCTTGCGGCTCTTTTCGAACGAGTACGGCCTGCAAGGTCGGCGGCTGGACGTGATTTCCGATGGCACGGTTTCGGTTCTCTGGCGTCCGGTCAGCGCAGCCCTTGGCACCGCAAAGGCAGCAATGTGGGAATGGTCCGTCACGCAGGGTGTTAAGGGAACCGACCTCACACGGCGCGGCGGCGATGATCGCAATCTTGCTTTGTACTTCATATTCGTCGATCCGCAGACCGCAAGCACGCTTGGCCGAACAACGGCGCGCAAATTGCTGCGTGATCCCAATACGCGGGCGCTGGTTTATGTCTGGGGTGGCAATCATGCGAAAGGCGCATTGCTGAACAGCCCCTACTCGACGGGTCTCAAATCGAAAATTCTGCAAACGGCGCAAACCGGCAACTTCACCGAGAATGTGAACCTGGATCGCGATTTCGTGCGTGCGTTCGGGGACATGCCAAAGGTTCTGGTCGGTCTTGCGGTGACAGCCGACAGCGATGATACCGACGGAAAGATCCTTGCGGCCATTCAGGACCTGCAGATACGTTAGGTGCTCTCCGGTATTCCGCCAAACCTGGGCGCCGATCTGCAATGTATCAATATATCTCGCCGGGACGCCCTTCCGCAACGGTGGGGGATGTGGGTTGCAGGCCCCAGAAACGGAATACACGGAAACCCATGCTTAAGCGTCTTCAGATGATGGTTGCGCTTGGCGCAGCCACGCTCCCCCTGCCCCTGAGTGCGGCTTCGGTGCCTGTCACCCTGACGCCCGGCCTTCACCCGGATCGGGTCGCGGGACATTGCAATGCTTGGATTCAATGGCACCTGTCCCGGCCCCGAAATCAGACAGCGCCAGAACGATATTCTGCGGGCGCGGGTGGAAAACGGGCTGGAGGACGGGACCCTCGTACACTGGCATGGCATTCGGTTGCCCAACGCGATGGACGGCGTAAACGTGCTGACACAGGATGTCATCATCCCGAATGAGGGTTACGAGTACCGGTTTCCGGTTCCCGATGCCGGAACCTACTGGTATCACTCCCACTACCTTTCCTACGAACAGGTCGCCCGCGGACTGTTCGGCCCCTGATCGTCGAAGAACCTGCCCCGCCAGACGTGGATCAGGACATCACGGCCATCCTCTTCGACATTCGGCTTGATGACACCGGCCAGTTCGACATGGAATTCGACCGCGCTGATTTCATAACAGCAGGTAGGCTGGGGAACTTGATGACCACCTTCCTGTCGTCTGAGCAGGCGCGGCTGGGGGATCACATCCGGTTGCGTCTGATCAATCCGACACCGGATCGCATTTTCGAGATACGTATCGACGGGCTGACGGGCTTTTGTGTGGCCTATGACGGGATGCCGCTGCCCGAGCTGGTTTCGCTGGGCAATCTAAAACTCGCACCGGCGCAGCGCATCGACATCATCGCAGATGTGACGGGTGATGTGATCCTAAGAGAAACCGTGCCTTCGGGTGGCGAGGAACTGGGGGGCATTATGTTGAACGGTCAGCGACAAATCCGGTCTGCGCCGATAGCTCCCCTCCCCGCGAACCTCGTGCCCGCGCCCGGAGAGATCACGCAAACGGCAGATCTCTTCATGCAAGGCGGTGCCGGGGACGGCGCGCACGGCGGGTTCGGGGGCTGGGCCTTCAACGACGTGAGCGGTCTGCCGAACAAACCGCTGATTTCGGCAAGACGTGATGAAGCAGTGCAGGTGCGGATGGTGAACGACACTGCTTTTCCGCACGGTATCCACCTGCATGGCCACCATTTCTGGGAAACCGATCAGAATGGTGCGCGAACCCACCTTCGCGACACGACCCTCGTAGCGCCGGGCGAGACGATGACGATTGTGTGCGTACTCGACAATCCCGGCGCGTGGATGCTGCACTGCCATATGCTGAGCCATCAGGCTGATGGCATGGCGACCTGGATGCAAGTCAGCTGAGGTCGGAGCGGTGGTTGCGCCAACCGTTGACGCGAAGCTGTGCCACAACGGGATATCGCTCTTAACAACAAGCACAGGCCCGTCATACAAAAGTTTACATGGCACTCGCCAAAATTTGCCTATGCTCAGGTTGTGAATGACGCTGGTCTGATAATCGGAAAGGTGCGCAATGCCATCAAAAATCCATTCTGGCGTGATTGTGGCCCATCTGTTCATGGGCATGACGGCGGGCATGGTCCTTGCCGAGCCATTGGAGTTCGCCGACCTAGACCCACCGGTCGGGAACAATGCGCAGGAACCCACCCTGTTCGCACTGCAGGATGATCGGGTCCTGCTGGGTTGGACCGAACCACACCCTGCCGGGTTTGCGGTAAAATTGTCGGTCCTTGAAGACGCAGAATGGAGCGCGGCCCGCACTGTTACCGTGTCCGACGAACTCTTCGTGAACTGGGCCGATTTTCCGTCCGTTGTTGCGCTTGATGACGGTACCTTTGCGGCTCACTGGCTGTGGGAAAATTCCAAAAACGACTATGCCTATGACGTCAAGATCTCTCTTTCGCCGGATGAGGGCCTGACATGGAGCGCACCGATAACGCCACATGATGATCGGTCGGTTAGCCAACACGGTTTTGTCACGCTCCAGCCGCTCGAAGACGGTTCCTTGATGTCTGTCTGGCTTGACGGACGCGCATATGACAAGCCGCTTTTCACCAGCGCAGCCAGCAACTACCCGGATGCAATGCAGTTGCGCGCAACCCGGATCACGCCCGAAGGTACGCGAACCGATGATGTTCTTGTCGATGCGCAGACCTGTTCATGCTGCCAGACGTCCGCCGCATCGCTGGACGATGGCACCGTCCTTGTCGCATACCGCGACAGAACAGATGCGGAAATCAGGGATATATCTGTCGTAAGACACCAAGGCGGCATGTGGTCAGAACCAACAAACGTCCACAATGACGGCTGGGAAATCTCCGGCTGCCCGGTCAATGGCCCCGCCATCGCGACCGCCGGTCAAACAGCCGCCGTGGCCTGGTTCACGGCTGCAAATGACAAGCCGGAAGTCAAGGTTGCGTTCTCTTCCGATGGTGGCAGAAATTTTGGCGATCCGGCGAAAGTCAGCCTCGGGATTCCCGCCGGTCGGGTCGATATTCTCATGCTGGACCCTCAGACTGCGTTCGTGACGTGGGTCGAATGGGCAAATGAGAGCGAGGTGATCCTTGCTTGCCAGATCACAACCGGTCAGCAGTGTAAGGACCTGCAACTGATTGCGCGAAACAACGGCGCAGGTTCGGTCAACTTCCCGCGCACGGCGCGAACGAATGAAGGGGTTTACCTGTCGTGGACACAGCCTAGCAACTCGGATGATCCGGAACCGAGTTCGACTATACGCACGGTTTTCGCTTCCTATTGAAGGTTTCCGGACGAAAGCTGATGGTTCTTTCGCTTGGCTCACATCAGGAGTGGGTCCAACGATCACCGTCAACAAGAATTGCATTTCCTGCAATAGAGCTACCGGCAAATGACGGTGATTTCTCATCCATAGTGACTGGTCTCTGGCCCGGAAATTGTAGCGTGCCACGCTTTTTCATGATCCCGGTCCCGAGCATATGACCCACCAGCGCTACCCAGGCAATGCCGGTGAAATTCAGAAAGAAGGGAAGATCTGCGACAGAAGTAGTGCCCCCGATGGCCAACACCCACAGGCCGAACCCATAAATCGCCGAGGGCAAAAACCAGTTCGTCTGCCCCGCGATACGGTGCCAAATTGGTCTAAAGACGAACAACCAACCGACGGGATAGCCAATCAGGCCAACAAGATAAAAATGTACGAAATATCCTGCGAAATCACCGTTCGGCAGACCAAGGCTGCCGAGTAAGCTCCTCGCTAGCCCGTGCGGTGACAACCGCGAAAAGCCCAAGCCCGGGCTGATGATCTGACCCAACAGATCGAACGCGACGGTCGCAAAGAAACCTGCGACGAACATTAACCCTAAAGTTCGGGCGTTGAATGCGGGTAGTGAACCTGTTGTGCGAGAATCAGTATCAACTGTATTCATGGCGATTCTTTCTTTGTATTGCGGGCGATCAAATAGACAGGGCTAATGTAATGACCAATTGTTGACCCAGCGACGTTCTCGGCAACTCCCGATCACTTTCCATCTTGATGAGATCGGTCTGTTTATGAACCCCGCCACAATAACCAACCTAATGACAGAACGTGGGATGTGCACTGCTGGCTCTAATATGTGATTATCCGTTACCGCCGTCAGCCTCCATGCCGAGAGAATGCTGACCGCCACAAGCACTTTGTGGCTTTGTACGCGCTGGTTCACAATGAGCGCTGCTTATGAGTCGGTGTCGCCGGAATTTCTCGTCTTTTCACCCCGCGCAGCAGCTGAGTTTGGCTACATCCTTGTCGAAGGTTTGTGCGGCGAGTTTCAGCCCTTCGACCGTGGTCAAATAAGGAAAGATCGTCTCTCCGAGCGCCCGTGCGGTCATGCCGAATATCAGCGCCATTGCCAGTGTCTGAATCGTGTCCGACCCCTCCGGTGCTGCGATCTGACCGCCCAGCAGGCGGTCGGTCTTCGCGTCGGCCACCAGCTTAATCACGCCGCGGGTATCGCGTGCAGCGACGGCGCGGGGCACGTTGTCGAGCGTGATCACACTGGTTTTGACCTTGTGCCCCGCCGCCTTGGCCTCAACCTCCGAAAGGCCGACGCCGGCCACTTGCGGGTCGGTAAACACGACCCACGGCATCGCCGCGTTGTCATAGCGCATCTGCTCCAATCCAAGGGCATTGTTGATCGCCACCTTGGCACCATAGGCCGCCATGTAGACGAACTGGTCACGGTCAGTGACATCGCCCGCGGCCCAGACGCCGGCACGCGTGGTCGCCATGTCCTGACCGACCTTGATAGAGCCGCGTGCGTCGGTCTCGATGCCAAGCTCTTCCAATCCAAGGTTCTCGGAATTGGCGATCCGGCCGGTGGTCACAACCAGCCGTTCGGAGGTCAGATCCTCGGTCTTGCCACCCCGTTCGACAATCAGATTGACGCCGCCCGCAGCTTTCGCGACCGAGACGTAAGCAAGACCGGTCTCGACCGCGATGTCTTCGGCCTTCAGCGCTTGCGTCAGCGCCTGGGCCACCTCCGGTTCGGCGCCCGGCAGGAGGCGCGAGCGGGTCACTAGCGTGACCTTCACCCCCAGCCTTGAAGCCATTTGCGCCAGCTCGCAGCCGATATAGCCGCCGCCCAGCACCAAGATGCTTTCGGGCCGGTCAGGCAAAGTCAATAGATCGGTGGAATCGAGGGGCTCCACTGTGTCGATCCCCTCGATCGCTGGCAGGTGGGGGCGCGAGCCGGTGGCGATCAGGACGCGCGGGGCGGATATCACCCGTCCTCCAACAGCGACGCCACCCTCGACCAATCGCGCCGGGCCATCCTCGATATAGGTAACGCTTTTATAGGCGGGCAGCAGGTCTATATATTTCTTGTGCCGCATCTCCTCGACCAGATCGGTGGTGCCTTGCACTACGGCACCCCAATCCACCGCATGATCACAGGGCTCGACGCCCGGGAACCGGGCGGCCGACGCGCCGCCATGCACCGCCTCTGCGGCGCGGATCATCGCCTTGGACGGCACGCAGCCGACATTCACACAGGTGCCGCCGGTGGTGCCGTGCCCGATAAGCGCCACGCGCTTTCCGGCATCGGCTGCCGTGATCGAGGCAGAAAACCCGGCCGAGCCGGCACCAACGACAATGAGATCGTAGTTGTCATCGCGGGTTTCACTGGCAGTGCAGCAATCGTCTTTCGTTACAGTTTGGTCCATTGGTTCTTCCTTAGCTTGCGATCGGTATCGCGACACGGCCCCGATCAATAATTTTGAATCACACCATCGAACCGATGTCGGAGGCATAGCTCGGATAGGCGAAAATCATGGCCTTGATCTGGTTGGCGGTCTGCCCGGCACCCATGGCCATGGCGAAAAGATTGATCTGCTCCTCGGAGCCCGGCCCGATCAGATGCGCGCCGAGGATCTGTCCGCTGCCCTCTTCGACAAGAACCTTGAATCCGGTATGTTTCGCGCCGACGCGCAGCGACGAATACCAGTCCCCTGTCTTTTCGAAATGGGTGTCGAACTTCAGCCCCTGTTCCCTGGCCACCGCTTCCGACAAGCCCACGGTGGCCACCATCGGGAGGGTGAAGACTACCGACGGGATCGGCGGATAATCCACGGTACGCTCGTCTTCTCCAGCCAGCAGGTTCTTGCCTGCCACACGCCCTTCGAAGGCGGACACCGGGGTCAGCTTGGGCCCACTGGCAGCGCAGTCGCCCGCGGCGAAGATCGCCGGATTGGTGGTGCGCATCGCGTCGCTCACCTTGATGCCACGGCGTGAGTATTCGACGCCGGCGGCCTCAAGGTTAAGGCGATCGATATTGGGCACCCGGCCCGTGCCATGCACCACCAGATCGCAAGTGATCGTTTCGGTGCCGTCGGGAGTTTCCACCGTGACGGTGAATTCGTCGCCCTGCTTTTCGATCTTCGCCACCTTCGCCTTGGTGCGGAGATCGACGCCGAGCTCTTCGGTTGCCTCAACCAGCATTGCGACCAAGTCGGGATCGAAAGGACCCAAGGGGCGGTCCATCATCTCCAGCACTGTCACTTCGCGCGCGCCCGCCCGCTTGACAATATGGGCGAATTCCATGGCGATGAAGCCGCCGCCGACAAAGGCGATGCGGTTCGGTCGCTCAGGCAGTTCCAGGAATTCGGTGCTGGTGGTCAGATGCTCTTCGCCCGGGATGTTCAGCGTCATCGGCCGCGCGCCGGTGGCGATATGAAAATGCTTCGCGGTCAGGGTCTCGCCGTTCAACTCGATCGTATTGGGGCCGGTGAACCGTGCCAGCCCATGCAAGACGTCGATCCCCGCTTTTTCCAACCCGGCTTCGATGCGCGGTGGCATAGCTTCGGTGAAGCTGCGCTTGAAGGCGATCATGTCGGGCCAGTTGACCGAAGGTTGCGCCTCCAGCCCCTTGCCTTCCATGTTTTCGGCCCATTCGACACCCTCGGTGACCGCGACCAGCATTTTCTTGGGGTCGCAGCCGCGCAGGGCGCAGGTGCCGCCATGGGGTTCGCTGTCGATGCTGGCGACGCTCCAGCCTGCATCCGCGGCCATCCGGGCGACGCCATTTCCAGCGGTGCCGCCGCCGATCACGATGAGGTCATAGGTCTTGGTCATACCTGTTCCTTTCCTTGTGCCAGTTTCTCTTGATCCGGCTCACTGCTGAACTGCCTGATTTTCTGAGCCAGAGCGCATATCCCGCCACCGCCAAAGCGGCGGCAACCGAGATCCGCAGAGCAAAGCGGAACTCCAGCCAGAACAGCAGAGCCGAAAGAACAACCGCCAAGCCGATGAGAAGGGCTTTCGGACTGTGCCCTGGTCTGCCGGCTTGCTGCCACAGGGCATATGCAACCGCACTCAGCGAGGCGAAGAGCATCGGGAAAAGCGCGTAGTCGAGCCAACCAACAACGGCAGAAAGTCCGACCCCGGCGACGATCAGCACCAGGAACGGCGTGAAGCAACAGATCGCCGCAAATACGCTGCCGATGAGGCCGCGCCGCAAAAGGGTCGTGGGTTCATTGTTATTGTTCATGTCTGTCATGCTGTCTCCAGCTCCGAGTGCGGGTCGGTGAATGCGATCAGAAATCGCCGGACTCGACGATGTCCGCCGAATAGCCGGTGGCGCGGATTGCTTCGACGATCATGTCCTGATCGGCGGCCTCGTCATCAAAGGCGACGATGTAGGTGCCGGTGCCGAATTCCTCTCCTTCCATGAAGTCGATGATCTCGACCGAGGGAACGCCCCGCATGGCCGCCGCCACCGTGTAGGAGCAGGTCGGGCATGTCAGTTCGCCTACCCCGATATTGATGCGCTGTTCGGCGGCGCTGGCGGGGGAAGCTGCGAGAGTGCCAACGACCGCAAGGGCAAGATGGAGTGACTTCATGGGTTCGGCCTTTCAGTAGGACAGAAGGTATGGGGTGAGATAGGGAAAGATCATCGCGACGGTGACGATGGCGGTGGCAATCCAAAGAATGGATCGCATGAGTTTCCGGTTCATGGGGCGCGCGCAGGTGCCATCCGCGCAGGCCTCAGTCGGGATCGGACGGTAGGCCTTGTAGAATCCATAGCCGATGCAGGCGGCACTCAGCGCGAAGGTGATCCATTTGTACTGGTAGAGAACGCCCAGCTGCGCAATGAAAACGCCGGTAACGCCGAAGCTGACCAGCACCAGCGGCAGGATGCAGCATGAGGTCATCGCCAGCGCGCCAAGCGCGCCGAGCCAGGTTGTCGTCCATGCCTTTTTGTCGGCAGCCCCTGTTTCGTCCATTGCCGTCTGCCGGTCGGCGGATGTGGTTTCAGTCATGGTTCGAATCATCCTTGCCTCAGTGATGATCTCAATCTAGGGTCTGTAGCAGGTACAGGCTCAAGAGGGTCAAACGTGAAAAATCGTCACAGATCGGTGAAGGTCCTCAGGCGCGGAGATCTGGCCAGGCTGACCGGCTGCAATCTCGAGACCATTCGCTACTACGAGAACATCGGCGTTATGCCCGAGCCGCCGCGCTCCAGCAAAAACTATCGCGTCTACGATGATCGGCATGTCGCGCGCTTGTGCTTCATCATGCGCGCGCGCGAGCTTGGGTTCACGCTCGACGAAGTCCGCGATCTGCTCGCCTTGGTCGATGGCGGTGCCCAGACCTGCGGCGAGGTGCAGGGTCTGGCAAATTCGCATCTCGCCTCGGTCCGCGCCAAGATCGACGATCTCAAACGCATCGAACGCGTGCTGTCTTCCACCGTGGCGCAATGCACCGGTGACGATGTCCCTGAATGCCCTGTGATCGACGCGCTGACGGAGGTGACCTGAAGGGCCATAGTTGAGGACGCCCATGCATGTCAGCCAAGCGGACAATGGTGCCAGCGCCGTTGTTTGCGATCATTCGTTCCCCGCGGAGTCCTGCGTGGTCGCCGCATGTTCGGGGACCAGATAGCGCGGCACGATCCACAGATAGGCGACCATGCCGAAGAGCTCGACGAGCGACTGGAAGACGATGACCACGGCCGCCACGTTCCACTCCGGTCCAAGCACCAGCACCAGCGGAAGTACGACGAAGGAGTTGCGGGTTCAGAGCGAGAAGATGACCGTTCGTCACCCGCTAGTGGACAATCCGGCCGCCCGCCCGGTCGCCGCACCGAGAAGTGCTGCGGCGACGAGGTAGGCGACGTAGGCGCCCGCCACCTGCGCCAAAACCGGCAGCGCATCCCGTACCGCGTCGACTTGCGAGGCCGCGATCAGGAACACCACGACAGCCAGAAGCGGAACCGGCAGCCAGGCGAGGCGATTTACGATCGCGGCCCGCTCCGGGCGCGCCTCTGCCCAACGCTCCAGCAGGAAAGCCGCTGTGAGCGGCAGCAGGACAAGCGCCGCAAAGACGGCGGCAATGCGGTCGGCGGCGAGAAGCTCAAAGAATGCCTCGCCGAGAAAAAGCCAAAGGAAGAGCGGCAGACTGGCGAACTGAACCGCGAGGAGGATCGGTGTCGCGGACGCGGCACGCACCGCATCGCCGCGACCGAGATGGGTGAATGTGATGAACCAGTCGGTGCAGGGCACCAGCAGCACGACAAGCACCCCGAGCCGAAGCGCAGGATCGTCAGGCAGGAACGCGATCAGCCCCCAGACCAGCAGCGGCACCAGGACGAAATTGCCGATCAACATGGTGCCGATGAAACGCCGGTCGCGCGTCGCGCGCGGCAGGTGCGCTAGCGGCATCTGAGCGAAGGTAGTGAAAAGCATAAGCCCCAACACCGGCCAAAGCAGCGCCTCGAACACCCCCGAGATACCGGGGGCGAGCGAGCCCAAGACCAGACCGGAAAGGATGGCAGCGAGGTAGATCCAGGCTTGATGGCGTTCGAGATTTTGCAGCTTCATGTCCTGCCCCTGCTCTTTCCGAAGGCGATTTTCAAGAAGACATCACTCGACATGCCATTGCGACAACGGCTCGTTCGTCGCTTGGAGCGTTGTATGGTCTGTCCGGTTTATACCCGCAGACCGGTCACGACCCAGTCGACAATGCTTTCATGGTAGTTGGGGACGTGGCGATAGCCGAATTGTCTCAGCCGATCAGCCGAACTCTTTGACCTCGAGCATCTGCAAAACGGTGCTCCTCACCGTTTCAGCCGTGCTGCGGATAGACGCAACATCGGCGCGCACAGATCGCTTCGACAATCAGTTTGTGGCGCGCCACATTCGGAACCGTCCTTGCCCTGTTAGCTCGCGGACCAGATCCCGCGCTTCCATCCAGGCGAGGTTGCGCTGGACAGCGGCGCGGCTGGCTCCGGTCAGGGCCTCGGCCATAGGGGCAGAGACCAGGGGCCATTCGGTCAGCACTCCGCGCAGGGCTGGCGGCGTCTTGCCCGAGAGTGGGGTCATCTCGGCTTCCGCCAGCGCCGACCATGTCTCGATATCGTCGAGGTGCCGCATCGCGGTCAGGCAGGCCGTTTCCATTTTCTCGAGCCCGCGCGCCAAACTTTCAGCCGGGGGGCCGCCGGCGCGCAGCGCCCCCGCCCCACCCATGGCCAGGGGTGCGAATATTGCCCCCTCGCCCTCATGCGCGGCAATGCGCGACGCCGTGACCGCCGCTTCCATTCGGTTGCTCTGCTGTCCGAGGCCCGCGAGGCTCCAGAGGTGAAACCCCATGCAGGCACGCGTGATCGGGTGCAGGTCGGCGGCTTGCGCCATCAGGTCAAGCCACCCGCCCGCGCGATCCGCGAAGGGCTCGGCTTCATCCACCATGTTCTCGGGGTCACGGCGATCGAGGAAGGCGGACAGGTCCACGTCTGGGCCGGGACCGCCTGTAAGACGCCGCACCGCCCATCCGACACGCGCAAGCGCTGCGGTGTCGTCCTGCACGCCGGACAAGCGCATGGATATCCAGAGCGCCAGCCGATCCGGGCCAATTCGGTCGCCTGCAAACCAGCGGAGGTCTGCCGCCTCGATCAACGCAAGCCTGTGCCGCCAGCCTTCCGGGCCACGCTTCAGACGGTCGTCTAGCGCCCCGATCCGGCCGGCCACACGGGCAAGGCGGGCAGCATGGCCCGCCTCGGCACGTCGCCAATCGTCAAGAACAGCGGTCTCACGCACTTCGGCCCTAGGTCCGGGCGGCAGATAATGCGGCTCCTCTTCCATCGGACCGGGCAGGAACCACAGGTCGTCCTCAGAAGTCTCTTCAAGCTCCTCCGCATCCTCAAGAGGATCATCAAAAATATTATACTTTATACATGCTTGAGGCTCCATATGTGCAAAATATGGCATTTTTGCATTTTACCCAAGGGTTTTGTCAGGGTGCGCCTGCACACTTTATATAGCACGTGCGCGCAATGGTCTGCGAGAGCTCGCTGATCGCGCTCAGCGTAAGGGAACCAAGGGCTTTGGACTGAACAGCCCCACAGAGCCGGCACTTGCATTCGCTTACAAACGGTCGTTTATTGGCGCTATATGAAACTGCAAAAAGACTGTCTTGATGCCATTGATAGGCTACGCGCGCGTTTCAACCGAGGATCAAACCCCCCTGCCCCAGTCAGAGGCTCTGAAGACTGCGGGTTGCGTGGAGATATTTGAGGAGCATGCCTCGGGCGGCAATCGTGCGCGGCCGGTGCTGGCGCGGGTGCTGGAACGCGTATCCAAGGGCGACACGCTGGTCGTGGTGCGGATCGACCGCTTGGCGCGGTCGCTGTCGCATCTGCTAGAGGTGATCGAGCGACTTGAAGCCAAGGGTGCTTTCTTTCGTTCCATTCAAGACCCAATCGACACGGCATCGCCGCAGGGCAAGTTCACGTTGCAAGTGCTGGGGGCTGCGGCCGAGTTCGAACGCGCCCTGATCCGCGAACGCACAAAGGCCGGGCTTGCCTCGGCGCGCTCCAAAGGCCGCGTGGGCGGGAACCCTGGGCTGCGGGCCAAAGACCCTGCCGCTCTTCGCAAGGTACGGTTGGCGCGACAGGACGGCTACATTGAGCGTTTGAACGAGACGGCACAAGATTGGGTGCCCCATGTGCGCCGGTTGCGCCCCGACTTGGCTTGGGAGGACGTGTTGCGTATCATCAACGGCCCCTTGCCCGAGGCGCGTCGCTGGACGCAAAGCCGTCTCTTGCGCGCCGTGAAGGCCTATGTCCGCGATGGGTTCCTGCCCAACGAGGTTCTGGGCAGTGCCCGGCGCCGCGAAACCGACGACCGCCTGCCCGCCATCGTCGCCGCCATCAAGGGGTCTGTTGCCGGAGGGGGCAGAATAGTACGCTAAGGCGGTTTGATCATCTTTTGGGCCATCTGTATTCGCCAGTGAGCAGGATGTGGGCCCATCCGAGGGGTGAGATATGCGCCAGAAGGTCTGGTGTGCAATACAATCCATCGCGGCGGCGGCCATTGACTGCCTGCCCGAGGTGCTTGGTGTTCCAGTAAATGATGATCGCGGCGAGCAGATTCAGCCCGGCCATTCGGAAGTGTTGTCCCTCGGTTGTTCTATCGCGAATTTCACCTTGGCGGCCAATGCGTAGGGCGTTCTTGAGGGCGTGATGTGCTTCGCCCTTGTTCAGACCTATTTGCGCGCGACGTTGCATGTCGACGTCCAGCAGCCAGTCGATGATAAACAGTGTCCGTTCAACCCGTCCGATTTCACGTAGCGCGACGGCCAACTCATGCTGCCGGGGATATGCAGCGAATTTCCTTAAGAGTTGGCTTGGGGACATCGCGCCCGCCACCATTGTGGCCGTGCTGCGCAGGATATCTGACCAATTTGAGCTGATAACGGGTTCCCTAACCTTGCCGCCGATCAACCCCTTCAATTCTTTCGGGCAGGATGCTGGATCGAAGAGGTAGAGGCGTTTGGATGGCAGGTCCCGGATACGGGGGATGAACTGAAAGCCCAAAAGGGCGGTGACGGCA
>TARA_R110000737_G_scaffold333055_1_pt1 | contig 54912 bp, 46 predicted proteins | sample TARA_R110000737 | Tara Oceans TARA_R110000737 (sample SAMEA4398027) | marine metagenome | biome: Polar Biome; feature: [SRF] surface water layer (ENVO:00010504); material: water (ENVO:00002006), including particulate matter (ENVO:01000060) such as... | depth 5 m | reverse complement strand
ATATTAATTAGCATTGCACTTGGTGTGTTAATCTAAGATTTATAAAAAATAAAGCATTTTTTATCTATATTCTATTGACAATTGTTTATTTTATTGTCGATACCTCAAGGTTGCACAGCCCGCAAATTTTAGGTGATTTTAGGCAAATGTTGCGTTTTTTTCCATTATGATGATGGTTTTATTATTCTCTTTTTTCACATTACTGGCTGGTTTGAATCTATGCGTCAATCTTCTGCTCTCGATATCTTAAAAACAGGTCAAAATGTCTTTTTAACGGGCTCAGCAGGCTCAGGTAAGACCTATACGCTCAATCAATATATTGATTATCTACGCGCTCGCCGTGTGCCTGTTGCGGTGACTGCCAGTACCGGTATTGCTGCCACACACATGAACGGCACAACGATTCATAGTTGGTCGGGTATTGGTATCAAGGATGAGCTGTCTGATCGAGATTTGACAAATTTATCACGCAAGCAGTTCTTAGCAGACAGACTAAAAGACACGGCTGTGTTGGTCATCGATGAGATATCAATGCTACATGCCAAACAGCTTAACTTGGTCAGCCAAGTCCTCAAGCATGTCCGCAAAAATAACAAAGCCTTTGGTGGTATACAAGTCGTTGTCGCAGGGGACTTTTTTCAGCTGCCGCCCATCGGTAGCAAGGGCGAGAGCAATCGTGAAAAATTTGCCTTTATGTCTGAGGCGTGGCTCGATGCCAAGTTCCATATTTGCTATCTGTCAGAGCAGCATAGACAAGTCAGTGACGCGGCGAATGGCGGGCTTGATCTAGATGATATTCTCAATCAAATCCGCCGTCAGGAAGTAACCTTTGAGGCGATTGCCGCTTTAGAAGCGACTTATGACCAAAGTGTCGATATCAAGCGTACGCGTCTGTATACCCACAATCTCAACGTCAATAAAATCAATGACAAAGAACTGGCGTCTCTAGATGGCGAGATGATGCGTTTTGAGGCGACGGCGACAGGCGATAGTAAGCTGGTTGAGACGCTAAAAAAGACCGTGCGTACCCAAGACGAGCTGATTCTAAAAGTCGGTGCCAAGGTAATGTTTATCAAAAACAACGCTGAGCTTGGTGTCTCTAACGGAACGATGGGCGAGTTAATTGGGTTTGCTGCTGTCAAAGTGGATGACAGTAAAGACAGCAGTGAGGCATTGATCGAAAATAACATTGATGCGGACCGTGAAGATACTGACGAAACCACGGATAAACAGACGACCAAGGGTAAAAAAAGCGCTGCTAAAAAAGAAGCCGATAAGCCAAAAGCAAAGAAAGCGGCGACGCAAAAAATGCCTGTGGTTAGACTAAACTCCGGACGTGAAGTCATCGCTGAACCTGAAGAATGGATCATCGAAGATGAAACGGGCGATGTGCTGGCAAGTTATTTACAAGTACCGCTCTGTCTAGCATGGGCAATCACCATTCATAAATCGCAAGGCATGACCCTTGACGCGGCTGAGATTGATTTATCGCGTACCTTTGAGCTTGGGCAAGGCTATGTGGCCTTGTCACGTCTCAAGTCGCTGGCAGGATTGCAGCTGCTGGGTATGAATGACATGAGCTTGCAACTTGATCCATTAGCACGCGGCGCAGACAAGCGATTTTTGGTGCTGTCTGACGAAGCTGATGCCAACTATGCCATGCTCGATGAAGAAAGCATGCAGCAGGCACATGAGAAGTTTGTCTTAAAGTCAGGTGGTACGCTCAGTCAATCCGTGATTGATGCCTATGCCGCGCTGCAAAAAAAGCGCCGCGAACAGCAGCAAGCGCAAATAGATAAAAAGCAAAAACAGGGCAATCAGGTCTCTGATAAGTCAGAAAGCACCTTGAGTGCAACCCGAGTGTTATTGGAGGAGAGTTTGACCATTGCGGAGATTTCAGAAGCACGTCAATTGTCACAATCGACCATCATGCGCCATATCGGTGAGCTAAAATCACAAGATCCGAGTCTTGCCTGCGATCATCTGCGTCCAGATGATGAGGTGATGACAGCCGTAGGTAATGCCTATGTCGCCATTAAAGTCGCCAATAATCCAAATGACTTCAATGATGACGGTAGCATCAAGCTGCGTCCGATATATGATCATCTCAAGCAAAGCATTGACTTCAATACCATTCGCCTCGCATTGATTTTTATCACCCCATAGTTTTGCTGCCTATAACTTTGTTACCTTTATTTTTATAGGCTTTATTTTTGCTATTTCTTAATATTCAGCAATCATTAGCGCACTCAACGTGATAACGCTCAGTTTTTACCCTCATTTATAGCGATACCCTTTATGTCCAATGTTATGCCTGATTTTTCGAGCGCTACTTATCAATTGACCTCTGACCCGATAGCGGCGACGTTCCGTACTACTGGTGAGCATACACAGCCACTTAGAGTCGCTATCAATGGCTTTGGTCGTATAGGGCGCAATGTACTTCGCGCTTTGCTAGAGCGCTTTGAAGTGTTAGGCCGTGCGATTCATGTGGTGGCAATTAATGACTTAGCGCCAGCGGATATCTTGCTGCATTTATTAAAGTTTGATAGCACCCATGGCCGCCTCAGTCGATTAGGGGTAAATGCTGAAATTGTAGAGAGTGAGTCAGGTGATACAAGCAAGACTGAGCTCTGTCTGACTAAGAATAATCTAACTTACTGTATCAATATGCTATCAGAGCCTGATCCCAAAAATTTACCTTGGCAGGCGCTGGGTGTTGATGTGGTTTTAGAATGTACAGGGCATTTTCGCTCGTATGAGCAGGCGACGCTACATATTGATGCTGGCGCGCAGCAAGTAATTATCGGTGCCGCGCCATTTGATGATGTGGATGCCTGTATCGTGATGGGCGTGAATACCGATGCGCTCACGCTTGAGCTACCGATTATCTCTAGTGTTTCTTGCACCACGCAGGCATTGGTACCGTTGATTGATACGCTAGATAAGGCGTTTGGTGTGCAGTCCGCCATGATGACAGAGATTCATGCAGTTACTGCTGATCAGACAGTGCTAGATCAAGCACATCGAGATCCAAGACGGGCGCGCGCTTCTGGCTATAATATCATTCCAACGACATCTAGTAGTATCGCTGCGACAGAGCGGGTGCTACCAGCAATGGTCGGCAAAATAAACGGACATTCGATACGGGTGCCCACTATCGACGTGGCTGCGATTGATGTCACCTTTGTATTTGATACGCCAGATGTCGATGTCGAGACAGTTCGAGAAGTACTCAAATCTGCCAGTCAGGCGCATCTGCATGACATCATGGCTTATACCGATGAGCCATTGGTATCTAGTGATTTTATCCATCAGACTGAGTCGCTTATCATTGATGGGCAACAACTTATGCAAGTAGGCGGTCAATATAAGGTTTTTGCATGGTACGATAATGAATGGGGCTATGCCAATAGGCTGCTCGATATGTGCTTACATCTGGCCTCAAGCAAGCGATAATGCATCAATTTACAAGTATTCGAAAATTAATTGAATTTTTTTAGTTTAGGGGCTTGCATTATAAAATGATATCTATATAATGATGCACCAATGGAGACGTGGCAGAGCGGTTGAATGCACCGGTCTTGAAAACCGACAAGGGTTAATAGCCCTTCGAGAGTTCGAATCTCTCCGTCTCCGCCAAATTCGAAAAAGCCCCAATCAGCAATGATTGGGGCTTTTTTTTATGGTATCGATAAAAGTATTAAATAATACCTTCTACTTCTATAAAAACCTCAATAGTAAGTTATACAGCTACTTCACCAGTGAGTTTTCAAATTCGATTGTCTGTTCGTCTGCTAAGGTAAGCGTACCTTTATTAATCTCGATAGTGATGCCACTAGCATTTTTGATAGCGCGCATGACATTGATATCCTCAATGCTGCTTTCAATAATGATCTTGCCAGACTGCTCTGGTGCGATAGGTGGATCAAAGGCTGTCAATGGCACATTAAAGTTTTTGCCCTTTGTCAGGTTGGCATCCTTCATGGTCAGCGTCCCTTTAAAACTTTTTATCGCGCCTTTGCCATGATTAGATAGCATAAACTGCATTTTGACTTGATTTAAGCTATCGCTATCACTGGTTTTCACAGGGAGCAGGGCGACAGGGTACATCTGTGCGGTAGCATTAGTCGCCTGACCTTTGACAATTGGGCTTTTCTTGCCCGTTGGGTTGTTTGGATGCAGACGCTCGTATTCACGCTGTTGTATTAGCGCCTGCTTAATAGTGGTGCGCGGCATGGCTCCTGATTCATAAGCGTCGCTCAATTTCATGCGCAGCATATATCTGCTGAGTACTTGTTGATCGGCCTCAGACAACTGTTCAAAAGTTTGCCCTAACTTTTTTTGCCATTGGTCAGAATCTGTCGGTATGGTTGTTTTACTTGGATCAGTCTGCGGCGATGAGCAGCCAGTTGCAATCACTAGCATTGCTACCGTCATGGTTGAAAACAAAGTTTTGTTGAAACGCTGATGTAAGCCCGTCATCGTACCCCTCCTTGCAGATCTTTATTATGTTAAAACCCTATAAATAGTCACGACTATATCCTTAATATACCTTGTTTAAACATCTGTTGTGTTTAATTATGGCTAACTACAGTCGCAAATATATCGGAGTACTTAAAAACATGTTTACTATAAATCAGATGCAAGAAGGGCGTAACAAGAGGAGAGTTAGAGAAAGATCAGTAATGCTTTAACTTTTATAACAGCCACAAAAAAGACCAAGCTCGCGTTAGCAAACTTGGTCTATTTTATTTTAATATTATCTAGCAGCGTTACTATTAATTGTTTAATCGTTGTCTTGCAGCTCAGATAGCGGATGAGTGATGTTGTTATTATGCGTTACTACAATCGCTTCATCAATAATATGTTGGCTAACGCCGCGCTTACGTAGCGTTTCGATGAATACTTCATCATGGGCAAGCGTATAATCCTGATGGTCACGATCTAAGCCCTGACGAATATAAAGACGAATCAGCCCTTGAATGCGCTTAAAGCCCAAGTCTGATGACGTCGTTTCTAATAGACCAATCATTTCTTCAGACAAACGAATACTAATCGGGCGCATGATCTTTTGCGGATGATCAGAAAACTTATTTTTTATACGTACAGGTATCATAATAAACCATTACTTTTAGTGAGTAAGAGCGAAGCACTCAAACAAAAACGAACCCAATCAAAACTAATCTTACCATACAACAAAAATGTCTAAAAGAACACCACAGCCGTGCTAATATTATTAGAAGTAAATATAAAAGACACAGCAATAAAAAAACCTCCATCAAATTATGATGAAGGTTTTTAGTATATGGCTCTCCAACCTGGGCTCGAACCAGGGACACACGGATTAACAGTCCGTTGCTCTACCAACTGAGCTATTGGAGAATAGCTGGTCATAACAGTAAGTTATTGATGCTTTATATTAAAGCAGTTAATTAGCTTGTTTGCGTTATGTGGGGCACATTTTAGCCAAGTCACTACAGGCTGTCAACCTTATTATGCGTTTAATTATAAATATTATCGCAATTATTGAAAATTAACGCCAATCCCTTATCAGATAGGCTATTTCAAGGCAGCACTCAGTAGAAAATGACGATAAATGTGCTTTAGAAATAAAAAATATTTTTAGAAACTTTTATATGGCACATAGGATAAACGATAAGAATATAGAGCCAGACGTCGATTCGGCAAAGTAAAATTGGATTTGATGCCTTGTATTTTTAAATATAAAGGTGGTGCGATACCGTTTGACACAATAAAGTTGCAAGACAGTCCTTCACATTGGCAGTAGAGTTCTATAAAATACCGACCATGTGGTTTCTTTGCTATGTTTTTCATAGCATGCGTTGAACAAAGGCGGGTGTTCTAAAGATGAGTCCTACTACTATTGCTTATGGTTACTTAGCCATTGCCATCATTTGTGAAGTGATCGGCACTACTTTTTTGATGAAGTCAGAGCAGTTCACCCGTTTGGTGCCAACTTTGATGATGGGCGCGCTCTATGCGGTTTCATTTTATCTAATGGCTCAGACGCTTAAGACCATACCGCTAGGTATTGCGTACGCGCTGTGGGGCGGACTCGGAATCGTACTGACATCACTCGTTGGTGTGGTGCTATTCAAGCAAAATCTTGATACAGCAGCAGTGGTCGGTATCGCGATGATCGTCGGCGGTGTTGTTGTGATGAACTTATTGTCTAATTCTGTGGTGCATTGATATGGAAAATGCTTATAAGCGTAAAAAACAGCCAGAAGTCATTCGTCGTGCGTTGTTAGATCAAGCAGCACGTATCACATTGGAGCAGGGCTTATCTAAAGTGACTTTTCAGGCGGTCGCTGATGCGGTTGGGGTGACAAAGGGTGGTGTGATGCATCATTTTTCTACCAAAAACGCACTCGTGCTAGAAGTCTTCAATGATGCAATGGCTAAGTTTGAGGCAGAAGTAAACGCAGCAATGGCTGACGATCCTGTTAAGTACGGTTCATTTACCCGCGCTTACATAGACGCCACCATCAGTCTCGGCGAGCAAGGGCAGGAAGAGTACGATAACCAAGCGACCTTATATGTGCTGATGCTAGGTGATAGTGAGCTGCGTGAGTTGTGGGCTAAGTGGGCGAACGAGCAACTCAAAAAACATGCAGCAACGGATAATACCGAGACATTATGTATGGTTCGCCTTGTCGCTGACGGTATTTGGCTCTCAGACTTTTCAGGTATCGATATCGCAGACAAACAGTCATTACGTGATCGCCTGATAAAAATGACGCAACAAGACTTTGATTCATAAAATGACGCTGTTTTATAAAATAATTTTTATTTCACTATTTAAAGACTAAATTTCTTAAAGACTAAATTTCGAAACTTAACTAACGACGACATTATATGGTAAGAGCCTATTTATAGCTGATTTTGCCAATCGTCCTGAGGAGAATTTATGACTGATATTAATAATTTGACAGATATTATCGATTTAGACCAAGTACAAACAGCTTATATCAACGGTCGCTATCTAGCGGTTGATGAATCGCTAACGACTTTTGAAGATATCAATCCAGCCACTGGTGAAGTATTGGCAACGATTCAGCAAACCAGCAATGAGCAAATTGACGAGGCCGTAAAAGCCGCACATAAAGGTCAAAAAGTTTGGGCGGCGATGACAGCGGTCGAGCGTGGTCGCATTTTATCAAAGGCTGTTGAGATATTGCGCGATCGCAATGATGTATTGGCACTACTTGAGACCAAAGACACAGGTAAAGCTTACTCTGAAACTAAGTACGTCGATATCGTTACTGGTGCTGACGTCGTTGAATACTATGCAGGTCTGGCACCGATGATTGAAGGACGTCAGATTCCATTGCGTGATACTAGCTTTGTCTATACTCGCCGCGAGCCTCTTGGCGTGGTCGCAGGTATTGGCGCGTGGAACTATCCTATTCAAATCGCGATGTGGAAAGCGGCACCTGCACTGGCTGCTGGTAATGCGATGATTTTTAAACCATCAGAAGTGACGCCATTGACGGCACTAAAACTGGCAGAAATATTGACCGAAGCTGGATTGCCAGATGGTGTGTTTAACGTCGTACAAGGTAACTATGAAGTGGGTCAAGCGCTAACCGATCACCCAGATATCGCAAAAGTATCGTTCACGGGTGGCGTACCGACTGGTAAAAAAGTCATGTCGAATGCAGCAAGCTCATCTCTAAAAGACGTAACTTTAGAGCTTGGTGGTAAATCACCTTTAATCATATTTGATGACGCAGATATCGATACCGCTGCTGACATCGCTATGATGGCCAACTTCTACAGTACGGGTCAGGTATGTACCAATGGCACACGCGTATTCATCCCTAAAGCGTTACAAGCTAAGTTTGAGCAAGCGATCTTAACTTGTGTTGAGCGTATTAAGCTAGGCGACCCTATGGATGAGAACATCAATATGGGTCCACTGGTTAGCTTCCCGCACATGGAGCGTGTGCTTGGCTATATCGAGCAAGGTAAAAAAGGCGGCGCACGTCTGCTAACAGGTGGCGAGCGCGTTACAACGAATGAGCTTGCCAACGGCGCATTTGTCGCACCGACAGTATTCACTGATTGCACGGATGATATGACTATCGTACGCGAAGAAATCTTTGGCCCAGTGATGTCGATATTGACTTACGAGACCGAAGAAGAAGTTATTCGCCGTGCCAATGATACCGATTACGGCTTGGCAGCTGGGGTTGTGACTGCAGATTTAAAACGCGCGCATCGTGTCATCGCTCAGATCGAAGCTGGCATCTGCTGGTTGAATACGTGGGGCGAGTCGGCAGCACAAATGCCAGTAGGCGGCTATAAGCATTCTGGTATCGGCCGCGAAAACGGTATCGAAGCGCTCGAACACTATACTCAGACCAAATCTATCCAAGTAGAGTTGGGTGCGTTTGAATCTGTCTTTTAATCAATCTTATTGAGAAAAACGAAGCCAGTAAGGTTTCTTATTAGCTTTAATTTAGCCTTTTTAGTAGACCTTACTGACCTTAAACGATGTATGTTTTTTCAATATTATGGAGTATGTTATGACATCAACCACACCTGAGTATGACTATATTATTGTTGGGGCAGGCTCAGCAGGAAATGTGCTGGCTACGCGTCTGACCGAAGATGCCAATATTAAGGTATTGCTGTTAGAAGCAGGTCGTCCAGATTATCGTTTTGACTTCCGTACCCAAATGCCAGCTGCGCTTGCCATGCCGCTACAAGGGACGACTTATAACTGGGGTTATAAGACAGATCCTGAGCCATATATGAATAACCGTGTCATGGACTGCGGTCGTGGCAAAGGGCTAGGTGGCTCATCATTGATTAACGGTATGTGCTACATCCGTGGTAATGCGCTAGATTTTGATGATTGGTCTAAAATAAAAGGCCTGTCAGACTGGACGTATTCGGATTGCTTACCGTACTTCAAAAAGCTAGAAAACTGTGACGCTGGCGAAAATGACTATCATGGCGTGGGCGGTCCTGTTGAAATGACCACCTCAAAGCCAGGGGTTAATCCACTGTTCCAAGCTATGATTGAGGCGGGCGTGCAAGCGGGTTATCCATGTACCGAAGATCTAAACGGCTATCAGCAAGAAGGTTTTGGTCCGATGGATCGATTCGTGACGCCTAACGGTCGCCGTGCATCAACGGCTCGCGGCTATCTTGACCGTGCCAAACCGCGTAGCAACATTACGATTTTGACAGGTGCATTGACTGACGTAATTTTATTTGACGGCAAGCGCGCTGTCGGTGTCAAAGTCGAACACGAAGGCCAGACCAAAAATTTCCATGCCGCTCGTGAAGTGATTGTCTCATCTGGTGCGATTGCCTCACCACAACTGCTACAGCGTTCAGGTATCGGTCCTGGTCAGTGGTTAAAAGATGCTGGCGTGACTGAAATATTGGATCTGCCAGGTGTCGGTAATAACTTACAAGACCATCTAGAGCTATATATGCAGTATGAATGCAAACTGCCAGTGTCAATTGCGCCTGCCAATAAATGGTGGAATAAGCCTGCGATTGGTGCGGAATGGTTGTTCAATGGCACAGGTCTTGGTGCGTCTAACCAATTCGAAGGTGGCGGGTTCATCCGTACGGATGAGAAGTTTACCCATCCAAATATTCAGTATCATTTCTTGCCACTAGCCGTACGCTACGATGGCCGCAGTGCTGTGAAATCACACAGCTTCCAAGCACACGTCGGCTCACTGCGCTCACCGAGCCGTGGCCGCGTCAAGCTAAAATCACGTGATCCGAAAGCACATCCAAGTATCTTATTTAACTACATGTCGCATGATCAAGACTGGCAAGAGTTCCGTGCTGCAATGCGTATCACGCGTGAGATCATGCATCAGCCAGCGCTTGACCCTTATCGTGGTCGCGCGATTGCACCGACCGATGATTTGGTCACCGACGCCCAGTTAGATGAATACGTACGCAATCATAGTGAGACGGCTTATCATCCATCTTGTACTTGTGCGATGGGTGAAGATAATGATTCGGTGGTAAACGGCGAAGGTCTGGTACATGGTATTGATGGCTTGCGAGTCGTCGATGCGTCTATCATGCCAAACATTATTAGTGGTAATCTCAATGCTACAACTATTATGTTGGCCGAAAAAATCGTCGACAAGATGAGAGGCGTACAGCTGCCACGTTCAACGGCAGATTATTATGTGGCCAATGGTGCACCGCTGCGCTCAGAGCCAATGCGCGATTATCTCTCGACGGTGTAGGCTGCGATATAAGCCTGCATACAGGTTACTGAATAAATAACGATATGAGAAAATTTTAACCAAAAGGCCTTTCCAAGTAGAGGCCTTTTCTATCAGCGCTAACGTATTAGAATAATGAATACCGTTCAGGTTGAATTTGTTTATAATTTTATTAGCTTTTTATTTATTGGTACTGCTTTGTCCGTCATGCGATTGGTTCTACGTATACGGTTATAGATCATCAGTCTACTATTAGACGATGCCGGACAAAGCAATATCGGACCCTGTTTAATTTATATATTGAGGTCTTTTATGTACAGTTCGCCATCACAAGATGTGACGAAACCTCTGACCCTAAACAAAACCGTGTTTATGGGCTCAGCTATTATTTCTATTTTATTGATAATCTGGACCATCGTTTTTCCAAATTATAGTGAGGCCTTGTTGAGCGCAAGCATGACTTGGGTATCAGACAAGTTTGGCTGGTATTATATGTTGGTGGTTGCCGCTTATAGTATTTTTGCGTTGTTTGTTGGTTTTTCTAAGTACGGTGATATAAAGCTTGGTCAAGACCACGAAAAAGCACAATTTCCGTTTTTAGCGTGGGCGGCCATGCTGTTCTCAGCGGGTATTGGTATTGACCTGTTGTTCTTTGGTGCCTCTGAGCCTTTGATGCATTATTTGACCCCGCATACAGGCTTAGAGCCTGCTAGTGCTGAGGCCATGCGCGAAGCACTTGCTCAGACTTTCTTGCATTGGGGTCTACACGGGTGGGGTATTTATGCACTAATCGGTATGGCGCTGGCTTACTTTGCTTATCGCAAAAACATGCCACTCGCGTTACGCTCGCCGTTGACACCGATATTTGGTGAACGTTTAATCAAAGGTTGGTTAGGCGATGGTATTGATACCTTCGGTGTCGTCTGTACGTTGATGGGTATTGCAACCAGTTTAGGTATTGGGGTATTGCAGGCCAATGCTGGCTTGACCCATGTGTTCGGTATCGAATCTAGCAAAACGGTTCAGGCGCTCATCATCGTAGGTGTTGTCGCGGCTGCTGCTATCTCTGCGATGACAGGTGTCGAAAAAGGCGTTCGTCGTCTATCTGAATTCAACATGCTGTCGTCAATACTCTTGTTGCTTGCCATATTGGTAATGGGCAATACGGTGTATCTATTAAATACCTTTACTCAAAATATCGGTCAATATTTCCAAACCATCATTTATAAAACCTTTGACGTTTATGCTTATGACGGTGCTGCTGGTGCCGAGTGGAAATCTTGGTGGACGATATTTTTCTGGGCATGGTGGGTTGCTTGGGCACCGTTTGTCGGTCTGTTTATCGCGCGTATTAGCCGTGGCCGTACTCTACGTGAGTTTGTATTTGGTGTGATGTTTATTCCGCTTGGTTTTATCTTCGCATGGTTCTCTATCTTTGGTAATTCAGCGATAGATTTGGTTGCCAATGGCGCAACAGAGCTTGGCGAAATCGCGGTCAATGATGCGGCAATGGGCATGTTTGCGCTGTTTGAGTACTTCCCTTACAGTGAGGTATTGTCATTTGCTGGTGTGGTTATTGGTCTTATTTTCTTTGTGACTTCTGCTGACTCAGGCGCGTTAGTACTAGCGAACCTGAGCTCAAGAGGTATGACCAATGATACCGATGCTCCTGTTTGGTTACGTCTGTTTTGGGCAGCAGCGACTGGTCTTATTACGTTAGGACTGTTATTTGCAGGTGGCTTTGCCTCATTGCAATCTGTTTCTGTTATTGCAGGTTTGCCATTCTCTATTATTCTTGTGCTCTACATGATGTCTATGTGGAAGTCGCTAAAAGAAGAAGGCAACAAGCGTAAAGCTAGTACAATCGGCACGGCAAATGTGTTGGACAGTGGGAAGAGCTGGAAAGCGCGCTTGCAACGTATTGTGAGTTTCCCAGGACATGCACAGGTTGAAAAATTCTTGCATACGGTCGTGATGCCAGCGATGTCTGAGGTCGAAAAAGAATTTAAAGCAGGTGGTCTCAAAACCTCGTTAGATACCAAAAACCTTGCCAGTATCGGTGAAGGTATCGATGCAGGCATGGACCAAGATAGTGGTCAGGTAGACGGTCTAAAACTGCGTGTCGGTCACGGCGATGAAGATGACTTTATTTATGAAGTCAATTTGATTAAAGCTCATCGTCCTAACTTTACATTGAGCACATCTACCAAGCACGCAGAGTACTACTACCGTGCGGAAGTTTTCTTAAGTGAAGGCTCGCAGGAGTATGACTTGGTTGGCTACTCAAAAGAGCAGGTATTGGTTGATATCCTAAATCAGTACGAACGTCACTTGCAGTATCTGCATTTAGAGCGTTAATCAGGCAAACTTTTTAAGTAAAACTATCAGTAAAAATATCCCCATAAGTTGAACGCAGCTTATGGGTTTTTTTATGACTAACTATTTATAAATAACTGTCATTTAAGTTGAAGATATATCCCAAATAAGTGGCAAACAAGCGCCGCAAATATAAGGTAAAATTCATTAAGATTAAATTGATCGACTGATACGCTGCAACGTATTAGCAAAGGATACATTTGTGACCAAATTAAAGTACATAGCGCATTACTCAGAACAGATTCAAACTCAAGCTGCTCAGCTTATCAGTGATGGTAGGTTGGGCGAGTATCTGGAAAAAAAATACCCAACTCAGCATCAAATCCAAAGCGACAAAGCGCTCTATCAGTATATCAATGAGATAAAAACCCAATACATGCGTAAGATTGGTCAGCTATCAAATGTCAGCTATAGCAGTAAATTGAAAGTTTTAAAACATGCCCTAGGTATCCATACGACGCAATCGCGCGTACAGGGCAGTAAGCTGAAATCGCACAATAGCATCACGGTAGCCAGCCTATTTAAAGACGCGCCGCCAGAGTTTTTGCGCATGATAGTGGTGCATGAGCTTGCCCATTTCAAAGAGCATGAGCATAACAAAGCGTTTTATCAATTATGCTGCCACATGGAGCCTGAATATCATCAATTTGAGCTGGATACGCGACTGTGGTTGCACTGGCGCGAGTTGTAACCCTAATATAGTCAAGTCTATATAAATCCGCTACATCATCGTCATCCTCGCTAAGCATACTAATGTATAACTTGCGCTCGGTTGCCTTGTGCTGCTTTTAAATTGAATCGACTATAGTATGAATAGCAACCTTAATAAGGTTCATAGTAATCTTAATAACAGCCACATAAATATTGTGTTCTTCTCTGTAGCAATCATCTGAGCCGCTAGGGCGTGTCCTCAATTCAATTGATCATATCTAAACGGGCTAAAAATGGCTAAATTTTGCCAAACATCGTTAAATAGCTGGTTAATATCCCGATATTATCTGCGCTACTTTCCTTGTTTGACTGCAGTTTATCTCATTTTTATCACCATTTTTAAAATGAGGACACGCCCTAGAATTACGTTATAATCCTAACCACACACGATATAGTCAATAAAAGGTTGTAAACAATGATTAATACCAAAATATATAAAGCCATTTACACCTTAGCCGAAGAATTGTTAGAAGCGGATCGCAGAGGCAATCAAGAAAAATTTGATTCGTTATATGCTGAACTAAACGCCATTTGTACCGACAATGAAGGCACTGACAAAGACCACCCAGAACAATGGGAAACGCTTGCTGATTTCACAGAAGATTTGGACGCAGCACTGGTGATTTATGACAAAGCACTGGCCAAGGCTACTGCCATTAACTCAAAAGATCATATGTCATCGATTGCTTTTTCTATGGCGGTGCTACAGCTTGAGACAGGCGAAAAAGAAGCCGCTATCCAAAGCCTACAAAATGCTAAAGTCACAGCCAATAAAATTGAAGACAAAGAGTTTAAGGTTGAGATTGATGAGATGCTGACTAAGTTGTTGGGTGAGTAGTTTCACTCGAACAATTTTGATCGAGTAGTCCTGATTAAATGTACTTGATGAGATAGGACGTATTTGATATGCAAAACGTACCAGTGGTGATCGTCGGTGGTGGATTAAGTGGATTGTATGCTGCCTTCTTATTAGAACAAAAAGGCATTGATTATATACTGATAGAGGCTCGTGATAGATTGGGCGGGCGTATCACTGTTGCCAAATCATCAGTGGGTCAGAATGTTAGCGATCAAAGTGGCGATCATGAAAAATCAAACGATGGCTTTGATTTAGGGCCGTCGTGGTTTTGGCCAGAGTATCAGTCGCAGTTGAGCAGTCTTATCGAGGCATTAGGTTTACCACGTTTCGCCCAGTTCGAAGAAGGCGATATGATGGTTGAACGTGGCCCCAGTGAGTTGCCTATCCGTACGCAAGGTTATCAGAGCTCGCCACCATCTATGCGCCTCGTGGGTGGAATGACGGCGCTAATTAATGCTTTATATGCTCGCTTGGATGTCAAGCGTATCTTAACGGGACAGACAGTAAGGCGCTTAACCAAGACTGGTCAGCATATTAAAATAGACAGCGAGTATGGCTCTGAACATATCAACGCTGGTCAAATAATCACTTATCAAGCGCAGCATGTATTACTTGCGCTACCACCGCGGTTGGCGGTTAGTAATATCGTATTTGAACCTACTTTACCGCAAGATTTAGCGATAGAGTGGCAAGAGACCGACACTTGGATGGCTCCCCATGCCAAATACGTCGCTATTTATGAATCACCATTTTGGCGAGATGCTAGTCTCTCGGGTGCTGCGCGCAGTGCAATAGGGCCGCTTACTGAGATACATGATGCCTCGACATTAGAGAACGATGGGGCATTGTTTGGTTTCTTTGGCGTTCCTGCTCAAGTACGTCGGAGCGTCTCTGATACGGTGCTAAAAGAACATTGCCGTGCCCAGTTGGTGCGACTATTTGGTGCGCAGGCAAGTACTCCGAAAGCTGAATATCTTAAAGACTGGGCAACAGACCCATTAACAGCGATGCCCGCTGATGCTAGCGGCAACGGTCAGCATGCAGTAGCTCCGCCATCCAAGCCAAAAACAGGCGTGTGGCAAGACTGTCTAACAGGTTGTGGTAGTGAGTGGTCGGCGCAGTTCCCTGGCTATGTCGCTGGAGCAATTGATGCAGCAACCGTCGCTGTACAAAGCTTACCTGCTGATATTTTTTGCCAGTAGCTATTAGGGTGCTGTTATAAGTTATTTTAAAGGCCATCTAACATGATTAAGAAATTTCGTCATCCAATAGGATAGTCGATGAATGACTCGCTCAAACAAACCAGTATTCACAAAACTACTTGGTTGGTGCCTTTTGTTTGTATGCTGGCAGGTGGGGCACTCACTGGTATCTCGACCAATGTGGCAAAGTACGCTATCGATGTCGGTCTGACCCCATTAGGGTTTTTGTTTTGGTCGATTACTGGCGCTGCTGTTATCTTACTGATGGTAGCGCTCATCAGAAAAGAACTCCCTCCTCTTAATGCGCGCAGCTTAGAGTATTACTTTGTCGCGGCGCTGGTCAGTGTCGCGGCCGCCAACTTACTGTTATTTTCTGCCATTCCTCATGTGGGCGCAGGTTTCGTCGCCTTAATCCTCTCATTGCCGCCACTGCTAACTTATCTTGGTGCGCTGTTACTACGTATAGAGCAATTTTATATTGTCCGTGCGCTTGGGGTCATCGCGGCACTCATTGGAGCAGGGGCATTAGCCGTGCATAAATTCTTTGCGCCAGATTCTAGTGTATTTTGGATTTTAATCGCGCTTTGTGGCCCAGTGCTACTTGCTATTGGTAATATATATCGGACATTACGCTGGCCTGATAATGCGTCTTCTGGTGCACTCGCTCCAGGTATGTTGATTGCGACAGCGCTGCTGCTAGGTTTGTTTGGTATGATGTCAGACTTTTCTATTGCTGTACCTTTAGAGAATTGGTTGCCGCTAAGCATGATAGCTACACAAGCATGCGTATTCGCTGGACAGTTTTTACTGTTATTTCTATTGCAAAAGACAGGTGGACCCGTGTTGCTAAGCTTACTAGGCGCAGTAGGAGCCATTGTGGGCGTGCCCATCGCTATTTTTTTGCAAGGGGAGAGTCCACCAGAAGGTTTATTTTTAGGTGCGACCTTAATTGCTATTGGTGTGGCATTGGTGACATGGGGCGGCGTAAAAATAGCAAAAGTAAAAGAAGAAGTTTAATAAATGTGTATAAGCGATAGCATTAAACTATAGAGTTATTAAAACCGTTACTGCCTAATGCGCACTTTTTATCTCGCTCTGGTTGTCAGTATCTAGCTTATCAATAGCTGCTATGACTCAATAATTGGTTACGATTAACTTAAATCACTTTTTGTGGATACGACAAAAAAGGAGTATAAGTATCGTGGTTATCGTTGTCATGGACTCAGGCTATGAATGCAGCCACGCGTTATCGGTTATTAAACAATTTTACGATTCTTATTAGTGTCATCGGGGTAGCGATTGCCTTGTTAGATAGTGGTTTTACACTACCGACGTGGCTCCAGCAAGTATTCCATATTTTCTATTTGGTCATTATTTTTCTCAGTTTTATGGTGACCGCTGGGCGTTACATCTATACCAAAAAGCCATTAACGCTTAATAAAGTCGCCGTCTTTGACGCACTGACCAGCATTGCCATTATCATTTTATTGACCGCGCATTTTACGGACTTAGTACGTTCGGGCCTATCTGCTGCCGTTGATGGCTTTGTCGCGATAAAGATAGCGGTGTTTGTCACCTTCGTCCGCGAACTCTCCGATCACAATTTTAATCTCAATCGTACCTTTCTACATCCTGCCCAGTTTTTTATTCTAAGCTTTTTAGTCGTGGTGCTGGTTGGTGCCTTGCTATTGATGATGCCCAATGCGACGACGCAACCACTGTCTTTTGTTGATGCGCTTTTTACCGCGACCAGTGCGGTTTGTGTGACGGGGCTTATCGTAGTGGACACTGCCACCTATTTTACGACTTTTGGACAAGTTATTATTATGGGGCTGATACAAATTGGCGGTTTGGGTATTTTGACCTTTGTGACCTATTTTAGTTATTTCTTTAAGGGCGGTGTCAGTTATGAGACACAAGCCAGCATCAGCGAGATGTCTTACATGCGCGGTATGGGTGATGTGGTGTCGACACTTAAGTCTATCTTATACGTCACGTTTGCGGTCGAGGCGGTAGCGGCTGCGCTGATTTATATCAGTATTTATGACATACCCAATATGGATTGGTCTGAGCAGCTATTCTTTTCAGTCTTTCATGCGATTTCTGCTTTTTGTAATGCTGGATTTTCGACATTTAGTGCTGGCTTGTACGATGATTCGCTACGTTTTAATTATTCGCTACAGCTGATTCTGGCGATGACATTTATCTTCGGTGGTATGGGTTTTACTATTGTGGTCAATGTGCTTAGGTATTTACGTTATCGTGCTCAGCGGCTGATCAATCGCCATGACCAACGCTATATTTATCAGCCTTGGTTACTTAATATCAATAGTCGTATTACTTTGATTACCACAGGCGCATTACTGTTGGTCGGTCTGATTGGGGTGATGATATTTGAATACAATAATGTGCTCGCTGACCATACCAGTTTCCTCGGTAAGCTAGTAACAGGGTTTTTTACTGCGGCTACCCCGCGTACGGCAGGATTCAATGTGATTGATATGGGTGAGCTTACGTTTCCAACGGTGATGCTGACGATATTTCTAATGTGGATTGGTGCTTCGCCAAACTCGACAGGTGGGGGTATCAAGACCAGTACCTTTGCGATTGCGTTATTGAATACATTGAGCCTAGCTCGTGGACAGACCAAGATAGAGGTGTTTAAACGAGAGATTGCGGAGATTTCAGTTCGCCGCGCATTTTCTATTATGTGGCTGTCGCTACTGGTCATCGGTACGGGCGTGACACTCATCAGTTATGATCAGCCAGAGCTTGATTTGATTAAAGTGGTATTTGAGTGCTTTTCAGCGTATAGCACGGTGGGGCTAAGTTTAAACCTGACAGCAGACTTATCAGATTTTAGTAAAATAGTGGTTTCGGTCATTATGTTTGTTGGCCGCGTCAGTATGCTGACGATATTTATCGCACTGCTAAAAAATATGCGTCAACGTAATTATCGCTATCCTACTGAAGAGATTACGATTAACTAATCCGTCGTAAACAGACTGAGTCGTTCTTAATAAATAGCAAAAAAATACTAAAAAAGGTTGTTTAAGTTATGAAGTACATCATCGTAGGGCTAGGAAATTTCGGTGCATCGTTAGGATCGGCATTGACCAGTCAAGGGCATGAAGTGATTGCTATTGATAGTAGTATGCAACGGGTTGAAGCGTATAAAGAAGTGATTTCTCATACGTTGTGTATGGATGCCACGGACGAGTATACGGTTAGCGGATTACCAATCGTTGATACCGATATTGTCATCGTGGCAATTGGCGAAGATCAAGGCGCTAATGTCATGGCAACGGCGCTGTTTAAGACGTTAAAAGCAAAACGTTTGATCAGCCGTAGTATCAATCCGCTACATGAAAAAGTCCTACAAGCCATCGGTGTGGATGATTTGATTCACCCTGAAAAAGAAGCGGCCAATCGCTGGGCCAAGCGTCTGTCACTACGTTATTTTGTCGATTCGTTCGAATTGAGCGATAACTTCAGCATGGTAGAGATTAAGATTCCAAATGTGCTGATTGGTAAGACCGTTGACGACTTACAGTTAGAGCAAAAGTTTAATATCCGATTGCTTAGTACGTTGCGCTATGAGTATTATGAAGACAGTTTTGGTCGTACGCAGAGCAAGCCTAGTATTCAAGGTTTGGCGACGCCTGAGCAAGTATTGCAAGAGCGCGATGTACTGGTGATCTATGGTGCCAACAAACACATCAATCAGTTCTTACGTAGTGTGGGTGTGAAAATCAAATAGCAGCTTGTCATCGCAGTGATACCAGAAGGTATAGGGAAATGATTATGAATAAGCGAAGTATATCTGTCCTACTGATCGCTATAATGGCACTACTGTCAGGTTGTGATCAGTCCGCGCAAGACCCGAACGTTCTTCTGTCTGAGCATCAAAAAGACCCGATTAAAGAGTTGGCGATTACCTCAGACGTGGATCACAGTCAGTTTGGTTACAAGCAAACCTTTTATGTACCGATTTATTCTGATATCTATACCGATAGAGACGCACGCAAAGTGCTGCTATCGGCCACGCTGAGTGTACGTAACACCACGCTCAAAAAGTCACTGTATATCAATAAAATTGATTATTACGATACAGATGGAGCATTGGTCAAATCATATCTAGATAAGCCTATCGAGCTACCAGCGATGGCGACGCTTAACTATATCGTCGAAAAAGAAGAGGATAAAGGCGGTTCTGGTGCCAACTTTATCATCGAAGTCGAAGGTGTGGATGAAACCGTCAGACCAGTGATAGAAGCGGTCATGATCGGTAACTTTAGCAATAAGGGATTTGCCTTTAGTACAGAAGGCACGCCCGTGATACATTGATATATGTATAGTCGGTACGTAGTTCAGAGTATTAAAAGAGCATCGTAACATAGGTAAAAATAGTTTCGATTTTGCCAACTAGTAATGATCGTATAAATGTATTAATCGAATCAACATGGACAGTTCAATTCAAGGAAGCCTTATGTCTGCAACCAAAGAAGAAATCAGCGCCTTTATGGCATTGGAGTTTCCACAAACCAAATGCGTCGTTGAGGCGGTCAATGAAAATGGTGCGACCTTATCGCACGAGATTGGCATAAATGAGTTGCGTCCCGGTGGCACAGTCTCGGGCCCTGTCATGATGGCCGTCGCTGATGTGGCTATTTATGTCGCGATACTCGGAAGAATCGGTATAGTCCCATTAACGGTGACGACGAGTTTGACCATCAATTTTTTGCGTAAGCCATCAGCGGACTCTCGTATTATCGCCGAGTGTACTTTATTGAAAGTGGGACGTACGTTGATAGTAGGTGAGGTATCTCTTTATTCGGAAGGGTCTGATGATGTGGTGGCTCATGTAGTCGGCACATATTCAGTGCCGCCTAAGCGTAGTTAAAGCTAGGCATAAGAGTTCGAATACTTTGTAAGGTAGCTAGCTTATAGTGTATTTTACTTACTCACTAGGGTCTGATCCTGGTGGGAAGTCATGGCGTAGCTGTGCGACATTAGCAGTAGTTACTGTATCAGTGAAGCTATTTAGATCGCTATGCACGTATTGTGTGACAGCTGCTATTTGCTCGTCATTCATCATACGGTGGAACGATGGCATACCGCGCAGGCCATTGATAACGACACTAATAATATAGTACTTCGATTGCATCTTGCTATTATTTGCCAGTGGTGGATAGTAGCCTGTGCCTTGCGCGCCTTCACCTTTTTGCATATGACAACCTGCACAAGAGTCATCGTAGAGCTTTTTGCCATTGATCGTAAAGAACCCAGTTTTACCTTGTATGCTGCCTTCAAATTTAGTGAGCCACTGCTGCATGCTAGCATCATCGCTCATTTTTGGTATTGAGCGTACATCGACAATGTTGCTGGTGGGTTCAGCCAATTCTGCTTTGGACATATATACGCCGCCCCATGCACCTTGATTGCGACTGGCCTGATTGTCAAAACTGTTGCCAAATAGCATGGGCGCTGTTTGCGGGCTGGCGATAGTGGCTGCGTTTTTTGCCTTATATTGACTACAGCCTGACAACGTTGTTAATGCGATTGACCCGCCAATCATGAGCATCATTATTGCCTTACTCGAGCTGAGCGAGCTAGACGATTTAAATGGGTTTACTGTCACCATATTCATGATTATTCCTAATATGCCTAGTCTCATTGTTATCATCCTTGCTTCAACGCCAGACTGGTTATCCAAAAGCTTATTAAAAAGACACTGCTATCCAAGCTTTTTGGCCTTTTGATGCAAGCGTTTAGCCGCATCCATACCAGATAATATTGCCCCTTCTTGCCACGCAGGAATGTGCGAGCAATGCTCACCTGCCAGTACGATGCGGTGGTCAATCTCGCAGAGTGTTTCGTAATACTGCTCACGACTGGATTCGCTCCAGATACCATAACAACCAAGCGACCAAGGGATACGGTGCCATGCGACGGATGTGCCCGAGCGGAACTCTTTGGTATATTGCGGATGAATCTGTTTGCCATAGGCGAGCGCCGCATTGATACGTTCCTTGGGTGTTAACGAGTTAAATTTATACGAGGTTTCGCCAAATCCGTAAGCGCCAAGTAACACACCAGAGCCTGTACTAAACATATCTTGTGACGGATAGGAGATTTGGGTGATCGGCAGATCAGTATAAGTGATGCCGCCATAGATCCACTCGTCCTCTTCCCAGAAGCGCCGTTTGAACTCCAAACCGACTTTATATGAGCTGTCATAAGGGACGGCTGCCATTGCTTTTTTCATCGGAGCGGAGACGTTGATATCAATTTGAGTCAATATGGATAAAGGAATTGTACAAATGCACCAATCTGCGCGCACGGTTTTGGTGGCACCGTCAGGGCTATTGCTATCAACATAATCAACGGTGACGCCCGTCTCGTCTTGATTGATCTTGGTGACTTTGGCATTGAAGGTAATCATCTCGCGACACTCACGCGTAAACGCATCACCGATTTTTCCCATACCGCCGACAGGCTGAAACATCGTTGGTTGATGCACATGCACAGTATAGTTGCTATAAATGTCCGACCACATGCCTGAGTCTAGTAGCTTATCCATCGGTATAGGCGTTGATGGCTTGGCATCAGGCATCAATCCACCACCCGGATACACACTGTAGCCGCGATGCTTGCCAGTTTCATGGCTTTTGACATAGCGATAGTTATTGTCCAGAACGCCCCAACTCTTTAGCCCTTCGAGTAGTTTTTCTTTGTCCTCTTTATCAACGCTACTGTCGAGACTGCCTTTATTGACGGCTTTGGACAGCAGTTCTGACACATAACCGCGAATATCACTCTGCACTTCACCCAAGCGCTGCGGCGCGCCGTTAAAGTGATTGGTACGGTGTAGATAAGCGCGATCATTGGTTTGGATAAATGGCTGCAATGCGACGCCAAACTTTTTGCAGTAATGAAAGACCGCGTAGTGATGGATAGGCAATCGCCATGGACCACCATTAAAGTAATTGCCTTTTTTAAAGTCGCAAGTGACCTCAGCACCGCCCAGCTCTGTATATTTATCACCGCTGTTGAGTGTCCAGCTACGTCCGCCGCCACGATTTTGGTACTCAAGCACGGTCACTTTGTAGCCTGCTTTGCGTAGCTCATAGGCGGCAGTCAGCCCGGCCAATCCTGCACCCAAAATCACGATACTGGCACCAGCAGGTGCGCCTTTCAGATTCATTTCTTCGTTAAAGCTCGACTCGGATGCAAACCCCAACGTGGTCATCGCTTGATACATCGCAGTTGCGCCTGCGGTCTTGCCAATCATGGAGAGCAGTTGCCGACGCGTGGGAGATTGGAGCAGGTCATTCATAGGATTATCTTTATCGTGCTAAGTCTTTGCATCATTATAAAAAGCGAAGATTAGAGCGCATTTTTATAGTTGGTTTTAGGGTTAGCTTTTTTCTTTTATCACACGCGTGACATCGGCCGCGCTGACATCGCTGCCTGGTAGACCACCAAATGTGACTCGTACATAGTTAGTGATACTAGCGATTTGTGTAGGGCTTAAATCTTTTGAAAAGCCGGGCATTTTTGGTGCTGTGTTAAATGCACCTTTTGCCCCAAATGCAATGACGCCAATGAGTGCATCAGGTTTTACGCGGCGAATACTACTCAAACCAACGATGGAGGCATAGCGGGCATCGGGCTGTGCGTAACCATCGACCCCATGACAACTGGCGCAATGGATGAGATATAAATCTTTTGGCGAATTGCTGTTCAGACCGCTATTGTTGGAACTATTGGCAATATTGGTTTTGGCATGCGCCAGATAGTCTTTTTGCTCAAGTAAGTCGTAAATAATCGAGTTACTGACTGGTTGCGGTAGACGAGAGACATTGACAGGTATCAAATAATCATCGGTCTTAATGGCTGGCACGACTTTTAAGTAGTCAGCCATTGCGATCAGGTCTTCATCAGTGAGATAACGCGTACTGTGCGCCACAGCTTCTGCCATCGGGCCGCCCGCGTAAGCGCGCTTATCAAGGGTGCCTGTACGCAGGTAAGTCACGATATCCATTTCGCTCCAACGACCAATCCCTGTGTCGTTGTCAGGGGTGATATTTGGTGCAAACCATTTACCAAGTGGTGCGCCAGATAAATAACGATCTTTATCAAGGCCTTGAGTTAAGTTGCGCGGCGTATGACAGGTACCGCAGTGCTCTAAGTTATTGACCAGATACTCACCGCGCTGCTGGGTTTGTGTCAGTCCTGAGCGATTTTCAGTAGAGGGCACTTTGATGACATTCCATGCCAGCATTAAGCTACGAATATTTAACGGGAAAGGCAAATGAGTGGTTTTTTCAGGTGGTTTGTCTACGATAGCAACGGTCTGAAAGTACGCAAATAAGGCGCTGATATCCTCATCTGTCATGCCATGATAGGACGGGTAAGGCATCGCAGGATAAATCTGATGATTGGGTGCACGACCTTTTTGCAAAGCCTTTTTGAAGTCAGATTCAGTATAGTTGCCGATGCCATAGCGCGTTGACGGTGTAATATTGGTCGAGTAGATATTGCCAATGGGCGTCTCAATTGGTACGCCGCCACTATAGTCATCACGGTGGCAAGCCATACAGTCGGCGCTGCGTGCTATGTAAGCGCCGCGATTGGCAAGCGCACTATTAGCAGGGCTGACATTTGGTAGGGTTATTCGACTGGGCAAAGTGTCTATTGGCAAACTGACAGTGCCTGCCATCACGACGGTAGACACTAAGCTGAATCCCAATGTCAGTGTTATTATCGAAGAAAATGACAATGCTGGCATGATTGCAGAAAGCGGTTTCGCAATACTCTTATAATACCGATGAATCATGTCTAATTCCTTTTTAAGCTTTCTGAAAATCACTACCAGTATCCATTCAGACAATGGCGAAACATTAAAAATACTATAGTCTGGCTGCTTCGACCTTGATACTTAAGTCAAGGTTTTTGGTCAGTCCGAACTAAGCGAATTTATTGATATTCCATTTTGTGCGATTAATCGTAGCAGTGAACTCGCCACCGCAAACATCTTTTCTGATGCTCGTGTTTAGATAACAATCGAACTTAGTCGCGGTCAGGCTAATTGGGTGGGTCTCGCCATGCAGTGTCAGTTGTCCATCTACCCGAGTGACCTGAGGGCTTTTTTTATCTTGATTAAAATGCCATTTTGTCGATTCAAAATGCGCTGAAGGAAACCTCTGCATATCAAAAAATTCAGGCCCCGTTAAACTATTATTAAAAGAAGGATTGCCCGTATTTAAGGAGTTTATGGGTATGATTAATGAGATATCGCCAATACTTAGGTTTGGATCGTATTGCAAATGACCTTTGATATTATAAAAGCCACCAGTCGTGGCTGAACTCTTAAAGCGTTCGATAGCAAATCGAATATGAGTGCTGGCAGGATTAATAGTGTAGTTGGCCGCTTGATTGCTATTTGTAGCGCCTATAAGCAGCAATGGAATGGTCAGAAAAGAATAGATATGCGATGATTTTGGCCTAATAGACAACAAGCGCATAGCCACATTCCTTTACCGGCTATTGATATAGAGGAGCTTATTCACAAGCGCTATCCTTGCATTTGCTTAACAATAAGCCAGTGATTGTTTATTATTTATACAGGGTTTTTTAAATACTTAGTAGTGCTATTTTAGTAAAGAGATAACGAACAACTCTGTCATGCCCGAACGTCCATTCAAAGTACTGAACATAAGTGCTGACTTTAAGTATTAGAGTGCTCAATGTTAGACAAGCTAAGACCAGTATGTCTTTTATCGTCGTTGGTGCTGTATGCCTTATTTTTAATTGATTGTTTGAAAAATAGGGCTGCGAGCGCACAAGCTATGGTTAATGACAGCAGCATTGAGACCAATGTATGGCTAAAGAAATGATCACCAAACAGCATTTTATACAGTCCCATTGTCCAGCCTAAGACCGTTACTGATATGACTATCTGGTAGCAGTATTTTCTTAATGTCGGTAAAAAAGCCAGTCCATATAAAGAAAACCCTGCGCTGGCGTGAGCTGCTGGGAAGCATCTGGCTGGTGTTGCTGCTACGATGTTTTGCCAAAGATTGAGGTAGGGCAAATCCCCATTAAAAATAACTAAGTCATTTGGGCAACTAACATGGGTGACGCCTTTGAGCGTGGCAATAGTAGCAGGTACAATCGCCAATATAATCAGTAGGTAGCTAATCTCGCGCATAGGTAAAGAAAGCGTAAATTTATCAAGCTTACTGCGATTTAGCTTATGGCAGTTTAGGGCAGTAGCATTAAGCCTTGACTGTCTGTACTTGATGATTAAAACTGCTATGAGATAGACAGCCAATAGAATCAATAATACTTTGGGCAAATCATAAAAGATAAATGCATAAGGCTGCGCGCCTTTTTCAAGTAGCCAGTGACCATTATTATAAAAAAGCTCACTGATGCGTACATCTAATTGGCTATGCTCAAAAACTAAGGTGGCCATGATGGTCACGCACAGTAGTTTTAGCCAGTCCCAAGTCATTGCGTTGTTTTCTGAAGTCATGACTACACCTGATAACGTATATGCGATGTTGATAGTTCTTAATACGACCTTCGTTTTATTATTTAAGCTAGTGCTAGCAACGCGTTTCGCTCTTAGGTGAGTGCTCGGCATGCTTTAATAAAATAGAGCAGGCTTTAATAAAGTAGAGCAGACAATGCCATTAACCATAAAACCATTAACAAGCATAACGCCAAGAACTGTGCCGCAGAGCCGACATCTTTTGCAATTTTTGCGAGCGGGTGTTTGGCGGTCGAAGTATGGTCGACACAGGCTTCAATTCCTGTATTGAGCAGCTCAACAATCAACGACAAAAAAGAAGCGGCGACTAGCATCATTTTTATACCAAGCGCAAAAGGCATAACGATGACAGCAGCTAGCAGTACAAGATTGAGCCACACAACTTGTCTAAAAGCCGCTTCAAATTTATATGCGGCCTTAAAGCCGTCCATTGAATAGCCAGTAGCTTTTATAATGCGGTAAAGCCCTGTTTTACCTTTAGCATGACTTGCAAAGCTATCAGCTGCGAGTGCATTATCATGCGTCGTCTGATTGATAGAACTATGCTCGGCTGATGGGCCTACAAGGTTGGTATGAGTAATTTGCTTCATAGGGCGTTCTTAATGGTCTATTAAAATTAAGATAGCCTGAGTATAAGACGGGAGAGGTTAAGAAAACGTTAAGAGGATATAGATGGTTGAGAATAAAGCGTAATGGTTGTTTAAATTTTTATTTCCCAATCAGTAATTATGATTAGAGGTGAAGATGTCTTTGAGCTATCACGAGGTTATTTATAATAAATACTAAAGGTACTACCACCTGAGCGATTGGCTTGGTGAGTGAGCTGCCAGCCCATATGCGACATGATACGCTGGACGATACTGAGTCCTAGACCTGAGCCTTCAACCTTATGTTTTGTCTCATGCTCTGACGACAGGATTGTTTGCTCGTCTTTATACTGAGACTCTAGTCGCTCAAACCGTTCATAGAGTAAAGGCATCATCGCCTCAGGAATACCTAAGCCAGTATCAGTCACCGTGATTTTTTCGTCATCGATAGTAATGTCTACTTCGCCATCATCGGTATATTGAAACGCATTTTTTATGAGGTTGCCTAGTGCCATTTTTAGTAGTTCGGGCCGTACGTAAGCAATATATTCCTGCTCAGCAATTATCTGACAAGTGACAGACTTATACCGCAGCAAGTACTTTAGGCGCTGCATTTCCGCTAAAGCGATACTGTTAATAGAGGTTTGCGGTGCGTCTAACTTTTCAGGCGCGCGCGATAGTAGAAGCAGGGCAGTGATAATCTCAGAAGTTTCTTTGGCAGTAGTGCTAATGCGATTGGTAAACTCATTTAAGTGGCTGTCAGGGTCTAGTTGCGAGGCCAACACCTCGGAAGCCCCCATGATAATAGTCAACGGTGTGCGTAACTCGTGACTGACATCACCAGTAAACAGTTGCTCACGCTTGAGATACTGCTCTAACTTGTGGTTTTTCTCATCTATGGCCCGTGCCAAGACACCAACCTCAGATGGTAAGTGTGTCAAGTCGCTTAAGTTATGATGGTCAGTCTCGACGGCTCGTTTCAAATCTAATAAAGGCTTGATGATCTGTTTGGAAGACAACTGAGAGAAGATAGCGGCGATAAGTAAGCTTAGAATCACGGCTACTTTTAGCGTATCTGCAAATATGTCTTCTAGGTGCTCAAATATCGCCAAGACTGGGTAATTTCCCATCACCATTTCGGTGTTTTCTAGGTAAGTCAAAATATAAGCTTGACCATCTTGAGTATAGGCGAAAAGATGCAAGTTGGCATGACCTGCTCCAGATTCTTTATCAACAGTGACAGAAGTCTCTTGCACCGTGTCATTGGCTATCGCTTGTAAACTAGTAGGTGCTTTATCATAGCGATAAATCTTGATACCTGGTTCAGCGACATAGATAGGCTGGTCACCATACTTTTCTTGACTAAGCTCTAGCTGCTGCAACAGGCGAGCCTTGACCAAATCTTGCTCTATTCGGCTCTCTGCGTACAAGAAAATACTGACAAAAGCTGCGCACAGTAATAATGCGAATATGAAGTAAGACAGTCTGAACTTATTGGCTATCGAGTCTATATTGGGCATGGCGTAGGACAACCTAATAGAAGAAGGCGATATATAACAGGGCAATATATAATAGAGCGACAAATACGATATGGTAAGTCGGTTAGTAAGTCACATGAGGTTTATTTAATTCATACTGCAATCACGACTACGCGCTTGCTGATTTATTAGGGTCAACAATTTGGTAGCCCACGCCAGGTACTGTGACTATCATGGGTGTGTCAAATGGCTTATCAACCTGCGCACGCACGCTGTGCATATGAGTGCGCAGTGCGTCACTACTCGGTATGTCTAGCCCCCATACTTTTTCTTCAATTTCAGTTTTACTGACGACTCTAGGCGCTGCACTCATTAGAATATGCAATATTTTAAAGCCAGTTGGGGTAAGCTTCAGTGATTGTCCCTCACGCATAATGGTATGCTCACTATTGTTTAAGGACAGCGCTCCGACCGCAATACTGTGGGCAAAATGATCGTCCTCGGTGCGACGTATGAGCGCTTTGATCCGGCATTCCAGCTCAACCAGCGAAAACGGCTTGACCAAATAATCATCAGCGCCGCTATCAAAACCAGCGACTTTATCCAAGATTGTATCGCGAGCCGTGAGCATTAGCACAGGCGTTTTGTCATGCAGCTCTTCTCTGAGTTTTTTGCACAGCTGCGTGCCATCCATACCTGGCAGCATCACATCGAGTAGTATCACGTCATAACGATTGTTTGAGGCGAGTGTTAGCCCGCTATAGCCGTTGTGCGCGTTGTCCAACTCAAAACCTTTTGGCTCAAAAAAAGCATAAATATTGGCCACGATATCGGGGTTGTCTTCAATAATGAGTATCTTGTACATGATGCTGACCTAAAAAATAGTGGTTACCTAAAAGAACTGAACGATATAAAACGAATGTAGTGAGCTACTTTTAACAAATTATTTGAAGTAAATTATTTTTAGCCACTCAACTAGAATGACCCAATTTAAAAAAAGTTGCTGCACCTTTGACTTCATCGGTCGTAATACCAAAAAAGCTAAGCAATGTCGGGGTAATAAAATCGTGCGACACGGGCTGATTGACCATACTAGAAAGACTTTCAGTATCGATACTATTACTATTGGGCGACCAAATTATCGTAGGCACGTGTTTTTGGGTATCGGGTGCGAACTTATAGGGCAAGCCGTGCAAGTAGATATTATTTTCACCCAAACTCTCCCCATGATCACTAATATATACCATTACCACATCATAATCTTGCTCATAAGGTTTTAACGTATCAATCACATTATTCAAAAAGTAATCGGTATAACGAATCGCATTATCGTAGCCATTTATCACAGACTGAGCATCACATTTAGACAGCTCATTGGTCATGCAGACAGGGTTATACGCTTCAAATTCTTTCGGATAGCGCTGATAATAGGCGGGGCCATGATTGCCCATTTGATGCAGTAGAATAAGCGTGTCTTTCGGCACTTCTTTCTGTGAGCTGCCTGATTTTACAAGTTCATCAAACCCGTCAAGCATACCGATATCTCGGCATTCAACATCGCAGTTGGGGTTTGTGTCAGCTGTTTTATAGTCTTCAAAAGTAACGCGATCAGCCACGCCTTTTGAGCTAGAGTTGTTGTCGCGCCAAACGACATTGACCCCTTGCTTGCTGAGCGTATCTAATACGTTTTCATTATACTTAGCGGTATCGATATCGTAGTCTGTTCGATTTGCATAGCTGAACATGCAAGGTACGGAGTAGGCCGTAGAGGTTCCACAAGAGACAGCATTCTGAAAGCTATAAAGGTCTGACTGCTTTGAGAGCAGTGGTGTGGTATTGCGTGTATAGCCGTTCAAACCGAAGTGATCTGCGCGAGCCGTTTCCCCAACCACAAACACCATTAGTTTAGGTTTGCCGCCGCCAGTAATACTATTAGCAGGTGATACACGCTTTGCATCCGTGGCATGCAGCATCAAAGTATCAGGACGGCGTAGCTCATCGACATAGTTTTCACCAAGTTTGATCGTAGAGTAAATAGGCGTGATCGGATTGGCATAAGAGCGAACTTGTTTATGTTGACGAAAGAAGCTGGCGTACTGATCACCAAATGGCAAAATACAAACTGCGATTAGCGCGACAGACAGTATCAAGGTGGCTGTTTTTTGTAGTATGCCTCGCTGCCAAGTAAAGCGTTTTAGACAAATTTTGCTAATGATAAATGCCGGCAACACGCCTAATATCAGTAGTCGAATGACCATGCTGGGGGCAAACAATCCCATGGCCTCTGCTTGATCGGTCTCCAGACTGTTAATCAACATGTTGGTATCAAATATCGTCCCATAAGCATCGGTAAAATAACCGCATATGGCGGCAGTAATCAGTAGCGCAATCAACACTGGTTTGGCAATAGGGCGATAGCACAGCAGCTGTAATACCAGCCACATCAGTCCAAATAACAAACCTGTAATAGACAGGATAAATCCGACGTTTTTACTAAATGGATAGACATTTAGCACCTGCTCAAAGAACCCAATATTTGCAGTCGCTACCAAATATAAAGCCACGATAATAATAAGATAACTGAGATTTATCTCACGATTATAGAGCTTGCTAAGGTAGCTAGTCTTTGCATTGGCGTTGGGTGCTTTGATTTTTAGCACATTGGTCTTGATGACTTGAGGTATAGACATACAGATACTTCTCAACAGATGGTAGGAAACGTCATTCCTTACCATAGCAAGTGGTCTGTTAAGAAGATGTTAAGGCAGTTGATGCTAACTATCATAAGTTAGATGATGAGGTGTTTTCTGAGACGATTTTATACATTCAAGTCAGGCAGGATTCATCATTTCCATCAACTGAGGTTTGTCCTTTATAGTGATGAAACCATAGTGCATATCGATAAGGTTCTGCTTTTGCCACGATTGAATAATTTTATTGATAGTTTGTCTAGTAGTGCCAAGCATAAAGCCTAGCTCTTCTTGCGATAAGCGCAGATCTATTTTGATATCGTCTCCTATTTGCTGTCCATAAGTGTCGATCAGTCCAATCAGCATGCTAGCCAGTCGCGCTGAGGTATTGAGTGAGGTAGCATCATCAATCCAGTCAAATGCTCGGCGGATTCGCTCGCAGGTTCAGGTTATAAGCGCGAGGTGCTTGTATAAAATCGGATGCAACTGCGCTGTCTGAATGACTAGATTTCTTGGGATTGAGATTAATGTTACTTTGTTAATCGTCCACGCATCATGTGTGCGAGGATTGTCATCTATGATAGATATTTCACCAAACCACTCACCACTAGATAGATGCGCCAACGTCATGGCATGGCCACTAGCGCTCACGTTACAGACTCTAATCGCACCCGACACGACAAAGTGTAGCGCCGCATCATCGTTGTCACCGATGGCATGAATCATTTGGCCTTTTTGGTATACCTTTAGCACCGCATCGCCTGCCAGTAGTGGCTGCACAATGGCTGGCAATTGACTAAACCATGGGTCGTTATTTAAATAATGATTGATATTCATAAGTGTAATGTTTTTGACAGATTTGGTTTTATGAAATGGTGTAAAGTAATCATTCAGGATATCTAACACAGTAAAGGAATACACTATGCAAACAACTATGCAAACCGCGACATCGACCGATTCAACCTCGAGTGTACACCATAACATGAGCGAGCAAGAGTGGCAGATGCGCGTAAATCTTGCCGCCTGTTATCGAATGATTGCCTCTTATGGCTGGGATGATCTGGTATTCACTCATATCTCTGCGCGCGTACCAGGTACTGAGGATGAGTTTTTAATCAATCCGTACGGGATGTTATTTGAAGAGATTACCGCCTCTAGTCTAGTCAAGGTCAATAAAGCAGGCGAAAAAGTAGCGCCATCAGAGTTTGAAGTCAATCCAGCTGGATTTATCATTCACAGTGCTGTGCATGAAGCTCGTGATGATGCGCATTGCGTCATTCATCTGCACACCAATGATGGCGTTGCCGTTTCAGCGCAAGAAAAAGGCTTACTGCCCATCTCGCAACAATCATTATTTCCACTATCTAACTTGGCATACCACGACTACGAAGGTGTCGCATTAAACCCTGAAGAAAAAGTACGCTTGGTTGCTGATTTAGGTGATGCTCACTTTATGATTCTGCGTAACCATGGTCTGCTCACCTGTGCCGATACGGTTGCCAATGCGTTTTTATACATGTATATCATGCAAAGAGCTTGTGAGATTCAGATCAAAGCGCAGAGCGGGGGCGGTGCATTGACGCCGATACCAGCACAAATATTGGCCGGTATCCAAGCTGCATCAGAGCAAGTCACCCGTGGCGCGAATGGCGATATCGCATGGCCTGCGTTACTAAGAAAATTGCGCCGCACTGATCCATCGTTTGAGGAGTAAGTCTCTAATGATAACTCTTGATGAGTGGCAACAGCAGGGGCAGTATGAATCCATTCATGGGCATCAAATCTTTACTCGGTATGCAGGGGATAAAAGTGCGCCTGTATTGCTATTGATTCATGGTTATCCTAGTGCCAGTTGGGACTGGGAGGGCATGTGGGATGCGCTAACCGAGCACTATTATGTCATCACTCTCGATATGCTAGGATTTGGGCTGTAAGATAAACCCAAAAACGCGCGCTATCTAATCAGTGAGCAGGCCGATATTTATCAAGCTGTTTTGCAAAATCTGGGCGTCAATGATTATCATATATTAGCGCATGACTATGGTGATACAGTGGCTCAGGAGTTGCTGGCAAGACAAGTCGAAGGGAGCGCTGAGCGACACATTGCTAGCGTATGCTTTTTAAACGGTGGTCTGTTTCCTGAGACGCACAAACCTATCTTGGTACAGAAGCTACTGCTATCGCCATTGGGTCCTCTGGTATCGAAGCTGATTAATAAGCAGAAATTTGCGGGCAGTCTACAACGGATATTTGGCCCCGACACGCAGCCCACAGTAGAGGTGATAGACACGCTATGGCAGCTGTTAAGTCACAATGATGGGTTGGGTGTGATGCATAAGCTGATTAATTATATGCCCCAACGTCAGCAGTACCGCGAGCGATGGGTAGGCGCGATTATCAACAGTACTGTACCGGTTAAACTGATCGCAGGTGCCAAAGATCCTATCTCAGGTCAGCATATGATTGATCGTTATCGTGAATTGATACCCAATGGCGATATAACCAATATGCCTATGTTAGGTCATTATCCGCAGATAGAGGATGCGGCGGCAATCACAGCGGCCTATCTACAATTTAGAAGCAGTATTCTGTAGTTACCGTTCAATCTAACAAACGCAGGGCATCAAATGGTGCTCTGCGTTTTTTTATTCTCTTATCATCTTTTAGCTTTCAAGAAAAATGTATAAGTTTAAATGAGACTAACATCCGTGAGCGCAGTCACAGAGCTGTGCAAAAGGTTTTTGATAAAATGATCACCAAAAAACGGCTAATTATCATTAAATGGCCTATATACATAGTGCTACAAGATACTGATGACTTGATAAAAAGGTATTTTGAAAAACTTGAGGTTTTGGAGCGTAGTATAAGAGATTATCTTTTAAGTGTATTATGAGAATATAAAGTACTCGAATAAAGCCTAACAGATATAACTATTCAAAAAGGCCATTATAAGTGGTTCCATTATACCAGTCTGTTTTAAGTAGTCTGTTAATAGGCTTAAAGGGTGAAATAGCTGGTTCCGCTGGGGTATACTCTAAAAGCGTTCCTCTTGAAATTCATGATATTTAGAAGAAAATTTATGCAAATTACTTTTGGATTCTTCGTTTAAAGAAACATACAAGTCATTATTCAAGACATCATAAGCGCATATAAAAGCACTTTTGTTTCTTTGAGTATAGTCTTGCATCATGTCTATACAAGAAAATGAATTGAGTACGTTGAATAGAACACTAGTATTATAAGGGGCGTACTCCAAAGCTTTTTGGAAATAAATTAGTCCGGAATAGTTTTCTTTATCTTCCGAAAGATATGGAGCAAGATCTATTGTTATCCCTTTTAGGTTTAAAGCCTCTGCTATGTCACTATCTGTTGAATTACTATCAGAAATTACTTCATTTAAGATATCAAGAGCCAGCTCAGGTTCATCGTTTTGGTAAAAGATTTCTGCTTGGGTCAGTTTTTTTTCTATAGTAGGCATTAGTTTTTTATCCATTCATTTTTGGTTATACGGTCAGCAGTTTGACTCCTGTATAGCGTACCGATCACGAATTGATAATAGCCAAAGCTTTTTCATTTTCAGGTTCTACTGATAGAAGCTTAGCTGCATAATACTTCTTTTGCTCTTCAGTCAATATAAAATCAGGTGCTTGCCCAAAACATAATATGCCATCTAGTAAGGAAGCATCCTTCGGATCTAACTCATGAGCTTGAATGTAATAATATAAGGCGGATAAATTAGCACCGTCTAAATGAGGTAAGAAAGCCGTACATAATATTCCTAATTGTACATACCAAAAAGAAGTGTGTTTTTTCTTTGCAATCTCATCTAAAAGGGTTATCAGATAAACCCCATAATCATCGGCATTGTATATCATGAATGTTGTTAAACTATCCTGATCCTCATCCAATGCCGTAATGTAATCTATAATTTTATTGTGTGGTAGAAGACGTGATAATTTATACTTTTCCATTTTAATTTCCAGTAATACCATTACAAGCAATATCGCTTATACTGAATAAAAATAATACTCTAAAATGATCTAAAAGCTCACTACATGTACATCATGAAGTACACTGTGACTATTTCAATCAGTTAAAACGTTGATCCCACTAGCCCACAGCTTAGTGTTCAAGCCCTCACTAGGGAACCGAACCTTTAGCAGCCGTATTTTGGCTTTTTTCACTGACTATTTTAGATAAGTTTAGTCTTTAGCGCTGTCTACCCAAGAGAATTTTTCTAAGATACGCATCCATTGATCGTCTAATCCTGCTTTTAGCAATAATGGCTCACCAGTGACGGGGTGGCTGAGTGCTAAAGTCTGGGCATGCAGCAACATACGCGTGCACTCATAGTGAGTACGAAAAAATCGTGTATGACGTATATCGCCGTGACTGGTATCACCCACGATGTGATGGAATACATGTCTCATATGCCGACGCAGCTGATGTTTGCGTCCAGTTTCAGGCGTTAAGCGCACCAGACTATAGCGGCTAGTGGCATGCTTTTTTGATACTGCAAATGGCAGCTCAATTTGTGCCAAACTTTGCCAATGGGTGACCGCTTCTTGAGCAGGTTTATCTAAGTTCGCAAATTTATCGGCAATGGCATCAGGTTTAAAGCTAAGCGCATAATCAACAGTACCTTGTTCAGACATAAAGCCACGCACCACGGCCACATATTGCTTGGTCACTTTGCGTTCAGTAAACGCTTCGGTAAGGCTACGTGCCACAGCTGAACTCTTGGCAAATAACAATACACCTGATGTGGGTTTGTCTAACCGATGCACTGGAAACACATGACAGCCTACCGCATCACGGGTGAGCTGCATGGCAAAGCGTGTCTCACCTTTGTCCAGCCAACTGCGATGCACCAACAGACCCGCTTCTTTATTAATCGCTACTATATACTCATCTTCATAGATAATTTCTATTTGATCAGCAGTATTGCCTTCGATATCCATGTTTTTATTGCTCATATTTTAGATGCGTCAATTATATATCCTTTTTATTGTGCCTGTAGTGGCATAATAAATTTAGAGCCAAGCTTTGAGTACGGTATCTTGGTTTCAGAAGGTGAAGTAGAGTCCGAAGGCAAGGTTTGTCAGCAAGACCAGTTATTCCGTTTTCATGATAGTGATGTCGCCAATAACAAAAGTATTAAGCTGGCTGCCAAAAAGGGCACACGTATCATGTTCATTGGCGGCGAACCGCTGAATAACCAAGTACTAATGTGGTGGAACTTTGTAGCTGATAACAAAGCTGAGATTGAACAGTCTATTGTTGATTGGAATAATGGTCATGAGCGTTTCGGTAATGTTGACTCTGATATGAAGCGCTTGCCTGCACCTGAACTACCGAAAGGTTTTAAAGGCTGATTACAACTTATCTCGCCCCTCACTATTTGACCTTAACTCGTAGAAAACTGCTTAAGTAAAACACTGCTTAAATAAAATAAGGGGAGTTTTACTTAAGGATTAGAAAGGGTAGGTCGACCAAAAATCAAATCCTGATTCGCACATAATTACCACGATATTAAAGCATATATGAATCAGGACAATATTTGAGATATAGCTCAGGTGGCTTACAATCAGAGCTTCAACGCTTAAGTTCTATAAAGGACTTTTACGACATGCCAGCCAAATTTGGTCTTTACTAAATGCGGGGTAAATAGTTCGCCGGTAAAGCAAACCTTATCGAATGGCCCTACCATATCACCTTTGCCAAACTCGCCTAAGCTGCCACCTTTTTTACCTGATGGGCAGGTTGAGTATCGCTTGGCCAGTACATCAAACTTAGCGCCTTTTTTAAGCTTGGCAATAATGTCCTCAGCCTGTTCTTTATGTTTTACTAAAATGTGCAATGCGCTAGCGGTACGAGCCATAATGTAACCCTTTTATAAAATATCGATTATCAGGACATTATATCACTACTTACCTTGGTTGCTAACCTCACTTGTAGGTGCTGATTTCTCCCAAGTCATCCTTATACAATCGTGACTATAGGGGTTGAAGAAAAGAAGTTTTAGTCATGTAATGTTTTATTTAAACTACAGCCCTTAAATGACGGACATGAAAAAAGCCTCAATCTTTAGATTGGGGCTTTGAGCTATGCTGAAGAAACCGTAGAGGTAAACTTGGTAAACTAAGAGTATCAACCGGAGTTTACCATGACCAAGAAAGTAAGAACCTACAGTGACGAATTTAAAGCAGAAGCCGTTAAGAAGATAGCAGACAATAACGGTAATGTTTCAGCCACAGCCAAGCAACTTGGCATAGCGATGCAAACCTTATCTAACTGGCAGAACAAAGCCAATCAAGGCAAGCTTATTGGCACAGAACAATATGATCCTGATCTTATGAGTGCTCTTCAAGAAATAAAGCAGCTCAAGCAGCAGCTTAAAGTAGCCGAAGAGGAGCGCGAAATTCTAAAAAAGGCCACCGCGTACTTTGCCAAGCACAGTTAGTGAAGTATGCTTTTATCCAAGACAACCAACAGGTCTTTAGCATCACCACTATGTGCCGTGTACTAAAGGTTAAGCATTCAAGCTACTACGACTGGCTGAGTCACGATATCAGCGAACAGCAGATACACCGTAATCATTGCGAGCTACTGGTGAAAGCTGCTCACAATGAAACTCGTGAGCGCTACGGCTGTGAGCGACTACACGCAAAGCTGATAGAGCAAGGGCACGATATTAGCTTATATATGGTCAGAAGTATTAAAGAAGAACATGGTATCAAATGCCGTCGTCATAAACGCTTTAAAGTCACCACCAACTCCAATCACAATAAGCTGGTCTATCCAAACGTTCTGGATCAGAAGTTTGGTGCTAGGCGTCCTAATGAGTCTTGGGTCAGCGATATTACTTATATCTGGACCGATGAAGGCTGGTTGTATTTGGCAGGAGTGAAAGACCTCTACACTAAAGAGCTGGTCGGCTATGCTATCAATAAGCGCATGACTGCTGACTTAGTTGGCAAAGCACTCAATATGGCAGTCAAAAACAAACGACCAAACCCAGGATTGATTGTTCATTCAGACAGAGGCAGTCAGTACTGTAGCCTTGCGTATCACAAGATCATCAAACAGCATCAGTTCATAGGCTCAATGAGCGGTAAGGGAAATTGTTATGATAATGCGCCAATAGAGAGTTTCTGGGGCACATTAAAGAATGAGCTGATATATCATCACGACTATAAAACAAGGTTTACAGCCATAAACGAGATCATTAGCTATATTGAGCTGTACTACAACCAAACGAGGACTCAAAAGGGCCTGGGCTATAAGTCGCCAAGACAGGTGTGGTTTGACTTTTATCGTCAGGCTGCGTAACTAAAATCTCCCAAGTTTAACTGTACGGATTTGACGGCAGGGGTCACTTTCCTCATTGGGTAGCCGTACTTTACTCATATTAAATCACGGAATCAAACTATCTACCAAAAGCTGAGTACTAGTGTTTAATGCCTCATTAGCGAACTTTTTATTTCTCAAGCTATGACTGCACACCGCTTCAGTTTGAATAGAAAAATCAGAATAGTGCTGAGTGACTGCCTAAATATGAAAAATTAAATGGATGGCAGACACGGACTTAATCTTGTTATCTGCAATCCAGCCATCAATCACTGCCACCTTTTCACGAACCAAAGACCTTAAAGGGCCTTTTAATACGGCCATCAAATGAGGTGCCCTTTGTATAATCTCTAACGCATACAGTCTCGATGCTGCAGGCGATTTTTTTGAGATTTTATATTTTTCTTCAATATAGGTCTTAAGGGCAACCCTTGGATCTTGGTTGGCGTTAATCTCACTCAAAGGCGATAGCCACTTACTCAGCACCTTTTCTAAAACAGCAGCATACAGAACTTCTTTACTTTGGAACAACCTCTACCATGTCAAAGTTGCTCGACTAAAATGCTAAATGTTATTTTATCTTACATACATTGATATTAAAGGCATATATCTGTATTGAAACGAATATTCTAATGATAGATTTAGAGTCAGTTAAAATTTAACACGTATTTGGGCACTGCTATTTAGTAGTTTTTTTGACCTTCACTGACAGTTAAAGGTGTTGTATAAAACAGACATCTTTAACTGTAGAGATCGTTTTTAGACCTCTTGATATGGTTATCCTGTCTATGAGTATGATGAAAATATATAATATATAGTCAGTTCAAAATAAAATTGTTATGGTTAGGACAAACATCATAAAACAATTTGGATAAGTCGTTTTCCATCCAGCCTTGGCGTAGCAACTTCACCTGCGCCCATTTTTTCTCGATAGGATTCAGATCAGGGCTGTACGGCGGCAACCATAAAATACGATGACCATGTCTATTCAGTAGCTTTTGAATGCGTTTGCTCTTATGAAATCTGGCATTATCCATCACAATCACGCATTTGGTTTTAAGAGTTGGGATTAGCTTGTGTTTGCACCAGTGATAGAAGACGATGCTGTTGATGTTTGTCTCAAAGTAATCTAGGGCAAACAGCATCTTGTTATACAGAGCACCGATAACGTTGGTTCGCTTTTTACCTTGCCAGTTGTAGCGATCGATACAAGGCTTACCAATAGGCGCGTAACTGAACCGCCCCGACTATATCGGAGGCTGATCTACTTGAGTCAGGCAGCGATGCCTGACAGGGTTAAATTATCATAATACCGCTTTTCAAACTCAAAGGGTGACACATATCCAATCGTGCTATGTAGACGCTTCTTGTTGAACCAATCCACCCATTCAAGGGTTGCCAGTTCAACATCGTTCACACCAGTCCAGTTCTGCTTTAAATAATGAATCACCTCAGACTTGTAAAGCCCATTGACCGTTTCAGCCAATGCATTGTCGTATGAATCGCCTGTTGTACCAACAGAAGCAATCACGCCAGAGTCCGTCATCTTATCAGTATAGCGAATAGATAAGTACTGAACCCCTCGATCACTGTGATGAATGACATCTTTGGGATTGTTTCTATCTGTTATCGCTTGATTTAATGCCGCCATTACCATATCGGTGTTCATACGATTCGATACTTTCCAGCCGACAATAGCGCGAGCAAATACATCGATGATAAAAGCGGTATAAACCCAGCCGCTCAATGTCTTGATATAAGTAAAATCTGCAACCCACAGCTGATTAGGACGATGGGCATTAAAGTTACGATTGACCAAGTCGTCAGCACGCTTTTGGTCGTCACGGCTGTTGGTGGTAATCTTACCCTTACCGCGCCAGACACCTTGTAAGCCGTGCTGACTCATTAAACGCTCGACGGTGCAGCGTGCGATATAAATGCCCTCTGCCTTCATCTGCCGCCAGACTTTGCGAGCACCATAGCAGCATTTGCTGTCCTGCCAGATGCGTTTAATCTCGCTGAGATAGTAGTCGTCATGCTGACTGCGCAGTGAACGCCTTTCAGGGCAGCACTCTAGGTCTTTAGTACGGTGATAGGTTGACGGGGCAATCGGTAGTACTCTACAAATCAGCTCGACCCCATAACTACCTCTATAGTCATCAATAAACTGAACCATTATCTGGGTGGACGGCCCTTCTCCGCCTGGGCGAAAAAAGCAGCAGCCTTACGTATAATCTCATTGGCTTGCTTGAGCTCTTTGTTCTCGCGTTCAAGCTCTTTGTCACTTTGAGCCTGCACTGAGGCGGGAATGGTTTGGTCTATGTGCTTTTTATGCCAGGATCGCAGTGTCTCAGGCGTACAGCCAATCTTTGACGCTATGGCTTGAATGGCTGACCATGTAGAAGGATAGTCGCTCGACGCTTCAATCAGCATGCGAACGGCGCATTCTTTAATTTCAGGAGTGTAGGTTTGTCTTTTCATTGTCGTATTCTCTCAGAATGTTGAGTCTCCGACAATCCCGGGGCGGTTCAAACAGTAGGCTGGGGTCAAGACGCGCTAATACTTGGTTTTTCTTAACGGTTGCTCCCTCATCGACCAGTAATTCAGCAACTCGATAGCCCGATATCTCAGAGCCTACGGCTACTTCTTCACGTGGCAACAGTAACCCCGACGCAGCAACACTTCCCGTCATGGGACGTAGCGTAACAGTATCTACGCTAACGGCTCGTACGCTTACCTCTTTGGTATTGGTATCGACAGCTTCAGGCTCTTTTGAGCAGCCTGCTACTAAAGCTATTGCAAGACTTAAAGGTAGAGCCCAGTGTTTAATGTTCATGATCGTTCTCTATGTTTGGGACTTATTTGGATTTACTATTCCAACCACCTTTTAGTGCCTGAAGTAACGATATCTAGTGTCATAACACATCAAATTTAATGATTGCTAATGATGAGTAGGTCGCAGAAATATTGCTTTTTTAGAATTTATAACCAACACTAGCACCTACTAAACTACCAGTCTTTTCAGTAGTAATTGGGCTATCAGCAGCTTCGCTACCTAGCTGATAAATCCCTGCATTCAAAGTTGAAAATACTTTTGGTGTATAGACATGAGTCCAAGATGCGCCCATACCATAGCGCCTGATACCAGAGCTAGCGTCATATTGATCCAAGCCTGAGCGGCTTGATTGTTCTGGTGTCACGCCAAAATAGGTCTGCATCACTTCTTCATCAGCCCAGTCTACAGAAGCTTCAAAACGGAGACTGTCTTTCACACTAAGTGGCAAAGCATAGCCGACGCCTAATTTTACTTGTGCGCCCTCTACATCGCCCAAGCCATACTTTAAAGAGCTGTTTACTGAAAACGGCTTTAGATTCCATCTAGCGAAAGCGCCCACATCAGCACCTGCATCAATGTCACCGAGTCCTTCTAAACGCTCATTGTCATTTTCGTCGCGTCCGAATTGATAAGATAAGATAGGACCGTAAGATAGGTCTTTAGTATTAGATAAATCGTAGCCCACACCGCCAAGCGTGCCGACAAAGAAACGACCTTTGCGATAATTAATAACGGGCAAGGCTCTTACCTTGTAATCTTCCGATCCTTCATACTCAGGGGCATAAATAACACCTGCACCAAGAGTAAGGTTTGATTGACCCTTGTTTTTCTCAGTCATTTCTTTCTGACTCAGCGTTAGCTGTCGTAGCTATACCTAAAGTCGTCAATATTAGTAATGCAGTGGCGGCTTGGTAGGACAAGTTTTTTGCTCTGTTTACATAAGGGTTCATAGTTGTCTCTTTTATAATACTGATAGTCTATTAATGACTGACGGTCACTGCTGGATAAAAAAAATGGGCGTATTTGATAGCTATAAAGCTATTGGTAGCCCAGTACGGTTACTGCGTTTTTGAAAGCGGCTGATCATGCTGCACTAGTCCTGCCATCATAAAGCTCGTGACTTCTTCCAGATGCTCATCATGATCAATATCGCCAAGATAACCACTCCAAATCAGTTGAATAGCACCCCAAAATATGGCTTGTAGCCCAAAAAGTAATAAATGAATAGGTTTGTCTGCAAACAAGCCTTGTTCAATACCTTCCTGCATAAGCTTGTGACTAAAGAAGCTGACTTGGCCTTCAGTTTCTTGCATTTCTAGCAGTAAATTACTGGGCAGTTGCGCGCGAAACTCAGATCGGCTACAAAACATGAAAACTCGATGTAGCTCTTTGCTAGAAAGATGCGCCTCCCATGCGACGCGCAATTGACTACGAAGCTTATCAAGCACAGGCAATGACTGATCGATAAGCGCTATCTCAGCAGCCATACCTTTTTGAAAGCGAATAGCAAGGCGTACATAAATCTCATTCTTACTTTCAAAATGTTTATAAACGGTGCCTTTGCCCACTTCAGATTTTTTCGCAATTTGCTCAACGGTAACCTGTTCCCAGTCGTCTGAACCAAATAGGCTCAAAGCTGCATCTAGGATTTCTTCACCACGTTGCTCAAACTCACGAATTCTGCGCTCTTGAATGCCCATATTTTCTACCTATCAAAAGTGTGACTACTGGTCATTTTAAAGACTGTCAGTCATAATAACAAATTTTTTTGTGTACTGAAGGGTTATTTTTTTACTTACTGTCTGATAATTAAATCCCGTTATCAAGCGATTATACAGGAGTAGTCTCAACTAGAACGTAGCAGAGCTGTAGATAAGTTTTAGGTTTACATTTTCAAACTCAAAATTTTTTGAATTTTGACTAACACATTTAAGAATGAGATGACTCGCAAAGACATAGTCGTTATAACCGTTGACCCGAATGCGTCTAGCGCTTGAGTACCTCTGATGATAACTTTGCAATAGTAACCAGCATAACGCTGAACAAGGACGTAATGATGATAAAAGGAGCATTTATGCTTAATCTTAAAAAACTGACGCTAACCAGCGCTATTATTATCAGTATGGGCTTTTTAACTGCCTGCGATGATGATGACAATGACAATATTACGACGACTATTCCAGATAGCAATGTGTCAGAAGATGTTGAGGGTTGCTTTTGGGGTGGTCCTTACAATATCGATAATCCAAAGGCAAACTTTGCCTACCCTGATACAGGGGCTACGTACTGGCACGCTAAATACATGCTGCCTGAAGACGCTACTTTAAAACTTAATGGCGAGTATCCTTATGCACGTTACATGTCATTCAATAGCTATCGTGCAGAAGATCAATCTCCTGCATTTGCTTTAGGAGATCGTGACATCAAACCCAATAGTGGCGCCATCAATCCTTTTATCCCAGGTGCCGAGCGTAATAATGAAAATCGTGGCTTTCAGTTTGAGGTTGCGGCAGGTGCAGCACCTGTTATCCCATTAGACAACGTACTTTATGACGATGCAGCAGTTGGCACTGAAGCTATCCTTTTATATCGAGTTTATGTTCCTAATGAAGGGCGTGATGCGACAGGTGGTGTTGGCTTACCTGATCCTGAGCTAACACTGAGTAGTGGTGAAGTCCTTAAGGGTCAAAATCTTTGCGATACCCTACAAGCGGATCAAGAGCTGATAGAGATTCCGGTCATACCGCCAGATACTTATGCCAGATTCCGTCAAAACAATCCTGCTAAAGAGAATCCAACCTGGCGTGCGGTTTATAACACACCATTTAGCCTTCGATGTGGATTCTTGGGACAGTGTGATGGTAACCCTGTTAGACAAGTTCCCTTTTATGCTAACTTAGAAAACCAGTATATCGGTACTTATATTGATAGAGATATCAAACCAGTTGCTGTTATCCGCGGGAAGATTCCAACGGTACCGTCAACGCTACAAGGCAGTGATATCTTTGACACCGATGATACGCAGTTACGCTACTGGTCGCTATGTCAAAATGAGTACTATTCGCAAAAGGTAACAGGCTGTCTGTATGATGAGCAAGTCACAATCAATCCAGATGGTTACTTTACGATAGCGACTAGCTTACCTGAGGATCGTCCAAGTAACGTCACAGACGATTGTGGTGTTGGCTACTTACCGTGGTCAGATCAAGGCGATGGTTTCTCTATTATTGAAGGCAGGGAAAACAATGCGACTGATGGTCTACTAATCTTAAGAAATATGTTACCTGATCCTAATTTTGATGAAGCTATTCAAAATACTAAAGTGCCAGGTGATGAAGCTGATGTATTAGGAGAGTTTATACCGACAGTACAGTACTTCACCAAAGCTGAGTTTGAAGCTTTGGGCTGTGATGCTTATAAGTCTCTACCTCAATAGATAAAGAGCGCTTAATTGGATGATCTTTTATGTCCCCGATGCAACTTTTGATAAGCCATCGGGGTCATTGCATACCAGCGTTTAAAAGCTTGAAAGAACTGACTGTGAGACTGATAACCTAGCAAAAAAGCAACATCAGTAGCCGAGAGGTGTTGATCAACTAGATATTTATGGGCCATTGTTTTTTTGGTCAGTAGTAGTACTTTCTGAAATGAGGTTTTCTCTTCTCGCAGACGTCTCTGTAAACTACTAACGCTTATATTTAGTACGGAAGCGACGGTCTCACGTGTCGTTTCACTTATACCTATAATAGTCACTAAGATATGCTGGCAGCGCTCAACGTAACTTAAGTCAGGAAACTCTTTATCGAACATGTACTGCAATGGACCAATGAAGAAGCTAGTTTCTGTTGAGGATTCAATTCGTGTCATTGAATCAGAACTGGGCGGATAGTCATAACCTTCTAACAAAGGATAATACAAACTATTTTTCATGCCAGAGAGCTCGGCAGGAATACCTAATAGCTGTTTATAAAGCTCGGCACCATGTGATGAACGGCGATGAGCAATAGTGAGCCTGACAGGTTGTAATGCGCTAAATTCGGATAAAATTTTGTAGACAGCGAGTATAACGCCGTCAATCTGATGGTTATTCGCCAGCTCCGGCAGACTTGGATTAAAGTCTAAACGTAGTAAGCGCTTTTCTTCAGTCAAGGTGACCTGTATGGACTCAGTGATAACCTTAAAATAGCGAGCCACCAAACGACAAAGGACAATTAGCGGAACTTGGATATCAGCTTTTATTAAGGGATCGATACACAGCTTGATGCCTATGTATAGGGGTAAAAGCTTTACATCAGTGAGTTCCATAATTTTTAGACCGATATAGTCTTCTTGCAAGATTTGTACAGCCAAGTCAATCTCATTAGTGACCACCTCTAGGGGTACACGATCACTTTTAAAGGTATCTAAATCAACTGAGAGCGACATGATTTTAGGAATATCATGAGCACGATTTATTTTAAATAAATACAAAGCCAGTGCCTTTCGATTTGAAAGAATCATGCTTTTATGAACACTGTATTTATGGTCGCTCATTGTGTTTATTCATCATATATAGGCTAGTCATAAAAATATTATGAGGGATTTAAATTAATTTTGCCACTATCGTTCGTGTGGCGCTTAGTCTACCGCGTTTTGTGTAGAAAATAGGAAAAGGATTTACTATGGCAAGGATTACTTTTACAAAAAATTCTCGTATCAGTCGCTTAGGTTCAAAGGTGATAATCTCAAATCGCTTACTTATACTCTGTAGTAGTATGTTATTAGCAGCCTGTAACTCATCGTCACCTACCATTGATGTCGATGATGATGAACGCGCTGCAACGCTGACCACTATAGAAGCCAATAGTCAAATCGCAAACCAGCTTAATTTAACCGATCAGCAGGATTTTGAAGATGCTCGCCGTGGCCTTATTGCGAGCGTAGCGTCTATGCAAATCTCATCCTTGTCTGACCCGACTAAGAACGTCTGGGATATGAGCGCTTATGACTTTATTACAGGTGACGCTCCTGATACGGTCAATCCTAGCCTTTGGCGTCAAGCAAAGCTGAACAACATTCAAGGTTTATTCGAAGTAACGCCAGGCATTTATCAATTGCGTGGTTTTGATCTATCTAATATGACTTTGATAAAAGGGGATAGCGGCTGGATAGTAATCGATGCCATGACCTCAAAAGAAACAGCGCGCTACGCTTATGATTTTGCTATGAAGCATTTGGCTACACGCTATCCAAACCTAACTGACATCAGTGCTATTGTGTTTACTCATAGTCATATCGATCATTTTGGTGGTGTTTTAGGGGTTGTTAATCAACAGCAGATTGATGAGCAGGGTATACCAGTGATCGCCCCAGAAGGATTTATGGAAGAGGCCACTAGCGAAAATATTATAGCTGGCGTCGCTATGAGTCGTCGTTCCTCCTATATGTATGGTAAAGATCTTGCGCGAAGTGCACTCGGTCATGTCGATACGGGTTTGGGTAAAGGTCCCGCTTTTGGTCAATTTAGCATCGTAGAACCCAACCTGTTAGTCAGTACTACCCCTACTAATTTAGATATAGATGGTGTGAAGTTTGAGTTTCAGTACACGCCTGAGTCAGAGGCACCAGCAGAATTTACATTTTATCTACCAGAGTACAAAGCTTTTGGCGGGGCAGAGCTGGTATCTCGAAACATGCATAACCTTTATACCCTGCGCGGTGCCAAAGTGCGGGATGCATTGAAGTGGAGTGGATATATAGAGGAGGCACGTAATCTGTTTGGTGATGCTGACATTTACTTCGCAAGCCACCATTGGCCGATGTGGGGACAAGATAAGATTCAAACCTTTTTGAAACAACAACGTGATACTTATAAGTTTATTCATGATCAAAGCGTACGTCGCATGAACCAAGGCATGACACCAGGTGAAATTGCCGAAGAGGTCAGACTCCCTGCCAGCTTAGCCAATGTGTTCTCAAACCGTGGGTATTACGGTACTGTCAAACATAATGCTAGAGCCGTTTATCAAAGCTATCTGGGCTGGTACGATGCTAATCCTGCTCATCTAGATCCACTGCCTGACTCTCAGCGTGCTAGCGCTTATGTCAAACTTGCAGGCGGTAGTGACAAGATGCTAGCACAAGCTAAAAGTGCGTTTGATGACGGAGACTATCGCTGGTCAGCTGAGTTATTAAACCATTTAGTATTTTCAGATGGTAGAAATGCGGAGGCTAGAGGATTATTAGCACGTACTTATGATCAGTTGGGATATCAAACTGAGTCTGGTCCATGGCGTGATGTGTATTTAACGGCTGCACTGGAGTTACGCCAAGGGAACCCAGATACTGGCATCAATATGGCGGATATGAAAGATATGTTTTTACAAACGCCAGTATCTAACTTCTTTGATACGATGGCGGTGCGCTTAAAATCTGAAGATGCAACGGATAAGGATTGGCAGGTCAAAATCAATTTTACTGATCTCAATGAGAGCCATTTACTCTGGATTGAAAATTCAGTTTTACATCATCGTTTATTGGATAGTAGAACGCCACTGGAGCAGGAAGTAAATGCTACGCTAAGTTTACCACGGCCATTGTTTGTCGATATGCTCATTGGCGAAGCGGGCATTAAAGAGATGATTTCCTCTGATGATTTGAGTGTTGAAGGGAGTAAAATCGACTTAATAAGGTTTTTGACTTTATTTGAAAAGCCTGCGACTTCTTTTGGTATAGTGTTGCCAAGAGAGTAGGGCAATAGGAACCAGATATTTCTTGATTGAAATTAACCTCGCTATTCCGCTACAGCCCTTATATTACAAGCATAAAAAAAGCCCCAATCAAAAAGATTGGGGCTCTCTAAATATCTGGTAGGCGTAACTAGATTCGAAATAGCAACCACAGGCTTTAGTGAGTCAATGTATGCTAACGAAGACAATCAACGTCAAGTAAAAGTCAGTGATGAAGTTGGTAGCACTATCACCGCTAAAGGCGATATCACACTAAGAACCGATAATAATATCGGTATCAGAGGCAGCAACGTTATTGCTGACACAGGGGCTGTCGCATTATCCGCAGGTCAAGATGTCACGATAGAAAACAGCCTATCCTCTGAGAGCGTAGACGCTAAATCTGGCTACAAAGTTAGTGGACAGTTATCTCGTAGCTCTATTAAAGAGAGTGGTGCTAAAAGTAGAGAAGTGGCTAACTTTAGTAACATTGAAGGCAATACCGTTGCTATTCAAGCTGGGCGCGATATTGGCTTAACGGGAACCAATGCGCTGAGCGATAGCGGCACCCAACTAAGCGCTGGTCGTGATTTCAGTATCTTGGCTGCAAAAAATACACTGACTGAAAATAGCTCAAGCCAAGAGAAGAAAAAAGGAATATTCGGTAGTGAAGGTAGCACAGGCTTTACGATCGGCAAGCAGCAAACCGATAATAGCAATACTAAAACCGAGACTAAATATGTAGGCAGCAATGTTGGTGCTATCGACGGTAATGTCATCATTGACGCAGGGCGCAACTATCAACAGACTGGTAGCAACCTCATCGCTGGTACTGGTACAGACACTCAAGACGCTCTTAATAACAGCAATCGAGGCAACGTTGTCGTCCGTGCCCAAGACATTGATATTGACAATAACATGAATGTCACTACCAACCAAAGCGAGCAAAAGTTTAAGCAAACGGGTTTGACAGTCTCTGTTTCTAATAGCTTAGTGGATAATGTCAACACTATCAAAAATCTAGAAGAGGCTACTGGTAATACACGTAGTACGCGCATGAAAGGCATGGCAGCGATACCAAAAGATCGTGCTTTGGCCAAACAAACTAGCGACGCCTTACAAGGCGTATTAAGCTTAGGCAACACCCGCATCCAAGCCACCATCAGCACGCGAAAGAGCCAATCAAACTCTAGTAGCTACAACGATCAAAACCAAGGCTCAAGCATCACTACTAACAACCTAGCCCTTATTGCCACAGGTGCTGGCACTGATAGCAACATTAACATCAACGGCAGTACTCTAGACGTCACTAATAACGCCCTATTCCAAGCCGACAATGACTTTAACGTCAACGACGTCACCCAGAACAGTAACATCCGCAGCACGAATTCAAGTTCAAGCGCTGCGATTGGCGGTTACGCCTCTACAGGTAATAGCGGTCAAGCAAGTGCTGGTATCACTGCTAATGTAAGTCGTGGCAAAGGCTATGCCAACAGTACACTAAACATCAAAGGCACCACTACATTTGACATCGATAATGACGTCACCTTTGACAGTGCCACCCTCAACACCGATAAACTAACGGGACGTGTTGGTGGTAACTTCACTGGCATTAGTCGTCAAGACACGGCGACCTATGACAGCAATCAGAAGAATGTAGACTTCACTGGAGACTTTGATATTTTAGGTGGCGGTGCAGGTTCTAGTCTATCGGTGAACGGTGGCATAACGGACGTTAATGCCGACTATAAAGCCGTGAATGAACAAGCGGGTTACTTCACCCAATTCTCAGACCTAATTGTTGAAGGCAAAGGTAGATTTGATGGCGCAGGCTTTACCACTGTCAGTGCAGAGGACAATCAAACCGTTTTTAAACAAGGCATAGAAACCTCAGATATCATCAACACTACAAGCTATGAGGGCGATGCCATCTCTGTAGGCTTGAGTCTTGGTAAAACCGAAGGCAAACCACAAGCTACCATGAATGGGCTTGGCTATGGCACAGACAGCGACGGTGATAGTGATAGTAGTATCACTAAAGGGGGCGTGAGTGGCTACAGTGATCCAGACGGTAATCTCGCTACTGACAACCGAGAAGCAATATCGGGTAAGCTTGAGAGCGTGTTTGATGTTCGAAGAGTGACTGAGTAGGTAAGTTAATTATGAGCCTTTTGTCATAAATGTGACTCTAAGCTACTCTGTTCACTCTAGTGATCACAATAATCCTCATATCATCATAGTCGTTATTTCTGTTCTAAAATATAAAGCGACAACACTAAGCCTAAGGTTAGGTTCAAATGAAAATGGTATGTATAGGTATTTTAAGATATATTTAGGTATATTCTGGTATAAGTTGCTGAAAATACTGGGTATTTTATAATAACTGCTTGTAATTATGAAAAATAGTAGTAGATTAAATAATGTGAGATTTTAATAAGCGTTATTGGGTTTTACTATTTATGAAAAGCATTTATCTAAACGATATAAAGCAAAAAGAGCTAATCGTTCATCAAGCTAACACTGGCTACTATAAGATATTTGATCGTCTCATCTTCCCATACATAAGACAAAGCGATATTGAATTTTGGACTCGAATTCAATGTTTGCAAATGTGTCAGGTAGAGAAGCAAAGTAGTAAGGTGTATCTGTTCTATGATAAATTCTTTATCTTAAATCATTGTCTTACAACCGACACAAAAGATAGCAATATCTATGAATTTGAACTAAATTTGAACTTAAGCAAAGGTTTAACCGAGGCTCAGATTAGGTTCTATGCATTTAATGAGATAATATTTTTTATCACGAGATATAAGAGTTTATTAAATCTAGTTAAGTGTTATGAGCAATTGAAAAAGCAGCTGTCTGAAGATGACTGTATTAAATTATTTAACCACTCAAAACTAACGACAAAAATATTTATTAATCTAGTTGGATCATCAGAAACTAGTTATCACAGTTCGCGTGGTAAAACTCCTTTAGAGGAGCCGTGTGATGGATGAAGCTAAAATCAATTTTGCAATAAAGCAGCTACTACCGCACTATATCTTGTATGACAACATAGATGTGTTCAGAGTCATTAAGTGCATATTTTATCACTACCATTTAAACAGGCATCAGTCCTTAGACTTTGAAGCATTAGCATCTATTCTTCCAAATTATGACAGACCTAAAAGAAATAAAAAAAGAGCAGATATTTATTGGTTGTTAGCCCTTGTTAAACATAATTTTGAAGATTTAACTGTCTCTAATACTGACTATGCTCTGATCAGAGAGTGGCTAGGCTTCGCCATTTATCTTAGTGTGCTGTCACACATCAATTTAAACCCTGTACAAGCCAAAAGTATTCTAAAAAAATTTAAAATGTATGGCTATACCCAAACTTCGGACTACCAATGGTTTTGGAATTATGAACTTTTTCAAACCTTATCACCATTCTCAAGTTTAGAGTTTGAAACACAACATCTACAAGCTTTGATAGATGAGCTCAATGAGCGTGCTGGAGTATTGGAGAATGCACCTTGGAAGCAAGATGACAATAGTAACTATAAGAAACGTGCGCGTCAGATCGAGCAAATTAATCAGATAATAGAATGGGCTTACTATCCTGAAAGAAAAAATAGACGCAGTAGTAAGAAGAACAAAGAGCAAGAAGAAACGAGTGATGACAGCGGCTCTAAATCAGGTAAGCTAGACAAAGCAGAACCTAAACCTAAACCTTGGCAAAACCCTAAAGCTGAAACTATACCTATTAATGCACAGCCTCATTTTTATAGATTTTATAATTCTAATAACGTCTCTGATCCTATTGATAATAATCCAACAGAGATGTTGCCATTTTGTCAACGACCATCTTTATCCAAAGAAAGTGTATCTGTTGAAGAATTGGTAGACGCCTATAATTCAGACTATTTTTTTAGTTATCCGCAACCCGATCTCTCTAAGCAAACCGCACCACTTCACAACTATGATGAATCGGTACAGCAAACCTACATGGCAGCGCATGATTTTGAATTAGCCACTAACATTCGTTATCTTTCAAAAACGAGCTGCCAAGCAGTATTTAACCATTTAGTAACCTATAGCGAACAACCAGTAGCCGCTCTTTTACTATTCTCTTTAATCACCAGCTTACCTATCAAAACGTTATTAACCCCCAAGTTTTTTAGCGAAAGCTCATTACTTGAGTACGATAATGAGCAAGCTTTTATTATGCATAGGTTAGGCGTGAGTGATAGAGCAGAAGCTAGAACCTCCTGTTTTGAAAATAAATCTGATCTCATTTATTTACCACTGCCTATAGATTTGACTCGTAAGTTGGCAGAGGTTAGTGCATCAGAACTAACGATGGAGAGGATTAAAGAGTTTATTAAAGCGATGAAAGGTCAGCTCAAGATCGTTTACCTTACCGATACTCGTATATCGAAAATTTTACATATGTATATTCGTCGATTTACGCCATCAGGTAATAGACATTACGCCGATCTCATTTGTCGTACACCTGCCTCTATAGCTCCTGCAATTTATTATAGTAGTCATTCAAACGATGACATTATTTCTGTTTATAAAGATTGTTTAGTCTCATTAAGTGCAGGCTTAACTTATGATTTTAGCTACTTTGATAAACCAGTGCCGGACTTCTCTACAGGTAGTATGCAGGTGCTCAATATCGAACATGTCAAAAATCTAATTCTAGACTTAACGTTATGGGTATCTGATAGCAAAACGACGTTTGAACTCTTTAATAGATATAGTATCTATACATGGTATGCCATCTGTCTGTCGACAGGTATTCGAGCTAACAACGGTATACCAGGTTCAGTAAATCAGATAGATGAAGAAATGGGTTGGCTAATCGTAGATGATAAGCCGAACCGTAATAGTAAGACGGATAGACTAGTACCCTTATGCGAAAGTGCTAGACAACTAATAACAGACTACAAAAAGTTCTTACGAATCTTTAGAGTGACTTTTATTGAAGATAGAAAGTTATTTAATCTTATTGGCAAGACGCTAGATGATAATGATGAATCAACCATTATTAATCTTTTGGAATCTACGCACCAGCTAAACCCTATCAAACGTGGCGATATTATTAGAAAGACGCCTCATGAGCTAGATATTGACCCCTATTGGGTTCGGCATTTTGTCCGTACTCAGTTAGAGAGACTCAATACACCAATACCGCTGATTAATGAAATTATTGGCCATGAAAGGCGTGATCAAGAAGCTCTAAATAAGTTCTCTTCAATCTCTAAACAGCAGATATATGGAGTAGGTGCTACTCTCGAAATAATTGCACAATCTATTGGTATAAAATCGTTGGCTACTATAGTAGAAAGACACTTAGAAAGATTACAAGATGCGTAAGTTATTAACTATTTAAAATAAGGGTCTATCATCTTGGTAAATTCAAACGGACGAATCACTGATAAATTTTTTGTCAAATCATTTACTGGCTATCAATTAATTGATGTAGAAAATGAGCTAACACCCTCAGAACTAAATAAACGTAGCCTACTACTAATGTTTCAAAAAAACTGGGATGCTTTATTTGATGAAGCCAAAATATGCCCAATAACGAAAGGTCAACGAATAACTGATACCGTACTCGAAACGTTTTATAGTCAGATGACCTCAAACATTCCTAGCTACTGCTATCAAGGGTATTCTCTAGCACATGCTTATACGCTGCTTAATGAGTTCATCACATATCAAAATGATAATTTTCAGACCAAAAATACTGCATATTCAATGCCTCCAAAAGCAGTTAAGGCTAAGATCAATACCTTGAGTGTTGATTTTGACTGGATTAAAAATGGTAAGCAGATGAGCCGTATTTTGAAAATTGCTCATCAACACTGGCAAGATACTGATCACTATACAGAGACCCAAATTATAGGATGGCTGATATTTTCAGCAATGGTGTATGGAGGAATTAACGATAAAAAGACGCTCGTAAACTATGTCAACACTATTGTCGAATTAAGAGAGCGCCAACCTTTTATAAATTTTAATATTATTAATCATGTGCGCTATAAAAATAAGCAGTATGGTAATGAATATACTTCTGATAACTTGTATTGCACTCAGCAGATCATCACAGGCAGCGTTACGATGTGTTGGTTAATACGATTAAATGACTATCATCGTAAGGCTGAAACGATACTAACGCCAGATGGGAGAAGACACGAAACACTGACTGAGACGAGTACTGAAAATATATTCAGGTCTACCTTAGCTCCATTATTACGGAAGTTGAGTATTGAAATACCGACCTTGGCATTTATGCTCTCCAACAGCAGTTATATATGGGAGATGCTACCTGAGGTTAATGTAGATCAAGCCTTAGTAACTATAGTCAAAGGCAAGCAGAACACCGTCGGTCTTACTAAAAGCCCGTTTGAACGATTGCTTAATCAGAAGTATCAAACTACTGAAAAAACTTATAAGAACAGCGATTTCTTAGATCTTGAAATCATTGTTTCCAATGATGACGACGAGAAAGCTTCACCTCGTCGTCAACCAGATGATGAGCTAGACTTGATCAAATCCCTTAAGCAACGACTGCATAAAAACTATAAGCATCAAAATAAGTCCAAATCGCAAAGCAATATAATTGATGACCTCTTGCAGATGTCACATGACTCTTCAGAATTGAACTATAAGATATTAATCCGTTGGGTGTTATCACTTGTAGAAAAAAAGGGAATTAATAATGAGTCTATCAGCAAATACATAACCGCTATAGGTTATGAATGGCTAACGTTTACTAAAGATCAACCGCTTGAGAGTTGGACAACAGAATACTTCGAGGAGTTGTATGATGAAATACTTGACGATATGGCTGTCAAGGACTTGAGTTACCCTGCAAAACAGCTACAAAGTATGCATAGATTCGCTGAAGTAGAATATGGATTTCCAAAGGTTAAAGTACCACTAACGTCATCGCAGCGTAAAGTCCGATCTGAATGGTTTTCTCCACAACTATTTTCAACCTTGCTAGCGCAATTAAGAACTGGGATTGATGTCGTTGAAGCCGATATGCTTACGGTATTGTTCATTGTTGCCTATCGTACTGGTATGCGCAAAAAAGAGATATTAGGTCTTAAGTATGCTGATATAGAAGGAATGCAGCAGGGCAAACCGTCAGTTATGATACGTCCAAATCACTATCGTTTAATAAAAACAGACAATAGTATAAGAGAGGTCCCACTATTTGCACTTTTAAAGCCATCTGAGTTATTACTGTTTATTAAATTTATTAGCATTAATGGGGAGTTTCCTAAAAACTGTGTAACTGCTTATAATCCATTAACAGGA